>Ga0067045_1027600_pt1 | contig 83344 bp, 69 predicted proteins | sample TerdegcTABiofilm_FD_59184 | JGI IMG/M metagenome (GOLD analysis project Ga0067045, IMG submission 59184) | Combined Assembly of (Gp0054472, Gp0054536) Wastewater bioreactor microbial communities from Singapore -Terephthalate degrading... | reverse complement strand
GCCAATGGCGTGGGCGAGCCGGTGCGCGAGATTGGCGAGCGGGCGCCGGACGGGACGACTGTGTGGTTTCGCAATGTGGCGCGCGGCAAGCGGAGCCTGAAGCTGAACCTGAAAGATCCGGCGGGCGTTGAGCTGCTCTTGAAGCTCGCCGAGGAAGCCGACGTGTTTGTCGAGGCGTTCCGGCCCGGCGTGGTGAAGCGCCTCGGCGTGGGATACGAAGCGGTGTCGGCGCGCAACCCCAAGATCGTTTACTGCTCCATCTCTGCCTTCGGGCAGGAAGGGCAGCATGTGCAGAAGCCCGCGCATGACCTGGTGGTGCAGGCGATGACGGGGCTGATGGATTTGGGGCGCGGCCTCAGCGATGGGCAGCCCGCGCCCCCGCCTGTGCCGTTTGCAGATGCCTCCGCCTCTCTGATGGCGCTGTCGGCGATCCTGATGGCGCTCTACCGGCGCGAGAAGACAGGCGAGGGCGATTATATCGACATGTCGATGTATGACGCCGCGATTGCCTGGACGCCCAACGTGCTGGGGCCGACCTTTGGCAAGGGCGAGGCGCCCGAACCGAAGAAGATGCGCAGCTTTGGCGGGGCGGCGATGAATTCGATTTATCCGACCTCGGATGGCGGGTTCATCGTGATCGGTGGCTCGGAAGTGAAGTTTGCCGAGAACCTGCTCACCGCCCTGGGGCGGGTGGACCTGCTCCCCTATGCGAAGATCCCGCCCGGCGATGAACAGGAACCCCTGAAGGCCTTCTTCCGCGAGACTTTCGCCGGCAATACGCAGGCCCATTGGGAGGCGTTCCTGGCGCCGGTGGATTGCTGCTGGGCGGCGGTGCGCAATCTGAAGGAAGCGTTCGATGATCCGTTTACGGCAGAGCGCGGTATGGTGTTCACCGACGCGGATGGCAACCGGCATGTGGGCCCGCCGATCCGCTTTGCCAAGGAGCCGCCCGAGCCCAGCCCGAAGTTGGCGGCCTATGGTGAGCATTCTGAGGCGATTGCGCGCGAGGCCGGTCTGAGCGCGGAAGAGGCGGCGGCGCTGAAGGCGCGGGGGGTGATCTAGACTTCCTTATAAGCAGCCAAAAGCGCGAACTTTCACTCAAAGTCATCTTCTGAGTAGTTGGACTGATGCGACTTTAGTTCTCTTTTGAGGATCGCTGATACTTGGATGTGCCCATCAGCCTTTATCCTTTTGGAAACTTGCTCAAGTGTCTCTGAAGTGCCTAAACTCATAAAAGCTACGAACTCTCTAGCTTCGTCATAAGTTACATACTCGCATGCATCCACAAATGCCTCTGATGCATCGGAGATTTCTTGCAGCCTGCTGATGGATAGAGTTTCTGTTTTCCCCCATCTATCATTCGCTGGCCATGACGTTAGAAGTTGGCGTGCAGGGGGTGCCCAAGGTAGATTAGGTTCAGGGAAGTCTACGTCTAAACTCCCCGCTAAATCCAAGCATTGGTCGAGCGTTTTTGCTTCATATTGAGGTGACTCTAGAAGCGCTAAAATTCGATCACGAGCGTAATGAGCCAATACAAATTTGATCTTCTTTTCACGCTCCTCGATATCTTGATAAGTCTGCTTCAATCTGCGTGCATCTTCTCTACGCTGTTTCTCACCCTCTCTCCACAGATCAATTTGTTTGAGCCAACCACCTACAAAAAATCCAAGGGCGCCGCCCAAAAGTGCGCTTCCTAAAAATATAGTTGCGTCGTCCATTTAAGCCCCCGTGATCAGATAATATTATCTGAGTACTCTAGGGATGGAAGTTGCAAAGTAGAAATTCGGTTTAGGAGTTCGGCAAACCCCTTTCGCTTAGATCCGCCGCCGCATAGCTTCCCACTCCTCGGCTAGCATGGGCCTGTGCTGCGGATCGGCAATCGAGATCAGGGCTTCGGCGCGGGCGTCGATGCTTTTGCCGCGCAGGCGCGCGGTGCCGATCTCGGTGATGACGACATCCATGTCCGTGCGCATGACGGTGACGGCATCGGGCGGGAGGCGGGGGACGATGCGGCTGATTTCGCCGCCTTTGGCCGTCGCCATCAGGGCGGTGATGGCGAGGCCGCCCTCAGAGAGCGCGGCGCCGCGCAGGAAATCGTTTAGGCCGCCTTGCCCCGCCACCTGGCGGCCATTGATGAACTCGGCATTCGCCTGGCCGAAGAGATCCACTTCGATCACGGAGTTTATCGCGCGCAGGCGGGGCACGGCGGCGAGCGCGCTGGCGAAATGGGTTTTCGAGACGGGGTGGAAGTGGACGCGGGGCTCTGTGGCCATCCGGTCGTAGAGGGCTTTCGTGCCGGTGGCGACGCCGGTGTCGACACGCAGGGTGGGGTCAGCGTCGAGCATTCCCAGAACGGGGTCTGACACCATGCCGGAATAGATGCGCAGGCCGCGGCGGCCTTTCAGCGCGGAAAGGATGGCCTGCTGCACATTGCCGACGCCGAACTGAAGCGCGTCGCCTTCATCAATGAGGGCGGCGATATGGCCCGCGATGGTTTCAAAGGCGGGCGGGAGCGGGCCGCCGGGAAGCTCCAGGATGGGGGCGTCATCCTCCGCCAGCTGAGCAAATTTCGACAGGGGCACTTTGGGTGAATTCGGGGGGGCGGGCATCTGCGGGTTGATGATGCCGAGGAGGGGCACGCCGCTGCGCGCCAGCATCAGGGGCGAGAAATCCGGGCTGACGCCGAGGGAGACGTTGCCGTCAGCATCGGGCGGAGAGACGAGCAGGACGGCGCCATCGAGCGGCGTGGCGGCCATCCAGTGCCATGCCTGGCTATAGGAGAGAGGCAGGAAGCGGGTTCGGCCAGCCTCGAAAGAGGGGCGCTGCGCGGGGGGCAGGAAGATGGTTTCAGCGCTGGCCTCATGATGGAAGCCGGCCCAGTCGGTTACGTTGATGCCCGCGATCCAGGCGCCGAGGAAGGTGAGGCCGCTGGTGAGCTCCGGATCTGCCTTGAACAGGCGGGCGAGGCCGAGAGGCTCTCCACTGGCGCCGCCGATGAAGAGGCGGGCGCGCGCCGGAAGACGGTGGCGGAACTGCTCGAAGGCATCGGCGAGGCTGGGGAAGGGCAAGGCGTGTCTCCGGGCGGCGCCCTGCCGTGTTAGCCTTTAAGGCGGCCCAATAGAAGAGCCGCCGCAAGGACAGGCCTAACCGGCCGTTTCCTTCAGGCGGGCGCGGAGGGATTTGCGATCAAGCTTTCCGACAGCGGTTTTCGGAATCGCATCCGTGAAGATGACCTTGTGGGGCTTCTTGTAGGAGGCGATCTGGCCGGCGACATGGGCGATGAGATCGGCTTCGCCTGCCTGCTGACCGGGGCGGAGGATGACGAAGGCGGTGACGGCTTCGACCCATTTCTCATCCGGCGCGCCGACGACGGCGGCTTCGAGAACAGCCGTGTGGGACATCAGGGCGTCTTCGACCTCGCGGGGGTAGACGTTGTAACCGCCGGAGATGATCATGTCAGACGTGCGGTCTCGCAGGTGGAGGAAGCCGCGCGCATCGAAAAGGCCGACATCGCGGGTGTGGACCCAGCCATCGGGATCGAAAGACTGGGCAGTGAGGTCTGGCGCGTTGAAATAGCCCGCGGCGGCAGAGGGTGTCCGTACAAGGATTTCGCCGGCTTCGCCCTTGGGCACATCGTTGCCCTGATCGTCCACCAGGCGGATTTCAACATCCAGCGCCGGGCGGCCGCAGGCGCCGAGCAGGTCGCCTTCATGATCTTCCGGGCGCAGCACAGCCAGGCAGAGGGGAGCTTCGGTCTGGCCGAAATATTGCCAGAACTTTTCCTGGCCGAACTTTGCAATGGCGCGGGTGATGACGGCGCGGGGCATGGGCGAGGCGCCATAGATGATGTGGCGCAGGCTGGAGAGATCATGCGCATCAAGACCGGGGTTTTCCAGCAGCATGTGGAGCATGGTGGGCACGAGGTTGATCGCGGTGACCCGGTGCTGCGCAATGGCAGAGAGGAAGGCATCGGGCGTGAAGGCGGGCAGGACGACCGAGCGGGCCCCGCGCAGCCAGAAGGGCAGGACGAAGGTGCCGCTGGCATGGATCAGCGAGGCGGCGTGGAGCATTGCGTCGTCCTGGCTGACAGGGAAGAGATTGAGCAGGATGTTGCGGCAGATGGCCGCGTAGGAGGCTTGCGTATGCTGGGCCGCCTTCAGCACGCCGGTGGTGCCGGAGGTATACAGGGTAAGGATGATGTCGTCAGGTTTGGCAGCAAGCGGGGGCGGGGTGTCTGGCTGGATGGCGGCGAGGCGGGAGAGGTCATCGCTGAGGCCGTGGATGGCGAGGCCGGGGGCAGCCTGCGCGAGGGCGGCGGCGCGATCGGCAAGGTCTGGGCCGTAGATGAGGATGCGGGCGTCTGCCTCGGCCAGCATGCGGGCGTGTTCTTCGACGGACAGGCGTGCGTTCAGAGGTACACGGTTGATGCCTGCCTTGACGCAGGCAAAGTCCAGCGGGACGGAGAACGGACCGTTGTTGACCAGCAGGCCGACGCGCGCGCCATGCCCGGCGCCGAGGCTGCGCAGGGCATGGGCGAGGCGGTTTGCCTCCGCATTGATTTCCGCGAAGGTCCAGGCCTGGTCGCCGAAGACGATGGCGGTGCGGGCAGCGTTGGCGGCGGCGCCGCGTTCGATCAGGTCAATGCAGAGGGGGCCGGATGAGGGCATGAGCGGGGTCTCCGAGGGTCAGTCTTCGGGCTGGGTGAACTTGCCGTGACGGCCAGCGCCGCCGACAAAGCGCTTTGCCCCGGCGCGGCCTTCGGCGGCAACGATCGGGGCGCTGAGGCGGCCTTCCTGGCGGAGGGCTTCGTCAAGTGGCATATCCCATTGGGCGTAGGCGGAGTAACGGTCTGCCAGCATGCATTGCTGAGGGAAGGCGGCAATCTCCCGGGCGAGCGCCTCGGCGGCGTGACGGGCGTGACCGGCGGGGACGACACGGTTGGCCAGGCCCATGGCGAGAGCTTCCTGCGCATCGACCGGGCGGCCGGTGAGGATCATGTCCATCGCGCGGCCCATGCCGACGATACGGGGAAGGCGGACGGTGCCGCCATCAATCAGCGGCACGCCCCAGCGGCGGCAGAAGACGCCAAAGGTGGCAGTTTCCTCCACCACACGCATATCCGCCAGCAGGGCGAGTTCAAGGCCGCCCGCGACGGCATAGCCGGCGACGGCGGCGATGAGGGGCTTGGAGATGGCGAGGCGCGTGGGGCCCATCGGGCCGGAGCCGCTGCCGTCTGGGGTGAGTTCATGGGCGCGGGCGGGATCTTCCAGGGCGGTAAGGTCTGCCCCGGCGCAGAAGTTTCCGTGGGCGCCCCAGAGGACGGCAACGCGCTGGGTATCGTCTGACTCAAACGCCTGAATGGCATCGCGCAGGGCAAAGGCCATGGGCCTGTCGACCGCATTACGGCGGTCTGGCCGGTCCATGATGAGGGTGGTGACAGCGCCGTCGATCTCGACGCGCACATGGGCTGGTTCGCTGGCGCCCGTCATGATTGGTTCCCCTGTTTCATATATTTCAATATTTGACGAATAATGCCATTTAATGAAACTTGCAATCTTGCCCCTGACGGGAACTGCCGGAGCCCCATGACCACACCCCTGCCTGCTGCGACGGATCTGGTGCTGGACTTTCTTTCGACCGCGAGGGGCGGGCGGATGTCTGCGCAGGATCTCTGCCGGGCGGGCGTCATCATGGGGCTGGCCGAGCCGGTGGTGCGCGTGGCGCTGACCCGGCTGGCGCGGCAGGAGAAGATTCGCAAGACGGAGCGGGGCGTGTACGCCTTTCACCCCGCCTACCGGCCACTTTATGAGGATGTGGGCCATTGGCGCGAGCGGCTGGGCTGGATGGCGCCATGGAAGGGCGGCTGGATCGGCGTGCAGGATGCCGGGCTGAGCGGCGGCGAGCGGACGATTGCGCGGCGGCATCAGCGCGCCCTGGCGCTGCGCGGTTTCCGGACGTGGAAGCCGGGGCTTCAGCTGAGGCCGGATAATCTGAAAGGTGGGGTGGCCGCAATGCGCGCGCAGCTTGCCGAACTTGGCCTGAGGACCGAGGCGGACGTGTTTGCCGTTTCCGGGCTGGACCGGGCGCAGGCACAAGCTGTGCAGGGCCTGTGGAACGCTGCGGCGCTGAAGGCTGGCTATGCGGCCGAATTGAAGCGGCTGACGGCGAGTGAGCGCCGGCTGGCGCGGCTTGGCCCGGAAGCGGCAGCGCGGGAGGGCCTGCTGGTGGGCCGCCAGGTGATCGCGCAGATCGTGCGCGATCCTCTGTTGCCGGAGGAAATTCTGGGCGGCAATGAGCGCGGCCGGCTGGTCGCGGCCATGACCGCCTACCAGACGCGCAGCCTCAAGGTGTGGGCATCGGTTCTGGGATCGCGCGATCTGATCGGTTGAGGCTGGGTCAGGCCCATGGCGCAACCATGACCTTGCATTGATGCGTGCGGCTGCGCAGCGCCTCGAAGGCAGCGGGCGCATCTGCCAGCGAGACCGTATCGGTGATCATGGCGCGGGGGGAAACATGGCCAGCGTCCAGCGCATCAATGCAGGCCTGGAACTCAGCCACATCATAAACGACGGAGAAGCGCAGATCGGCTTCCTTGGCGAGGCCGGTGAGCGGCAGGAAGGTATCCGGCTGGAGGCAGACGCCGAGCACGACGACGCGGCCGCCAGTGCGCACGCAGGCGAGAGCGCGCTGGATCATGCCGGTCTGGCCCACGCATTCGAGGACAACATCTGCCGCGCCGCCAAGGGCTTCTTCGGAGGCGGCCGCCAGGGCGGCGTCATCGCTGGCGGCGATGAAGGCGGTGGCCCCCATCGCCTCCGCCAGTGGTTGGCGGCGGGTGGAGGGCGCCGAAACGGCGACCCGGCTGGCGCCTGCGAGCCTGGCCCAATAGGCCGCGGCAAGACCGATGGGGCCAGCGCCGATCACCAGCACGCGGTCTCCGGGTTGAACGCCGCCGCGCTTGACGCCGTGCAGGCCGACAGCCAGCGGCTCTACCAGCGCGCCATCATCAAGGGAGAGCGCGGCGGGCAGCGGCAGGCAGCTGCCCGCGCCGACCTTCACATATTCCGCATAGCCACCGGCGATGTCCTCGGTGCCGGTATTGAGGCGGGTAGGACAGTAGTGCGGATTACCTGCCAGGCAGGCCCGGCATTTGCCGCAGCCGATATAGGGCAGCGCGGTGATGCGCATGCCCGTCTTCAGGCCCTCCACGCCCTTGCCCAGGGCGACGATCTCTCCGGCAAATTCATGGCCCAGGACCACCGGAGGGCGGCAGGTCCAGATATTGTGCTCTGTGCGGTGAAGATCGGTGCCGCAGATGCCGCACCGGCCAACCTTGAGAACCACCTCGCCTTCGCCGGGGGTGGGATCGTCCAGGGTCTCAAGCTGCAGTGGCTGGCCGACGCCGCGAAAGACAAGTGCGCGCATGAAACCTCTCCGTCGAAAAGATAGCTATCACTACCTTTGAGCGGGGCGCAGGGAATGTCAATGCAGCGCAGAGGCAACACCTTGTTGTCGAGGGGCGAGGAATGTTTGAATGTCGGGACCAGAGGGGATCTGGCGGAGAACATACAGGGCGAGTGAACGGATGAGAGTGCTTCTGGTTGAGGATCATGCCAGCCTGGGGGAAAGCCTGCAGGCGGCGCTGGAGAGTAGCCGGTATGTCGTCGATTGGGTGCGCTCGATTGCCGGGGCGGAGACGGCGCTTGCGGCTACCCGCTATGATCTGATGCTGCTGGACCTGGGCCTGCCTGATGGCGACGGGGTGGATTTTCTGAAGAAATGCCGGCGCAGCGCGGTGGCCATTCCCATTCTGGTGTTGACGGCGCGGGGCGGGCTGAACGACCGGGTGGACGGGCTGGACGGCGGGGCCGACGATTATCTGGTGAAGCCGTTTGACCTGTCCGAGATGCTGTCGCGCTGCCGGGCGCTGCTGCGGCGGCCGGGACATATGGAAAACGATGTGATCGAGCTGGCGGATGTGAAGCTGGATCTTGGCTCTGGCGGCGTGCTGGTGCGCGGGCGGCCGGTGACGCTGCCGCGCCGGGAGCATCAGCTGCTGGTGGCGCTGATGCGCAAGGCGGGGCGGGTAAGCTCGCGGCCCTATCTGGAGAATGCGCTTTACGATCAGAACACGCAGGCCGGGCCCAACGCGCTGGAAGCGGCGGTGTCGCGCCTGCGCTCGGTGCTGAAGGAGCAGGGGTCGGAAGTATCGCTGCGCACCATCCGGGGCGTGGGATATGTGCTGAGCGAGGGCGATGTTGACGCCTAGTTCCAAATGGTCGCTGGAGGCGCGGCTTCGGCGGCGGCTGCTGGGGGTGATCCTCGGCGTCGGCACGCTGACGGCGGCAATCGTGGCCTTTCACTATGGCAGCGACGTGACCGACCTGCGCCAGCGGCAGGTGCTGGAGATGGCCGAGAAGCTGGCGGGGGAATTTCAGGGCGCGATTCAGCCGGGTGTGCCATTTGATCCGGGTGCGGCGCATAAGGACAGTATCTACGAGAAGTATCCGGAGGCTTATGGATGGGCCTTGTCCGGACCGGATGGGCAAGCGTTGGCACAGTCGGCATTCGACTGGTCGGGCATCGAACGCCGGTCTGTCGCCGGGATTGATGAGTGGACCCTGCAGGCGGGCGATGACATCTGGCTGGCGGGGAAGGAATTTGACTGTGGCGGGCCGGTGGCCTGCCGTGTCGAGACGATTGTGGCGAGCGACCCGGCCTTCCGGTTTTACCGGATGATCCTCACTGAGGTGACGGTGCATGTGCTGATCCCGCTGCTGCCCTTTGCCGTTCTCAGCTTCTGGGTGGTGACGGGATTTGTACGCCAGACGCTCCGGCCGCTGCGCGAGATTGCCGAGCAGGCGCGGGGCGTTTCGGAGTTCCAGGATATCCGCCCCCTGATCGTGGAGAACCCGCCGGATGAGGTGGTGGATCTGGTGCGGGCGCTGAATGGCAGCCTGGACCGGCTGGCCGCCGCCATGGAGCGGGAGCGGGCGTTCATTCTGGACGCATCCCACACGCTGCGCACGCCGCTGGCGGCCCTGAAAGCGCGGTTGCAGCAGGATGGCGGCCATGCCGACCTTGCCAAGCTGCGCCAGGATACCGATGCGCTGATCCGGCTGAGCATGCAGCTGCTGGCGCATGCCAATGCCGACCGGCTGAGCGTGCTGCCGGGACAGTCCATAGATGTCAGTGATCTGATCATGGATATTGTGGTGCGGATGGAACCGCTGGCGCGGCAGGCCGGGGTTGATCTGGGCTGTGAGGGCTGTGACACGCCGGTCAGGGCGGTGGCCGATCCGGACGCGCTGTCGATTGCGGTGATCAATTTGATCGAAAACGCCATCCAGCATTCGGCGGAGGGCGCCCCGATCACAGTGGCGCTGCAGCAGGGGCCGCTGCGCATTTCGGTGATCGATCAGGGCGCGGGCATTCCGGAAGGCAAGCTGGCGGAGGTAACCAAACGCTTTGCGCGCGGCAGCGACGGGCGCAGCCAGGGCGCGGGGCTGGGCCTGTCCATCGTGGAGCAGATAATGCGGGCGCATGGCGGGCGGCTGGAGCTGCGCCGCAATGCCGGCGCGGGGCTGACAGCAACGCTGCACTTTACAGCCGCGGCCTGACGCGGCGGGGCGTTTACATCTGCAGCCACGCCTGAAACACTCGGCCGGATATCAGCATTGGAGGAAAGCGGCATGTTTGAAGGCAAGGTGTGGTGGATCACGGGGGCCTCCTCTGGCATCGGCGCGGCGCTGGCACAGGCGTTGTCCGGCGCGGGGGCGAAGCTGATCCTGTCTGGCCGCAATGTGGGCGCGCTGGAGGAGGTGAAGGCGCAGCTGAAGACCGATGCGCTGGTGCTGCCGTTCGAGGCGACCGATTATGCTGCCCTGCCGGGCGCGGTGGAGACGGCCTGGACTTGGGCCGGGCGCGTGGATGGCCTGGTCAACAATGCCGGCATCTCGCAGCGCTCAATGGCGGTGGATACGGTGTTTGATGTGTATCAGAAGATCATCGCCATCGACCTGCTGGCGCCGATTGCGCTAACGCAGGCGCTGCTGCCGAAGATGGTGGGCGCGGGCGGCGGGCAGATCGTGGCGATCTCCAGCGTGGCGGGTATTGCCGGGCCGCCGCTGCGCAGCGCTTACAGCGCGGCCAAGGCCGGCCTCATCGGATACAATGACAGCCTGCGGGCGGAGACGGCGCATCAGGGGATGAAGGTTCTGGTGGTGGCGCCGGGCTCTGTGAAGACGAATGTGTCGAAGAATGCGCTGGATGGGTCTGCCAATGCGCGCGGCTTCAGCGATACGGCCATCGACAATGGTATGCCTGCGGAGGAAGCGGCACGGCGGATTCTGGAGGCGCTGAAAGGCGGCGTGCGCGAACTGGTGCTGGCCGAGGGCATGGAGGCGGAAATCGCCCGCCTGCGCCGGGCTGACCCGGACAAGCTGTTCGACCTGATGGCCCAGATGGTGGCGCAGGGCTATGCCCAGCAGATGGGCGTGAAGGACAAGAGTTAGGCCCGCAATTTCCCGCGCCTTTTAAATTAGGTCAATTGTCCTATTGCGCGATTAGGGCGATTGTCCTAATCAAGGTCGGAGGCTGGGCCGCAGGGCCTGGCGAAAACTTCTGGCCTTTGGGGCGTATTTGGGCGCGCGGGAGACACGCGAAGAGATCGTGGCGGCGGCCGACGAGCTGTTTTACCGGCAGGGCTTTGACCACACGTCCTTTGCCGACATTGCCGGGGCGGTGAAGCTCTCGCGCGGCAATTTCTATTACCATTTCCGCACCAAGGATGAGATCCTCGACGCGGTGATCGACCGGCGCCTTGAGGCGACGCGCGCGATGCTGGCGGGTTGGGCGGCGGAAGGCGCCTCGCCTGTGGCGCGCATAGAGTGCTTTGTCCGTATCCTGATCATGAACCAGATCAGGATCATGGCCTATGGCTGCCCTGTGGGGACGTTGTGCCAGGAGTTGGCAAAGCTGGACCATGCGGCCAGGGCGCGGGCGGCGGATGTGTTCGCGCTGTTCCGGGACTGGCTGACGGCAGAGTTTGAAGCGCTGGGCGCAGGCGATGAGGCCGGCGCGCTGGCGCTGCATGTGCTGGGTTGGTCTCAGGGCACGGCGGCGCTGGCCAATGCATTCAAGGATGAGGTGTTTGTCAGGCGTGAGGTGGACGGCATGTGCGCCTGGCTGGCGGCGCAGGCAAGGCGCCTTGCCAGGGCGCGGCGCTGATTGTTTCAGGAGGGAGAGGCAGATGTATTTCGTTCAGCTTAAATTTGCGGCCAACAAGGCAGCGGCGCCCCAATTCATGGCGGCGCACAATGCCTGGATCGGCGAGGGGTTTGCCGATGGTGTGTTCCTGATGACGGGCAGCCTGGCGCCCGGCCTGGGCGGCGCCGTGCTGGCGTACAACACCACCCGCGAATCGCTGGAAGCGCGCGTGGCGGCAGACCCGTTCGTGGCGGAAGGCATTGTCAGTGCCGAGATCAGTGAAGTGAGACCGGGGCGCGTGGATGCGCGGCTGGAATTTCTGAAAGCCTGAGGCGGCAGACAGGCGGATGGCCCGCCTGCCGCTCCGGGCACCGCTCAGGCGCTTCTGTATGTATTTTGACGGTCTAGCATCCAGCCGGGATATTCTTCCGGCAGGCGGGAAACGTCGTTCAGGCGGGCAAGGTCTTCCGGGCTGAGGCTGACCTTTGTGGCGCCGATATTGTCCGCAAGCTGGTCTGGCCGTTTGGCGCCGATGATGACGCTGGTGACGGCTTTCTGATGCAGCAGCCAGGCAAGCGCGATCTGGGCGACGCTGGCGCCCTTGGCGGCGGCGATTTCCCGCATCGCCTCAATGGCGGCGTAACCGCGATCCATGTTGACGGGAGGGAAATTGAAGGTGGCCCGGCGGCCATCATTGCCACGGCCTTCTCGGTCATACTTGCCGGAGAGATAGCCGCCGGCGAGCGGGCTCCAGACCATCAGGCCAACCTTCTCGGCCGTCAGCATTGGGATGACTTCGCGCTCAAGATCGCGCCCGGCGAGGGTGTAGTAAGCCTGCAGCGAGATGATGGGGGCAAGCTGGCGCAGCTGGGTGAGGCCGATGGCTTTCATCACCTGCCAGGCCGCCCAATTGGAGAGCCCCAGATACCGAACGGCGCCCTTTTGCACGAGGGAGTTCAGCGCTTCGAGGGTTTCTTCCAATGGCACGGCGGGATCGAAGCCGTGGATCTGGTAGAGGTCTATATGATCGAGACCGAGGCGTTTGAGGCTGGCTTCGGCCTGGTAGAGGATGTGGCCGCGTGAGGCGCCGCGATTGTTCTGGCCTTCTGCCATGGGGCCGAGGACTTTTGTGGCGATCACGACTTCGTGCCGGGGCACACCGAGATTGCGCAGCGACTGGCCGAGAATTTCCTCACTCCTGCCGAGGGCGTAGATATTGGCCGTGTCGATGAAATTGATGCCAGCGTCCAGCGAGGCTTTGACGAGGCCGTCGGCCTCTTCCTGCTGGAGCTGGCCGATCATGCCCCACATGCCTTCGCTGCCGCCGAAGGTCATGGTGCCAAGGCACAGTTCGGAAACGAAAAGGCCGGAATTGCCGAGTTGTCGCATACGCATGGGGGAGGCTCCGTTCTGAGGGATTGGAATGCCCCTGATTTAAGCCCTGCAGGCAGTGCTGTCCGGTGACGATCCTCTCAAAGTCTTGCCCATTTCTCTCAAATGCGTGTGAGGGGCATCGCCCCGCGCGGAAGAATGTGGTTCAGTCATTTCATGATCGATGATCTCAAGACCCTTGCGGACCTGCTGGACCGGCACGCCCGCCGTTATGGCCGGGAGACGCCGGTGGATGGTCTGAACCTTACCCGGACCGAAACGCCGATGGAGATCCGCTCGGTTTACCGGCCATCTTTCTGCGCCGTGCTACAGGGGGGAAAGGTTTCGATGCTGGGCGAGCGGGCGTTCCGCTATGGCGCCGGGCAAGGGCTGCTGGCGTCAGTGGATGTGCCGGTGACGGCGCGGATCGTCGAGGCGTCGCCAGAGCGGCCCTACCTTGCTTTCGGTGTGGAGATTGATCCGGCAATGGTGGCCGAGATGCTGCCCGCACTGGCTGAAGACGCGGTAGCCGAGCCTGCCTTCACTGCTCTGCATACAGACAGGCTGGACGCCGCGATCATGGATCCGCTGGGCCGTCTGCTGAGCCTTCTGGACCAGCCGCGGGATATTCCGGTGATGGCGCCGCTGATCAAGCGGGAGATCACCTGGCGGCTGCTCAACGGATCGCTCGGCCCGATGCTGCGCCATATGGGCTTGCGGGACAGTCAGGCGGCGCGGATCGGCCGGGCGACGGCATGGATACGCGATCATTTCCGCGAGCCGCTGCGTGTGCCCGATCTGGCAGAGATGGCGGGGATGAGCCTTGCGTCCTTCCACCGCCATTTCAAGGCGGTGACGACGCTTTCGCCTGTGCAGTTCCAGAAGCTGGTGCGGCTGCAGGAGGCGCGGCGGATGCTGCTGGAGAACCATGAGGTTTCCGCCGTGGGGTATGCCATCGGGTATGAAAGCGCCTCGCACTTCAACCGGGATTACCGGCGCCAGTTTGGCGCGCCGCCGGGCCGGGACGTGGCCGCGATCCGCGCGCTGGTGGCGCGCGAAGTGGCGTGAGGGACTAGTCTTCCTCGGGCGGCTCTACCGCGTTCATCCAGGCGAAAAGCGGCTTCAGAGGCAGAATCCAGAGCACGCCCGCCAGGATATAGAACGGCATCTGAACCCAGCTGGGCAACGTGCCGACCGGGCCGCTGAGCGAGCCGATGGCCACGATATAGATCACCAGCCAGGTCAGCATCATCAGCATGGCGAGGGGCTTTCGCGGGTTCCGCATGGGCTTTGGACCTTCCGTGACGGGTGGCTGCGACTTCAGCGACCCTTGATCGTGGCGCGCGTCAAGTGATCTAGGCGTCATGACCACAAGCGCAATTTCCCCCGTTGCCGCAGGCTGGATCCGCCGTTGGCTGATCCTTCTGGGCCTTATGGTATATGCCATCATTCTGGTGGGCGGGGCGACCCGTCTCACCGATTCCGGCCTGTCCATCACCGAATGGAACCCTGTCAGCGGCGCCCTGCCGCCGATGAGCGAGGCCGACTGGCTGATCGAGTTCGAGAAGTACCGCGCGACCACGCAATACCAGCTGACCAATGCCGGCATGTCGCTGTCGGAGTTCCAGTTCATATTCTGGTGGGAATGGGGCCACCGGCAGATTGGCCGGTTGATCGGGTTGGTGGCGGTGGCGGGCTTTGCCGTCTTTGCCTGGCGCCGCTGGCTGGGGCGGGGGCTCGGGCTGAAGCTGGTGGGTCTGATTGCGCTGGGCGGCCTGCAGGGCGCGATCGGCTGGTGGATGGTGTCCAGCGGCATTGGTGACACGGACCGCGTGGCCGTCGCGCCTTACCGGCTGATGACGCATTTCACGCTGGCGCTCATCATCCTCGCAGTGATCACCTGGCTGTGGCTCGATCTTGGACCGCAGAAGCGGGGGGGCGCGCCGAAGGGGCCCCGAGGTGCGGCGCTGGCGCTGATGCTGTTGATCTTCGTGCAGATGGCGGCGGGCGCGCTGGTGGCGGGACTCGATGCGGGACGCACCTATACCGACTGGCCGCTGATGGCGGGGGAGGTGTTCCCGTCTCACTATCTGCACGCCGAGCTGGGCATCCGCAGCTTCTTCGAGGGGCGCGAGGCGACCCAGTTCAATCACCGCCTACTGGCCTACATCCTGTGGGCGGGCAGCCTGGCGGCGGCGTGGGCCTTCCGGAAGACAGCTGTGCGGCGGGAGTTTGCGTTCCTGGCAGTGCTGGTATCGGCGCAGGCGGCGTGGGGTATCCTGACGCTGCTGAATGCGGCCCCGATGGGGCTGGCCCTTGTCCACCAGGGGCTGGGCGTGGTGACCACGCTGTGGGCCGTCTACACGGTGTGGCGTGCAGGCGGCCCGGAAACGCGGCTTAGTCCTTCAGCGTAATTGCGCTGGGATCAACGAACACAACCTGATGAGTGCCCTCGCTGGTTTCGCCGGCGATGACGACCACGCCGCCCGGATAGCCACCGGCGGGCAGAGAGCCATTCGCGGTGACAGCGGTGGGGACGTCCGGTGCTGTCACGGTGATTCCATCGCGGACGGTGATGGAGCTCGTGGTCATCCCGAGATCTGTGGATATCTGCAGCGGGCCACCTTCCTCAATGGAGAGGAGGGCGGCGTTGTCCCCGCGGGTCAGCGAGGCGGAGGCCGCCGAGCGGGGCGAGGCGACCAGTGTGTCATATGCGAAGACGCAGGAGGTGATCGGGAAACCGGCCTCGGTTGCGTCTTCTTCTTCCCAGGTCAGCTCATCGCCTGACTGGCCGATGACGCCGGTGCGCAGCAGGCGATTGTTGGAGATCGTCCAGTAGGCGATGCGCATCAGGCCCTGCGAGCCGGCCTCTCCGCTGCAGAGGCCTTCCACAGCCCGCTGTTCTGGAATGGGCAGGTCAATCTGCGCCGGGGCGACCAGACCTTCGCCGAAGACATAGGCCTTCAGCCCGCCTTCTATGGTCACGCCCGGGAAGATGGTGAGCTGGGTGCCCTGGATGCTGGATGCGCGGCCATCGGCGATGTCTTTCAGATGGAATCGCGTCGGTTCGCCCAGACGGTCGCCTTCCATGTCGAAAAATTCGAGCCCGCCAGCGTCATAAGCGACCGCCAGAATGGCTCCAGAGCCCGTAGAGAGGGCCACATCGCGAACTTTTCCCTGCAAGGGGCGGGTCGACCAGACGGCTGGGAGCTCTATTTCTCCTGATATTACAGGGTCTTGACTTGGGGTCTCAGTCGGGGTCTCTTGCCGTCCACAGGCTGTTGCCGCAAAAAGCAGGCTCAGCCCGGCGGCTGCGTTGACAAAGGGAAACGCGGCGCTTAAACGCCAGCCCTTAATTTGCATTCCTGGAACTCCGAAAGTAGAGGCTCTGAGCAGAGCGATGAAAACGTATAACGCACCCGTCGGGGTAGAGAACAAGTGGGTCGTGATCGACGCGACGGACGTCGTTGTCGGACGCCTTGCTTCTTACGTCGCCAAACGCCTTCGCGGCAAGCACCGCCCTGACTTTACTCCGCATGTGGATACCGGCGATCACATCGTCGTTATCAATGCTGAGAAGGCCGTGTTCACCGGCAACAAGCTGACCGACAAGGTCTATTACCGCCACACCGGTTATCCGGGCGGTATCAAGGAAACCACGGCTGGCAAGATCCTTTCCGGCCGCTTCCCGGAGCGTGCCATCGAGCTCGCCGTGAAGCGCATGATGCCGCGCGAGAGCGCGCTGTCGCGCAAACAGTTCGGCAAGCTGCGTATCTACGCTGGCGCTGAGCACCCGCACACTGCACAGGCGCCCGAAGTCGTCGACTTCAAGGCGATGAACCGCAAAAACTCGAAAACGGCCTGATAAACATGACCGACACCTCCAACTCGCTGCAAGACCTTGGCGCCATGACCGGCGCACCTTCCGCCCAGCCGGTGAAAGCCGCTGAGCCGAAGATCGATGCCCAGGGCCGTTCCTACGGCACCGGCCGCCGCAAGGAAGCTGTCGCCCGCGTCTGGATCAAGCGTGGCACTGGCAAGATCATCATCAATGGCCGTGACCAGGAGCAGTATTTTGCTCGTCCGGTTCTGCGCATGGTGATTGCCCAGCCGCTGATCGAAGCTGGCCGCGAAAGCGAGTTCGATGTGATCGCGACTGTCAAAGGCTCGGGCCTCATGGGTCAGGCCGGCGCTGTGCGTCACGGCATTTCCCGCGCGCTCGTGGCTTACGAGCCGGGCCTGCGCGCTGTTCTGAAGCCGTTCGGCTTCATGACCCGCGACCCGCGCGTTGTTGAGCGTAAGAAGTACGGCAAAGCGAAAGCTCGCCGCAGCTTCCAGTTCTCCAAGCGCTAATCGCAGCAGCACATATCCAATGTCTGGCGGGCGCTTCGGAAACGGAGCGCCCGTTTGTTTTTGCCCTCATTTTCGCGGAGGGGCGCCATGTTGCCCAAGGTTTTCATTGATGGCGAAGCCGGCACGACCGGCCTTCAGATTGCCGAGCGGCTGAAAGACCGCAAGGATCTGGAGCTGATCTCGATTCACGCTGACAAGCGCAAGGATGTCGATGAGCGCGCGCGCCTGATCAACAAGGCGGACGTGGTGATCCTCTGCCTGCCCGATGAGGCGGCGCGCCTGGCGGTCAGCCTGGTGAGCAACCCCAACACGGTGATCATCGACGCCTCCACCGCCCACCGGGTTTCGCCGGGCTGGGTGTATGGCTTTGCGGAACTGGACAAGGGCCAGCGCGCGGCCATTGCCGCGGCCAAGCGCATTTCCAATCCGGGCTGCTATCCCACCGGGTTTATCGCGCTGGTGCGCCCCTTGGTGACGGCGGGGATCATTCCGCATGACTGGCCGGTGACGGTGAACGCCGTTTCGGGCTATTCGGGCGGCGGCAAGCCGATGATTGCCGAGTTCGAGGAGCGCCAGACGCAGGACAATTTCCGCATCTACGCCCTTGGACAGCAGCACAAGCACCCGCCGGAAATGAAGAAGTTCACCGGCCTTTCCCATCTGCCGATGTTCACGCCGGCCGTGGGCCGCTACGCGCAGGGCATGATTGTGGAAGTGCCGCTGCCGCTATGGGCGCTGCCGGGCAAGCCCAAACGCAAGGATATCCACAAGGCGCTGAGTATGGCCTATGCGGGCGAGGCCTTTGTGAAGGTTATTCCGCTGGCGGAGGGAGATGCGATCAAGTCGCTCGACGCAGAAGGCTGCAACGATACCAACCGGTTGGAGATCTATGTCTTCGGCACCGATGAGCAGGCCCGCCTCGTGGCGCGGCTCGACAATCTCGGGAAGGGCGCTTCAGGCGCGGCGGTGCAGAACCTCAACATCGCGCTGGGGCTGGACGAGGGCGCGGGGCTGGTGGCTTAAGCCCTTACCTCCCGCGCACATTGCGCGGGGGCCTACAATGGCGGCAGCCGGATGTCTTCCAGGCGTACTTTCACATAGCTGCCCGGCGCGGCGCCGAGGCCCATGTCCTTGGGCTCCACCGCCTTGACCTTGTTGCGGCCGGATTTCGGCTTCAGCCAAGCCCACCAGGTGGGCCACCAGCTGCCCGGTGTTTCGGTGGCGGTCTGCAGCCATTCATTGGCCGAGCCAGCCTCAAGGCTGGTATTGGTCCAGTGCTGGTATTTCTTTGCATCCGGATGGTTCACCACGCCGGCAATATGTCCCGACCCGGACAGAATGAAGGTGGGATCCCCGCCAAAACGTTTGGCCGAGCGGAAGACGCTTTCGAAGGGTACGATATGGTCGTCCTTCGAGGCCTGCAGCATCACGGGGATCTGGATCTTCCCCATGTCCACTTTCTCTCCGAGCACGGTATATTCGCCGCGGGCGAGGCGATTTTCCGCATAACATTCAGAGAGGTAGCGCTTGTGCACAGGGCCGGGAATGTTGGTCTGATCGGCATTCCAGTAGAGCAGGTCAAACGGGCGCGGGTCCTTGCCCAGCATGTACTGGTCGATCACATAGCGCCAGACCAGATCAATCGGGCGCAGCCAGTTGAACGTCTCGTACATGTCCTTGCCGGGCATGATGCCGCCATGGTTGTCGATGATGCCGTAGACATAGTTCCTGCCCGGACCATCGGTGAAGACCTTCAGATCTCCGGCGAGTTCAAAGTCTGACTGTGAAGCGAAGAAGGTGGCCGAGTCGATCTTGTCATAGCCGGTGGCCGCCATATGGCCGAGGGCGGAGGTGAGTAGGGTGCCGCCAATACAATAGCCCACGGCATTCAGGCTCTTGGCGCCGGCAGCTTGCAGCGCGGCCTCGACGCCGGCGTAGATGCCTTTCTTGACGTAATCGTCCCAGGTGTAGTCTTTGGTCACGCCATCGGCCGAGCGCCAGGAGACGACAAACACCGTCAGTCCACGGTCTACCAGCCAGCGGATCATCGAGTTCTTTTCCTGCAGGTCCAGGATGTAGAACTTGTTGATCCAGGGCGGGAAGATGATCAGGGGTTTGGAATAAACCGTCTCCTGCGTTGGGGCGAACTGGAGAAGTTCGATCAGGTCGTTGCGGAAGACGACCTGGCCCGGCGCCGTGGCGATGTTCTCGCCGAGCTTGAAGGGCGTTTCATCGGTCTGGGTGATGTGCAGTTTGCCCCCGCCCTTGCGCACATCTTCGCGCGCCATGCGGATGCCCGCCAGCACGCTTTCCCCGCCGCTCTCGATGAAGGTTTTCAGCGCCTGGGGATTGGTGCCGAGGAAATTTGTGGGCGAGAGGCTGTCGGTGAGCAGCTGCATGAAGAATTTGGCCCGCAGATGGATCGGCTCTTCGATGTCAGGGGCGCGGTCTGCCAAGCTCATCATCCAGCGGGCGTTGAGATCATAGGCCTTGCGGATGAATTTGAAGGTAGGGTTTGCCTGCCATTCGGGATCGGAAAAGCGCTTGTCCTTTTCCGGCTTGGGCTCGGCGGTCAGGCTCTCGGTCACCATCTCCTGCCAGAGACCCATCCAGCCCTGCATCAGGTCCATGTTCGCCTGCATCAGCGCCATCGGATTGCGCGCAAGGCTCATGCCGACCTGGCCGAACGCGTCGCCCGCGCCCATGGGATCACCTTGCGTAACGGTGCCCAGCGGGCCCGACCCGGTCAGAACTTCGCTGAGAAGGGCCTGAGATTCTGTATTTGCTAGCGCCAGAGTGGTCATCAGCACTTGCAGACGTGCCGGGTCCTGCGCCATCAGCAGGGATGCGATGGAAGGTGTGTCGGCCGCTGGTGTTTTGTTTCCGCCCATATGTCGTAGTTTCGCCCGCTTCTTTGGGCTTATCTATCCTTTAGAATGTTTGTCATTTAATGAGCTTAACCATGAAAAACACGGCGATTCCCCTCCTGATTGTGCCGGTCCTGCTTATTGCGGGATGTTCATCTTCCTTTGCGAAGGTGCGGGAGACGGTGAATAACGCGCCGGAATGGTATGGCGAGCGCCGCGCGGAGATACGCGGGGAAGGGTATCCTGACCTTTCTACCCTGCCAAAGGTTGATCCGCAGAATGTGCCCGGAAAGACGCTGGAAGCCCAGTTAAACCGCGGCAACGAGCTGGCGAAAGAGTTTGCAGGCGCCCGAGCGGAAGTGGCGGTGGGCGGAGCTGAGGAAATCCGCGCCATCGCCGCGAGCATGATTGGGGGTTTTGGCGATATCCCGCCGGAATCCGATTTCCTTACCGAAGCCGAAATCGCTGCCATCCGCAGCCAGTTCAACGTTCCCCGCGTCACACAAGACGAATTTTGAGACCTCTGAAAATGAACACCGACTTTCACAAGATCCGGCGCCTTCCGCCTTACGTGTTTGAACAGGTGAACCGCACAAAAGCGGCGCTGCGCGCCAAGGGCGCTGACATCATCGACCTGGGCATGGGCAATCCGGACCTGCCGACGCCGAAACATATCGTCGACAAACTGGTCGAAACCGCTCGCAAGCCGGATGTGAACGGCTACTCCGCCTCACGCGGCATTCCCGGCCTGCGCCGCGCGCTGACCGACTATTACAAGCGCCGCTTCGGCGTCAGTCTGGACAAGGACCGGGAGGTGATCGTCACGCTCGGCTCCAAGGAGGGGTTTGCCAACCTTGCCCAGGCCATCTCTGCGCCGGGCGATGTGATCCTGGCGCCGGACCCGTCCTATCCGCTCCACCATTTCGGCTTCATCATTGCCGGCGCCTCGATCCGCGGCGTGCCGGCGCATACGCCGGAGCAGTATCTTTCAAACCTTGGCCGGGCCGTGAAATACTCCGTGCCCCCGCCGACCGCGATGGTGCTCTGCTTCCCGTCGAACCCGACGGCGGCAGTCTGCGATCTCGACTTCTATAAAGAGGCCGTGAAGTTCGCGAAGAAGCACGACCTCTGGGTGCTGTCGGACCTTGCCTATAACGAGATCTATTTCGAGGAGCCCACGCCCTCGATCCTTCAGGTGGACGGCGCGAAGGACATCGCGGTGGAATTCACCACCATGTCCAAGACCTATTCCATGGCTGGCTGGCGGATGGGCTTTGTGGCGGGCAATGAAAAGCTCGTCGGCGCGCTCGCCCGCGTGAAATCTTACCTCGACTACGGCGCCTACACGCCGATCCAGGTGGCCGCGGTGGCGGCGCTCGACGGCCCGCAGCAATGCGTGGACGAGACGCGCGCCATCTACAAGGCGCGCCGCGACGTGCTGGTCGACAGCTTCACCCGTGCCGGTTGGCCAGTGCCGAGCCCGAAGGCCTCGATGTTTGCCTGGGCGCAGATCCCCGAACAGCTACGCCATCTGGGCAGCCTGGAGTTTGCGCTTCAGCTGATCAACGAGGCACATGTGGCCGTCGCGCCGGGCGCCGGCTTTGGCGAGCATGGCGATGATTACGTCCGCATCGCGCTGGTCGAGAATGAGCAGCGCATCCGCCAGGCTGGCCGGAACATCCGGAAGTTTCTTGCGTCGCGCGGCGTGAAGGAGATCAAGCCGGTGGTGGCGGCGGAGTAGGCATGGCGCACAAAAGCCGGAAGCTACTAGTCGGAACTGGCTGGATGCTGGGTGGTGTCCTGATGGTTTTTGCGCTTCTGGCTGCCTTTATAGGATGGGTCACGTCATCTTACACCATAGGTGTTGAGGTGGCGCCGATGGGGATTGCCTTCTTCGCCGTTATAGGGGGCGCTTGCGGGCTTGCTGCTCAAAGGCTTTGGGGCGCCATCCTACGTTCTCGTAGTTCATCATGAGCGAAGTCGTGGAACGAGTTGCGAAATGGGACGTGGGATCAACGTCTCGGGGCCTTCCCCCGCGCGCCCAAAAAGGGTAGGCAGCAGCCCGAAGCGTAAGAGATGAAAAGGGGCGCCTTGTGGGGCCTTTGAGAATTGGAATTGCCGGCCTCGGCCATGTGGGCTGCGGGCTGATCGAGCTGGTGCAGCGTCAGGATCGCCTTCGTCTGCCGGGCAGGGTGGAGATTGCGGGCGTCAGCGCGCGCTCCCAGAGCCGCAACCGGCCGGTGAACACCGATGGCTATACTTGGTTTGACGATGCCGCGACGCTGGCCGAAGACCCGAATGTGGACGTGTTCGTCGAACTCGTCGGCGGCTCGGATGGCCCGGCCAAGTTTGCCGTGGAATCGGCCCTGCGCGCGGGAAAACACGTGGTCACCGCCAACAAGGCGCTGATCGCCAAGCATGGCAACATGCTGGCCGCGCTGGCCGCCGAAAAGCAGGTGGACCTGCTGTTCGAGGCCGCTGTGGCGGGCGGCATCCCCGTGGTGCGCGTGCTGCGCGACAGCCTGGCGGGCACCGAAGTGACGCGCGTTTCGGGCATTCTCAACGGCACCTGCAATTTCATCACCTCCACCATGCTGGACACCGGACGCTCCTATGAGGATGTGCTGGAGGAAGCCCAGAAGCGCGGCTACGCCGAAGCTGACCCGACGCTGGACGTTTCGGGCATGGACGCGGCCCACAAGGCGGCGATCCTTTCGGCCATCGCTTTTTCCGCCGATCTGGATTTCTCCAAGGTTTCCGTGCGCGGCATCGAGCAGATCGGTCTTCTGGACCTGCGCCTGGCCGACCGGCTGGGTTTCCGTATCAAACTGATCGCCGAGGGCGTGCTGACGCCGGCGGGTGTTGTGTGCCGGGTTGAGCCGATGGCGCTGACGGCGGGGCACGCGCTGGCGCGGATTGATGGCTCGCTGAACTCTGTCCGCGTGGAAGGGGATCCCCTCGGCGCGGTGGTGCTGACCGGGCCCGGCGCCGGCTCCGGCCCGACGGCGAGCGCGGTGATGGGGGATGTGGCCAAGCTCTTCCGCCCGGCGATCCGCAACGCCTTTGGCCGCGCCGAGCACCATGTGGCCCAGCCCTTCGTTAACAGCGGCCAGGAGGAGATTTCGCCCTTCTTCCTGCGCGTGCGCCTGACTGACAAGCCCGGCACGCTCGCCGCGTTAACCGAAGCGCTGGCCGAAGAGGGCGTTTCGGTGGACAAGCTGTTGCAGGATTCGGCCGACGAAACGGGCGCCAGCCCCGTGGCCGTGGTAACCCATCGTTGCCCCCGGCGGCAGATTCTCTCTGCCATTGCCCGGATCGAGGCGCTTGGAGTGACCGTTGAAGCGCCCAGACTGATCAGAATAGAGACGGCAAGCTAATTGCTTAGGCCGGTCCAATCCCTACGAACGATGACCGATTTCGGAGAAAAACATGGATAACAGCGTACTGACCTCGAGCCTTGCAGACGCCATGGTGCGCGTGACCGAGCTTTCGGCCATCGCAGCCGCCCGCCTTGCCGGGCGTGGCGACGAGAAGAAGGCCGATGCCGCCGCGGTGGACGCGATGCGGTCTGCTTTCAATGCCGTGGATTTCAAAGGCCGCGTTGTGATTGGCGAGGGCGAGCGGGACGAAGCCCCGATGCTGTATATCGGCGAGGAAGTCGGCACCGGCAAAGGCCCGGAGATCGACATTGCGCTTGACCCGCTGGAAGGCACGACGCTGACGGCCAAGGCGATGGCAGATGCCTGCGCTGTGCTGGCGATTGCCCCGCGCGGCGGCCTGCTGCATGCGCCTGACACCTATATGGACAAGCTGGCCATCGGCCCTGGCTATCCGGAAGGCATCATCAGCCTGGATGCTTCGCCTGCGGACAATATCAAGGCGCTGGCCAAACATACCGGCCGCAAGGTGGAGGACATGACCGTCTGCGTTCTGGACCGCCCGCGCCATCAGGAGATCATCGACTCGCTGCGCTCGGCCGGGGCGAGAGTTTCCCTGATCAGCGATGGCGATGTGGCTGGTGTGATTGCGACGACCAATCCGCTGACGGGCATCGACATGTATGTTGGCCAGGGCGGGGCGCCCGAGGGCGTTCTGGCGGCGGCAGCGCTTAAGTGCGTGGGCGGACAGATGTTCGGTCGTCTCGTTTTCCGCAATGACGACGAGAAGAAGCGCGCAAGCCGCGTTGGCATCACCGATTTCGGCAAAACCTACAGCCTCAACGAACTGGCTTCGGGCGAGACCGTTTTCTGCGCCACCGGCGTGACCAAGGGCAACCTGCTGGACGGCGTTCTGCACCGCGATGGCCGCGTGCATACGCACACGCTGGTGATGACCTCCACGGACGGCATGGTGCGCTATGTGCGCAGCTCGCGGAAGATCTGAGGCAGGCTTCTTTTCCTGATCTTTGAAGACACCGGCGGGGCAGGGCTCCACCGGTGTTTTTGTTTTGGGCAGCAGCAAGGGCCGGAACGCGCGAGGGGCGCTGCAGACAGAAGTCTGGCCAGAAGACTGGCAGTAAGTAGGCTTACAGGCGCGATCTGGGGCGACATGCCTTGCAGTATACGTCCGCCTGCGGAGGGGGTGGGGAAATAAAGTTTTTTCCGCGTGTTTGCTGCAGGTTCGAGCCGATTTTTGTTGGATAGGGCTGCGGCGTTGGAGTTTTTGGCGGAAAGCTCCAAAAAAACTCTAGCGGGTCTCCAACGGCGTGGGCGTTCAGCCGGGTCGGTTGAGGGGGAGGTCTGCGAGGCCGAAGAGGGCGTATTGGAGGCTCTGGGCGATGCGGTTTGCGCGTTCGAGGAAGAAGGCGGCGGCTTCCGGGGTGGCGGCGGTGTCGCGCAGGGTTTGCTCGAAGAGGGCGAGCCAGAGGTTGAAGTGAACTTGCTGGATGTGGCGGTGCCGGGCGTGGGCAGGCACGGGGCGGCCGGAATAGCGGCCAGTCCCCAGGGCGACCGAGGACCAGAAGTTCTTCATGGTTTCAAGATGGGGACCCCAATCAGAAATGGCCACATCGAAGACCGGGCCAAGAACGGGATGGCCGCGGACGCGGGTATAGAAGGTCTCCACCAGGGTGGAGATATAGGCTTCATCAATGCCGAAGGCGGCGGCCTGATCCCGCAATTCTTCGCGGCGTTCCTGAGCGCTGCGGACACGATAACCGGTCATGTCAGGCCTCCTTTTTTGACATTACCGGACAGAACCGGACAAATCGGGACACTAGCGGGACAGCGCGAGGCGCTTCGATACGTAGTTTTCCGGAGGGTCCCTTCAGAGCGGTTTGGCCAGCACGATATCGTCATAGACTTTGTCGCCGACCTGAAACTGGCGCGTGCCGGCGAGCGCGAAGCCGGCCTGGCGGTAGAAAGCGATGGCGCGGTGATTATCTTCATAGGTGCCGAGTAGCAGGCGGGGGGCGCCGCGCTGGCGGGCGTCCTCGATCGCTGCCTCCATCAGGCGCTGGCCGGCGCCGGTGCCGTGGAAGCGGGAGAGGACGTAAATGCGCTTCAGCTCCACGTCTCCGGGCTGAAGCGGGATGGGCAGGTCTGGCGGGCAGTTGACCGCGTAGCCGATGGGGGCGCCGGTCGCGGCGTATTCGGCGAGCCAGACCGAGCAGGCCGGATCGGCAAGGTATCTGGCATAGACCTCGCGCGAATGCTGGCGCGTGCAGTGGGCGATGATGGCGTCGCCGTCGATATCGTAGACATAGCTGTCGATGAAGGTGGCCACGCCGATATGGGCGAGACGCTCGGCATCTTCAGGCCGGGCGCGGCGTAGGGTGATGTCGTTCATGCAGTCGGCGCGCTTTCGCAGCGGGCGAGGAGGGCATCAATGGCAGCGACGGCCTGTTCGACGCGGCCTTCCCAAGGGCCGGTAATGAGTGTGTACGGAACACCCGCGTGCTCGATCAGCTCGACGAAGCGATCATGCATCCAGCCGCGGATCTTCTCGCCATCGCGCACACCATCCTGCACGAAGGGAACTTCGGGGGTCGGGATCAGGTAGAGGTCTACCTTGTCGGCATTACCGATGGCGTCGACCTCCGGATGGCGCTTGCCGGCATAGCGTTCATACCAGGTGGCAGTGGCGAAGGCGTTGGTGTCGGCAAAGAGGACGGCGTTCGCGCGGCCGGCGGCTTCGTTCTCGCGGCGCTGCTGTTCCTTGGCGATGTGGATGAAATCCTCATCGGTCCATTCGGGAATGTCGCCGCCTTTCAGAGACTGGGCGGCGAGTTTTTCTTCCCAGAGCTCGCGGCCATATTCGGCGACCCAGATGGTCTTGTAATGCCGGGCGAGCTCGATGCAGAGCGTGGTTTTGCCGGTGGACTCAGCGCCGATCAGGACGACGCGCAGGGGAGTGTTGCAGGTCATGCGGTGGCCGCCTTGCGCCATTCGAGAAGCCCCATGATCGCAAGGGCCAGGAAGACGCCATAGAGCAGGGCTGTCAGGTAAAGGCCATTATAGAGGCAGAAGGGGATGTAGAGGATGTCGGCCACGATCCACAGCCACCAGCATTCCAGGACCTTACGGCTCTGCCCCCATTGGGCGGCGAGGCTGATCGAGGTGATGAGGGCATCCCAGAAGGTGGTAGCGCCGCCGGCTTCGTTCAGCAGGCGGTAGAGCAAGGCCGTTCCGCCCGTGATGCCGAGGGCGGTGAGTGCCCATTCGAGGCGCGGGGCGCGGCGGACTTTCAGCTGGCTGCGGTTTGCTCCGCCATAGAGCCAGAGATACCAGCCGATAAGATTGAGCGCGAAGAAGACAAGCTGGAGGCCGGCGGTGGCGAAGAGCTGCGACTGGTAGAAGACGTAGGCGTAGATGCCGACCGTGATGAGGCCGAGGGGGAAGTTCCAGATGTTCTGGCGGGTGACCAGCCAGACGCACAACACGCCCGTGACGAAGGCGATGGCCTCAAGCGGATGGGCCGCGCCGGTGCGCCAGGCGGCGAAGGCAATGGCGGATGTGAGTAGGACGAGACCGGCCAAGAGCGCCGTGCCGGGACGGCGGGAAGGGGCTGCATCGGTCAATTGTTCAGCCTTCCCGGTGTAAAGGGTGGCGAGGCCCCTCCTTTGGAGAGGGGCCCCCGCCTTAATTCAATCAGGCTTTACCCATCTCGATTTCGAGGTTCTGGGCGACCTTTTCGATGAAGCCTTCGGTCGTCAGGTAGCCCTGATCGGGGCCGACGAGAAGGGCGAGGTCTTTGGTCATGAAGCCAGCTTCGACGGTCTTGATGATCGTCTTCTCGAGCGTCTGGGCGAACTTGCGCACTTCGGGGGTGTCGTCCATGCGGCCGCGATGGTCGAGGCCCTGCGTCCAGGCGTAGATCGAGGCGATCGAGTTGGTCGAGGTCGCTTCGCCCTTCTGGTGGGCGCGGTAGTGGCGGGTGACGGTGCCGTGAGCGGCTTCGGCTTCGACGGTCTTGCCATCGGGGCTGAGCAGAACCGACGTCATCAGGCCGAGCGAGCCGTAACCCTGGGCCACGGTGTCAGACTGAACGTCGCCGTCATAGTTCTTACAGGCCCAGACATAACCACCCGACCATTTCATTGCCGCGGCGACCATGTCGTCGATGAGGCGGTGCTCGTAGGTGCCTTTGAATTCGGCGAACTTTGCCTTGAATTCCTTGTCCCACAGCTCCTGGAAGATGTCCTTGAAGCGGCCGTCATAGGCTTTGAGGATGGTGTTCTTGGTGGAGAGGTAGACCGGCAGCTTGCGCTGGAGGCCGTAATTGAACGAGGCGCGGGCGAAGTCGCGGATTGACTCGTCGATGTTGTACATGCCCATGGCGATGCCCGAGCCGGGGAAGTCGTAGACTTCCTTCTCGATCACCTGGCCGTCTTCGCCTTCGAATTTCATCGTCAGCTTGCCCTTGCCGGGGACGAGGAAGTCAGTGGCGCGGTATTGGTCGCCGAAAGCGTGGCGGCCGATGATGACCGGCTTGGTCCAGCCCGGCACGAGGCGCGGGATGTTGGAGATGACGATCGGCTCGCGGAAGACGACGCCGCCGAGGATGTTGCGGATGGTGCCGTTGGGCGACTTCCACATCTTCTTGAGGCCAAATTCCTCAACCCGGGCTTCGTCCGGCGTGATCGTGGCGCATTTGACGGCGACGCCGTATTTCTTGGTGGCTTCGGCCGCGTCGATAGTGATCTGGTCGTCGGTTTCGTCGCGTTTCTGGATCGAAAGATCGTAATATTTCAGGTCGATATCGAGGTAGGGGTGGATCAGCTTATCCTTGATGATCTGCCAGATGATCCGGGTCATCTCATCGCCGTCCATCTCGACTACGGGGTTTTTGACCTTGATCTTCGCCATTTTTTAGAATCCTTGCGCTGCGTACGGTTTGCGGGGGCTATAGCAGACCCACAGGCCGCGTCAAAACCCGGAAAGATCGCCAGTTATGCAAGGCAATCCTGCAATTATCCTTCATTCGCCCCAACTGGGCGAAAACATCGGCGCGGCGGCCCGTGTGATGCTTAATTTCGGGCTGACGGACCTGCGGCTGGTGAGCCCTCGGGACGGCTGGCCGAGCGAGACGGCAGAGGCGATGTCGGCCGGGGCGCTGGGCCAGGGCGTGACGGTGACAGTGTTCGACACGTTGGAAGCGGCGATGACGGGGCTGACCTATACGATTGCCACCACGGCGCGGCCGCGGGGCATGGAAAAAGAGGTGTTCGGGGCGGCTGAGGCCGTCGGCGCGCTGAAGGCGCGGGACGGGCAGACGGCGGTGCTGTTCGGGGGGGAGAAATCCGGCCTGCCGAACGAAGCGGTGGCGCTGTGCGATGCGATCCTCACCTATCCGGTGAACCCGGCTTTCTCCTCGCTGAACCTGGCGCAGGCGGTCGGCGTGTTCTGCCACCAATGGGGGGCAAGCGCGGGGCTGGAGGGGAAATTCGGCGGCAAGGGCGAGGGTGTGGACGCGCCGGCGACACGCGAAAACCTGATCGGCATGTTCGAACATTTCGAGGCGGAACTGGAGCGGGCGGGATATTTCTATCCGCCGGAAAAGACGCCGGTGATGGTGACCAACCTGCGCAACGCGCTGGTGCGTGCTCAGTGGACGGAGCAGGAGGTGCGCACCTTCCGGGGGGCGATCAAGGCGCTGAGCCTGGGGCGCGGGAAGGCGCGGGTGGTAAGGGAGGAGTGAGGGGGCGGGCGTCGGATTTCGGCCTGCGGCCTCTATCCGACCTACGAGTCGACCCCGAACAGTTAGCGAGTTCTTAAGAAACTCGTGGGAATTTTTCCTTCAATCATGAAGCAAAGAATTTGCGGAAGCGGGCGGTCTGGTGGGGCGCGTCTGGCTGTTTCTGTTTGTGGTGCTTCGTGGTGCCGGTGCCCTTGCGAACTTTTATGGAGATGACCCGTGTCGCAAACTGCCTATCTGGTTTCCTGTGAAATTCTGTGCGGCGAGGGGAGCGATGGCGCCCTTGAAGGCATGGACAGCGCATACGTGATCGTTGGCGTCTATGCCGCCAATGACGAAGAAGCGATGACCAAGGTTGAAGCCTCGCTCGAGGAAGAAGGCTATGGCCTGGTGGAGGCCGACTGGATCGCCCCGGCCGCCGACATGGAATGGGAAGACGAAGAAGCCGCCGTTGAAGCCGCCGACCTGGTGGCGCGCCTGGCGACCATTCCGGACGAGGTGGTCTATGGGCCACTCTACCCCACGGTGGAGGAAGACGAGGAAGAAGAAGTGGACGAGGCCGCCTGACGGCGCGCCTTGATTGGTTAGACTGGGAAAAGGAACGGCCACTCCGGGGAGTGGCCGTTTTTTGGTTCGCCTGATGGGCTGTGGGGGACTTACTTGCCCTTCCAGACGGGGGCGCGTTTTTCGATGAAGGCTTTGGGGCCTTCTTTATAGTCTTCGGTGGTGACGAGGCTGGCGAAGGCCTTGCCGGAGTCTTTCCAGAGTTCCTCGTCAGACTTGGTGAATGCGTCGAGGGCGACCGTGCGGCTGGCGAAGACGGCGAGCGGGGCGTTGGCGGTGATGCGGGCGGCGAGCTTTTCGGCTTCGGCCATCACTTCGGCTTCCGGAACGACCTTGTTGACCATGCCGAGTTCATAGGCGCGCTGGGAAGAGAGCGGGTCGCCGGTCAGGATGGCTTCCAGGGCGGCGGCCTTACCGATCTGGCGGGGCAGGCGGAAGAGACCGCCGGCGCCGGCGACGAGGGAACGCTTGACTTCCGGCAGGCCGAAATTGGTGTCGTCAGCGGCGACGATCAGGTCGCAGGAGAGGGCGATCTCGGTGCCGCCGGCGAGGGCCGAGCCGGTGATGGCGGCGATGAGGGGCTTGGTGCGCTCACGCCTCGCGATGCCGGCGAAGCCGCCTTTCTTGGTGGAGAGGGCGCCGCCATTGCCGGCGGAGATTTCTTTGAGGTCAGCGCCGGCGCAGAAGGCCTTGCCGACGGCGGTGAGGATGCCGGCCCAGACTTCAGGATCTGCTTCCATCTGGTCGAGCGCAGCTTCCATGGTGGCGGCCATTTCGCCGTTGATGGCGTTGCGGGCTTCCGGGCGGTTCATCGTGATGATCGCGACGTTGCCTTTTTTGACGTATTCGACGGGCATTCTGGTGTCTCCCTGATATTGAGTGGCGCTCAGCTAAGGGCCTTTCCCCAACGTCGCGCAAGAACCCCTCTTGCGCGACGTTGGGGCAAGCCGCCACAGAGTTGCGTCATGAAGCTGACACTCGACCCCGAATATGAAGCCTTTCGCGAAGAGGTCTCCCAGACCCTTGCGAAGAACGCCCACCTTGCGCCCATGGCAGACGACAAGGGGTACAAGAACCCCAAGCGCCTCGCCTGGCAGAAATTCCTGATCGAGAACGGCCTCGCGGCCCGTACGATCCCGAAGGAATATGGCGGATACGGCGCTGAGCCGGACATCCTCAAAGCGCGCATCATCGCCGAGGAGTTTGCCCGCACGCGCCTGCCAGGGCCGATGGCGGGGCAGGGCATTTCGATGTTCGTGCCGACGCTGCTGGAGCTGGGCACCGAGGCGCAGAAGCGGGCCTATATCCGCCCGACCATCCATGGCGAGATGATCTGGTGCCAGGGCTATTCGGAGCCGGGCGCAGGATCAGACCTCGCCGCACTGCGCACCAGCGCTGTGGAAGACGGCGACCATTACATCATCAACGGCTCGAAGATCTGGACCTCGACGGCGAAACAGGCCGACATGATCTTCTGCCTTGTACGGACAGACCCGAACGCCAAGAAGCATGAGGGGATCACCTACATCACCTTCCCGATGAGCACGCCGGGGATCGAGGTGCGCCCGCTGGTCGACATGACGGGTACGGCGAACTTCAACGAGGTGTTCTTCACCGATGTGCGTGTGCCCAAGAGCGGCGTGATCTTTGCGCCGAATAAAGGCTGGCAGGTGGCGAATGCCACGCTGACGCATGAGCGGGGCATGCTGGGCGACCCGAACGCGACCAAGGCGCGGCTGTTGGAACTCATTGCGCTGATGAAGGCTGAGGCCGTGAACGGCGAGCGCCTGATCGACAATCCGGTGCTGCGCGACCGGCTGATGAAGCTGCAGGGCGAAGTGTATGCGATGCAGGCCAATGGCCTGCGGATCACGACGAGCCGTCTGCAGGGGCAACCGGCAGGGCTGGCGGGGCTGGTGGTGAAGCTGCAGGGGTGCGATCTCAATCACGAGATTGCGCGCCTGGCCATCGACGCGCTCGGGGAACTGGGCATCCTTTATGAGGAGGGCGAGCATCTGCGCAGCGGGGGCACCTGGCAGTGGCGCTATATGTACGACCTCGGACTGATCATCGGTGGCGGCACCGCCCAGATCCAGAAGAACATCATTGCGGAACGCGGCCTCGACATGCCGCGTGAGCCGAAGCTCGCAAAGGCGTAAGGCACATGGAATTTGCACTTTCTGAAGACCAGCGCATGCTGCAGGACAGCCTGAAGGGCGTCCTCAATGATGCTGCTTCCCTTGACCGTATCCGGAAGATCGCTGTGGGCGATGCCGGGGAGAGCGCCGTTCTGGACGGGGCGCTGACGGAGTTTGGCCTGGCGGCGCTGATGGTGCCGGAGGCGGCCGGCGGGCTGGGCCTCGGCGCGCTGGACGCCTGCCTCGTGCAGGAAGCGCTGGGCTATAATGTGGCGCCCTCGCGGTTCCTGGCGACTGCCGTGGCCGCGCAGGCGCTGGCCGGGCATGCGGATGTGCTGGGCGCCATTGCGGCGGGCGAGGCGAAGTTCGCCTTGGCGCTGACGGAGGTTTCCTCGCGGCGCGATGGCGCGGGCGTGGAGCTGAAGGGCGGCAAGCTCAGCGGCAAATCCCTGCTGGCGCAATCGGTGGACGGGGCAACGCATATCCTGGTGGCTGATACTGCCGGAGCGTGGCATTCGGTTTCTGCGGCAGATGCGGGCGTGACCGGGATGCAGACGATTGACCGGACACGGACGTTCCATGAGGTTACGCTGGATGGGGCCAGGCCGCTGGTCAGCGTGATGCCGGGCGTGGAAGTGCTGGCGCTGGCGCGGCTGCTGGTCGCTGCCGATACACTCGGCGCGGCGCAGGCGATGATCGACAAGGCCGTCGCCTATGCCAAGGAGCGCCAGCAGTTTGGCCGGGTGATCGGCTCGTTCCAAGCGGTCAAGCATATGTGCGCCGAGATGGCCGCGAAGCTGGAACCGGCGCGGGCGCTGATCTGGCATGCGGCCCATGCGCTGGATATCGCCGATGAGGAAGGCCCGATGATGGCCAACCTCGCCAAGGCGCATCTGTCGGAGGTGGGCACGTTCGTAGCGCGCACATCGACCGAGGTGCATGGCGGCATGGGCTTCACTGATCTGGTTGGCCTCCATTACTGGTACAAGCGCATCGGCGTGAACCGGCAATTGCTGGGCAGCCCGGAGCAGGCGCGCCAGACAGCGGCTGAACTACAAGGACTGGTTGCATAATCTGAGGCAGTCTTAAAAATTACACAACCTGGTCGCGAGTTTCGGCTTGCGATTAACCATGGGTTGTGTATTCACTTCTCCAGAATACACGCACTGGTCGTATTCTGGAGAGGGTGATTTATGTCTGAGATCTTGATCGACTATGCGCGGCTGGCAAAGCGCGCGGACGAGTTTGGTTTTCGCCGGGGAGAGTTCCTGGAGCTGAAGGCAGGCCTACGCCTGGCCGAAGAGCTGACCGGGCAGACCATGGCGACGCCGGAATCGATCACCTGGATCGACAGCCTGACGGGTATGACGGGCTGGGTGACGGGCGATCCGGTGGACGGGATTTTCATTTCCGTGCCGCTGTCGGCTGCGGGCGTTGTGGCGGTGCGCGATGGCAGCTTCGTGCCCGCCTGGCCGTCGCTGGGCCATATCTGCTGTGAGGGCGAGCTCTGCGGCGGCATCTATATCGGCGTCTATGCCGGGGCGAACAAGGACGCGCGCCGCCGGGTGATGATGGCCGCAGGGGTGATCCGCGTGGATGGCTTTGCAGCCGTGCCCTGTTTTGCCCGCGGGGCGACGGAGGATGGCAAGCGCTCCATGGCGTCGCTGGGGTTCCAGCCGATTGAAGGCGGGCTGAGCGATCTCTGGGGACAGGAGCCGCTGCCGCAATCGCGGGAGGATGCCGCTTGAGCCGCTACCCATCAATTGGTGAGCTTGTGCTGGCGCGGCCCCTGCCGGAGGGGGCACTCGAGGCCTTCTCAGCTCGCCCGGCGCGAACCCTGGGAGAGTATCAGCAGGCGATGGCCATCCGCGCGGCGGTGTATATGGCCGAGCAGGATTGCCCGTATGACGAAGAGTATGACGGCAATGATTTCACGGCCACGCATATGGTGGTCTATGCCGGGGTGCGCCCTATCGGGACCATCCGTGTACGGTGGTTTGCGGGGTTTGCAAAGGTGGAGCGGACTTCAATTCTGCCGGCGTTCAGGGGGACACCTGCGCTGAAGGTGCTGCTGGCGGAGACGTTCGAGATTATCGCGCGGAAGGGGTACCGGATGGCGCTGGCGCAGATACAGGCGCGGCTGTGGCCTACCTGGAGCCGGGTGTTCCGGTGCCGGCTGGTGAGCGGGCGGCAGGGATTTGCCTTTTCGGGATATGAGTATGCCGAAATGGAAATTCCCGTGCCGCGCCATCCGGAGACATTGAGCGTGCGGGCTGATCCGCTGCAGGTGATCCGGCCGGAAGGCGCCTGGGACGAGCCGGGCGTGCTGGACAAATCCGCCGGACGGCCGACTGATGGGGCGCAGGCAGCGTAGCGCGGGTTGAGTGGTCCCGTAGTGCGTCATGACACCGGGGGCATTTTGCGGGATGGGTGCTTGTCATCGTGGGCGACACGGGCCACAACAACGTTGACAGCGGCGCGCCGGTGGACGGCGTGGCTTGATCATCGACTGACTGCCGGGACGTGACGCATGACTGACGCCATCCAGAAACTTGATGCCGCCGCCCGAAAAGCGCCGGTTGTGCCGGTGCTGGTGGTGGATTCGGCTGCTTCGGCAGCGCCCCTGGCGATGGCGCTGGCGGAAGCGGGCGTGATGATTGCGGAAGTGACGCTGCGAACCGCAGACGGGCTGAAGGTGATCGAGGCGATGCGCAAGGCGGCGCCGGGGCTGATCGTCGGGGCGGGTACGGTGCTCACCGGGCGGGATGTTGAGGCGGCGCTGAATGCAGGTGCGGAGTTCCTCGTGTCGCCGGGCATGTCGCCGGGTTTGCGGGCGGCGCTGGGCGGGCGGGAGCATCTGATGATCCCCGGCGTGGCGACGGCGAGCGAAGCCATGGCGCGGTCTGAGGAAGGATTTCAGCGGCTGAAACTGTTCCCGGCAGCGATTGCCGGCGGGGTACCCGCGCTGAAGGCGCTGGCCGGGCCGCTGCCGCATCTGAAATTCATGCCGACGGGCGGCATCACGGAAGGCGAGGTGTCGTCTTATCTGGCGCAGCCGAACGTGTTTGCGGTGGGCGGTTCGTGGATCGCGGGCCAGGCGGATATCGCGGCGGGCAATTGGGCGAAGATCACAGCCACGGCGCAGCGCCTGCTGACACCGGCCTGAGGCGCGGGCTGCTTCAGCGGATGCCGAAGCGCGCGAGTTTCGGCTTGATTTTCTCTGCCGCGTTCAGCGCTGACCGCTCGATTCCTTCGGGGCGGCCGCTCACGATCCAGAACAAGGTATGGGCGGCGGCATAGGCCAGTGCGCCTGCAAGCGCGAGAATGCCGACCGTCAACACATTGCCGAAGAAGGTATCGGAGAATTCGGCAAGCGGGCGGACAAAGAGGACCACGCCGATCATCACGGCAGTGGAGAGGATCGACCGGCTGAAATTCTTTAGCTGATCGACGATGCTGATCTGGATCAGCCCCTTGAGGAAGTAGAGATTGATGACGGTGGCGATAAAGGTGGAGACCGCATAGGCGGCAAGGAAGCCAATGAAGTCATACAGCCAAGTGCCGAGCAGCAGGCAGCTGACCTGGATAATGAGCACGACCACATCCCGCTTCAGCATCAGATTTGTGCGGCTGAGCGCCATGGCGACCGAGCGGATCGGGCCGGTGGCCAGTAGCAGGCCGGTGCAGGGCGCGTAGAACTGGACAATCACGATAGCGAGTTCCCAGCCGGGGCCCAGCAGCAGCGGGATCAGCGGATCGGCGACGAGGGCAAGGCCAAACCCGACCGGCATGGCGAGCGCGACGGTCGCCGACTGCGCCTTCAGATAGGCGTGGCGGAAGCGATAGATATCGTCGGAGAGCCGGCTGAAGGCTGAGAACAGCGACCGCATGATCGGCACGAGAATGAGGTAGGAGATGTCGGAAGACAGCTTGTTGCCGATATGGACCTGGCCGAGGGTGCCCTGGCCAAACCGGCGGCCGGCGATCAGATTTACACTTTCTGCTGTCAGGCGGCTGACGATCATGCTGAGGCCAAGCCAGATCGAATAATCGAACAGGCGCTTGGGCGAGCGGAGCGACAGGCGGGGCAGCTTGCGATAGGTGAGGTAGGTCAGGATCATCGCCGCCAGAGTGCCGGCGATGAGGCCGATGACGAAGGCCCAATAGGATTTCCACATCAGCGCAACGGAAACGCTGACAATCACCTGAACCGTCTTGGAGATGATTTCGGTGATGACATCCCAGGTGAAGTTCAATGAGCGGGCGAAATTCTCGAAATACGGATTTCTCAGCCCAAAGAGCATCACGTTCAGTGTGAGGGCGATGATGACGCCGGATACTTCCGGCATCTTGAATATCATCGCCATGGGCTGGGCGATGGCTAGAAGCAGCAGCGATACCAGAATGGAACGGATGATGGAGATAGTCCAGGCGGTGTCGAACTCGTCATCGGTGGGCGACTGGAGGGCAATCAGCGCCTGAGTGACCGGCAGATCGAGCAGGCCCGCCAGAATGCCCATGATCGCCATGGCGAGCGCGATGACGCCGAAATCTTCGGGCACCAGAATGCGCGCCAGGATGATTGTGCCCGCAAAACCAAGGCCGTAGCTGGATATTTTGGCAAGCCCAAGCCAGGCCGCTGCCCGCAGAACCTGCCGGGAGGACACCTCTTGGTCTTGGGCCGGGGCCGCCGGGCTCTGATCACTGGTCATGCGCGTATCTTTGTGTGTTTCAGTTCGAAACGTAATCCGGAAGGCAGGGTCAGTATGAGATTCTTGTGCCAAGACGCATGCCTTTGGCCAGTGCGGCTGAGTAGAAGCGAGCCAAGTGTTTCGGAAGTCTGAAGATTTTGAGACTGCCAGCGGTATGGCGGCACAGGGAGCAGCCCCTCCACAGCCTCTGGTTTAAATCCTGCAGGGCGTTAACTGCGCCGGCTGGGGAGGGGGGCGCAGGGAGGAATTTGGCGGTATGCGCAATAATCCGGAGTGCATGCAGGCAGAAAGCGTGAAGGGGATATCATTGCCCGTTCACCTCCGGCGCGACAGGCCGGACCAGCGGGGCAAGCAGCGATCAGACGAAGGGAAACCGTCTGCTGGGAGGAAAGCGAGAGGCCCATTCGGCCTGTTTCGAACGAATTTCAGCTTATAATTTTTACCAAAGCTGATCGAATGTGACCTAGTGACAAAGGCCGCTGGCTTGATCGATCCTTAACGTCGAGGTAGCGTGCTGGTGGGGAAATTTGGTAGTAAAAACACGTATAGTGGGTGGTTCGTGAACAATATTCGTGCGCTTTTCGTAGGCGATGGTCCGCTATTGCTGCAATGTCTTGATGCTTATTTGGCGTCGGGTGGCCAGGTGGCGGCGATTGTTACTCAGGACGGGGCCATTGCCAGCCATGGGGAAGCAGCCGGCCTGCGTGTGCTGAACAAGAGTTCGGCCAACACGGGCGAGCTTGACGCGCTCGACTTCGATTATCTTCTCAGTGTTGCCAATCTCGACATGTTGCCCGAGGCGCTGCTGAAGCGCGCCCGCAAGATGGCGATCAACTTTCATGACGGCCCTCTGCCGCGCTATGCAGGCCTGAACGCCACCTCCTGGGCTATTCTCGGCGGCGAGGCCAGCCATGGCGTAACCTGGCATGAGATGACCAACGAGGCGGATATGGGCGGTATCGTTGAGGCTGCGCCCGTCGCGATGGATCCGAACGACACCGCTTTCAGCCTCAACGCCAAATGTTTCGAGGCGGGCCTTGCCGCCTTCAAGGCGATGATCCCCGCGCTTCTGGCAGGGAATGTTTCCCTGCGGGCGCAGGAAGGCGAGCGGACTTACTTTGGCCGGTACAAGCGGCCCGAGGCGGCGGCGACACTGCGCTTTGATGTGCCGGTGGATCAGACGTTGGCCCTTTCGCGGGCGATGTCGTTCGGTCCGTACACCAACACGCTGTCTTTCCTGAAGCTGTGGACCGGGCAGCGCGTGCTGCTGGTGGGCGATGTTGAGGCGGCAGGAGATGCCGCTTCACCTGTGCCACACGGTACCATTACGGCGCAGGAGGACGATGGCATCGTTGTGGCCGCGGAGGGCGGCAAGCTGCTGCGTGTCAAAGGGCTGACCTGCGCGCGGGGCGTGATGGTCATTCCGGCGCAGGCGGACGATCTGCGCATCGGCGCGCGCCTGCCAGACCTGTTGGCGGACGAGATTGCCGAACTGGGGCGCCACACGGTGGCAGCGGCGAAGGCGGAGACGTTCTGGATGGCGCACAGCACCCGCGCTGTGGCCAGCGAGGCGGCGCCCTATCCCCGCGCCATGAAGCCTGCCGGGGGCGAGCATAAATTCGTTCTGGACGCGCGCGGCGATGTGGCGCTTGGCGTGGCGGCGCTGGCGGCTTGGTCTACGCATGTGGGCGGCGGCGCTTCGGCGGCGATTGCATTCCATGACAGCGCGCAATGGGCCAGCCTGGGCCGGTTTGCGCCCTGGTTTGCGCCTTGGCGGCCGCTGGTGCTGGATGTCACCGGAGCAGCCAAAGGCGCAGAGCTGGTGGCGCAGGCGCGCGCGCTGGCAGTTGCCGCGAAGGACAAGGCGCCGCTGGCGTGTGACGCCTATATGCGCCGCACGCGGTCTGAGCGCGCGCAAGGCCGCGCCGACGATTTCACGCTGGCCGTTGCCTTGGGTGATGAGGCGCCGAAACATCCGAATGCGGATATTGTTTTGCGTGCTGGCGATGACGGGCTGACACTGCATGTGTCTGCGGCTGCATATGATGCCGATGTGGCGGAGGCACTGGCCGGGCATATCGGGACAGCGCTGGCTGCCCTGAGAGACCTGCCGGAGCAGACGCTGACGCAGATGGACGTGCGCCCGGCGGCAGAGCGCGAGGTGCTGGCCGGATTTGAGGCGGGGCAGGCGGTGGCTGTGCCCTTTGTTTCGATGCATCAGGGGGTGACCAATCAGGCCGCCCGCACGCCGGACAGGATTGCTCTACGCACCCGCGACGCTTCGATGACGTATGCGGAGCTTGATGCGGTTTCAAACCTCGTTGCCGAACAACTGATGTCGCGCGGTGTACGCCCTGGCGAAACAGTGGGCGTGTGCATGAACCGCTCGATCGACATGGTCGTCGCACTTCTGGCTGTGCTCAAGACGGGCTGCGCTTATGTGCCGCTGGACCCGGCCTACCCGGCGGACCGGCTGGACTTCATGCTGGAAGACAGCCAATCGCGATTTGTGATCATTGATGCGTCCGGCGCGCAGCACGGCGTGCGCGCCCAGCAGCTGGCGTTCGGTGATCTGCGCAGCGCTTCCGCTGGCACTTGGCGCCCTGTGGATGTCGGTCCGCAGGATCTGGCTTATCTCATCTATACTTCCGGCTCCACCGGCCGCCCGAAAGGCGTGAAGGTTCAGCATGGCGCGCTGGCGAATTTCTTCGCGGCGATGGATGTACGCCTTCCGTACAAGGATGGCGATACCTGGCTGGCTGTGACCAGTCCCAACTTCGACATCTCCGTGCTGGAGCTGTTCTGGACGCTGTCGCGCGGCCTGATTGTGGCGTTGCATGGCGCCGAGGCGCGCAAGGCAAAGCCGTTCAGCCTGTTCTATTTTGCTGCGTCCTCCTCGGCCAATGACGATCAGTACAAGCTGTTGTTTGCCGGCGCGCGGTTTGCCGACGAGAATGGTTTTGAAGCCATCTGGACACCGGAGCGCCACTTTCATGATTTTGGCGGCTCCTACCCCAACCCGGCGGTGACGAGCGCAGCGCTGGCCTCGATCACCAAGCGGGTACATATCCGCGCGGGCAGTTGCGTGTTGCCGCTGCACCATCCAGTCCGCGTGGCCGAAGACTGGTCGGTTGTGGACAATATCTCGGGCGGGCGTGTTGGGCTGGCCATCGCCACGGGCTGGCAGCCGAACGATTTTGTTCTGGCCCCGGATAATTTCGCCAAGCGCAAGGAAACGCTGAACGAGCGGATTGATATCCTGAAACGGCTGTGGCGCGGGGAGGCGGTTCCTTTCGTCAATCCCAATGGCGTTGAGGTGCCCACCCGCACCCAGCCGCGCCCGGTTCAGAAAGAGCTGCCGATCTGGCTGACGATTGCCAAGGCGCCGGAAGCGTTCGAGAGCGCCGGCCGCCAAGGATATAATGTGCTGACACACCTTCTGGGCATGTCGGTCGCAGAGCTTGGCGGCAACATCGCCAAGTATCGCGAGGCATGGAAGCAGGCTGGGCATCCAGGCGAAGGCCGGGTGACGCTGATGCTGCACTCATTCGTGGGCGACACGGACGAGGGGGTTCGCGAGGTCGTCCGTGAGCCGATGAAGAACTATCTGCGCACAGCCGTTGACCTTGTGCGCGATGCTGCCTGGACCTTCCCGACCCTGGTGCAGCGCGGGCAGGCAACGGGCCGCACCGCGCAGGAAGTGATGGATGCCGAGCCGCTCACACCTGAGGAAATGGACGCGTTGCTCGACCATGCCTTCGAGCGGTACTTCCAGACGAGCGGCCTCTTCGGCTCAGTGGAAACTTGCGCCGAGATGGCGCGCCGGGTTCACGGCATAGGCGTGGACGAGATCGGCTGTCTGGTTGATTTCGGTGTGGATCAGGATCTGGCCATCGAGCATCTGCCCTATCTGCGCCGCGTGATGGACCGGGCCGGCGCAATGCCGTCGCATGAGGGGCGCCATACGGTGGCCGAGGATATCGAATTCTTTGGTGCATCGCATCTTCAGTGTACCCCTTCCATGGCGATGATGCTGGGCGGGGAGCGTGACCGGCTGGCGGGGCTGCAGGTGATCTGCGTGGGCGGTGAAGCGCTGCCGATGGAGCTGGCCAAGTCTCTTCGGGCAAATGCTCCGCAAGCGAAACTGTTCAATATGTATGGCCCGACCGAGACGACGATCTGGTCGGCCATGTGTCATATCGACGAGGTGGGGGATTTCATTCCGCTGGGCGAAGCGCTGCTCAACACCACGCTGCGCATTGACTCCGCCTCCGGGCATCCTCAACCGGCGCTGGCCGCAGGCGAGCTGCTGATCGGTGGGGATGGCGTAACGCTGGGTTATTGGAACCGCCCGGAACTGACGGCGGAGCGGTTTGTGACACTGACAGACCGGCCCGGCGAGTTGATGTATCGCACGGGCGATCTTGTGCGCCGCCATGTTGATGGCAAACTGGAATTCCTTGGGCGGATCGACCATCAGGTGAAGCTGCGGGGCCACCGGATCGAGCTTGGCGAGATCGAGGCGGCGCTGGTGGCCCAGGAGGGCATCAACCAGTCCGTGGTGGTGGCGCTGGGCGATACCAGCGAGAGCAAGCGCCTGGTGGCCTATTGCGTGGTGAAGCCCGGCGCAGAGTTGGACACGAAAGCGCTGCGTGCGGAACTTTCACACAGCCTGCCGGAAATCATGGTCCCGGCGCACATTGTTGTTCTCAGCGGTCTGCCGCTGACGCCGAATGGCAAGATCGACCGGAAGGCGCTGCCGGCGCCGGAAGCCGTGGTGCAAGGTGCCGTCGAGACGCCGACTGACGAAGTGGAGCAGAAGCTGGCGGCCCTGTGGGGCGAGCTGCTGGGCCTTTCGGCCGTGGATGTGAACGCCAACTTCTTTGATCTGGGCGGGCATTCCCTGCTGGCATTCCAGATGCTGCGCCGTGTGCAGAGCGAGTTTTCCGGCGCTGTGACGATCACGGATGTCTTCCGTTTTCCGACGGTTCGCACGCTTGCGGCCCGCATTCGGGGCGGCGGCAGCGATGACAAGGATAAGCCGAACACGGGCATCGGCCGGGCGCAGGCACGCCTTGCCGCGCGCCGCCGCGATCCTGCCGGGGCTTGATGGCATGGCGGATGAGAACAGCATCGCCATCGTTGGCATGGCCGGGCATTTCCCCGGCGCCCGGTCAGTTCGTGAATACTGGTCCATGCTGGAAGCGGGCCGGGACGCGACCCGCTGGCTGACGCCGGAGGAGCTGCTGGCGGCGGGGGAGTCCTTCGCCGCCATCCAGGATCCGCGTTACATCCGGGCGACGATGGCCCTGCCGGACATGGAAATGTTTGATGCAGGCTTCTTCGGCTTCAGCCCCAGGGAAGCGGCGATCCTGGATCCGCAGCACAGGCATTTCCTGGAATGCTGCTGGGAAGCGCTGGAAGACGCAGGCCATGTGCCTGCGGATGAATTTGACGGCGCTGTCGGCGTGTTTGGCGGATGCGGGATGCAGGCTTATCTTGCATTCAATCTGCTCTCCAATCCTGAACTGGTTGAGAGCGAGGGCATGTTCCTCCTGCGCCACACCGGCAATGACAAGGACTTCCTGACAACGCGGGTGTCCTACCTGCTGAACCTGCACGGCCCGAGCGTCGGCATCCAGACGGCGTGTTCCACATCTCTGGTGGCGATCCACATGGCGGTGCAGAGCCTTCTGGCGCGCGAATGCGACATGGCGCTGGCGGGCGGGGCGAGCATCGATCTGCCGCATGGCCGCGGTTATCGGTATGCGGAGGGTGAAATCCTGTCCTCAACGGGGCGTTGCCGCGCCTTTGACGACGAAGCAGATGGCACGCTATTCGGTAGCGGCGCGGCCGTGGTGGCGCTGCGCCGTCTCGATGATGCGCTGCGCGATGGCGACAATATTCATGGGGTGATCCTTGGCTCTGCCATCAACAATGATGGCGCGCGCAAGGCCGGCTATCTGGCGCCGAGCATTGACGGGCAGGCGATGGCCGCGGCCGAAGCGTTGGCGATTGCCGGTGTGGAGCCGGAGAGCGTGGACTATATTGAAGCACACGGCACGGGCACGCTGGTGGGCGACCCGATCGAGCTGTCGGCGCTTCAGCAGGCTTATGGCGATGCTGCGCCCGGCTCCATCGGGATTGGCTCTGTAAAGACGAATATCGGCCACCTGGATACAGCGGCGGGCATTGCCTCGCTGATCAAGGTTGTGCTGGCGATGCGCGGCGAAAAGCTGCCTGCAACGCTCAATTTCTCCAAGCCCAACAGCCGGTTTGATTTTGCGCGCAGTCCGTTTCGGGTGGTTGGTGAGCAGAAGGAATGGCGCCGCAACGCCAGGCCGCGCCGGGCAAGCATCAACTCTCTTGGGGTTGGCGGAACGAACGCGCATGTCGTGATAGAGGAGCCGCCCGTGCGCGCGCCGGTGATGGCGTCCGGGCCGCAGATCGTCACCCTGTCTGCGAAAACCCGGGTGTCGCTCGAGGGGCTTGTCGCCAAATGGCGCGATTTTGCCGAAACGCCGGGACCGGATTTCTGTATCGCCAATTCCGCATTCACCACCCAGACAGGCCGGAAGCATTTTGCGCACCGGGCAACCGTGGTCGCGGCCAATGCGCACGAACTGGCCGAGCAGCTTTCGCCGAATGGCCCCTGGCGGCGCACGGCGTCCGTTGCGAAGGATGCCAAGCCGCGCATCGTTTTCATGTTTCCCGGCGGCGGCGCGCAATATCCCAACGCGGCCCGCTCGCTCTACGAGAACAATACGGTTTTCCGCGGCGCCGTTGAGGACTGTTTCAAGATCCTTGAGGCGGGCCTTGCCAGAGACATCCGCAGGCTGATGTTTGAGTCCTCTGAGTTCAAGCAAGACTCTGTCGCGCTGGAACGGCCGACCTATTCTTTGCTGGCGGTGTTCATTGTCGAGTATGCGCTTTCCAAACTCTGGCAAAGCTGGGGGGTGACGCCAGACGCCGTGATTGGTCATAGCGCAGGCGAGTATGCTGCCGCTGTGCTGGCAGGTATCATGTCGCTCGAAGATGCGATTGGCATAGTTCTCGTGCGCGGCGAAGTTTTCGAGACGGTGCCTGCGGGCGGTATGATCAGTGTTCAGGATGATGAAGCGCGCGTGCGCGCGCTCATCGGTGAGGATCTGGATATCGCAGTACTGAACTCGCCGGAGGTGACGGTCGTATCCGGCGCGGACGCGCCGCTGGCGGCGTTTTCAAAACGTCTCGAGGCGGGGGGTATCAAGCATGCGCCCGTGCGTATCAAGGTGGCGGCGCATTCGCGGATGCTGGACAGCGGGCTCGCGCGCTTCCGCGCGCGGCTGGACAAGGCGAAGCTGTCACCGCCGAAGATCGAGTTCATCAACAATCTTGTCGGCGCGCCGGCCAACCCGCAGGAACTGGCGGCATCCGACTATTGGGTAAACCATCTGCGCGGCTGTGTGCGGTTTGCTGACGGTCTGTCAGCGGCACTGTCTAAGCCTGAGACAATTCTGGTGGAGATCGGGCCGGGACAGGCGCTGTGCGCCCTGGCCGGTCTGGCGCAGGCCGAGCATTCCCCGCGCGGCGTGGTGGCGAGCCTGCCAACGGCAGTCGAGCAGCTTGATGCGGAATCCTTTGCGCTGTCGGCGTTTGGCCATCTCTGGTCGCTGGGCATGCCTGTTGATTTTGCGCGTGTGCGGAAGGGTGAAGGACACCGGAAGGTTTCGGTGCCAACTTATGCTTTCGAGCGTCAGCGGCACTGGATCGAGCCTGGAAAAGGCAAGGCGGCTGCCGAGACGGATGAGCCGCAGATATTCCGGGCTTCGGATGTAAAAGACTGGTTCGAGGCGCGGGTGTTCGATGCCGCGCCGGTGGAAACCGCCGCGCATGGCGTCCGCACGCATATCGTGTTCAGTGACGGCAGCGATTTTGCCGCTGAGGCTATCAGCCGGCTGCGCGCGCGCGGCGATACATGTGTTCTCGTGCGCCATGATCCTGACGCGGCGGCGCCCCTGCAGACGGGTGGCGACTTTGTATTCAATGCGGGCGCGCAGGATTATTCCGGGCTGATCGAAGAACTTTCCAAAGCTGTCGACGCGCCGGAGTCTGTCATATTCCTTTGGCCACTGATTTTTGCCGGCGGGGAGGCCCCCCTCGGCGCGTTTGAGGCGAGCTTTGCGCTGGCAAAGGCGCTGCAGCTTTCCGGTTGGGCAGAACAGGCGCTTTTCCTTGCCGCGACACAGAATGCCCTCGCCGCTGAAGAGGGCAATGCGTGTGACGCGATGCAGGCAGGCGTTCTCGGGCCGTGGCGGATGTTGAGCGCCGAGCAATCGGGCGTGCGGGCGCGTGTGGTGGATTTTGATGCTGCTGACGAGCCTGCGCTGCGCGCCAGTGCAATCATCAGTGAGCTGGATTCTACGGGGGATGCCGCCGTAACCGCCTGGCGCCATGGCCAGCGCCTTGCGCCCGCCCTGAAGCGGGGGGCGACGGCGCAGCTGCGCCCGGCGCTGCGCGAAAAGGGCGTTTATCTGATCACGGGCGGTCTGGGCGGCATTGGTCTCGAACTGGCGCGGTATCTCGCCGGGGCGATGAAAGCGCGGCTGGTGTTGACCGGACGGACGCAGGCGCCGCCGCGTGAAAGCTGGAGCCAACTGGCGGCGGGATGGGGCGCGCCAGCCGATGTGGCGCGGGCGCGCGATCTGCTGGCGCTGGAAGAACTCGGCGGCGAAGTGCTGGTGGTGGCAGCGGACGTGGCCGACCAGGCGGCGATGGACGCCGTGCTGGCACAGGCGCGCGAACGGTTCGGCGCCGTAAATGGCGTTTTCCATGCAGCCGGCATGATTGATGACACGCCCATGGCGATGAAATCTCTGGATGAGGCGCGCCGGGTGCTTTCGGCCAAGGCAGAAGGCGCCCGTGTTCTGGACCATCTGTTGCCGGACGGTACGCTGGATGTTTTTGCGGTATTCTCGTCCACCAGCGTGCTGATCACGCCGCCGGGACAGAGCGATTATGTGGCGGGCAATGCGATTGCCGAAGCTGTGGCGGCTTCGCGCAAGGATGGCATGGTCATTACCTGGGGTGTCTGGGCCGATATCGGCATGGCCAAACGCGCCGCCGATGCCGGCGCTGTGGGCAATGCCGGCTCCGTGCATCCGCTGCTGGGCGCCCGGCAGGAAACGAAGGACGGCACGCTGCAATTTGCGGAAACCTATTCGGAGGCAACCCTCTGGACACTGAGCGAGCACAGGATCGGCGATATTGCTGTGCTGCCCGGCGCAGCTTACGTAGAGATTGCGAGTGCGGCCGCGTTGAGCGCGGGCCTTGGGGATGCCATCGAGATCAGCCAGATAAGCTATGTTGCACCGCTGGCGATCCGGCCTCGCCAATCCCGCCAGGTGCGCACAACGCTGACGCCGCTGGAGGAGGATGGCTTCCGCATTGAGGTGGAGAGCCGGGCGCATGCCGGGGAGACCTGGCTGCTGCATTTCGATGCGCAGGTGGCAAAGCGGACATCCGCGCAAAGCCCGGTAGCCACAGCTTCCTGCAACACGGGGCTCGATGCCGGACGCCTGACGCTGGCCGAGCGCGGTGTCGGCTTTGGACCGCGCTGGAGCAATGTTGCGCGCGCGGCCACGGGCGACGGCGCCGTCAGCGCCGCATTTGCTCTGCCCAAAGAATTTTCAGCCGATCTGAAAACCTACCGTATCCATCCGGCGCTGTTCGACACCAGCTTTGCAGCGGGGCTCTTCCTGCTGGAGAATGATGTAAAACGCGGGGTGTTTGCGCCGGTTTCGATTGAATCGGTCCGTGTGTTCCGGGCGCTTACCGGGGAATTCACGGCGGAGAGCCGGCTGACATCGCAGAGCGATGACGCTGCCACCTTTGATGTGGACCTTGTGGACAAGAACGGCGCAGTGCTGCTTGAAATCCGGGGGGCGTCGTTCAAGCGCGTGACTTTCGGAGGGGAAATCCCCGCTGTTCCGGATATGTCGGCCCCCATACGGGACCGTCTGTTGGCGGAAGGGATCCGCGCGGCTGAGGCGCAGGCGGTGTTTGAGCAGCTTTTCGCGCAGGGCGGGCGCTCATTCGTTGTATCGCCCGTCTCTGTGGCGCAGATCCTGCGGGCTACCAACGGGCCTGCCATGACCGCAAAGTCCGCATCGTCCGAAAACAGGGTGATGACCGGTGGCGATCCGGTGGAGCAGCGCCTTGCGCAGATGTGTTCGGAAATCCTGGGCGTTGAGACGCTGGGTCTCGATGAGGAGTTCCTGTCTTATGGCGGAGGATCTCTGACGGGCGTGCGTCTGTTTGCGCGTATCCGGCGCGAGATGGGCGTGGAACTGGCGCTCAGCGCGCTATTGCAGGCTCCGACGATCCGCACACTGGCTTTGCTGGTTCGAGAGAAAATGCCTGACCAGCCCGAAGACACAGCCGCAAAAGAAGAGCCTGCGGCGGCGCCCGCCGCACATCCGCCGGAGCCAAAGAAGAAATCTGAAACGTCTAAACCACGCGCAGCGAAACCGCCGGCCAAGAGCCGCTGGACGCCTCTGGTGCGGATGGCGCCCGGAGCGCCGGGTGTAAAGCCGGTCTTTCTCATTCATGGGGCAGGCGGCAACATACTCTGGTTCAAACCGCTCGCGGACCGTCTGCGCGGCGACACACCGATCTACGGAATTGAAGCGCAGGGGATCGACGGGACGTTACCCTTCCTCGAGACGGTTGAAGAGATGGCGGAACTTTATATTCGCCACATGTTGACGGTCGATCCGCACGGGCCTTACCGGCTGGTCGGCTATTCCGGCGGCGGCGTGATTGCTGTGGAGATGGCACACCAGCTGCGGCGGAGTGGCCGCGAGGTTGAGCTTCTTGCAATGCTGGACACGCTTGCCCCGCAGGAAGCCTCCATGCCGCTCAGTCTCGCTGATAAGATTGGTATGCTGACGAAGCTTGATGGTGCTTATATTGCGCGGCGGATTACCCATCACGGCGGGCGTCTCAAGGAAAAGATCCAGGCCAAGCTGACCGGTAATGGCGAGCATCAGGGGAAGTCCCAGATCGAGATGCTGTCGGAGCAATGCGAAACTGTGTATCTTGAGGCACAGGGGCGCTATTTCCCCGAGCCCTATGATGGCGATGTTCTTCTGTTCAGAGCGGAGCGCACCAGCGCGATGTTTGCCAGGTCGGGCGAGATGCTCGGCTGGCAGGGGTTGATTACCGGGAAGCTGGATATCGTTACACTGGATGCCTACCATGACACATTGCTGGCTGATGGCAGTATCGGGGTTATCGTCGAGGAGCTTCAGCGGCGGCTGGCGGTGCTGAATGCCCGGAATATTGAACAGTTCGAGGACGCGTGAAGCATGAACGGTTGGTCGTTGGGCGGTATTGGCGCCGCAGTGTTGGTGGCAATTATAGTCCTGCTTCTGGCCAGCTTCGTTGCGGTCTGGCTGGAGTCCAGGTCGCTGACCAGCCCGCAAGGCTATCATCAGCCTGATCCCAAAACGTTCACCTTCGCGCAGACCCCCAAGACCGAGGCAGGCCTCGATTTCGAGGATATCAGCTTTCCGGCGCGCAATGGGCAGACGGTGCGCGGCTGGCTGGTGCCATCAGCTCAGCCTGCGGATCTAGCCATTGTGACCTTGCATGGAGCCGGCGGCAATCGTCAGAGCTATTTTGACCAGCTGGCTATGCTGCATGGGCTGGGCGCAGACGTTCTGATGTTTGATGCCCGCGAAAACGGGTTGAGCGATGGTCGCGGCCGGGGCATCGGCCTGGCGGTGCGAGAAGCGGAGGACGCCGTGGCTGCAGTGGAGGAAATGCGCCGGCGCGGCCACAAGACAGTGGTTGCTTATGGATGTTCCCTGGGTGGGTCTGCCGCCATTATTGCGGCTGCGCGGGACAGCTCCATTGATGGGATCATCGTGGAGGCGTCCCTCTCCAGTTTTGAAGATTTCGTCGCTGACAAGGCAAACCGGCGGCTTGGCAAGCTTGGCCTGAAAGCCAACTGGGCAACCAGCATCTGGGGGCGCGCGGTTGTGGCCATGTCGCGCTGGCGGATGGGGCTGGAGGACTATGAGCGGCCGGAGGACGTTATCGGTCAGATTGCGCCCCGTCCCCTCCTGCTGATCCATGGCGGGCAGGATCCCTGGGTGATCGAAGCCCATGCTGACCGGCTGGTTGAGCGCAGCAATCAGACAGCGGATTATTGGCTGATTGAAGAGGCCGGCCATTGCGATGGGTACAACATCCGCGAGGCAGAGTATCGCGCGCGCGTGGATGGGTTTATCGAAGCGCTGAGGGCGGCTGACTGATCCGGCGTTTCCTTCGCTACAGATCAATCGTTGCCGGAAAGCAGCCCGGGGGAGGCTTCCGTGACCTTTGTGATGCCGGTCAGGGCCATCGAGACGGTGAGCTCGCCCTTCATTGCGGCCAGCAGATGGGCGAGCCCCTTTTCGCCGCCGCCTGCGAGGGCGTAGACCCAGGGGCGGCCCATCATGGTGAGGTCTGCGCCGCTGGCGAGGGCCTTGAGCATGTCCTGGCCTGAGCGGATGCCGCCATCCATCAGGATCAGCGTCTTGCCCGAAACCGCTTCGGCAATCGGGGGCAGGGCGCGTATGGAGGAGGCCACCCCGTCCAGCTGGCGGCCCCCATGGTTTGACACGACAATTCCGTCAGCGCCGCAATTGACGGCTTCCAGCGCGTCTTCGCGGTCCAGGATGCCCTTGATGATCAGCGGTCCGTCCCATTGGGACTTGATCCATTCGATATCTTTCCAGCTGACCGAGGGATCGAGCGAGGAATTGGCCCAGGCGGAGAAGTCTGCCGGGGTAGACGCGTTTTTGACGTAAGGGGCGACGTTGGCGAGGATATGAGGCCCGCCCCGGACGCCGACATCCAGCGACCAACTGGGGTGCATCATGTAGGATAGGAGGCCCCGGCGCACGCGCGCCCACGCGCCGCCACCACCGCTCATGGTGTTGCGCACGTCGCGGTAGCGCGTACCGACGACCGGCAGATCGACGGTCAGGACCAGAGCCGCAGCTCCCGCAGACTGGGCGCGGGCGATCAGGTCTGCCACCGAGCCGCGGTCGCGGATCATGTAGAGCTGGAACCAGAGCGGGCCTTTGGTGGCTGCGGCGACTTCCTCGACCGAGCAGATGGACAGGGTGGAGAGGCAATAGGGGAGGCCGAACTCCCCGGCGACCTTCGCGGCGCTGGCTTCACCCCGGCGGGCCATCATGCCCGACAGGCCAACAGGGGAAAGTGCCAGCGGCATCGTTAATGTGGCGCCCAGGAAACGCTTCTCCGTGGTCAATGCGGAGACATCTCTCAAGATGCGCTGGCGCAGCTCCAGAGCCTCGAAGTCAGCCACATTGCGCCGGAGGGTCAGTTCGGCATACGCGCCCCCGTCGAGATAGTCGAAGAGGAAGCGCGGGAGGCGCTTTTCTGCTCGGAGTCTGTAGTCGGCAGCACAGGCGGGGGCGAGGGACAATGTCGGCATCGGCCGCTTGTAGAGGATACCGGCGGCGCCTGGCAAAGCCAAATTGATCGGAAATTGCTCGCTTTTTGAAACCCCGCCACAGCCCAACATTTCAATTTTGATAAAATTCCAAAGCAGCCCTTTAGACCTTGTTAAGGTTAACGGCGTGCGCCATCAGGGCGAGATCAGCGGTGCAAACTTGTCCTGACAGGAGAAATCTACGGGATCGTGATATTCATTTGTAATCCATTTCCGCGTACACAGGGGGCAGGAAATCCGTTGATATCAAGTCGTTCAGGACCGCCAGGCGGGGTGGCGTTGAACTTGCAGGGGACCGCCAACAGACCGGGCCTAACCGGCCTCTCAGTCAAAGTGAGAATGGTAAATAGCATGACAGATCTGAAACGCCTGAGCCTGTCCAGCGTCGCCGTATGTGCAGTCGCTGCATCAGTGGCCAACGCACAGGGCGCAGACTATTACAGCCGTGAAAAGTACACTGCGGTACTTGATCGTGCGCAGCCCGAATTCGATCCCGAACCGGTCCGTCTTGGCACATTCTCGGTTCGCTCTGCCGCCGAACTGGGTGTTACGTATTCCGACAACATCTATGTCGTGTCGCAAAACACGGATTCCGGCGCTATCGGCCGCGCTGGCCTGACCGCCGCCGGTGATACGACCTGGAGCGTTCACAATGTCGGTTTCGATGTTTCCGCTCGCCGCAACGAATATTTCGACCAGGGCGACGAGTCCCACAATGATCTTCGCGCGCGCCTGCGGGGCCGCCTTGATGTGACCCGCAGCTTCTCGCTCGGCGGGGCGGTGTATGTGGAAGACCGGGTTGAACCGCGCACGGATATCACCAACGTCTTCAGCCCGGACAAGCCGATCGGTGTTTCCGTCCAGGGCGCCAATGTTGAGGCCAACTTTCTGAATGACCGGGTGCGCTGGACCAACGGCCTGGGCATTCGCAATGAAGATTACGAAAACGGCCGCCAGATCGGCACTGGTCTCCCGATTGACCAGAGCTACCGCGACCGCACAGTTCTCGATGGCCGCACGCGTCTGTCCTATGCTGTTTCGCCCAACTTTGCCGTGTTCGGACAGGCGACCTATGAGCAGCGCGATTATGATGTGCTGCAGGTTTTCGGTGGTCTGCCGCGTTCGCGCGATTCCAAAGGCTACACTGTGGCCGGCGGTGTCGACTTCGAACTCAACACGCTGGTCCGCGGCGACTTGGCCGTGGGCTATCTGAATGAAACCAAGGATGACAGCTTCTTTGAAGAAGTCAGTGGTCTGTCCTTCGATGGCCGTCTCCAGTGGTTCCCCACTCAGCTGACGACGCTTACCTTCAATGGTAACCGCCGCGTCACCGATACTGGCCTGTTTGATGCGCCGACGGCCGTTGAGAGCCGGGCCGGTGTCCGCGTCGATCACGAACTGCGCCGCAACATCGTGGTCTCTGCTTCTGCCAATTATCTGCAGTACGAATTCGAAGAGATCGATCGCAAGGACGAAGGCACCGATTTCGAACTTGCCGCGACCTACAAGATGAACCGCCGCGTTCATTTCGACACCTTTATCAATCGAGCTGACCGCGATGTGTCGGGCGTCGATGTGTTTGGCGATCCGTCCTACGGCGTGACGACGGTTGGTGTCGGCGTCCGTCTGTTCCCGTAATACCCCTACTCCTGGAGGCCTGCATCCTGCGGGCCTCCCATTAAGTTCCAGAGCGTTGCCTTGACCAAGTCATATACGATCGAAATCCCCACAAGCTCCGGTCCTTCCGGAAACACTGGTGGCGTAGACATGAGTTCCTTCGACCTCAAGTCGTTGATGAGCATGATTTACCGGCGCTTCTGGCTGATCTTTGCCGGCTTCGTCACGGTCATGAGCCTGGTCATCTTCGTGACCTTTACTCAGACGCCGACCTACAGGGCGCAGTCTGTCCTTCAGCTCGACACTAACCAGATCAACGTTATTGACCTGGGCGCGCTCTTCTCCGGCGCCGGCGGCGCAACGACATCCGTGATCGATACGGAAGTTCGCGTTATCGGGTCGAAGACGCTTCTGGCGCGCGTGGCCGAGAAGCAAAGGCTCATCGAAGATCCGGAGTTCAACTGGACCCTGCGTCCGAAGAAAGAGAGCCTTGTTTCATCGGCGCAAAAGGCTGTCGTCGGACTTCTTGGCGGAGATACTTCCGAAAAGGATCCCTTCGCGGGCATGACTGCCGAGCAGAAAGAAGCGGAAATCTTCGAAAGTGTTGTTGGTACGCTGATGACCAAGGTGCGGGTTGGCCGCGTGGGGGCGACTTATCTCCTGACCGTTGATGTTACCAGCACGTCTCCAGAAACGGCTGCGCGCCTGGCTAACGAGGTTGCGGACCAATACCGTGTCCAGCAGCTCGAGAAGAAATATGATGCGACCCGCAAGGCCACCGAATGGCTGCAGGAGCGTGTCTCGGGTCTGCGCGACGAGGTCGAGGAAAAAGAACAACGTGTCGAGAGCTTCCGTGCCGAAACAGGCCTTCTGGAAGCTCAGGGCACGACGCTGACTGAACAGCAGATCGGCTACCTGACTTCGCAGCGCGGCCAGGCTCAGATCGAAGTGGATCGTGCGCGCGCCCGTTATGAAAGCATGCGTCGCCAGATCGATAGCGGCGCCGGCGTTGAGGGCGTGTCGGAAGTCATCAACTCGCCGCTGATCAACGATCTCAAGACGCAGCGCTCGATAATCATGCGCCGTGTGGCAGAACTTGAAACCCGTGTTGGCGACCGCCACCCTGACCTTATCAGTGCGCGCAACGAAGTTGCCGATATCGACCGGCAGATGAGTGCCGAGATGAACCGCATCGCGGCTAATCTCGAGAGTGAACTGCGCGTGGCTCAGGCCCAGCTTTCATCCATTCAGGGCGAGATCGGCCGTTCGACCTCGCAGCTGCGCGGCAACAACGTGAATCTGGTGCGTCTGCGCGAGCTTGAGCGCGATGCCCAGACCAGCCGCGTCATGCTCGAGGAATTTCTTGCCCGCTCGAAACAGACGCGCGAGCAGGATGCGCTCATCACCGCAGACTCCAGCATTCTGTCGACCGCCTCGGTGCCGTATTCTCCCGCATCTCCGCGCAAGGCCTTCAACCTGGTAATCGGCGCGCTTCTCGGCCTGATCATCGGTGGTTTCCTGGCGATCATCGCGGAACTGTTCGACTCCAACATCAGTTCTTCGGAAGATGTCGAGAACAAGCTCGGCTCCAACCCGATCGGGTCTGTGCCGCTTATCCGTACCGCGGGACTTCTCGGCCTCGGCCAGACCAGTCCGGCGGACTTCCTCGTGGAAAATCCGCTCTCGGCCTATGCGGAAAGCATCCGCTATCTGCGTGCGGCCATCGCCTTCTCCGATCTCGACAGCGAGACCAAGACTGTGGCGATTACGTCCTCGCTACCCGATGAAGGCAAAACCAGTCTTGCACTCAGCCTCGGCCGCATGTCGGCCATGTCCGGCTCGCGCACCCTCGTGATCGATGGCGACTTCCGCCGCCGTCAGCTCACCGAGATGGCAGGTCTCAAACCGGAAATCGGCCTTGTGGAGCATCTGTTCGGCGCAGGCCAACTGTCTGATGCTATCGTCAAGGATCACAAGACGATGCTCGATATCCTGCCGCTGTCGCTGAACGGCCATACGCCGCATGACGTGTTCGGCACGCGTGCGTTTGACGAGCTGCTGTCGCGACTGCGCGCGATGTATGATCTCATCCTGATCGATACTGGCCCGCTGCTGCTCATGGCTGAGGCCCGCGTGGTTGCCGGCAAGGTGGACAAGGCGATCCTCGTGGTCCGCTGGCGTCAGACGACCCGTTCGGCCGCCCGCCAGTCGCTCACGCTGCTGCGCAACTTCAAGGCCGATGTTCTGGGCGTCACGCTCAACATGGTCGACCTCAACCGCCGCCGTCATCACCGCGATCCGGGCGCGACCTACAAGGCCTATCGCAAATACTATCAGATGGAAGCCAAGCCAGGTCTGTTCGGCTGGTCGAAGCCGAAGAAACCGAAGGCCAGCAAGCAGGGGCCGAAGTCGGCGATCGCCATCCAGGTACCCCCGTCCAAGGCAAGCGGCCGCAAGCAGGATCCTGTCGACCGTATCTCGGCCGAATAGACCGCCGCGGGTTCGGGCACAGGTGACAAGGAGCAGGGGACGCACATGCTCTATCAACCTGCACGGCAGGGAACGGACATGACGCGCATTGCCTTCTTCGGCCATGATGTGGCGGACGCGGCCGTGCGCCGGCGCGCGCGCGGTTTCCAGGACGACGGTTTCCAGGTCACGGGCTTCATGATGCGCCGGCGTGAGCCTTTGGCGCAGGAATGGGACAATGTGGATCTCGGCCAGACGCGGGATGGCGCCTTTCTTCAGCGTATCCGCCAGGTTTTTCGGGGCGCGCGGATTGCCGCCGCCTCTGGCGACAAGTTGCGCTCTGCCGATGTGATCTACGCCCGTAACCTCGACATGCTGGCCTGCGCCTTCCTGGCAAAGCGCCATGCGAAGCTTGGCACACCAGTCATCTACGAGTGCCTTGATATTCATCGGCTGCTCTGCCGGCAGGATGTGATCGGGAAGGGGCTGCGCGCCCTTGAGGGCTGGCTGCTCAAGCGCTCGGCCGCGCTGGTCGTCTCCTCGCCGGCCTATCTCACCCAGCATTTCGAGCGCTATTATCCGGGCAAGTTCGAGGCTTATCTCATCGAGAACCGGCTTTCGGGCCACGCCAATTATGGCGCGCGGGTTTCTGCAACCAAAGCAAAGCCCCCCGGCCAGCTTCGTCTCGGCTGGGTCGGGAACCTTCGGTGCCGCCGCTCGCTCGACCTCTTGTGCCAGATTGCAGACCGTTTCGACGATCAGGTGGAGGTGAGGCTTCACGGCGTACCTGCGCTGACAGAGATACCGGACTTTGAAGCGAAGATTGCTGCAAGACCGAACATGTCCTTTTACGGACGATACAAGTCGCCGGAAGACCTGCCCGGCATCTATTCCGCGCTGGATGTGGTCTGGTCCGGCGATTTCATGGAGGCAGGCCTGAACTCTACCTGGTTGCTGCCCAACCGTATCTATGAAGGCGGATATTACTGCGTGCCGCCCATCGCGCCCGCAGAGACGGAAACCGGCCGCTGGGTTGTCCGGCATGAGTGCGGTTTTGTGCTGGATGAACCGCTCGAAACGACCCTGCCGGGCCTGATCGAAGATCTTCTTCACGACGCGCCCCGGATCACTGCCTGCAGCAATGCCCTTGCCGGGTTGCCCGAGGAGACGTTTGTTCAGCCGCACGGTTTCCTGCGGCAGCTCATCGAAACGGCCGTGAAACCGAAAGTGGCTTCATGATCTCTCCAGCTTTTCCCTGTATGGAGACTGCAGCCGGGCGCTCGAGGGACGCCCTCGCGGAGGTATCCTGTGTCTGACTACGCTACCCCCCGGACCAGCGCAACGGTGCAGCCTGCGTATGTAAACGTCTACTCGGTGGACAAAGGGGCAGGGCGCTGGGAACAGGCCTTTGTCTGTCTTTGGATGTTCATCATCTATCTGCCGATCGAAGCGTTCTCGCCTTTGCGGTACCTTTGCATCCTCGGCTTTCTGGCAATCGCGGCCTACGACTACAAGCGGATCGTGCCGCTTTTGGTCAGGTGTTGGCCGCTGTTTACGCTGGCAATCCTCGGCCTCGCATCTGTGGGCTGGGCGCCTTACCCGGCAGAGGCGTTTCGCCAGGGCGTGCTGTTTTTCCTGTCTGCTTTTGTTGCCGTCGTTATCGCGGTCCATCTGACACCCCAGCAGATATTGCGGATCATCATGTTTGCCGGCATGGCGACGACCATAGCCTCCATTCCCTTCTGGGGCACTTTCGCGGGCGGGGGCCCGTATGCCAGCAAGAACTACTTTGCTGTCCACATGCTGTTCTGCATGCTGCTCAGTCTCATCACGGTACTGAACGAGAAAGAGCCGCTGTTCCTGCGCCTTCTCGCGCTGCCATTCGTGCCGACGTGCCTGCTCTTCATTTTCATGGCAGATTCGGCAACTTCGCTGGTTTTTGCAGTCCTCGGGGGCGCAGGGCTGATCGCTATCAAATTCTTCTGGGCGCCGGCTACCAAGGTGCGTGGCCTTTCGATGCTCGTCATCCTGTTTGCGCTGGTGGTGGTGCTGGTTGGGGCGCTGGCGGTGTTCAACATGCCCCAGAACACGTTTGTGGAGCGGTTTCTGGACATCGTCGGCAAGGACGCCACGCTGACCGGCCGCACCGCCCTGTGGGAAGGCGCGCGCCTGGCAGCAGAGGAAAAGCCCTGGTTCGGGCTCGGCCTTGAGGGGTTCTGGTATTACGATTCCGGCGCCGCCCAGACGCTCAACGAGAATGATTTCAAGGCTTTCGGGACCAAGCTGACCTTCCATAATGCCTATTGGGAAGTGCGGGTTCACCTCGGCTATGTGGGGCTGGCGCTGTTCCTCTTTTTCCTCGGCTGGACGTCGCTGAGATTGCTGTACCTCTGGTTCCAGGATGGCTCGCTGGTCAACTCAGCGCTGGTCCTGCTGGTTGCCGTGAACCTGACCATGACCTTCACGGAGTCGCTGCTGTGGGGCATGTTCACTACTCCGGTCCTTCTGCAGTCGCTTGCGGGCATTGTGCCGTTTAAGCTTCACGCCCCCAAGCTGGAAGGCCGCGCGCGGATTGTTCCGGCTTCGTAACATTACAATGCAGACATCCTTGTCAATTCTGGCGGCCTGAGGTGGGCCCTCAGGGCCATGTGCCCGAATGATGCCAGAATTTAACGATAATTTCTCATAATACAGCGATAAGATCTGGTGACTTTAAACCAGTGTTAAGTCTTCGCTGTTCTAACTGAAGTTATGTCGCGTTCGAGCCAAGTGATGCCGATGAAATCAGGCGCCTTTTCAGACCCCGTTACGGGAGCACTCGAGAGTGATCGTTCTCTCATGAACGAATTTAGCGGTGAAAAGCTGCCGGTATGGTTGCGACTGCTGACCATTATTGGTCTGAGCGCTGGTCTTTGGGGCGCGATTATCTGGGCTTTTGTCCTTCTGTTTGGTTGATCCGCGCGGGCGTTTGGCGTCCTGAAACGCGGTTGGGTTCTTGCATATCTCTGGCATGTGGAGGTCCCGCTGTCATGCGGCGGGACAGTCTATGGAACTAAAGGGGCCAGGAATGCCGGGAAAAGTGCTGGTTTTGGGTGGAGCGGGCTATGTGGGTAGCCATTGCTGTCGGGCCTTTGCCGAAGCGGGCTGGGACGTTACCGTTTTCGACAATCTATCTACCGGCTGGCGGGATATGGTACGTTGGGGCGGGCTGATTGAGGGCGACCTCAACAATCCGGCCGACATCGAGGCGGCGTTCAACACGGTGAAGCCGGATGCAGTGGCCCATTTTGCGGCTTCATCTCTGGTGGGCGAGTCGGTCACCGATCCGGGCAAATACTTCCGCAACAATACCCTGGCGACGCTCAACCTGCTTGAGGCAATGAAGCGCCACGGCACGCAGTCGATCATCTTCTCTTCGACCTGCGCCATCTTCGGTCATGCGCAGACGGATTATCTCGCTGAAGATCATCCGCGAAACCCCATCAATCCCTATGGAATGTCAAAGCTGATGGTCGAGCAGATGCTCGCCGCTTTCGATCACGCCCATGGGATAAGGTCTGTCTGCCTGCGTTACTTCAATGCTGCTGGCGCAGACCGGGATGCCCTGATCGGCGAGCGCCATGCCTGCGAAACGCATCTCATTCCCTTGGCGCTCAAGGGCGCCTACGATCCTGATTATGCCTTCACCATCAATGGCACGGATTTCGACACGCCGGATGGCACGGCGCTGCGGGACTATATCCATGTCGAGGATCTGGCCGAGGCCCACCTTCTTGCCCTGCAGACACTGAAGGCGGGTGCCCCCTCTGACGCGTTCAATCTGGGTACCGGCCAGGGTACGAGCGTGGCGGAAATCGTGGGCGCAGTTGAGCGCGCCACCGGCCGCCACCTTCCGCGCAAGATTGGCCCCCGCCGGCCCGGAGACGCTGTTCGCCTCGTCGCGGCGCCGGACAAGGCGCAGGGTGTGCTTGGCTGGAAGGCAACCCGTTCTGACCTGGACAACATCATTACTTCAGCCCTCGCTTGGCACCAGAAGGACTGGACAATCCAGACCCCGGAAAAGGTCCAGGGTTGAAAGAGCGCGATGACATTTGAAATGTTCGTAGGCTGAGGGGGCGTCATCATGGAAAAGGTCACGGTCATCATTCCGTGCTATAATGGGGAAGCCTTCATCGAGAAGGCCGTGCGCAGCGCGCTCGGCCAAACGATCCCCACGCGGGTGATTGTCGTGGATGATTGTTCGAAGGATAACAGCTTTGCGCTGTTGCAGGCGATCGCGGCGAACGAGCCGCGCCTGACAGCTATACGCCAGCCTCAGAATGGCGGGCCTTCGGCAGCGCGAAACGCGGCCCTGCGTCTCGTCGAGACGCCCTGGGTCGCCAATCTTGATGCGGATGACTACCTGCTTTCCGACCGGCTGAGGCGCCTGGTGGAGCATGGCGAGGGGAAGGGGCTGGATTTCGTCGCTGACGATGTGATCCGTGTGGAACCCGGCCAGTCCCCCGCCGATGGGGTCCGCGTCTGGAAGGACGAGCTGTTTGGATCTGCCCCTATGGGGCTTGCGCGCTTTGTTCGGGAGAATATGGCAAAGTATGCCGGCCCGCGCCGCGAGATCGGTTATCTTAAGCCGCTGATGCGGGTAGCGTTCCTGCGCGAAAAAGATCTGTTCTTCCGTGAAGATATGCGTCTGGCGGAAGATTATGAGTTCTATGCCCGCTCGCTGACACTTGGCGCGCGCTGGGAGGTGATTGATCCGTGTGGGTACATCGCGGTCAGCATGCCGGACTCGCTTTCTAAGGCGTACCCTACTGCTGCAATCGAGAAGATGGTTCAGGCGGACCGGGCCTTCCTGAAAACCCCTGGCCTTTCAGCAGAGGAGCGCGCCGCGATTGGCGAGCATCTTCACCAGACGGCCACCGACTATGCCTGGCGCACGATGATCGATGGCGTGAGAACCAAGAGCCCCGCGCTGATGCTGCGCGCCCTGATGCAGCCGCCGGCAGTGTCCGGCAAAGTGATGCTGCGCATGGTGAAACACCTCCTGCGGCTGCCTATTCTTCCCGAAATTCCAGAACTGCCCCGCAAACCGGCCCGCGAGTCGGCAGGGCTTGGCCTTACCTGACGTCGAATTTGTCGGCCTTTCTTTCGCCAAGCAGCATACGTTGCTCCAGCCGCCGCCGCAGCGCGCCATAATAGGCCTCAAGGAAAGCCAGATCGGTTTCGCCGGTCTGTTTCGTCCAGCCGATCTTGGCGCGGATACGCTCGGCCACCTGATGTTTGATCTCCGGCGTGGACTGGCGCAGCACATCTTCGAGAACATGCAGCTCATGAATGCCATAGGCATCGGCTTGCGCCACGGTGAAATTGAAACGAGCGCTGGCGTCGGCGGCTTTGGCGGCGGACGTGATGTCATGCATCAGCTTGGTCTTCGGTGAGCGGATCACCCAGGTTCCGGCGATCAGATCGCCTACGCGCATCTTGTCCTTGTTGAAAATCGGAAACAGCAGGAACACGCCGGACCAAGCCAAGCCCAGTAGCGCCATCCACCCGCTCGCCCCATCGCCGCCCATCATCGCAAACTGGAAGGGCAGGCCGACTTCGATTTCCCGGATGAAATTCCGCGCCAGAACGGAATTTGCCGTCAGCCGTCCCCCGTCGCGTGCCGCCACCCGGAGGCCCAGGGCGCGCTTGCCGGGCGTGGCGGCGCGCTGGCCGATCTCGAAGAAAATATAATAGAAGTTCCGGACAAAGAAAAAGAACACAAGCCAGAAGGCAAAGGCGATATTCGCGCTGCCCGGCGTCAAGGCGCCGATCAGTGCGCTTAATCCGAAAAGTGTCGCGATCACGATCACCCACTGGATCGCCACATCAATCAGGAAAGCGCCCGCCCGCTCGCCCGCAGTGGCGAGCTTCAGCCGAATGGCTGCGCCCTCCGGCGTTATCAGGCGGCGGATCAGTTTTGACTGGCGCATCTCTTCGGCCATGCGCGCGCGCCGCTGTGTGGCGGCCTCGAGGCTGACGCCAGGGCGCTGCGTCCTGGGGGCGGCTGTCTGCGTCATCCGTGCCGCTCCCGGCGCGGCATGTAGAAATATAGCATCCACAGCAGGCCCGTTCCGGCTGCAATGGCATAGCGGACCAGATCTGAATTGATGAGTTGCCGCCCGAAGCCTTCCAGAAGGGCCGCAATGATCAGCATCACCACGCAGCCCATGGCGATGGTGGCTGCCTTCTGCCCGGCCGCGCGGGCTGAGGCGAGCCGTGTCTGACCGCCAGGAAACGCGACCGCGCCGCCAATGACAAATCCGGCTGCGCCCGCCAGCACGATGGCAAAAAGTTCCGTCACCCCGTGGATCATCAGCCAGCCGGTAAACTCATAGCCGAGCCCCTTGTCCCAGAACACGGCATACATCGAGCCGATCATCACGCCGTTATAAACCAGCAGCCAGGCTGTCGGGATGCCGAAGGCAAAGCCAAGGGCAAAGGCAAAGAGGGCGATCTGAGCATTGTTATTGAAAAGGAAACTGGAAAAGGCCGTGAGCTGACCGTCACCATGACCGTCCGTATAGATCGTGCTGCGCAGGTATTCCACCGTGGCGTCCGGATTGCGCCCTTCCAGAAAGCTTGCCCCGTGAAACGTCCAGTACCAGTCCATATCCTGCAGGCAGAGGAAAAAAGCCAGGCCCCAGCCGCCGAAGAAGAACAAGGCTGACAGCAGCGTCGGCCACACCGCGCCGCGCACAGCCGCTGGCCAGTCCCTGCGCAGGAAGGTCATCATCCGCTCGCCAATGGTCGTGCGCGCGCCATAGACGAAGAAGTACGCCCGCGTACACAGGCTCTCCAGATAGGCGATGACGTTCTGGTCCAGCGAGATCGAGCGCGCGACAGACAGCGAGGAAACCGCCTGCCGGTAAAGCCGGGGCAGCGCCAGCATGTCTTCATCGCTGAGGCGTTTGACGCCGCCATTTTCAGCCCGCGTCAGGATAACGTCCAGCTTCTGCCAGTCGCCCTGGCGCTCTTCGCGGAAACGGTAGGATTTCAGAAGATCGCCGCTCACAGCATATCCCTCTGCTTGATCTGCAGGTAACGCGAAACGAGTTCCGCGCCGAAATGTTCGGGCCGGCTTTCGATGATCTGCACACCCATGCGCTGCAGCCGGCGGAAGACAAGATCGCGCTCCGAAAGCAGCGTATCGGCAATCACGGCGCGCGCCACGTCTTCCGGCTTCTCCGGCGCGGCATCAGCCATGGTGCTGAGGGCTTCATCTTCAAAGGTTGCGAACAGCACAAGATGCCGGTCCGTCAGCCGTTTTACATTCTCCAGCATCAACTCGGCAGAGATCGTGTCGACGAAGTCGGAAAAGATGATCACCAGGCTGCGCCGCTCCAGCCTTCCGGCAAGATTGGTGAGGGCGAGCGTGAAGTTGGCTTCCTCGTCCGAATAGTCCATTTCCGCCACGGTCGCCTGCGCCTTGGGAAAACTGCTGGTGCCGGTCAGGAAGCCGCTCGTCACGCCGGGTTTGGACGAGAAGCCATAAAACATCGTCCGGTCGCCCGAGCGCAGCGAGACATAGGCCAGCAGCAATCCCGCCGTCACCGCCCGGTCAATCTTCGGCACCCCGCCCAGCGGCTCGCTCATCAGGCGGCCGGTATCGAAGGCAAAGACGATGTTGTGATTGCGCTCGGTCTTGAATTCCTTGGCCAGCAGATGGCGGTGGCGGGCCGAGTGCTTCCAGTCAATCGCGCGGCGATCCATCCCGGCGGTAAACTCGCGCAGGGCGTCAAACTCGCTGCCATCCCCGCGCTCAATCTGTGTCTTGATGCCGAACTCCGCATCGCGGGAGAACAGCCGGATCGCCTCGTCGCGCACCCAGCGCACATTCGGCGTCACCGGCACATCAATGCCGATCTCCTGCACGTGCCGCTTCTGTACAAGGCCCAGCGGCCCGCGCCAGCGGCTCCACAGGCGCACGATCCGGGCCATGCCGCGCCGGCTAGGCGTCAGGTCAACATCATAATGCCGCGTGCGCGCTTCCCACCCGCGCAGGCCCTGCGGCGCAGGCTGGGGAATGAACTCATTGGTTTCCAATTGTATCTCAAGGCGTGCGGACAGCGGTCCTTTCGCAAAACGCAGGCGCAGGGGCAGGGGCGTTTCTTCGCCGACATAGAGTAGCGGCGGGATGTCCGCCTCGACCTCAAACGCGCGCAGCTGCGCCGCCAGCAGGCCGTCCATCAGCACAATGCCGCACACCCCCGCGATCCAGCCGGCCGAGAGAATCCACAAGCCTGGCGCAAACAGCGCAATCGCGATGAGCAAGGGCATGCCCATCAGCATAAGGAAAACCGCGCGGGGAGTGGGTGAGATCACCGGGGCGCCGCCGTCTGTTCGATAATGCCCGCCAGCGTCTCGTCGGTGGTGCGTCCCTCAATGTCTGCGGCAGGCGACAGGATAACTCGGTGGCGCAGCGCGGGCAGGGCCAGGGTTTTCACGTCATCGGGAATAACAAAGTCCCGCCCGTCGAGCGCCGCGCGGGCGCGCGCGCCCATCGCCAGGGCGGCAGCGGCGCGCGGGCTGGCGCCGGTTTCCAGGGCCGGGGTTTCCCGCGTCGTGCGTACGATATCCACGATATAGGCGATGATCTCGTCCTTGAGACGCACTTCGGATACGGCATTGACCGCCGCATCCAGCTCCGCCGCGCTCAGCACCGGCTGAACGTCAAACGCTGCGGGCGTCTTCATGCCCGTGCGCGTGCCATGCTGGGCCACGATGCGGATTTCTTCCTCACGGGTCGGATATTCCAGATTGTGCTTGAACAGGAAGCGGTCGAGCTGCGCCTCCGGCAGGGGGTAGGTGCCCTGCTGTTCGATGGGGTTCTGCGTGGCGATCACTGTGAAGCGCGGGTTCAGCGGATAGCTTTCCCCATCGATGGTCACCTTGCGTTCCTGCATTGCTTCCAGCAGCGCGGCCTGGGTTTTCGGCGGCGTCCGGTTGATCTCGTCGGCCAGCAGAATGTCCGTGAAGATCGGGCCTTTGGTCAGGCTGAACTGGTTGGTCTGGAAGTTGAAGAGGTTTGTACCCAGAACATCGCCCGGCATCAGGTCCGGCGTGAACTGGATGCGCCCGAACTGCAGCGAGATGGCGCGGGAGAAACACTGCGCCAGCAGCGTCTTGGCCGTGCCGGGCGGCCCTTCGAGAAGCACGTGCCCGGAGGAAAACAGCGCCACCAGAAGCAGGTCCACGCTCGCATCCTGGCCGATGATGGCCTTTCGCACTTCGGTGCGGATGCGGTCCGCCAGATTACGGATTTCAGCCACGCTCATGCATTGTTCTCCTGATGATTGCCTTGCGCCACTGGTGCAGATCGCGCGCTTTCTGCGCGAGATCTTCCCGGTTGGCCGCTTGCCCGGTGAGGGCTTGTTCGAGTTCCGAGAAAGTTTTCCCGCCGCTGTCAGCGGGTCCCAGCCTGTCGAACATTTCCGTCAGCTGAGCTTCCGGAAGGGATCGCGGCAGGCCGAGGGCAAGCGCCAGGCGTCGACGGATAAGGCTGGCATAGCCCGGTGCCATCTTCATTTCCCGCCGCGCCATGGTTACCAGGCCAGCCGTATTGTCTGCCAGCGCCTGCTTGCCCAGCGCAATGGCGCGCGCCTCACGTGCGGGCGGACCAAAGCGCACAACCGCCGCCCAGCCAAGCAACAGCGCGCTCGCCAGCGCCACCAGCGTCGCACCGATATAGGGCACGCTGAACAGCATCTTCAGCAGGTTTTCTGATCGGGCAAATCCGTGAAGCGTTGCGTCCATCAGGATCGGCTCGTTTTGGGAGGAGCGCAGATGGTTCACCAGCCGCGTGGCAAAGACAGCGTTCTCCACGCGGGCAAGGCCGAATGTGCTGATCATGTCCGGATCGCTGAGAATATAAAGGCCCCGTCCCGGATCATACGCCACCAGCGCGCCCTGCGCGGTGCCCACCACGGTTTCCAGCGCCGCCGACCGGATTAGCTGCAGCCGCACATCCGGTTTAACAGCGCCCGGTTCGAATGTGCCCCGAACTTCAACAGAAGGGGCAATGCGCAGGATCTCGGCGTCCGGGTAAATGGTCCGCAGGCGGTCGTTCAGGTCGCGGGCATCAATGAAGCGAGTGTCCGCCTGGCGGGCCGGGTTCAGCGGATCCGCCCGGCCATACCATTTGGGCAGCACGACCAGTGCCGGCAACTGAAAGCCCGTTTCTTGGATCACGTCGAACTTGCCATAGGCGGGCAGGGTGACGATCATCAGCCCCCAGTCGCGTGTTTCCAGATTGCGTTCCAGGCGGGAGACGCTGACCGGATAGCCCTGCGCCTCCATCAGGCGCACGAAACCGTTATAGCCCAGCGCAGAGGTCGAATAAGGATGGTCGCCTGCCTGGTTCCGGTCGCGCAGCTCCGGCGCCCAGCCCGCCATCACCATGACTCCGCCGAAAGAAAATACGGCAATCGCCACAAGGATCGCCACCACGCGGGCCGAGAAGGGAGACTCGTTCTGCCCGCTCATGCCCAGCCCTCGCCGAAGGCAAAGTCCTCATAGCTGCGCCGCGCGTTCTGCCAGCCTTCGGCATCCACGTCGCGCCCGCCGAAAAAGCTGTTCTCCACAATCTGGATGATCGGCCTCAACGCCCGGCGCGCGCGGTCGGGCAGGCTGCCCAGTCCGGCGATTTCCCGCGCTGTCAGCGAGGTCGGCACGCCGCCCTCCAGCCGCTCCTGCACATCCTCGATCGACCGGAACAGCAGCAGGTGAACCGCTTCGGCAAACCGCCCCTCGCGGGCCAGCGCGTCGGCCTCCTCCAGCAGGGAGCGCGCGCGATCGGCATCAGGCCGGATGTCGGTCAGCACATCGTCAACCGCTTTGACCTTTTCCTTCCGCGTGAAGCCGAGCCGCATCCGGATCGCTTCGCCAAACAGGAAATAGAGAAGCCCCAGAATGACAGCGCCAGCGGCAATCCAGAAGATCAGTTTGAACAGCGGCCCAAGGGCCTCGAGAAATTCGCCGATGGCCCGTATCCAGCCCGGGGGCTCGCGCGGTTCTATCTCGATATCGGCTTGTTCCGGGCGGGCAAGTTGCAGGTCGCCATCGCGCAGATAGGCCCTATGCGCTCTCTCCACGGCGCTGACATCGGTGCCGACGCTACTGCCATTATAGTCGGTCTCATATCCGTAATCATCGTAATATTCCGGATCGGCCTCGTCGCTGTATTCAGTTGGCGGCGCAGCGCTGGGGGGGCGGTTCTGAGCAAGCGCCGGCGCCCCCACAAACAGGAAGACACTTGCGGCCAGAGCGAGCGCGCTGGACCTGACGAGTGACACCACTCAACCACCCTCCTGCCGACATCCCGGGGATGTCCTTTCGGCAACTATTTCAGAGCTTTCCGGCCGCTTCAATGTCTGTTTCCGTCCCGGCTGATGTTAGCGGCGTAATGCGCCGGACAGGCCAATTCTGGGCGCTGCGGCGGCGGTTTGAGGTCATTCCGCCTTATCCGGCTCCGGCGGCTGCCCGCTATCCCCGGATCAGGGGGCAGGCACAGCCGCCGCGCCGGTGGCATGCGCGCAGGCGCGCGCTGTCAGCGCCATAATGGTGAGGGTCGGGTTCTGGATGCCCTGCGAGGGCAGGGCGGCACCATCGGTGACATACAGCCCCGGCATCGCCCAGCATTCATTGTGCGGTGTCAGAACGGAAGTCTGCGCATCGCTGCCCAGCCGCGCGCCGCCACACTCGTGCACAGACGTGCCCGGTGGGGCGGCCCGGTCCGGCCGCACCAGCACCTTGGCGCCAATCGTGTCGAACAATTCGGTCAGCGCGGTGGACATCGACGCGGCCAGCGCGCGTTCCCGCTCGCCCCACTGCATCTCGATGCGCAGCAAAGGCGCGCCCCATTTGTCGGTTTTCACCTTCGACAGCGACACGCGATTCTCCGGCGACGGCGCGCTTTCGCCGAAGGCCACGGCGGTGGTCCAGGAACCCGTCACGTTCACGGTGGCATACAACTGGACGCCATATCCCCGGTCGTGCGGATTTCCGCCAGCCCTCAGATCAAACCGGGGAAGATACACGCAGCGTCCAGGCTCCACCTCGGCGCTCATCGGCAATGCGGGGCTCACGCCTTCAGCCTTCACCATCACATGGTCGGTCAGATACCCGCCCAGCGCTGGCAGTTGATCAGACAGCGACCCCTCCGGCGTGCTGGAGTTCAGCAGGATGCGCGTCGACTCCAGCGAGGAGGCGCAGAGAAACACAAGCGGCGCCTCGGCAGTTTCCCGCTGGCCCGTCAGCGGGTCCAGCCATTCCACACCGCTGACGCGCCCATCCGGTCCCGCCAGCACGCGCTGCGCCAGTGCATGGGTGCGCAGCGCAAGATGGCCAGTCTCGTCCGCGATCCGGGCGAAATTCACGGGCGGGGCATACCGGCTCAGCATGGCCGGTGCCTCCGGCCAGACAGAGTGGATACTTTCAAACAGCACGTTTTCAGACGCGCTGGGGGCAATCGCCTGCGTAATCACGCTGTCGGGAATGTAGCCGATGCCTTCCTGCGCGCCGGTCAGGTGCAGGCGGCGCTCCACCTGCTGATACCATGGCTCCAACTCGCCGATCCCGAATGGCCAAGGGCTCGGGCTGTCCGTTTTTGGGCCCAGATCGGTTTCGCCGAAGCGATAATACTGGCGGCCGTGCCCCGGCACGACCATGCGCCCGCCCACGCCGTGAGACCTGATCCAGTTGAACGGCTTGTCCGGCGGCGTCTCGTAAGGGTGGTCCCTGTCGTCCACAAATCCATCCGGCTTCTGCACCCAGGCGAAGCATTCGGTCTGAACCGGCTGGCGCACGCGGCCGACGCCTCGCAACACCTTCATGGCGGCATTGATCGCGCGTGGCGGCAGAACCCTGGCCAGCCTCGGATCAGAAACGCTGCCGATGGTGGCGGCCACGCTCTTGCTGAGCGGTTTTTTCCAGAACGGGTATTTGCTACCAGCGTCCAGCAACAGCACGGACAGGCCCCGCTCGCAAAGCAGCGCAGCCGCAAGCCCTCCGGCGGCGCCTGCGCCCACCACGATTGCGTCATACTTAGCCGTCATGAGTGTCCCACTCTGATTACTCCGTCCCGGCGGAGATTACAGCTTTGCACGATTCATGCATGTTAGGGGCAAGAGAGAAAGCAGGCCGCCTGCCTTCCACTGAAAAATTGATTGATCGATATGAACATTAACCACCCGCCACCCTCCGATAAGCCCTCGCCAGCTCCTGTTGGCGCTGTTGAGCGGCTGCTGTCTCGCCGCTCCGGCCCTCTGGGCTTTGGAACCGGCCTCCTACACCAGATTGACGATCCCGCCTCTGCCGTTCGCCTCCTCCGTCAGGCGCATGAGCAGGGCATCACCTATTTCGACACCGCGCGCCTCTATGGCGAAGGGCGCTGCGAAGGGCTGCTGGGCGAAGCTTTCGCGCAAATCCGCGGCGAGGTCATCCTTGCTACCAAGGTGGGTATCCTTCCGCCCGCGCGTGACCTTGCCATCCGCCTGAAAGGCAAGCTGGCCGCCACCCTGCGGCGGTTGCCGCCGCTGCGCGGCGTTGTTCCACCACCGGCCATTCGATGGCCGGAATTTGGCGTGTTTGATCCTGCCCGGATGCAGGTCAGCCTTGAGACCAGCCTGCGGGAACTGCGCACCGATCATGTCGATCTGCTGCTGCTGCACGAATGCACGCTGGAAGATGTGCGCCGCGCTGAGGTTCTGGATTTTGCCGAACAGACCGTGCGGCAGGGAAAGGCCCGCGCCTGGGGGGTGGCCCCTGCGCCAGACGCCATGCTCGCCATCGCCGCCAGTGGCTCGCCCTATGGCGATGTCGCTCAGTTCGATGCGGCGCTTCACCCGGCCTTCGCCTGTTCGCCCTCCCTGACGATCACCCATTCCTGCCTTGGCACCCGTTTTCAGGAAACCTTGTTCCGGCTGAGCCAGGACGCGCAGCTGAAAGACCGCTGGTCCGGCGCGCTCGGAATGGAGGCGACCACAGCCAATGTGGCGCAGGGTTTCCTTGCCCATGCGATCTGGCAGAATCCAACGGGCCTGGTCCTGTTCTCCACAACCCGCCCTGAGCGTCTGCGTCCCAATCTGGACGCGGCCACCCTTATCACCACGCCGGAACAGGCAGCGGCCATCGCCGCGCTGATCGCAGCAGAATGAATGGACAAGCGCCGGCCAGCGCATATCTAGAGCGCTCAAACGGACAAAGGGTGCCGACCATGGACAAGGCTGAGGTCTACCGCCAGCTCAAGGAAGAAATCGACAGCGTCGTGGCTGGGGAAACATCCGATACCGCCCGCTATGCGTCGGCCGCCTGCCTGCTCACCCAGGCCTTCAAGCCGCGCTTCTTCTGGACCGGCTTCTACCTGGTAGATCCTCTGAAGCCGCAGGAACTCGTCGTCGGCCCCTATCAGGGCACGCTCGGCTGCTTGCGCATTCCCTTCGGCAAGGGCGTCTGTGGCCATGTAGCGTCCACCAGAGAGCCCATCATCGTGCCGGATGTTCATGAGTTCCCTGGCCACATCGCCTGCGATTCTGCCTCGAACTCGGAAATCGTCGTTCCGGTCTTCCGCGCCGATGGCAGCCTCGCTGCCGTGCTGGATGTCGACTCGACCGAGTATGACGCCTTCGACGAAATCGATCAGGCTGGCCTAGTTGCCATTTGCCGGAGCCTGCTCACCGCCTGAGACAGGCTGGGAGCCAGGTTCGGACGCTTGCCCGGGATCTTGCGCAGGCGTCTCGACCGGCGGGTTCAGCGGCCGCAGCACAGGCGCCGGCAACTCCTCCGCAGGCTGAGGGGTGGGGCGCGTTTCGACTCGCGGCGGCGCCGCCATCGCGGGCCGGGTCACGGGCGTTTCGCGGATAACCGGCGCTCTCTCGAAGGCGGCAGGCTCTGCCTCTTCCAATGCCTCGATATTGGCCGGCGGCACAGCTGCGTCCACCGGTTCGGGCACTGTCGGCGTCAGCGGCGGCCCAGCCATCTGCTCGATCCGTTTCAGCAAATTCTCTTCCAGAATGTCGAGCCGCCGCGCGCGCAGCCCTTCAATCACGCGGATGGAATGGTTGAGGTCCAGCCACACATCCCGGTCCACCGAATAGGCTGGCCATTCGGGCACGCCGGGGCCGTTAGGATCGCCGGTGCGCGCGAAGTTCGTCCAATAAGTCATCATCGCTTCGGTCAGTGCCCGGTCACCCTCGGTCACTTTCAGGCCAGGCAGGTGGCTGTCGAATACGAACGAAATCTCCGCCGCATGGAAGGCGCCGATGGTCTGGCGCGGCGAAGGCGGCACACGGGTGAAATGGTAGAGATAGGTCGGCTGCCCCGTCTGGGCATTGCGACGCCCCACATAGCGCATGTGAACGCCAAACAGGTCGTCGCCCAGCATGTCGGTCGCGCCCCTGTCCCAGCTCTCCAGCGTGTTCATGCCATAAAGGGCCTGCAACGCCTTGGCCGGGTTCAGTCCGAACACGGAGGCCAGCGCGTCCTCCCGCTCCTCCAGCGTGCCCGTGATCCGCGAGCGCAGCACGGTCGGCGACTCGATCTCGCTGTAGAACAACGTGCCCTCATCCGCGTTGAAACCCGCCATCATCGGCACCTGTGGCGTCTGCCCGTCGCGGAACGCCGCGCCGATGGGGCGCGGCAGAACCTTGCCGTCAACAACGGGCAGGAAATACGGCGTCAGATCCTGACGCACGTCGCTGCGGGCAATGATCGCGCCAGCCGGAATATTGCGCAGGTCGCCTGCACGCGCCGTATGCGGAACAAGTGTGGACAGGAATTCGATGCCGGCTTCTTCGGCGCTCTTCACGCCGGGGATGGCCGAGCGCTTCAGGTGCAGCGCGTTATACGTGCTCGCGCCGCTTTGCAGGATCGCCTTGTGGAACAGCCCCTCCGACAGGGGGCTCGCCATCAGTTCGGTGATGGATTGCGCGCCTGCGCTTTCGCCGAACACGGTCACATTGTTCGGGTCACCCCCGAAAACTGCGATATTCTCGCGTACCCAGCTCAGCGCCGACACCTGATCCATCAGGCCGTAATTGCCGGACGTGCCCGCCTCTTCCGTCAGTGCGGGGTGGGCGAGATAGCCGAACGCGCCGAGCCGGTAATTGATGGTGACCAGCACCACACCATTCTCCACCAGCCCGTTGGCCTGATAGATCCCCTGCGATCCCGATCCGAACTGGTGCGAGCCGCCATGGATCCACACCATTACCGGCTGCAGCTCGCGGCCGCCCAGATTGGCCGTGCGGATATTCAGCGACAGGCAATCTTCCGATTCCGCGGGCGGCTTCTGCAGCGCCATCACTCCACGTGCCATCATCCGCTCGAAACCGGAGAGGCCCACGCCCTCCAGGATCCGATCGATAAAGCCAGCCGAACGTCCCCGGCTCTGCAGGCATTCTGGGCCATACTCGCGCGTGTCGCGGGAAATTGCGCCCCATTGCGGCGGCGCGGCGGGCGGCGTCCAGCGTTTGGCAGTGGCGTAGGGAATGCCGTTGAAGACGATCACATCCGGGTTGGCCCGGTCCACCCCGCCGATCACGACGCCCTGATGGATGCGCACCGGCTCCGACATTTCCATCGGCTTGGGCGGCTTGCGCAGGGCATACCAGCCATAGGCCGCCCCTGCGATCAGGATGAAAAGCAGAACTATACTGAAACGGCGCATCGCCGGTCCCCCGCAATCGTCGAATCCATCGGCATCATAGCCACATGAGGCTGGTGTGGCTAACCCTAAGCGCTGCGCAGGCCCAGCGCGCTCAGCGTCCGGATCGTCGCGCCTGTAAGGTCTGCAACAGGCTCAATGCCGCAGGCCATGCGGATAAACCCGCCCGGCACCTTGTCGCCCCAGCGCGCCCGGCATTCGGCGGCAGAATGCACCCCGCCAAAGCTCGTCGCCGGCGTCAGCAGCGGATGGGTTTCAATGAAGCGTTCGGCCAACTCCCGGCTCGGCAGGCAGAAGCTGACAATCGGTCCGTATCCGCTCATCTGCTTGCGCGCCACGCCATGGGCCGGGTCCGTCGCCAGCCCCGGATAGCGCAGGCCCGTCACGCCCTCCATCCCGGAAAGCGCATTCGCCACAGCCAGTGCATTGGCATTTGCCCGCGCCACGCGCAGCTCCAGCGTCGCAAGGCCCCGGTGCAGAAGGTAGGCATCAAATGGGCTGCAGATCGCCCCGCCCAGGCGCCGCCACGTCCTCACCGGCTGCATCAGCGCCGGATCGCGGCTGGCCACATGCCCGGCCAGAATGTCCGAATGCCCGGCCATTGCCTTGGTATCGGCCATGATCGTGAAGTCTGCGCCCAGGTCCAGCGGCCGCTGGCACAGCGGCGTCGCCGTGGTGTTGTCCACCGCCAGCAGCGCCCCGGCATCCTTCGCATTGCGCGCCAGCTTGGCGAGGTCACACACCTCCAGCCCCGGATTGGACGGCGTCTCCGCCAGCACCAGTTTCACCCCGGTCAGGTTCGCCTCGGCCATCTCTGCGGTGGGGCAGGTCGCAATGTCGATCCCCAGCGGCGCAAAATACGCCTCCAGCAAGGCACGCGCGTTGTAATAGCCATCCGCATGCACCAGCACCCGGTCACCCGGCTTCAGATGTGCGTAGAACAGCGCCGCAATCGCCGCCATGCCGGAGGGAAAGAGCACCGCCTCGGCCCCTTCCAGCAGGCCGATCTCGGCCTCCACTTCCTCCACCGTCGGGTTGCCATAGCGGCCATACACATGGCTCGCCTGCGGATCGCCCGGCAGGTGGAAGGTGGTGGAGGCCACGATGGGCAGGGCGACAGGATCGCCCTTCTGCAGGCTTTCGCCCCGCCGGTGCAGCAAGCGCGAAATGGGGGAGAGGTTGTCAGCCAAGTAAGTCAGCTCCAGGTCCGATAAGCCGCGCCAGCCCGGCGCGGGTGTCCGCGCCCAGCCGGTGCCACTCCTCGCGCAGGCTCGCAAGACACTTCACCTGATATTTGAACACGCCCTGCTCATACCGGCCCCCTTCAATCGTCAACGAGGAGGTTTCGGCGCCCGCCTCAATGGCTTTGGCATTCGCCAGCAGGAAGGGCAGGTAAGTATCACCCGCCTGCGCCAGCAACCCCTGCACCGCCGGGCTGACTAGCACCGCTTCTGCCCCGGCCCAATCTCCGCCAATCCCGCTGGCATCATCGGCATGGTCCAGCCAGCGATAGAGGTAAGGCACGTCCTCCCGCATCCACGCCATCGGTGTGGGGTCATAGCTCATCACTTTCAGCTGCCCGTAGAAGGCCAGATCCGCCAGCGAAATCTGGTCACCAAACAGGAACCGCCCCGGCCCCAGCGCCATCTCCTGCAGCGCCTTGCAGCTCCGCTTCCAGCTTGCCTCGATGATTGGTGCCGTCTCCGGCGTACAACCCACCAGCGCCATGCGCGAAATCTGCCTTGCACGGATCACTGCCGCACTCTTCTCCACGCCAGCCCGGCCGGCATTGGGCATCGAGTCATACATCAGCCAGTTGGCGCACCATTCCTGATCGGCTGCGTAGAACCAGCGATAATGGAACATTGCCTTCATGAACCATTCGTCGGCCATGTCCTCCAGCAGCAGGCACACAAAGCGCAGCGCCGGGTCGTCCGGCACAAGGCTGCGCCCTTCGCCCTCAATGGAAAGAAGAAAAGGCGTGGAATCATTCGTCCAGCTGCCGTCCGGCTTCCGGATCACGGGGATCACCTGCGCCTTCACATTCGGCATGATCACCCCGCGCTCCTCACCCGTCATCCCCGTCCAGCTATGCGGCAACCCCTTCGCCCGCATCGCCGCCCGCACCTTGAGAGAGTAGGGAGACCCCAACGCTCCGTAGACTTCATATCCGCTCATGTTTTCCTCCCAGGCAGTCCTCGCCGGAACGCCTTACGATCTTGCTCCGGCAAGATATTGTCACTCAATGTGCCGGAATATTCATCACACTCGGGGGAGTCTGTCACGGGGGCTGCGGACGCACAAATCCTCTGTCCGCCGAGAAGGTATCAGCCCAGCGCCGCTTTCACTGCGCGCACGGCCTCACCCGTATGCGCGTCGAGAAAGCCATGCCCCCATTCGGGATGATCCAGCACCACGCCATTCTTCAGATACTCCGGCGCGCGCAGCGTCTGTGTCCGCAGATCATCCTCCGGATTGAACACCGTAACCCGGTGCGGGAGGCTCGCCAGCACCTCCGGAAACCGGCGTGCATACTCAAACGCCGCCCGGTGGCCCCACTCATATTTCTCCCCGGCGCGCAAATTCTCGGCAAAGGACTCCGCCATCATCTCCAGCGTCATGCCCGGCCCGCGATGGGCCACCACGCTTTTCCACATCCGGGAAAAGCGCGTGCCGTCTTCATCCAGGTCCACATGGCTGTACGTCGCGTGCATCTCGTCCAGTTCTGCCGCCGTGAAGATCGGCGCTCCGATCAGCACGATCGCCCCCACCGCCTCTGGCCGCTGCCGCGCGGCCTCCACCGCTACTTCCGACCCGGTGTGATAGCCCATCAGGTCAATTTCCTGCAGGCCCAGCTCGTCCACCACATCCCAAAGGCTGCGGGCATAATCCTCAATGCTCACATGCGGCTCGGCGGGCGGCGCATCGGATTCGCCAAAGCCGGGATAGTCATGCGCAATCACCATCCGGTCTGCGGCCATCGCCTGCATGAAACGGGCATAGATCCGGCCAGATTTGGGGCTCATATGCAGACAGGCCAGCGGGCGCGTCATCTGCGCTTCAGGCGTCGCCGTGCGCACATGGATCTGCCCGAAGGCGCCGTCGACAAACTGCCGGTTCACTTTGGGGCCGAGCGCAGAAAGGGTCATGAGGCGTACTCCGGCGAGAGGGCTTCAAAAGATATATCATTTGAAATTCCAGCCCAGCAACCCGCTTGACCCGCAGGCCGTCACACCTTCTTCCCGCCCACCCATGTCGGCCGCGTCACGATCAGTTCCTGACAGAGCAGCCCCGCCTCGCGGTGGCGCGCCATGTCCTTGTAGTCCCGGTGGTTCAGCGTCGCGATAAACGCCTGGCGGTTGGGGAAATGGTTCACCAGCACCGCATCCCAATCCCCATTGCCGATGAAAAACCGCTCCGTATCCCCCAGTAGAAGCGTCGTCCCGCCCACTTCGGCGGCCGCCACCGTAAAGGCTTCCGAATAGCGCATATAAGCGTTCCGCCCGCTGATCGCCTCGCCATATTCGGGATCTTCGGGCCGATACTCGGCCTTCACCTTGAACTTCAGAATGTTCACCTGCGCCACCGGCCCGTCATATGGGTCATCGCGAAAGGCGCGGAACTGATCGGCAGTTGGCTGAAAGGCGGGCATGGGCGTTACTCCTTCGGGCGCAGCTCAGGGTGTTTCAGAAAATGCCGCTCGGCATAAAACAGGCCTGCCGCGTGCAGGGCGTGCTGAACCTCCAGATGCCCATAATCGAGAAACTCCGAATACGGCATTTCCAGAACTTCAATGTCTTCATTGGGATCAAGGTCCTGCTGTGCATCCGGTGTGCAGCCCAAGGCCAGATAATAGTGCAGCTTGTTGTTCTGCGTCGCCGGGTTGGGGTGGCAGGTGCCCACCCAGACCATCTCGCGCGGAACATAGCCTGTCTCTTCACGCAGCTCCCGCGCGCCGACTGCGGCCCAGTCTGTCTCCCCCGCGTCTGAGACTCCACCCGGCAACCCCGTGAGGATCACCCGGGACGCATGGCGATACTCGCGCACCAGCACGATATTGCCAGCGTCCGTTACCGGAATCACCGTCACCCATTCTGTCAGCTCAATGACGTTATAAGCCTCAACGATATGCCCGTCCTCCCGCTCGCACCGGTCGGCGCGCAGCCCCATGAAACGATCTTTCATGATCTGGCGGGAGGACAGCACCTTCCAGGGTTTGATGGTCATTGCTGCGGCTGTCCGAGATGGCGCTTCAGGAAATCCAGGCGTGTGCGCATCAGGTGAAGCTGCAGCGCCTCGCCCTGAATGCCATGCCGCTGGCCGGGATAGGTCATCAGCTCGAACATCTGCCCGCGCTGCTGCAACTCCGCCATCAGGCGCGTGGTGTTGTCGAAGGTCACATTATCGTCCGCCATGCCGTGGATCAGCAGCAGCGGCCCCGTGAGACCATCCACATGCGCAAACACGCTGGAGGCGTGATAGCCCTCGGGGTTGAGCTGCGGCGTGCTCATATAACGCTCCGTATAAAACGTATCATAGAGCGTCCAGTCGGTCACCGGCGCCCCGGCAATCGCGGCGGCAAACGTGCCCTCCGGCGCCTGGCCATAGGTCATCAGCGTCATGTAGCCGCCATAGCTCCAGCCCTGAATGGCAATGCGGTCCCCGTCCACAAAGGGCTGCGCCTTCAGCCACGCGACGCCCGCCAGCTGGTCGCGCACTTCCGGCCCGCCAGTCTTCAGATGGATCACATCTTCAAACCGTTTACCCCGGTTCCAAGTGCCGCGATTGTCCAGCCGGAACACGATATAGCCTTCATGTGTCAGGAACTGATCGCTCAGCGGCCGCCAGTCATTGGAAACCCTCTGCACATGCGGCCCGCCATACACTTCCACAATCACCGGATATTTCTTGGCCGGATCAAACCCCGGCGGCTTCTGGAGCGAATAGTAAAGCGTCTGCCCGTCTTCCGCCGTCAGCGTGCCAAACTCAGGAACGGTGTGGGCCTCCAGATAAGGCGTATACGGATGGGACCCGTTCAGCGTATTCTCATTGATCCACGCCACGCGCGTGCCGTCTGCCTTGTAGAGCGCCGTCTGCGGCGGCTGCGCCGGTGAAGAGAATGTGCCGATATAGCTCTTGGCGCCCGCGCCCATATTGACGCTCCAGCTGCCGCCTTCCGGCGTAATCCGGCGCACCTCCGGGCAAACCTTCGACACACGCGCTGACTCGGGGGTCGTGTTGAGGCAGTTGGTCTCCGGCACCCGCTCAGCGCCCAATGTCGCAATCTCGGCATCGCTCCGGCCCAGTGGCACGGCATAGAGATGCCGCTCCAGCGGTGTGTCTAGATAGCCTGTGAAATATACCGTCTCCGTCTCCGCATCAAAGCCGGCAATCTTGTCTACCACCCAGTCGCCAAAAGTGATCTGCCGCTTCTCGCCCGAAGACGGATCGCGCCAATAGATGTGCCGGAACCCGTCCAGCTCATGTGTCACCAGCAGCCCGCCCTCCGGCAGGGCCAGGAAATCATCGGACAGATTCACCCACCGCTCCTGTTCCTCCGTAAACGGAGACCATATCCGCCAGGGCAGGCCATCAGTGCGGTTGAACCGGATTTCCGTCTGCGCGCGGTTCACCGTCTGGAACCAGAGGCTGCCATGGGCCCAGTTCACGCGGGCCAGATAGTCATCGGGCCCCATAGACGCGATCCGCCGGGTTGAGCCGTCATTGTGGTCAAACACATGCAGCGCCACCTTCGCATTCGGCCGTCCGGCTCGCGGATAGCGCTGCTCGATCACGGTCACCTTATCGGCAGCAATGTCAAAGCGAGGGATGATATCCACGCCGCTCTCGTCCACTTCGGTAAACGCCACATAGCGTTCGTCCGCGCTCCACCAGTAGCCCGTATACCGGCTCATCTCCTCCTGCGCGACAAACTCGGCCACGCCATAGCTGATGGCCTTGCCTGGTTGCGCCTCCGGAGAGATGCGCGTCTCGGTTCCGCTTGCCAGGTCGATGGCATAGAGGGCCCCATCGCGGATGAAGCTCACATGCGTGCCGCGTGGCGAAACCTTGGCGTCATATTCAAACGCGTCCGTCTGCGTCAGGCGGCGTGTTTCCGGCCCGCTGGCCTTCAGCGTCACCAGATGAATATCTCCGCCCGCTGGCACGATGATCGTGTCCGCCGTGCCCCAGGCATAATCGGCGATCCCGCGCACACTGGCGATGCGCTTGCGCTCGCGCAGGGCCTTTTCCTCTTCGGAGAGTTCGGCGTCTGCCGGGTCCACGGCGGTGGAATCCACCAGCAGGCTCTGTGCCCCGGTTGCCACATCAAACTGCCACAGATCATACCGCGCGCTTTCCTCGGCCCGTGGCTTCAGGAAGGTGACGCGCTTGCCATCGGGTGAAAAGCGCACGGTGCGCGGCGTGCTGCCGGAAAGGGAAGGGGAGGCATAAAGGCGTTCCGGCGTCAGCCGGGGGGCGTCGGTCATTCGAGGGGTATCCTGCTGCGGGGTGCGGGCATGCGCGGCCTGTCCGGCAGCGCAGCCGGCAAGCGTGAGGGCGGCCATCGCCGCGGTGAAAAGAGAACGGATCGTCATGGCGGGGAGACTAGCGGCGATTCCGCCGCTGTCATCCTCTCTGCGCTGGCAGGATCAGCTCGCCCCGGCGAACAGCAGGGTGACGGCCCACAGCGAAGAGACGGCGCTCACCACAAGGTCGCCCCCCATCATGACCACAGCCCCCAGCGCGCTGCGCCCCGCTCGCCCTGCGCCCCGGTGGACTGGCCCCAGTCCCCGATAGAGCGTGAGGAAATACAGTCCGAGCATCAGGCCGAAACCGATCACCATTGTCTGGTCCAGGGCTTCGGCGCTCAGCCCGGCATACACCAGCGTCATCACCACACCGGCCAGAAGCACCGGCAACAGGCCCGCAAAATACAGCCGTATCCGCACCGCCAGGGGCGTGCCCTTGCCCCAGATGTTCAGCATCAGGGCAAACACCGCATGCACCCCGAAATAGCTGAAAGGATAAGTTACCAGCAGCGCGGCGAGATAGTCCCTGGCGGCTTCTTCCGGGGTGCGGCCGGGAAACTCGGTTCCCATCGCCTCCATGGTCGCCTGGGTATAGGCAAACAGGCCAGACGTATCGTTGACCCACAGGAATTTGAGGAACACGACCGCCGCAATCAGCGTGAACACCAGCCGGATCGACGGGGTATACCGGCCCAGCCAGTCCACATCCCGCGCCGCTTCAAACAGCCTGGCAGGCGAAAACAGCGCCGCCGCCACTGTCTTGAGCGCCCGCACATTCAGCCCGAACAGATCATCCAGCAGCGCGTCCCAGCCTGACGCCCGCGTCATGTCATCATCGCCATAGCTGGCAGGCTTCTGGTCAGCGGGGGAAGGGGGCTTATCGCTCATGATCGGGCCTGCGCGGGGGAAAATCCCCTCTACTGAAGGCTGATGCCGCGCCGCCCGGGCCAGCACAAGGGGAAAACCTGGCCCGGTCACACGGCATCTGTCAGCGAACGCTGCGTATCGCTTGATATTCTTCGCGCAGCAGGCCACATCGCGCCCAGACAACCGTTTCCAGCTTCGCAAAGGAACCATAGCCCATGGCCGGTCCCCAGATCGTTTACCACATGCAAGGCCTCACCAAGGCCTATCCCGGCGGCAAGAAGGTGTTTGAAAACATCCACCTGAACTTCCTGCCGGATGCCAAGATCGGTGTGGTCGGCGTCAACGGCTCGGGTAAATCGACCCTGCTGCGCATCATGGCCGGGGTGGACAAGGACTATTCCGGCGAGGCCTGGGCCGCTGAAGGCATTAAGGTCGGCTACCTCCCGCAGGAACCGAAGCTTGATCCGGCGCTCACCGCTTTCGAAAACGTCGCTGCCGCCTGCCCGGAAAAGCAGATGCTCGACAAGTTCAACGACATCTCCGCCAAGCTCGGCGAGGACTATTCCGACGAGCTGATGGAGGAGATGACCAAGCTCCAGGAGCAGATCGACGCGGCTGACGCGTGGGACATCGACTCCAAGATCGAAATGGCGATGAACGCCCTGCGCTGCCCGGACAATGACGCCGACGTGTCAAAGCTCTCGGGCGGGGAAGTCCGCCGCGTTGCCATCTGCCAGCTGCTTCTGTCGAAGCCCGACATGATCCTGATGGACGAACCGACCAACCACCTCGATGCGGAAACCGTCGCCTGGCTGCAGAACTACCTCATCAACTTCCCCGGCTGCGTCATCCTCGTCACCCACGACCGTTACTTCCTCGACGACATCACCAGCTGGATTCTCGAACTCGACCGTGGCCGCGGCGTGCCTTTCCAGGGGAACTACTCCTCCTGGGTCGAACAGAAAGCCAAGCGGATGGAGCAGGAAGCGCGCGACGATGTCGGCCGCAAGCGCACCCTCGCCAAGGAACTCGAATGGGTCCGCTCCGGCCAGAAGGCCCGCCAGGCCAAGTCCAAGGCCCGTATCACGGCCTATGAGAAGATGGCGTCGGAGGCAGAGCGCGAGAAGGTGATGACCGCGCAGATCCGCATTCCCCCCGGCCCGCGCCTTGGCGGCGTCGTGCTGGAGGCTGAAGGCCTCAGCAAGGCATTCGGCGACAATGTGCTGATCGAGAACCTCAACTTCAAACTACCCCCCGGCGGTATCGTCGGCGTCATCGGTCCGAACGGCGCGGGTAAGTCCACCCTGTTCAAGATGATCCTCGGCCAGGAAAAGCCCGACGCGGGCGCCATGCGCGTCGGCGAAACGGTCAAGATCGGCTATGTCGACCAGAGCCGCGACAAGCTCGATCCCAACAAGAACGTCTGGGAAGAAATCTCCGGCGGCACCGACGTGATCGACCTTGGCGGCGTTTCGGTCATGTCGCGCGCCTATGTCGGCGCCTTCAACTTCAAGGGCACCGACCAGCAGAAGAAGGTCGGCATCCTCTCGGGCGGTGAGCGTAACCGCGTCCACCTCGCCAAGATGCTACGCGGCAGCCACAACCTGCTCCTCCTCGACGAACCGACCAACGACCTCGACGTGGAAACCCTGCAGGCGCTCGAAGAGGGCCTCGACAACTTCCCCGGTTGCGCCGTCATCATCTCGCACGATCGCTGGTTCCTGGATCGTATGGCCACCCACATCCTCGCCTTCGAGGGCGACAGCCATGTCGAATGGTTCGAGGGCGATTTCTCCTCCTACCTCGAAGACAAGAAACGCCGCCTCGGCGAAGACGCCGTCAACCCCAAGCGCCTGAAGTTCAAGAAATTCTCGCGCTAACGCCGTCAAAAATTGTCATCCCGGGCAAAGGCTGGACAGCAGCCGATTGACCCGGGACCAGCCCCCGCTACTCTCCCGTTCCTGATCAGGGACCGGGGGAGGGCACCCATGAACCACACCATCACGGCCGCGCTCGGCGCACTGCTTCTCGCCGCCTGCGCCACGCCTGCGCCAGCGCCCGTCGCCGACGCCCCCGTCGCCCCCAGTTACGAAGCCACCGGCCTCCTCGCCAAAACCCTTCCCGAGCTCTCCGCCGCCCTCGCCAGCGGCGAGACCACCTCCACCGCGCTGACCACCGCTTACCTCGCCCGCATCGAGGCCATCGACCGCGATGGCCCGCGCCTGCAATCCATCCTCGCCACCAATCCCGATGCCCTCGCCCAGGCCGAAGCGTCCGACGCCCGCCGCGCTGCCGGGCAGGCCCTCGGCCCCCTCGATGGCGTCCCCGTCCTCCTCAAGGACAATATCGAAACCCTCGATCCCATGCCCACCACGGCCGGCTCCCTCGCTCTCCTCGGCAATGTAACCGGCCGCGACAGCCCCCTCGTCGCAGGCCTGCGCGCCGAAGGCGCCGTCATTCTCGGCAAGACCAATCTCAGCCAATGGGCCAACTTCCGCTCCAACAATTCCATCAGCGGCTGGTCCTCCGTGGGCGGACAGGTCCGCAATCCCCACATGCTCGACCGCTCCCCCTGCGGCTCCAGCTCAGGCACAGGCGCCGCCATCGCTGCCTCCCTCGCGGCTGGCGGCGTCGGCACCGAAACCAACGGCTCGATCATCTGCCCGGCCAATGTCAACGGCCTCGTTGGCTTCAAGCCCACGGTCGGCATCCTTCCGCAGGAGGGCATCGTGCCCATCTCGCCCAGCCAGGACACCGCCGGCCCGATGACCAAATCCGTCACAGGCGCTGCCCTCCTGATGACCGCCATGGACCCAGGCGACACCGACTACACCGCCGCCCTCGCGCCCGATGCGCTGCAGGGCAAACGCCTCGGCGTCCTGCGCGCCTCGGTCGGCGACAATCCGGACATCATCACCCGCTTTGAGGCCGCGCTCGCCATGATGCGCCAACTCGGCGCCGAGATTGTCGAGATCGAGGAAAGCAGCGTGCCGGGCGAGTTCTGGGCCGCCTCGCTGCTTGTTCTGGAATATGAATTCAAGGACAGCCTCAACGCCTATCTCGCCGCTACTCCGCAGGGCGTGGAAACGCGCTCGCTCAGCGACGTCCTCGCCTTCAACCTCGCCAATGCAGATACAGAACTTGCCCTCTTCAATCAGGATCTGTTCGAGGCGTCAGAGGCCCTGGGTCCGCTGACGGAAGAAGCCTATCTGGAAGCCCGCGCGCTGATCCAGTCTTCCGCGCGCGAGCAGGGAATCGACCGCCTGCTGAAGGAACATGGCGTGGACGCGCTCATCTCGCCCTCCGGCCCGCTCGCGCCCCGTGTCGATCCGGTAAATGGCGACGTCTGGCCCGCCTGGGCCGGGGCAGGCTTCCTCGCCGCCGTCGCGGGCTACCCCCATCTCACCGTGCCCATGGGCGAAGTGCATGGCATCCCCCTCGGCGTTTCCTTCATGGGCGCCAAGGATACCGACGCGGCCATCCTCGCCTATGGCTATGCCTACGAACAGGTCACCCAGCTCCGCCCGGACCCGAAATATCTGGAAACCGCCGAAGACCGCCCCGAAATCGCCGCCGCGATGTTGAAGTAGCCCTAAACCGGTCGCCCCCGCGCCTTCATCTGCCCCACATACTCCCGCAGCATAGATACCCTCCGTGGGCGGAAGCTCTCGCCCGTCCGCTCGGCGGCTGCAATCCGGTCAATCCGGAAACTCCGCCAGTCCTGCCGCAGCTGGCACCAGGCCAGCAGCACCAGCACCTTCTCCGCATAGAGGATCGTCAGGGGAAGGACGACCCGCTCGGTCTCCGCGCCCGCCTCGTCGCAATAGGAAAGCCGCAGCGTTTCCTCTTCCCAGCACGCCGTGCGGATCAGCGCCAGGTCGCGTGAGGTCACCTCCCGCCGGTCATACCGGAACACGTAATGCACGGCATGGGCCGCTTCCCGCTGCTGGCGCTCGGGCAGGGTGGCGATCACCTTGGCAAGGGCGAGCTGAGCGGCCTGGGCAATTTCGCTGTCGCCGGAATTCTGCGCCTCGGCGAGGCCGATCAGTAACGCCTCTATCTCGATCCGCGTAAAGCTCTGCGGGGGCAGGGCGGGGTCTTCCTCCAGCACATAGCCATAGCCCGCCTCCCCATCGATGCGCGCGCCCGCTGCGCGCAGGGCGGCAATGTCCCGATAGATCGCCCGCTCGGAAACCTCGGTCTCCTGCGCCAGCCGCGCCGCGGTCACGGGCTGGGGCAGGGTGCGCATCAGGTGCAGCAGGTGGAAGAGGCGGTCGGTGCGGGCCATGAGAGTTCTCTACAGAAACCCTCCTGACGGAAACTGTCAGGAGGGCTGCACCATAGTGTCCTCATGCCGCCCCCGGCAACCACCCCAGAAAGGACGCCCCATGCTCACCCTCTACCACGCCCCCCATTCCCGCTCGACCCGCATCCTCGACCTCATCTACGCCATGGGCATCGCAGACCGGGTGACCGTCCGCATCGTGTCGGTTCCCCGCCAGGATGGCACCGGCCGGCGCGACCCGCTCAACCCTCACCCCGAAGGCAAAGTGCCGCTGCTCGTCCATGATGACGTGATGATCTGGGAAAGCGCTGCCATCATGCTTTATCTGGCAGACCTGTTCCCCGCCGCCGAATACACCGTGCCCGAAGGCGATGCCGGGCGCGGCCGCTTCCTCGCCTGGATGTTCTGGTATGCCGGCGTGATGGAGCCTGTCATCGTCCACGGCGTCGCCGGCCTCGACCACCCCGTCCTCCACACCACCTATCGCGGCATGGCCGAAGTGACAGACCGCCTCCGCAAGGCGCTGGAAGCGGGCCCCTGGCTGATGGGCGACCGCCTCACGGCGGCAGACCTGCTCATCTCCTCGCCCTTCATGTGGTTCAAGGATTCCACGCCGGACGATCCCCTGATCCGCGACTGGGTAGACCGCATCGCCAGCCTCCCTTGGCAAGCCACTGTCATCGAACTTGAAAACTGGCACATGGCCGCCGCCTGACCGGAATTGTCCGGAATTGTCCAAGTTTCGGTCCTGGAAGTCTTTGGAGCGCCGTTGGAGTTTTTTTGGAGGTTTCCGGGAAAAACTCCAACGCCGCAGCCCTCACCTCCCGCGCCCGCAGGGCGTGGGAGGTGAGGGCCTTCCGCCCTATCCAACAAAAATCCGCCCAAACCTGCAGCAAACACGCGGAAAAAACTTTATTTCCCCACCCCCTCCGCAGGCGGACGTATACTGCAAGGCATGTCGCCTGAGATCGCCCGCCTGTATGCCCACGTATTGCCAGTCTTCTGGCCATACCTCTGGC
>Ga0067045_1027599_pt1 | contig 83366 bp, 103 predicted proteins | sample TerdegcTABiofilm_FD_59184 | JGI IMG/M metagenome (GOLD analysis project Ga0067045, IMG submission 59184) | Combined Assembly of (Gp0054472, Gp0054536) Wastewater bioreactor microbial communities from Singapore -Terephthalate degrading... | reverse complement strand
GGGTCGCTCTCCAGCGTTGCCCTATCCTGTCTGTCAGTTAAGCATCTTCATTATACCACGGATTTAACCTGTGGAATTCAAACAAGCAGATGTTGTCTAAATTAAGGGGCACACTTCACTCCACATGCTCTCATAAAAGACTACCTGATATTTAACCAAAAATGTTTAAATCAAATAATTAATCCTGATATGTGATTTACAGGGAAAAATTATTTTGTATTGTTCTGTACTGCATCCCAGACCATTTTCTGAAGTGTTTCAGCTTTTTCAGGATCAAGTATATATTCAAGTTCTTTTTTATCCCATATTGCCGGAAAGCGTTTTTCAAATTCTTCTTTTACTTTAGCCAAAAGCTCTTTATCATCAGGATTTTGAGATATCTGCGCATAAAGTTCTTTAATCGGCACCATGTCTTCAGCTTCTCCACGGGCATGCTTAATTGATTTATTAGGAAGCCCGACTGGACTTTCATTAAAAATCATACTATAAGCACAGCATGCATTTACATACGTTCCATATGGAGAACAATGCTCTCCATCAAACCAGTAGAGATCTATATCCGGGCGTTCTTTCAGAACACGTTCGAACACATACCCTACCGGGCTGAGTTTAGCACCTGTTTGTTTCGAAAGAGTAGTGTATGTATTGTACATTATTGCCTGATGCTCAGGGAAACGCTTTTCTGCCCAAGGCATAACGATAAGCGGTATGCTGCCGCATTTTGTGGCAAGCTCACCAAGCTTTTTACCATCTCTAATAGTTTCTTCAGGCGACGGGCATGGTGAATGCGCTGCCTGCTGCAATAAAACGTAATCATAATTGCCATGCATTAAAGCAAATCTTAATTCTGCACCTTGAGACAAATGCCAAGCATAAGTAACACCAGGGTGCGCCTGCATAGCAACTTCTACCTTGACATCTTGGCCCGTTTCAGCAAGATTTTTAAAAACAACAGGACTGTCGTTGAAATATGTGTGACTGTTTCCGATAAACAAAACTCTTAAATCTTTCATACCGCACCTCAAATTCTTAAATTATTCTGTTCCAGCTTTTCTAATATGAGCATATTCATATAATCATTGTAGATGCGCAGAAATTGTTTGTCAATTAATGATGCCTTCACAAAAATAATAACCTCTGAAGATTTTCAAAGGTTATTATTTAATTAATTATTTATTTTACAAGTCTTTTATTCTTCTAAAGCACTTTCTATATGTATTTCGTTTATTAAATCCGTTTCACTATCTTGTTCGCTTATATTTTTCTTTTTGTATTTTCTATACATTATATTTTGATATGCCACACAACAAAACCAGCCAAAGCCTGTTGCTATTGCAACACCGTTTAACGACATCGTGAATGCTAATAAGTAAGATACAATTGCACGGATGCTGATCTGTAGCGTTGTACCCCAAAATGTAGTCTTTATTTGACCTACTCCTCTAAAGAATCCTTGGAAAGAACTGCCCGTAAGTCCTATGATATAGAAGAATACCATAAGTTTAAAGTAATCCATTCCTAAAGCAATAATGTCTACTTTTGAAGCGTTAATGAATAATTCAATAAACGGCTGCCTAAATATAAACAGCAGTATTGAGGCTACTATGCCATAAGCAAACATCATTCTAAATCCTACCCAGAATCCTTTATGCAAACGTTTATATTCCTTAGCGCCTAAATTCTGAGCTACAAAAACAGTTATCGTATCGGCCATGCCGTCGCCGGATGCCAGCACGAATCCTTCTATCCTTGTTACAGCGGCATAAGCGGCTATTACACCAGAACCAAGCGGATTGATGGCACTTTGTACTAACAGCTTTCCTATATATAGGCTGGATTGCTGAGAAGCCGTTACAAAACTGAATTGCATCGTCGATTTAAGCATGCCGAAATCGATAGCCATATCCTTTTTTTTAAGCTGCAATATAGGATATTTCATATTGCTATATGTCATGCATAAGGCAACTGACAAGGCCTGAGAAATAACTGTCGCAAAAGCTACTCCAAACACTCCTGACTGCAGCTGCCCTACAAAAAACATATCCAATAAAATATGTATAACTGTAGATATGATAAGGAAAAACAATGCCGGTTTGGAGTCACCTATCGATCTGAACGCTGCCGCGTAAATATTATAAAAGAATGTAAAAATAAGGCCCGATACTATGATGACAAGATAGAGCCATGTATCCTCAAATATATCAGCAGGCGTCTGAATAAGTCCCAATAACGGGCGCATAAAAATCAGTCCAAGAACGCTGAACAATACCGTAAATATACTTCCAAAAAATAATGCCGTGAAAAATTCTCTTTTATAATCTTCTTCATTTCCGGAGCCATATAATTGTGCCATTAGTATAGAAGCACCTATACATAGCCCGACAATAATGAACATGAATATATTCATAACAGTGCTTGCAACGCCTATAGCAGCAAAAGCTCTTTCTCCTACATATTGCCCGATAAAATATGAATCTATCGTATTATAAAGCTGCTGTAATATATTGCTGATAATTAGCGGAATGGCAAAAGGCAGCATTTTAATTGTGATTTTCCCTTGAGTCATCGTTTTCATGCCTATAATTCTCCCAAATATAAATTAATACTGCCCAGTCTTGTGCAAGTAATGATCAATTCTTTTTAATCTGCTTTCAGTGACAGAAGCATTTGCTTTGCTTACTAAATTGCTTATTATATCGATAGATAATGCAAGCCCTACCATTGAGGTACTAAAGCTCATATTACCGATATCATTAACTATTACTACCGATGCACCTTTTGTAACCGGAGCAGTAAATTTATCAGTCAATACAATTATTTTGCACCCTATATCTCTCGCCATCTCCAGCACAACTTGCGCATTGCTTGAATATCTGAAATAGCTGATCAGAACTATTGCATCTTTTTCCGTTAAATTGGCAAGAGAATCCACGTAATTGCTTGCTTCCGTTATTATATGAACTCCGCTGCGGGAAACATTCAATAATCCGCCTAACCTATGCGCCAGCCCTGAAAACGTACGAAACCCTGCCACATATACATTTTCTGCGTTTACTATTATTTTTGAGATCTCAATATATCTTTGGGGATCGTTCATTGCAGCATCATTTATTATGTGCTGCATAGCCATCTTCTGAGTTGTATTTATGAGCTCTAATTCATTACATGTATCTATGCTTTTTAAGTTATCAAACATTTGATTGTTTATCGGCAATATTTTTTTCTCAGATATCTCTTTCTGATACGCTTTTTTGAATACAGAAAAGCTTTCAAATCCCAATTTTTTAACTGTTCTAATAACCGATGAATCACTTACTTCAAGCTGTCTTGCAATAGATGATGAACTCATAAAGCAAGCTTTATCCGCATTCTGCAAAAGAAAATCCAGGACTTTTTTTTCATTTTTCGTCAATTCAACTCTATAGCTTAACTCCGCTATGTTCATGTCTTTACCCTTCTTTGAGCGATTGATATTAATCATTTTTGTGTTAGAAATGATCAATTTGAGTTATTATATCATGTTCCCAATGAAAGTCAATGATCAAGTTACAGAAATAATGTATCATAAAAATATTTTCATAAAAAAAGAAGCCATAAAAGTAGGCCTCTTTTAACACTCGCACACATTCAAAAAAAATCAAACGCTTAATATATTTAATAAATCATCAATTAAATAACACTGCTCACACTGCGGGCATTTTGACTTAGCTTCCGGATCGTTTTCAAGTCCCCATTTAGCCATTTCTTTTAATATCTTAAGCATGCTTATACCTTTCCTGCTTAAGCTGTATTCAACTCGAGCCGGTACTTCTGCATATACTTTTCTAATTATTATATCATCTGCTTCCATTTCTTTTAACTGCTGCGTCAGAACCTTTGCGCTTACTTTAGGCAGCCTGCTTTTTAGTTCCCCAAATCTGACCGGTTCCTTTATCAGTTCTTTCATAATAAGTATTTTCCATTTACCGCTGATATAAGACATCGTTGTTTCTATAGGGCACTTGTATTCTGCTTTCATTATCCTATCTCCCATCCCATCGTTACCAAAATGCTAGTTACGTTACAAAAAAGTGCATACTTGCGTATATGCTATTATAGCGATAATATACCATTAGTAGCTACTGAAATCAATATGTAAAGGAGATTCTATTATTATGAAACTCAACGAAAATGTTAAAAATCTGCTAAACAACACCAAAACTTGGGTTATGTCTACAAAAGGCGATACTCCTAATGCCGTTCCGATTTTATTTAAAAAAGTCAACGATGATGATTCTCTTATTCTTCTGGACGTATTTATGAAAACTTCTCTTGAAAACATAAAAAGCAATTCCCAAGCAGCGGTTTCAGTTTGGGATGAAAGCACGCTTGAAGGATATCAGCTGAAAGGCCTTGCTACATACACAACAGATCCAGCAGTAGTCGAAGCCGGAAATGCTATAACAAGCAAATTTAATCTGACAACAAAAGGCGCAGTAATTGTAAAGGTAAATGAAGTAACTGTATTAACTCCAGGGCCAGATAACGGAAAAAAAATTATAATATAAACGCAAAAAGAAGATATGGATATAGCAACCGTAAAAATAGTTACCTTCTCACCTACGCACACCGGTTACAAAGTATGTGAACCTATCGCTAAAGTATAGGCTTTGAATATGAAATGATGGATCTTACGTTGCCTAAGAAGCGTATCAATGCAGACCTTGCGTTTGATCAGGAATGCCTGTTTATGTTAGCCGAGTTGTTCCGTTTGGCGCTAGTAAATTGAAACAAGTGAAAGGTAATAATACTCCAACCATTATTGTTTCCGTATGCGATAACATGCATTACGATAATGCTCTTAAGAAATGTATGATCTGGCAAGAAGTCATGGACTCGTTCCTATCTCAGCGGCTGCATGCATAGGTGAACACTCTTTCAGTACTGAATCTACTCCGTTAGCAGTTGGTTGTCCTAATGCCATAGATCTAAAAAATATCATTTCGGTCAAAAATTCAGGAGAAAACAGGCTACTCCTGGATCACTAGCGACTTTAACTTAAAAGTACGAGGAGAATCAGGACAATATAGAGGATTCAATGTTAACGGGCGTAAAAGCTCAATAAAAATACTTCTACGTTACAAAAGCTGGTAATAAAGAGAAATAGTCAGGCTTCGCAAAAGTGTGCCTTACGACAGCAATGATTATAAAAGACGATAATCTTGTAACAAATCCGGAAAAATGTATACTCTGCATGGCTTGTGTAAAAATTTCCAGACGTAATAGTTTATAAAACCCAGTATTTTTAAAACATGCAAAGGAACTTTCAGAAACTTATTCAGCTCAAAGAAAAACGAATACTTTATATAAATCTGATTCTTAAATCTCTTCAAGTAATCAAAAAAAGAAAAGCTTACATTATATAAGGCTTTTCTTTTTTGCTGTTTCTTTACAGCACTTTTCTAATATTATACATTGACGTTAATACCAACCAATTCTGCGGGAAAAATCTCATTATCGTCCAATAACTTGCGCCTCCAAGATTGTATTCGTCCACAAGACTTAAGCGTGCTTGTATGCTACGCGCATCATCAAACCATACGACATGCTGATTTCCGGCGTCGTCATTATAATAAAAATAAGGAGCTTGTGAAGTCGTATCATACCTAATTGCAACACCTTTTTGTATTGCCAGATCTACCGCTTGGGTATTGGAAAGTGATCTTGCTGCAGTACCTTTTTTATAAGGCAGAGTCCAATCATAACCATAGTTAGGCATGCCCATAAGTATCTTTTTACTTGGAATAACGGAAACAGCGTAATCAAGAACACGCTTTACTTGAGGCAGCGGCGCTACTGCAAGAGGCGGGCCAAAGGTATACCCCCATTCATATGTCATAAGTATGACATGATTTGCAAGTTTTCCATGTACGGGGTAATGATGTGCTTCATATAATTGACCTTTTTGGTCTGCGCTTGTTTTAGGTGCAAGAGAAGTAGTCACTATATATCCAATAGGATTTAAAGTATCTACCATCTTCTTTAGAAAGCGGTCATAATTATCTCCGTCTTCAGGGTTCACGTATTCAAAATCTATATTCAGTCCATAATAGTCTTTTGCCTTAAGCGTTTTTACAACATTATTAATAAGATTCTGCTGTGCCTGCTCATTATTTAATATTACATGCGCTATGTCGCTTGAAAATCCTCCGCTTTCCTGTATGTTCGTAATGACCATCATCGGAGCAACTTTCACTTTCCGTGCCGCTTCTATAAGCGGTGTATCATTTATAGTTATAAGCGATCCGTCTGGCTTTACTTGATAGCTGAATATACTAAGATAAGTAAGATACGGTAATGTATCAGCCAGAACAGTCCTGTTTATACCTGGAAAAGCAAAACCGTTTACATCTATAGTTCCATTCTTTTTAGTAGCAACAGGTATGTTTATCACTTCGCCTGCATATATCCGGTCTCCTTTTATTTTCGGATTGGCAGCTCTAAGCTGCGCTACAGTAACACTGTATGTACGTGCGATAGAGTGAAGTGTATCCCCTTTTTTTACAGTATAAGGAATAGTATCAGTCATAAGCACAAGCGCCTGCCCAACTGCAAGCTTATTTGGCATACTAAGTGCGTTATCTTTTATAATCGCAGCAGGCGTCATCCCATACTTTCTAGCGATCGAATAAACCGAATCACCTGGCTTAACAACGTATATTACCAATTATAATCACATCCTACAAAAATACTATTACAGTATATGAAAACAACTTGTATACGGTTCTATTTTTTTGAATTTAGCGGCATTTCAGTTAAATTTATAATTCAGTAATTATGACAGCCTATTTTATGGTAATATAATTATAAGCAGCAACATAACACTTCAGTAAATACAGGTGAAAAAATGAAAAGAGAATTAAATATTGCAGAGCATCGAATAATCATATATGAACCGAACAGCGGAAATAACTATCCAATATTGTATATGCATGCAAACGATGAAAAGGAAACGGATAAAATATGGGATCTTATGAATCAAACTGGCTTCATATTTGTTTGCATACAGAATGTAGACTGGAATAAATACATGTCTCCATGGCCGGCTAAAAAAGTATTTAAAAGCGAAGAAGATTTTGAAGGAAAAGCTGACGATTACATTAAAACCCTTACAAAGATAATTGTGCCTGAAGTAGAAAATACGGTTATATTCCAAACAACCGCCAGAGGACTGATTGGCTATTCATTAAGCGGGCTTTTTGCTTTATATGTTCTTTATAAAACAGATGTATTCACCTTAATAGGATCTATGTCAGGCTCCTTATGGTATGAAAACTGGATACCTTATATGCGGTCAAATCACATTAAAATAATAACCCCAAAAGTTTATCTTTCACTTGGTGATAAAGAAGGCAAAACAAAAAACGAAATGATGGCAAAAGTAGAAGACTGCACAAAACAGGCAGAAGATATACTTAGATCAAACGGCTCCAAAGTCATATTTGAGATGAACCCTGGCAATCATTTTACAGATACAGCAAAGCGAATCGCCAAAGGAATAAATTGGCTCATATAAACCTCTGAAAACATAAAAAGCACTCATTTTTTGAGTGCTTTTTGTATCTGCTTTTTATTAGTCTATCACTTCACTATTGATAAGCTTTCTCACCAGATATGGATTCCTCAAGTTCAATCGCTCTGTTTCAGATACCCTTACATGTATTATCTTAATGATCAGATATAACATAGCATATGTAAATATAAATGTATACAGTTCCATTTCCAAAAAAGCTACAGATTTTTTGCTGAAAATGAAAAGTTACCAAGTAGCAACCCGCTGGCACCATTTATGTTAACAGCTTTTGTAGCAAATATACCAATCAATATAGCTCCTGATATTCCTCCTACTCCATAAACATCCCAACATCCAGTGCATCATCCAGTCCCCACTTGTTTTCCGCTTCAACAGCTGTATAACAAGCGATACAATAAATTATGCCAATCGCCGCAGTACTTGAAGTTGCTGCATAGCCCTTCTTAGATGTTATCATTGTCAGCCCTGCAACCGCACCGGTCAGCAGTCCACTGAATCTAGGCTTTTTATGTTTAACCCAATCAACAACAAATTACGAAGCTGCAGCAAAAGAAGCTGCGGCTTCTGCATTTAGAAAAGCAAGTGCAGTTACTCCATCTACTATAAGTTCACTTCCGGCATTAAATCCATACCATTCAAACCATAACAGGCCCATACCAAGAGCAACCATATGTATACGATATAAATCGGTTCGATCTTTCTTCTCTTACCTACGTACAATACCGAAGCAAATGCTGCCATACCTGCAGAAGCATGTATGGCGATGCCTCCTTCAAAGTCTAAAACTCCCTATTGCTGTAAAATTTTATCGTCCCATACCGTATGTACCAGCGGGAAATATACAAAGAGCAGTCATATAACAAGTAACAAGGAAAATTTGATTAGGGCCGAACCTGACTCTGTCGGCAAACGCACGATTATCAGCGCTGACGTTATGATAGCAACATCATCAGATATGCAGCAAATATTATAAGCGGTATATTTTCAAAAGCTGATAATACTGTGCTCGGAGCTACTCCGTTTAGAAGAGCCATATTAAATTCCCAATCACTTCGCCGACATCCCCGCTAAATCAGAGAGAAATTCCTACCAAGTACCAAATCACGGTCGTCATTGCCATAGAAACATAGCTTTGCATCATGGTAATCAATAACTTTTCTTTGAAACAAGGTCTCCATAGAAAAAGGCCAGACCGGGTATCATCAACATTACAAAGCTTGTAGAAATAAGCATAGATCACTTGCTCCCTAAATCAAATGTAAGTTCCCATCTCCAAAAGCAGATAATAAATGAATGGATTCAATGATATCGTTTTAGTTCAATTTAAATGAATATAGGAAGTTTATGCACTTCGAATTATCTTTTCAAGCTAAAATTTTTTGTTTCATCCTTAGTCATTAAAAAATATCAATTAATCCATATTAAGCATTTATTTTAACTATATGGATATATAGTATTTTTATAATAACTTTATCATTTTAAAATGCATTTTGTTCTCACGATTAAAGTAGTGATTTTTGCATTTAAAGCCCTGCAGATATTACCTGCAAGGCTTTAAATGTGTGTATTACTTTTGTCAATTTTACCAATTGACGGGTTATTTTAATTTTTCTTTTACGCGGGACTCAGAAAGGCTGATATTGCTGCTAAACGCCTTTTCTTTCAATTCGTTTAAAACAGTCAAGCCTTCCTCCTGTTCTTTGTGCCATTCATCAGCAAACTTATGATTATCTATTGCAGAATACTGTTTGTCTATAAAGCTTCTTATATAATTTCTGTCGACAGTCTGAAACCTTGTAAGCTGTCCATACTGACTCGTATTAGAATGCAACGGAAGCTGTTTGAATAGTCCTACATCAGCCATCTTTTCCATCATAACCGAAGGTTCTTTTGATAAGTAAAGTTCCATTAAAATTGCTTCTTCTGAGTGCCCTTTTTCAATTAGATAAGCACATACCTCATTTATAACCGCCAAAATCAGAGGCCATGTTGCCTGCTCTGACATAAGATCAAGATACGTTTCATCTTTGAACGTTACTTCGATAGCTCCCTTTTTGGTTGAACCCATAGCCTTTGCCAAAGCCAGCGCAATATCAAGAGCTTTACCTGAAGCATCTTGCTGCACTGCTATAAAAGATGAAAAACCTTCTCCTCTTTCGTACATTTCTCTTACGCCTTTACCTATCATACGAGGTCCAACCATTATAACGTCTATGTCTTTTTGCGGCTTTATATAACCAAATGTAATATTATATCCCGATGAAAAATTAATTACATTTCCAGCTTTTAAAGACGGTTCTATTTGTTCTTTATAAATTTTAGGAGCTACTTCATCCGGAAGAAGCATAAATATTATGTCCGCTTTTTCACAGGCCGTTTCGATAGAATAGGTATGAAAACCGTCTTCATTTGCCATATCCCAAGACTCATCTTTTCTGCTGCCTATAATTATATTTTTTACGCCTGAGTCTCTCATATTAAGTGCCTGAGCTCTGCCTTGATTACCATATCCTATTATGGCAACAACTCTATCTTTTATAAGGCCCATATAAGGCCCACATTTGCATCAGAATCGTAATATACTTTCGCCAATTTTCTCTCTCCATTTATTAATCATATTGTTTTGCTACACATCAGACATCTGATGTCTAAGTCTATTGTATTAGTTTTCATATAACAATTCAATAGACTCCATTAATTATGATGTAAATTTATAGATTTCTCTTCCATATCTCCAGGCTATCATTAATGGCTCTAATAGCTGCTTTTTCATCTTTTGAACAAAATGCACTAAATATGCGTTTATGATCTTGTAAAGCTATATCTGGCATATGCTTCACTGATTTATATATTGAAGTTTTAAATAACTGTAAAATCGTATCACCAATAGTAATTACGAATGGATTGTGTGTACTTTCAAGAATTGCATAATGAAAATTGAGATCATCGTCAACTTCCTGCTCACCTGATTCAATTTTTTTTCAAACTCTTCTATCGTTTCCTTTATTTTCTTGATATCTCCTTGGTTAGCATTATTCATAGCCATTACTGTATATGAAGTTTCAAACATCTTTCTTAAATCCAAGATATCTTTCTTGCTTCCATTTTCTAAGATCAACTGAAATATCAGAGCATTGACACTATTACGATCAGTATGATTGCTGATAATAGTACCATTACCTCTTTTAACTTCTACAACACCCATTGCCTCAAGCATTTTTACTGCTTCTCTTACGCTTGATTTGCCTACTCCTAAGTTTTTTGCCAATTCAGTTTCAGAGGGCAGGTAGTCACCCGGAGCCAATTCTTTATTTATTAAAGCTTTTTTTATTCTTTCAAGCACAAGTCTAGATACAGAACCGGTTTTTACCGGGTTTTTTAATGATTCTGATCCGTTCATTGCACACCTCATCCTAACAATGCTTCAAATCAAATAATATGGACATTGCTTTACTTATTTTCTTTCTGACGTAGATATTTTATCATATACTTTCTTAAAACTGATAGCAATTTTATAGTTGGATTTTCTCAAATAAAAAAAGAGGTTATTAGCCTCTTTAATCTTACTTACTTTACTCGCCGCCAATAACCGTTTCTTTTTTGGGAATCAGCATTTTTTCCTCTTCAACATTACTTGCTTTTGGTTCTATTTTAGCAAACGCAAATACTATACCGCAAATAATATAGAATACAATCCCTATAACAAAAATGTATCTGTCATATGTAATACCGAAAGCTGTTTTGATAAAAGAGAAAAAATATGAAGTAAAGAACATTGCCAAATTAGGCAAAGCAAACATCAATGACATAGCAAACGCTCTTGAAGAAGGCGAAACAGCCAAGCCTGCGTACATATTTATTGCAGGTACAATCAATCCAAATCCGAAACCTGTACAAAAAGAGGCAATCGTAAAAGCAACTGCACTATTACAAAATATCATAATGGCATATGTTATTGTGCAAAAGACGAACCCTATTGGAATTATTTTCCTTTTTAAGAAACGAAAAACTGTGCCAAACAGCAGGCTCCCTAGCATCCCTGCAAAAGAAGAGGTTGTTAGAATGAACCCCGATGTTGCAGCCGTTCCAAGATTTCCATTTGCCACCAACGATGACATATTTAAATAAAACGGATAGGTGAAAAATGTCATAAAAGCATATAACAGTATCCAGATCAATGCCGTTGCATTTATCCCTCCGCCTTTTTCTTTTATTTTTCCGATTTCTAATTCAGCATCTTGTTTTTTAACTTTAGGCGGCTCAGGAAGCTTGAAAAATAAGAAGACCAGCCCGATAATACCAATTAAATAAACTAAAAAAGTATTTTTCCAACTTACAGCGCAAAGTATTCCGCCTATCATTTGGAATGTCATGGCGCCGGCACTGCTTGAAACACGAGACAGTCCCATCAGGTTCTGCATTTTCTTTCCCTCAAAGAGATTCAATATATACGTATTAGCAAGAGGAGCGCTAATTCCTATACCTACTCCGATAAATACCCTCGCAGCCAATATGGCATAAAAATTATCAAGAAAATACGGTATGACTCCAGCAACTGATATAGTTAAAATACCAATAAGTGCTAATGTTCTGTATTTAACTTTATTTCCAGCCAATTTCCCGGATATAATCGAAAATGGTACGATCAAAAGCTGAGGTAATGTTGAAATAAGTATCAATGTATTGTTATCAACCGTTGGGAATGCCTTACCGATACTAGCTAAAGCCGGAGTCGTTGCCCCATTACTCGCATCGAGAAATGCAATCAATAGAATCGCAATAATAAGCGTTATACCTTTTTTATTAACAGCACTTTTTTTATTGGCTATGCCTGCATCCATACATATGCTCCTTTATTTATACTCATTAAAAACTCTTAAAAATATTATAATTATATCTTTCGATACATTTTTTATAGATACGGTGTAATATTACTAATTTGGGCTATAATATTAACGTTTATTGTATATCATTTATCGAAAAATACAGAATTGTAAATATCTTAAATGAGACACAGGTTTAATATTATAACAATTATGTAGTTTTGCAAGTATGCACTTTTTAGTAATATACTACCTGTTTAGATAGTTACTATACTGAAGGAAAATAAAAAAACCGTAGTGCCTCACTGCGGTTTTTTTATTTGCTTTTATATGGTTTTATTATCCTCTTGGTGTTGTTGTTTTCTATATTGCAGTTATCTTCTAAATTAGGGTTCACTTCTCTTCTTCTATTTCCTTTAAGTGTTATAAGCAGCGACGAGCCTACAATGAGTACCACGCCTACCACCGTCCGTAAAGAAAACGGATCGCTGAATATTATTATCGACACGACAACGCTTGTTATAGGTTCTAGCATATTGATAACAGCTGTTTTTACAGGTCCAATTATTCTTGTCGCAAATGCAAATAGTGTAAGTGCAGAAAGTGAGCAGAACAAGGCAAGCAAAATAAGATAAACTACTGTAGTTATTGTCGGCGGCAACATAAGAGTGTGCTTTACAGCACCGTTTACTAATGCAAAAGCAGCAGCTGCAGCATCAACATAAAAAGCAACAGCGAATGGATTTAATGAACTGAATGAAGCTTTTTTGTTGGCAATTATATACGACCCATATGTTATGCTGGATAACAGTGCAAATGCTACGCCTATAATAACATTATTACCGCTTAAAGATCCTAAATCTGTCACTGCAAAAAGGCCTACTATCGCAATACATATTGCAGCCAAATTTATAGGTTGAATTTTTTCATGAAACAATGCTGCCATAATTATTGTTACAAAGATCGGATACGCAAAATGCAGCATAGTTGCAAGGCCAGTCGGGATATACAAATACGAGTATGTTAATAGCAAAGCCGTAACTGATACGCCAACTATTCCAAATATGACTAATTCCGCCAGCTGACTCTTAGTAACATTGAGTTTTATATGTTTAATTTTAATAATTATAAAAGATAATACTACAGAAATAAAAAAATTATAAAATGTAACTGAATCTGCTTCAATACCTGTCAACAAAGCCATCTTTGTAAGTGAAGGGCCTATGCCATACAATATACTTGCTGTTATTATTGCCAGATAGCCTTTTTTCATATTTCTCCTTTTTCTAATCATTGCTGAAGGCAACTTTTTTTGTTATATCCTGTTTGCGAAGAATTCATATATTTATCAACAGGAAAAAACTTTAAATATACTATGTTAGTTTAACATATATAAAAGAAAAGAGTGACTCAATAATATCTATAATAAAATGTTATTGCAAGTCATTATTTTCCGACGTTTATCTTTTCTTCTTGATTTCATTTGGCAATATATTGCTATATAATATTTAATTAGGTTTATCGCTATAAACTACATAGAATGGATTTATAACATCACTTAATTCTCTTGTTTATGATACATAAGCGTTCTTTATTTAAGGGCGGTCCACTTATCTCTATTTGATTTTACTGTTACTTTCTTTATCTGTTTTGACAGTTTAATAACCTATTTCGGTGTGGATATGCCATACTGTTTCAACATCTGTTTTTATTGTTGTAATCCTGTCATATTTTATTTTTGAATACTTATTTTTATATTATTATTCTTACATAAACCCCATAAACATTATTTCTAATATCTGGACTTGAAGTTTACTTAACTTTGAAACATTTATCAAATGATAAACCCCCGCAAATAGAGTATTCGCGGGGGCTGCATGTTCGTTTGTATTAACGCTTTGAAAACTGCGGGGCTCTTCTAGCTGCCTTTAAGCCGTATTTCTTTCTTTCCTTCATACGAGGATCACGTGTCAAGAAACCATTTTTCTTAAGCACTGGGCGCAAATCAGCATCAACATTTAACAGGGCCCTTGCAATACCATGTCTTATTGCTCCTGCTTGGCCTGTTGTCCCTCCACCATATACATTTACAATTACATCATATTTACCAGCCGTACCCGTAACTGTCAGAGGAGACTTAACAATCATTTTTAGTGTATCTAGTCCAAAATATTCTTCGATATCTCTTTTATTTATTGTAATCTTGCCGTTGCCTGGAACTAACCTTACACGTGCAACTGATTCTTTTCTTCTTCCTGTGCCTGCAAACTGTGTTATTGCCATTTTTCTACCTCCTCCTTACTTAATTTCCAATAACTCGGGTTTTTGTGCCTGGTGATTATGCTCTGCGCCTTTGTATATCCTAAGCTTTTTGATCATCTGGCGCCCAAGCTTTGAATGAGGAAGCATGCCTTTAACTGCCTGCTCAATAGCGAACTCAGGTTTTTCATGCATTATTGTTCTATAAGATGTCTCTTTCAGTCCGCCTGGATAGCCACTGTGGCTCCTATATACTTTCTGGTCAAGCTTTCTGCCTGTAAGTACTACTTTGTCAGCATTTATAATAATAACGTGATCTCCCGTATCAACATGAGGTGTATATGTAGGTTTGTTCTTACCTCTCAGTATGATAGCTACCTGTGATGCTAATCTTCCAAGCACTTTATCGCTGGCATCTATAACATACCATTTTCTCTCAACGGTCTCACCTTTTTCCATAAAGGTTTTCATAGATGGAACTCCTCCCAAGTTGGTTATTCATTTTAATTACCTTTATAATACTATGCCCGGGGCTGTGGGCACAGAATTACGCAAATAATATTGTATATAAATAACTTAGACGTGTCAATAGCCTAAAGAAAATATCGGGCAATATATGCTGTTTTTTCCTTCGGCAGACCTTCTTTAAATGAATCATCATAATATATATGCATGAGCATAAGTCCTTTTGCGTCATATGTCTTTCCTGCTACATTTCTGTCTTTTGCATCTATTATTTCCTTAATCCATATAGGTTTTGCACGATGCATCGATATTTTAAGCGTGCTACCTGCTATTATTCGCATCATATTATATAAAAATCCACTGCCCAATACATCTATTACCACAAAATCGCCATCTTTAAAAGCTCTTGCTTCATATATCGTTCTCACTGTAGTTTTTACATTTGAGCCCGAAGTCATAAAACTTCTGAAATCGTGTGTGCCAATAAGATATTGCAGAGCTTCATTTATCGCTTCTACATCTATCTTCGCTTTTATATGCACAGCAGTATTATAAAAAAAAGCGCTTTCCTGCTTGCCATTAAAAAACACATATCTGTACCATTTAGCCTTGGCGCTTTTTCTCGCGTGAAAGCTACCTAACACCTCATATGCATTCTTTATTCTTATATCAAACGGTAAATATGTATTTAAAGCAAAAGCTAATCTGTCAGCCGGAACTGAAAGCTTGTCTTCGATATGTGCAACCTGTCCTAAAGCATGTACACCTGCATCTGTTCTGCCGGCTCCATAAATCGTAATTTTTTTATTCTCAAGCTTATAAAGCGCATCTTCAATGACCTGTTGGACTGATAGACCATTTTCCTGCCTTTGCCAGCCAACATAATTTGTACCGTCGTATTCTATTACAATGGCTGTTTTCATTAAAGCCCTCCAATTATTATCCCTGCAATAAAACATGCACAAACAGCATAGGCAACATAGTCTATGCCTGTTGTTTTGAGCTGCTTTAAATGCGTCCTGCCTTCTCCGCCTCTATAGCATCTTGATTCCATAGCATTTGCAAGCTCTCCTGCTCTTCTAAAAGCGCTTACAAACAGCGGTATCAGTATAGGGATAATGTTTTTTGCTCTATTGGCTAAATTCCCTGTAGTAAAATCAGCTCCTCTTGCCGTTTGGGCTTTTATTATCTTATCTGCTTCATCCATAAGTGTTGGAATAAACCTAAGCGCAATGGTCATCATCATCGCCAGCTCATGTGCCGGAAACTTAAACCTTGTCAGAGGCATCATTAAGCTTTCTAAGCCGTCTGTTAAAGCTGTAGGCCTAGTTGTCAAAGTAAGGATAGATGTGCATATAATAAGGAATATCAGCCTTAGCGCCATATATATAGCCAAATTGAGCGCTTCCCATGTTATTTTAATGAATCCCAACTCGAAAATAACCGTTTCACCGGCAGTAAAAAATACATTGATAAAAAAAGTAAGCAAAATAAAGACCAGTAATGGTCTTAGCCCTCTTAAAACAAATGAGAATGGAATACTGCTCAATATTATTATTAATGTCGTAAAAGCAGCAAGAGCCAAATACCCAAAATAAGTCTTTATAAAAAATATAAATATAATATATGCAAGCGTAAGAACAAATTTAGTTCTTGGATCAAGCCTATGTATAACAGAATCGCCTGCATAGTATTGCCCAATAGAAATATTTTTTAGCATGTTTTATTTATTACCTCGCAGCATCTATAGTTGCTTATTTTTGCTGTTTATCTTATCAATGATTATTTTTGAAAGATCCTCAACATTCAAAGCGCTTTCTATCTGCTTCCCTTTTTGGCTAAGCTCATAAGAAACGCGTGAAGCAAACGGTATATCAAGGTCAAGATCAATCAGATATTTTTGATCCGCAAACACAGCTTTGGTGGTATCGTCTTTTATTATTTTCCCTTTACTCATTACCATGACTCTATCACACAAAAATGCTACGTCGTCCATATAGTGTGAGACCATAATGATCGTTTTGCCCGCTTTATTCATTTTTTTAAGCAGCTGCATCGTAGAATGCCTGCCCTGAGGATCAAGTCCTGCCATTGGCTCATCAAGCACAAGCGTATTAGGATTCATGGCAAGTATTCCGGCTAAAGCTATACGCCTTTTTTGACCTCCTGACAGTTCAAAAGGCGACTTCCCAGATATCTCGTTAAAATCGATCTCTACCATTTCAAGAGAGTCTCTTACACGTCTATCTATCTCTTCTTTATCACAGCCCAGATTCTTTGGCCCGAAAGCTATATCATTATAAACAGTTTCTTCAAAAAGCTGATATTCAGGGTATTGAAACACAAGTCCAACATTCGCTCTAAGCATCTTAATATCAGGTGCTTTTTCGTTTATGTTTCTTCCATTTATAAGAACTTCTCCTTCAGCCGGTTTCAGAAGACCATTTAAGTGCTGCAATAATGTAGACTTACCTGAGCCTGTATGTCCTATTAATCCTATAAACTCTCCGTCTTTTATTTCAAAGCTTATATCATCAAGTGCTTTTGTTTCATAAGGCGTATTAGGCATATACACAAATGTTACGTTTTTTAAAGTAATGGACATAATTCCTCCACGATCTCCTCAAGCGTAAGAACGCCTTTACTGATTTTTACACCATTTTCTATTAATAAATCCGCCAGCTGAGCAGCAAGTGGAAGTTCAAGTCCAGCATTCGCAATCTCCTTTTTTTTAGAAAATATCTCCTTAGGTGTACCTTCCATATAAAGAGAACCTTCGTTTAGAACGATCACTCTGTCCGAATATACTACTTCTTCCATAAAGTGCGTTATATTTATTATCGTTATACCTTGCTCTTTATTAAGCTTATGAGCTGTTTCGATTACCTCACGCTTACCTCTGGGATCTAGCATGGCTGTTGCCTCATCTAGCACAATTACATCCGGGTTCATAGCAAGTATACCAGCTATTGCAACACGCTGCTTCTGACCGCCAGAAAGCATATGAGGCTCTTTTCTTGCGAAATCGACCATTCCAACGAGTTGTAGAGCTTTGTCTACTTCAATTCGTATCTGCTGAGGCAGTACTCCGAGATTTTCAGGGCCAAATGCTACGTCCTCTTCGACTATTGTCGCAACGATCTGGTTATCAGGGTTTTGAAAAACTATGCCTACATCTTTTCTTATATCCCACTTCTTGCTCTCATCTAAAGTATCATAACCCAAAACATAGCAGGCGCCTTCTGTAGGTACATTCAGCGCATTAAAATGCTTAGCCAGAGTTGATTTCCCTGACCCGTTCTTTCCTATTATGCTGACGAATTCGCCTTTTTTAATCTTTAAATTTATGTCTTTAAGTGCCGGGGCATTTATCTCGCCGTCCTGTGCCGGATAAGTAAACCCCATTTTATTTGTTTCTATGATCTCCATTTTTTCTCCTATAATGGAATTGCTATATTTCTTCAAATAATATTTTACTCATTAATGTAAAAATAGCGAGGTTCAGATTAGCAAAAAATAGCCAACCAGTTAAGTAACCTATATTACCTAAATTCTAAAAATAAATGATCCAATATAAAGAAAAGACCAGATTGCATGAAGCGATAAGCTGCATAGCCTCTAGTCCCATCATTATACTAACACTATCGCATTAGACAAGTTCAAGCAATACCATTTCTGTTGAGTCACCACGGCGCTGTCCAAGCTTGATTATGCGTGTATATCCGCCGCCTTGACCTTTGTCCTTTGCTCTTTGGGCGTATTTGGGGCCATATTCCCCAAATATCTTTTCAATCAATGGATGTTTAATGCTGGCTGTTCTTTCTTTATACTCATATCTGCTTTCGTCAGCTTTCTTAAGCTCTTGCTTGTCATAGAGATATGCCATCATTCTTCTTCTAGCATGCAATTTGCTTGGAGCATCATTTTTTACTTCTGTAGCAACAGCTTTACCATTATCATTAACATTCTTTTTTACTGTAATAGTATTATCATATTCTTTAATAGCGCTTGTAATAAACTTTTCAGCTATTCTTTGCACTTCTTTCGCTCTGGCCTGTGTTGTTACAATCTTCCCGTTCCATAAGAACTCTGTAACAAGACCTCTCAGCATCGCATTTCTTTGATCAGAAGGTCTGCCAAGCTTTCTATATGAAGCCATTATTTCTCTCCTCCTTATGTGTGCTTAATCGTCATTACTTCTAAGGCTCAGGCCCAAAGCTTCCAGCTTCTGCTGTACTTCTTCCAATGACCTGCGTCCGAGGTTTCTTACTTTCATCAATTCACTTTCGCTACGTTGTACTAGCTCTTCTACTGTGTTTATGCTAGCACGCTTAAGACAATTATACGAACGTACTGATAAATCAAGTTCTTCTATGGTCATTTCAAAGATCTTTTCTTTTTTATCTTCTTCCTTTTCAACCATTATGTCTACTTCGCTTGCACTATCAGTCAAGTTGATAAACAGCTTCAAGTGTTCGCTTAGAACTTTTGCACTAAGGCTGACAGCATCATCTGGTTTTATGCTGCCATCTGTCCAAACTTCAAGTGTCAGCTTGTCATAGTCTGTTATCTGACCGACACGTGTGTTTTCTACTTCGAAGTTAACTTTTTTTATTGGAGTAAATATTGAATCAGTTGCGATAAGCCCAATTGGGTGATTCTCTTTCTTGTTACGTTCTGAGGTTACATAACCTCTGCCCTTTTCAAGAGTCATTGTCATATTGAGCTCTCCCTCTTCATTAAGCGTAGCGATATGAAGATCCGGATTCATTATCTCTATTTCTGAGTCAATTATTATGTCTTTTGCCTTAACTTCTTTAGGACCTTTTGCGTAAATAGAAACACTTTTTGGTTCATCCGTGTACATCTTTATGGATAGTTCCTTTAGATTAAGTATTATGTCAGTTACATCCTCTACTACCCCAGGGACAGTTGAGAACTCGTGCAGTACTCCGTCTATCCTAACGGACGTAACAGCAACGCCAGGCAATGAGGATAAAAGTATCCTTCTTAGGGAATTCCCCAATGTAATACCGAAACCTCTTTCCAAAGGCTCAACAACGAATTTGCCATACATATCGTGTTCATCAAGTTCTGCGATTTCAATTTTGGGTTTTTCTATCTCTATCATATTTGAATATAACCCTCCTGTATAATATTTATATGGAATTGAGGGTAAATGATCTCAGAGCTGATTACCTTGAGTACAACTCAACTATCAAGTGCTCTTGAATAATCAAATCTATATCCTCTCGTGTAGGTAGAGCCGTTATACGGCCAGTTAATGTTTCAGGATCTACATCCATCCATGCAGGAGTTGTTTTGCCTGATTCTTTAACTGATTTAAATAACTCCAATTGACTACTTGACTCTTTTACCTGCACTGTATCGTCAACAGAAACCAAGTAAGAAGGTATATTTACTTTCTTTCCGTTTACCGTAAAGTGTTCATGTAATACAAGTTGTCTTGCTTGCGCACGTGAATCAGCAAAGCCCATTCTGTAAACAACATTATCAAGTCTTCTCTCAAGCAATTGTAAAAGGTTTTCACCTGTTTTACCTTTCATCTGCTCTGCCATTTCAAAGTATTTTCTAAACTGAGATTCTAAAACCCCATAAGCTCTTTTTGCTTTTTGTTTTTCTCTTAACTGCTCACCGTATCCAGATATCTTCTTCTTGTTAAGACCGTGCTCGCCTGGAGGCGTAGGTCTTTTATTGAAAGAACATTTCTGAGAATAGCACCTATCTCCTTTTAGGAATAGTTTAGTGTCCTCTCTTCTGCATAAACGGCACGCAGGGCCTGTATATCTTGCCATATTATTTACCCACCTCTCCTTTATACTCTTCTGCGCTTAGGTGGACGACAGCCATTATGTGGTATTGGAGTAGCATCTTTAATAAGACTTACTTCAAGACCTGCTGCCTGAAGTGAACGAATAGCTGCCTCTCTTCCTGCGCCAGGACCTTTTACGTAAACTTCAACAGTCTTCAAACCGTGCTCCATCGCTGCTTTTGCTGCCGTCTCTGCTGCAATCTGTGCTGCATACGGTGTGCTCTTCCTAGAACCTTTAAATCCCATTTCACCCGCACTAGCCCAAGAAATAGCATTACCAGCTATGTCTGTTATAGTTACAATAGTGTTGTTAAAGGATGAATGTATATGTACAGCGCCACGTTCAATATTCTTTTTCTCGCGGCGTCTTTTCGAACCTTTTTGATTAGACTTAGCCAAAATATTCTACCTCCTATTTTTTCTTGCCTGCAACGGTCTTTTTAGGGCCTTTACGTGTACGAGCGTTCTGTTTTGTGCTCTGGCCTCTAACAGGCAGACCACGTCTGTGACGGACGCCTCTATAACAGCCAATCTCTACTAAACGCTTGATATTAAGTGATACTTCTCTTCTCAAGTCGCCTTCAACATTCAATTTCTTATCTATATATTCTCTCAGTTTTCTCTCTTCATCTTCTGTCAGATCTTTTACTCTAACATCAGGAGAAACGCCGGTGTCGGCCAATATTTTATTTGCAGTCGAACGACCGATGCCATAAATATAAGTGAGCCCTATTTCAACTCTCTTTTCTCTTGGCAGATCTACTCCAGCAATACGTGCCATAAATGTTTTGCACCTCCATTATTCTGTATGATTAATAGACATATTTATCTCAATTTATACAGTTTACAGATTTTTTCTGTACAGCCGCACTATATAAAAGGATATTAACCTTGTTTTTGCTTATGCTTCGGATTTGAGCAAATTACCATTACTTTGCCCTTTCTCTTTATTACTTTGCATTTTTCACACATTGGTTTGACAGATGGTCTTACCTTCATGATATAGCCTCCTTAATTAAGGCATGAAAAGCCTATTTAGCTTTCCCACGCCACGTTATTCGTCCTCTTGTTAAGTCGTAAGGGGATAGCTCAACTGTTACTTTATCACCCGGGAGTATTTTTATAAAATTCATACGCAATTTCCCAGAAATGTGAGCAAGCAACTTATGCCCATTCTCCAGCTCTACTTCAAACATAGCATTTGGATACGCGTCTGTTACTGTTCCCTCAACTTCAATGACATCTTGTTTAGACAAGTTATCCCTCCTAATATCTTCTCTTAGCTTATAAGTTCTTGTTCTTTGAGCGCTTTTTCGATATCACTATCTAGGAGTCTCTTTACTTCGATCTTTTTTGCTATCTCATCTAAAACAACGGGTTTTAATTCCAGATGTTTTAATTTCTTCTTTTTTGACGATTTTAACTTTCTTTTAACGCCATCTGATATTATAACATAATTTTCATCTAAAATATCAGTAATAACAAAGAAATTACCTTTATCTCTGCCAGCTTTTGAGAGCACTACCCTACCGACTTCAACAGATAAGTCTTTCATTTGTCTCCTCCTTATCATCCTACAGTCAGCAATATCGGGTCGCCATCTGTTATTGCTATAGAGTTTTCATAATGTGCACTATTTTTGCCGTCCGCTGTGACAATGGTCCAGCCATCATTCAACATGTACACTTCTTTTCTGCCTGCATTTATCATTGGCTCTATAGCAAGTGCCATACCCTTTTTAAGCCTTATGCCTTTTCCAGCTACGCCGTAGTTTGGAATCGACGGATCCTCATGCATATCTCTACCTATGCCGTGTCCTGTTAGTTCTCTTACTATTGAATATCCGAACGATTCAGCATATTGCTGAATAGCGCTGGATATATCATAGAGGCGATTACCCTGGCGGGCATATCTTAGTCCTTCAAAAAACGATTGTTTTGTAACTTCTATTAATTTTTTTGAAGCTTCATCGATCTCTCCAACAGGGAATGTCCTTGCTGCATCGGCGTGGAACCCGTCTATATAAGCTCCAACATCTACAGAAACGATATCGCCTTCTTTTAATACCCTTTTCCCTGGAATACCATGTACCACTTCATTGTTCACACTTACACACGAACTTGCCGGATACCCGTTATAATTTAAAAACGATGCTTTAGCTCCTTTTGAAAGTATGCAATCACGAACAACTTCATCTATATATGCTGTCGTTACACCCGGTTTTGTAACTTTTTCGGACGCCTTCAATGCTTCAAATACAATTGCTCCAGCTTTTTTCATCTTAGCAATTTCTGCATCCGTTTTTATATAGATCACTATTTATACATCTCCATCATTTTCTTAAACTCACTAACTAACTCCACACTATCTTTGCTTCCATCTATTTCTTTTAATATACCCTTGTTTTTATAGTACTCTATAAGCGGTTTTGACTGTTCTTCATAGACTTTAAGTCTGTTTGCAACTGTTTCAGGCTTATCATCATCACGCTGATACAGTTCTCCTCCGCATTTTTCACATGTATCCTTATCATATGTCATTGTATTATATATCGCACCGCAATTCCTGCATAGCAGCCTGCCTGAGAGGCGCTTTATTATGACATCATAAGAAGCTGTGATATTAAGCGCTAAATCAAGTTTCATTTTTTTGTCAAGAGCTTCGGCTTGAGTAACAGTTCTCGGGAAACCATCAAGTATTATCCCTACTCCATTATCCTTGCCAGCCAGTTCCTGCATCATCATATCTATTATAAGATCGTCGGGAACCAGCGCTCCGCTTTCAACAAAACTCTTAGCCTTTTTACCAAGATCAGAACCTTTCTTCATTTCGCTTCTAAGCATATCGCCGGCTGACAGATGAAGAAAGCCTAATTCCTTTACTAAATTACCTGACAATGTACCTTTACCGGCACCAGGAGGTCCTAATAAAACTAATTTCATCTATAATTCACCTTCTAAGTTTTCTTATAGGAATCCTTTGTAGTTACGCATAAGCATTTGTGACTCCAGCTGCTTAGCAGTCTCAAGTGCAACGCTGACAAGTATCAGTACGCTTGTTGCGCCAAAGACTGAAGATATCCCTGCGAAGGATTTAAACATCATAGGTATAGCAGCCACTAATGCAAGGAATATACCACCAAAGAACGTAAGTCTTGAAGATATACGTGAAAGATATTCCGACGTTGGTCTGCCAGGCCTTATCCCAGGGATAAACCCTCCGTACTGTTGCATATTCTTTGCTATATCTTTTGGATCAAACATTATTGATGAGTAGAAGAATGTGAATGCAACTATCAGTACTATGTATATAACCGAATATATAACGGATCCTGCAGCAAAGTAATTATTATACCATATTGAAAAATCACTTGTTGGCCAAAACTGCGCAATAATCGATGGAAATTGCATTATCGTTAGAGCAAATATTATCGGTATAACGCCTGATGCATTAGGCTTTATTGGAATATATGTGCTTTGTCCGCCATATACCTTACGGCCTACTACTCTTTTTGCATACTGTACAGGTATACGCCTTTGACCAAGGTCAATAAACGTTATGCCAAGTATTACAACAAATACGAATATTGCTATTGGCAAAAGTACCCATGGATCAGTTCCCTGTTTAATAGATGTGAATATCTGTATAAAGAACTGCGGAACTCTAACAACAATGCTCGTAAATATTATAAGCGATATGCCGTTGCCGACACCGTTTTCAGTTATACGTTCACCCATCCACATAACAAGAGCAGTACCAGCTGTTAAGCTTAGTCCTACTATAATATAGTTAAATGCTGTAGCCTGTATCATAGCTTCTGAACCAAGGCCAACTATTATAGCTACTGATTGGATGAATGCCAATACAACTGTGAATATCCTTGTATATTTCATTATTACTTTTTGGCCTTCCTGGCCTTCTTTAGATAATCTTTCGAGCTTTGGTATAACTATCGTAAGCAGATTCATAATAATGGAAGCATTAATATACGGTGAAATGCCCATCGCAAATATAGTAAATGAGCTAAACGATCCACCTGAGAACAAATCCAAGAACCCAAGTGCGCTATACTTATTTACCATTTGAGCAATATAATCAACATTTACGCCAGCGACAGGTACATAAGCACCTAGTCTATATAGAAGCAACATCAAAAGCGTATAAATTATCTTTTTGCGTAAATTTTCTACCTTCCAAGCATTACGAAATATCTCAAACATTATCCAGCCACCTCGACTTTGCCGCCAGCTTCTTCTATTTTCTGCTGAGCGACTTTGCTAACTTTGGCAGCCTTTATTTCTAGTTTTTTATCAAGTGTACCATTTCCAAGTACTTTTAAACCGTCTTTAATTTTTGAGATAACACCTTTTTCTTTTAACAGCTCAGCTGTTATAACAGTGCCATCTTCAAACATGTTAAGATCGGAAACATTAACGATTGCATATTCTTTTGCAAATATATTTGTAAAACCACGCTTTGGTATACGACGGAATAATGGCATCTGACCACCCTCGAATCCTGGGCGTACTCCACCACCGCTTCTAGCTTTTTGACCTTTATGACCTTTGCCAGAAGTCTTACCTACACCTGAACCGATGCCACGTCCTATACGCTTTGGGGCTTTGCGGCTATTTTCTGCTGGACTTAACTCATGGAGTTTCAATAATAGCACCTCCTTATCGTATTATTCTTGTACGTCTTCAACTTTTACTAAGTGTTTAACAGCAAAAATCATCCCTCTTATAACAGGTGAATCATCATGCACAGCTGAGCTGTGTATCTTTCTTAATCCAAGTGATCTTACTGTTTCCTGTTGATTTTTAAGGCAGCCAATAGTGCTTTTTACTAGTGTCACCTTTAATTTAGCCATAGTTAGCTACCTCCTAACCTAATATTTCCTGTGCATTTTTACCGCGCAGTTTAGCAACTTCTTCTACTGTTTTCAAAGCCCTCAAACCTTGAATAGTAGCCTTTGCGCAGTTTGCAGGATTATTTGAACCATATGATTTCGTATAAATGTCCTTAACTCCGGAAAGCTCAAGTATGGCCCTTACAGGTCCACCCGCTATAACTCCAGTTCCTTCAGGAGCTGGGCGCAGCATAACTTGACCTTTGCTGAAGTATCCAACCATCTCATGAGGGATAGTTGAACCTACAATAGGAACTGTTATCATATTACGTTTTGCTTCTTCTTTAGCTTTATTTATTGCTTCTGGGATCTCCTGAGCTTTACCCATGCCAAGTCCTACATGACCATTCTCATCACCCAGTGCAACGAGCGCACTAAATCTAAATTTACGTCCGCCTTTAACAACCTTTGTTACACGGTTTATCGTTATTAGCTTTTCTTTAAGATCTAGCGTACTTGCATCAATGCCTCTCATATTTCTCCTCCTTACGATTAGAACTCGAGCCCTGCTTCTCTTGCACCAGCAGCTAATTGTTCTACGCGTCCTGTATAGAGATAACCGCCGCGATCAAATACAACCTGCTTTATGCCTTTTTCAAGCGCTCTTTTTGCAGCTAGCTCGCCGACTTTTTTAGCGCTTTCACTTTTACTCAAACCTTCTAACTGGCCTCTTAATTCTTTATCAAGCGTAGAGGCAGCAGCCAAGGTTACTCCTTTTGTGTCATCAATGACCTGAGCATAAATGTGATTCAAGCTTCTATATACATTAAGTCTTGGACGCTCTGTAGTACCAATAAGCTTAAAACGCATACGGTCATGACGAGCTTTTCTAATAGCGTTTTTATCAACAATTGATAACATTTGCCTTGTCACTCCTCTCTACTTTTTACCTGTTTTTCCTTCTTTACGGCGTACATATTCGTTTTCATAACGAATGCCCTTACCCTTATAAGGTTCAGGTTCACGTACACCTCTTATATTAGCTGCAAAAGCTCCAACTTTTTGTTTGTCTATACCGCTAACAATTATTTTGTTTGCAGCAGGCACATCAAGTTTGATTCCGTCACCCTCTTCAAATTCAACAGGATGCGAATAGCCAACTGTTAAGACCAATTTATTACCTTGCTTTTGTGCCCTATAGCCTACACCAACTAATTCCAATGATTTCGAGTAGCCATTTACTACGCCTTCAACCATGTTCGAAATAAGTGTTCTTGAAAGGCCATGCAGTGATCTATGCAATTTCATATCAGAAGGACGAGTTACGGTAAGTACTCCGTCATTCATTTTTACGACCATGTCATGGTGTATCTTCTGAGATAGTTCACCTTTAGGTCCCTTTACCGTCACTACATTTTCCGGGGAAATACTTATATTAACGTTTGCAGGCACAACTATAGGCATTTTACCAATACGAGACATGTATTACACCTCCTAATGTTTCTTATAAGTACCACCATTACCAGATATACGCAAGCACTTCTCCGCCTATCTGATTCTTACGTGCTTCTTTATCTGTCATAACACCTTTTGAAGTAGATATGATAGCTATGCCAAGTCCGCCAAGAACCTTTGGCACATGATCTTTATCTGCATACACTCTTAAGCCTGGTTTACTTATTCTTTTTAATCCGTTTATTACGCGCTCCTTGTTTGGGCCGTATTTCATTTTTAGCCTCAGGGAAACATGATTACCCTCTTGGATGCTCTCATAGCCGCTTATATACCCTTCTTCAAGTAATATTTCAGCTATAGCTTTTTTCATCTTAGATGAAGGCATATCTATTGTTTTATGTTTCGTAACAAGTCCATTACGAATACGTGTTAGCATATCAGCGATGGGATCGGTTACAACCATGCTAAACCCTCCTTCCGATTTGTTTTACCAGCTTGCCTTTTTAACGCCTGGTATTTCTCCACGGTATGCCAGTTCTCTAAAACAGATACGGCATATTCCATATTTCTTTAAAACAGCATGTGGACGTCCACATATACTGCATCTTGTATACGCTCTTGTTGAAAACTTTGCTGGTTTTTGCTGTTTTAGTATCATTGCTTTTTTAGCCATTTTTTTCCTCCTAAATTAGGCTTCTCTAAACGGCATTCCCAGAAGGCTTAGCAGTTCGCGAGCCTCCTCATCCGTTTTGGCTGTAGTAACAAAAATTATATCCATCCCACGGACTTTGTCCACTTTATCAAAATCAATTTCAGGGAATATCAGCTGTTCTTTTACGCCTAAAGCATAATTGCCTCTGCCATCAAAAGATTTTGGTGAGATGCCTCTAAAGTCTCTAACACGCGGAAGCGCAATACTAATAAATTTATCAGCGAATTCATACATTCTCGATCCTCTAAGTGTTACTTTAACCCCTATAGGCATTCCTTCTCTTATTTTGAAGTTTGCTATAGATTTTTTAGCTCTAGTAATTACTGGCTTTTGGCCAGAAATAATACTCAGATCTTCCATCGCTGAATCAAGGGCTTTCGCGTTGTCTTTGGCTTCGCCTACTCCCATGTTGATTACAATCTTATTTAGCTTTGGCACTTCGTTTATGTTATTGTACCTAAACTTCTCAACAAGTGCAGGTACTACTTGCTCAACATATTTATCCTTTAATCTTGCCAACTTAAGAACCTCCTTTCAACGATTAACCAAGTTTTGTGCCGCATTTAGCACAAACTCGTACTTTTTTTTCTCCGTCAATCTTGTGCGCAACCCTTACGCCTTTATTACATTTTCCGCAAAAAGGCATAACTTTGCTTGCATATATAGAAGATTCTTTTTCCATTCTGCCGCCTTGTTCCTGAGCAGACTTTGGCTTCTTATGCATTGTGCGTATATTTACGCCTTCAACTAAAACCTTGCCTTCCTTAGGGAATACAGCAAGTACTTTCCCTTTTTTGCCTTTATCTTTTCCAGAGATGACAACGACAGTATCATCTTTTTTTACATGTACTTTTTTAATCATTTGCCGTGCACCTCCTCATAATACTTCAGGAGCAAGAGAAACAATCTTCATAAAATCTTTTTCCCTGAGCTCTCGAGCAACTGGGCCAAAAATACGTGTGCCCCTAGGTTGTTTTTGATCGTTAATTATAACTGCTGCATTTTCATCGAAACGTATGTATGTACCATCTGCTCTCTTCGTACCTTTTACAGAGCGTACTACAACAGCTTTAACTACATCCTTTTTTTTAACAACGCCGCCTGGTGTTGCACTTTTAACTGAAGCAACTATTATATCACCGATGTTAGCAGTTCTTCTGAAAGAACCACCCATAACACGTATGCACATAATCTCTTTTGCACCCGTATTATCAGCAACCTTCAGCCGTGTTTGAGGTTGTATCATAAAGGCTCCTCCTTACCTAATTCATTATTTTAGCGTGCCTTTTCGATGATATTAACGAGTCTGAATCTCTTCTGTTTGCTAAGAGGTCTTGTTTCCATTATTTCAACAACATCCCCTATTTGACACTCGTTGTTCTCATCATGCGCTTTTAGCTTTTTTGTTTTATTTACAGTCTTGCCATAAAGTGGATGTTTAACTTTTGTTTTAATTTCAACAACGATCGTTTTATCCATCTTATCGCTTACGACAGTACCTACACGTACTTTTCTATGAGAAGATCTTTCTTCCATTTAACGAATTTCCTCCTTTCAATGATAGCATCTATGATATTATCTATCATTCGCTTGCGGCTTTTAACTCGCGTTCGCGTAGTATTGTCTGCACTCTTGCTATATCTCTTCTTGTTTGTCTAATGATCATAGGGTTTTGCAACTGACCTGTGGCCATTTGAAAGCGGAGATTAAATAGCTCAGCTCTTAATTCTTTTTGCTTTGTAGTGAGCTCTTTAGTAGTTAGTTCATGATATTTTTTACTAGCTTTCATTGCTTTCACCACCCACATTATTCTCTTCGCCTTTTTTGACGACCTTGCATTTTATAGGTAACTTATGCATTGCAAGCCTTAAAGCTTCTTTGGCCAAGTCTTCTTGCACGCCTGCAATTTCAAACATAATCCTACCTGGTTTTACAACTGCTACCCAGTATTCCGGAGCGCCTTTACCTTTACCCATACGAGTTTCAAGAGGCTTTTTTGAAACCGGTTTGTCTGGGAAAATCTTTATCCAGACCTGACCACCTCTTTTTATATAACGCGTCATTGCGACACGGGCAGCTTCGATCTGGTTGCTTGTCACCCATGCTGGCTCTAGGGCCTGTAATCCGTATTCTCCATATGAAACAACGTTACCGCGTGTTGCAGCGCCTTTCATACGGCCCCTGAACTGCCTTCTTCTTTTTACTCTTTTTGGCATTAACATTAGCGTTTGCCCCCTTTTGCCTGAACATTAGCTATAGGTTTCTTGCCAGGAAGCACCTCTCCCTTGTATATCCATACTTTGACGCCAAGACGTCCGTATGTTGTATGTGCTTCAGCAAATCCATAGTCAATATCTGCTCTAAGTGTCTGAAGAGGAATAGATCCTTCATGATATCCTTCGCTACGAGCTATTTCAGCTCCGCCAAGTCTGCCTGAGCACTGTATCTTAATACCTTTCGCTCCTGCTTTCATCGTACGAGTAAGTGACTGCTTCATAGCGCGTCTAAAACTGATACGTTTTTCAAGCTGAGCTGCGATGTTTTCAGCAACAAGCTGAGCATCCAATTCAGGTACTTTAATCTCGATAATATTGACAACAATGTTCTTTCCAGTAAGCTTAAGTAATTCACTTTTAAGTATATCTACTCCGCTGCCACCTCTGCCTATTACAATACCTGGTTTAGCTGTGTAAATATCCACAACAACTTTATTAAGCGTACGCTCAATAAGTATTTTAGAAATACCTGCCTGGAACAATTTTTTCTTTAAATATTCTCTGATCTTGTGATCTTCCAGAAGATAATCCGCATAATCTTTTTTGCTTGCGAACCAGCGCGTATCCCATTCTTTTATTACGCCGACTCTAAGCCCGTGCGGATGAACTTTTTGACCCATTTACTTGTCCTCCTTATTTGGCCTGATCAAGAATGATCTTTATGTGGCTGGTTCTCTTGTTTATTCTTCCTGCGCGTCCTTTAGACATTGGTCTCCATCGCTTAAGCGTTGGCCCCTGGTTTGCAAAAGCTTCAGCAACATACAGTGTATCTTTTGACAAATTCATGTTGTTTTCAGCATTCGCAATAGCGCTTTTCAATAACTTATCAACAATAGTTGATGCAGCCTGAGGCGTATGCATAAGGATCGCTTGAGCTTCACTAACCGATTTCCCTCTTATAAGGTCTATTACTAACTTAACCTTACGGCTGGAGATACGAACATAATTAGCAGAAGCATGCGGCCTCATATCTTTATTTTCAATTCTTAGCTTTGCTTTTTCTCTTTGCCTTGTAGCCATAATGTATGCCTCCTTCCTTTAACGTGCGCTTGAGGTTTTTTCACTACCTGCGTGTCCTCTGAACGTACGTGTGGGAGCGAATTCGCCCAATTTATGTCCTACCATTTCTTCTGTTATATAAACAGGAACGTGCTTTTTCCCGTCGTGCACAGCAATAGTATGCCCTACCATTTCAGGGAAGATCGTGGACGCACGTGACCAAGTTTTCAAAACGTTTTTTTTGCCTGTTTCGTTCATTTCAACTATTTTTCCAATAAGGCGCTCACTGACATAAGGGCCTTTTTTTATCGATCTACTCAATTTTTTGTGCCTCCCTTCTTTACAGAAGCATTATTACTTACTGTTCCTACGTTTAACTATAAACTTATCCGTAGTATTGTTCTTCTTACGTGTTTTATATCCAAGTGCTGGTTTACCCCAAGGAGTAACCGGTCCCGGTCTGCCGATAGGAGCCTTACCTTCACCACCGCCATGTGGATGATCATTAGGGTTCATAACGCTACCACGAACAGTAGGTCTAAAGCCCATATGCCTTTTTCTTCCGGCTTTGCCTATAGAAACATTTTCATGATCCGTATTGCCTATCTGGCCAATAGTTGCTTTAGCTCCTATAGGAATTATACGAACCTCGCCTGAAGGAAGACGCACTTGTGAATACTTGCCTTCTTTTGCCATAAGCTGTGCAACGTTGCCAGCGCTTCTGCAAAGCTGTCCGCCGTTACCAACTTTAAGTTCAATATTGTGGATAAGAGTACCTACTGGTATGTTTGCAATCGGCAATGCATTACCTGGTTTAATATCAGCCTGCGCACCAGACTGTACTGTATCTCCAACTTTTAAACCAAGTGGTGCTAAAATATACCTTTTTTCACCGTCTGCATACTGCAATAATGCAATATTAGCTGATCTGTTTGGATCGTACTCTATCGTTGCTACCTTAGCTGGGATACCATCTTTATCACGCTTAAAGTCAATGATTCTATATTTTCTTTTAGCAGTACCGCCTCTGTGACGTACTGTTATATGACCATGCGCATTTCTGCCGCCCGAAACCTTAAGTTCTGATAATAGTGATTTCTCAGGCGCCGTACATGTTATCTCTTCAAAGGCAGATACCGACATAAAACGCCTTGCAGGCGAAGTCGGTTTGTACTTCTTAATCGCCATTATTCATGTACCTCCTACTAGTCTAGCACAGCTTACTGAGCCATGCCGTCAAAGAACTCGATTGATTTACTGTCTGCGCTCAATTGTACATAAGCTTTTTTGACTTCAGGTCTTCTTCCGATATGAACGCCCTGTCTTTTTAGCTTGCCTGGAGTACGCAGTGTATTTACCTTCTCTACCTGCACACCAAATATCTCCTGAACAGCATCTTTGATCTCTGTCTTGTTTGCTTTGATATCTACTTCAAAAACATATTTTTTCTCTGAAATAAGATCGTATGTTCTTTCAGTAAGTACAGGCTTTTTAATTATTTGTTGAGGTGCCTTCATTATGCATACACCTCCTCTACTTTTTTACAAGCATCACTTGTGATAATAAATTTATCGTACTTCAAAATATCGTAAACGTTTAATGTGCCTACTAAAGCTGTTTTAACGCCCTTGATATTAGAAGAAGCGCGTTCAATAGTTTCGTTCTTCTCTGGAAGCACAATAAGAGCTTTTTTAATATCAAAATTCTTTAATACTTTTGCCATCTCTTTTGTTTTAGCTTCTGCTAATTCAAGATTATCAATAATGATTATTTCGTTATCCAAAACTTTGCTGGATAATGCACTCTTCATAGCAAGTCTCTTAACTTTTTTATTAACATCAATATGGTAGTCTCTTGGTTTTGGCGCAAATACTATGCCGCCTTTTTTCCATTGGGGAGCTCTTATAGAACCCTGACGAGCCCTACCTGTTCCTTTCTGTCTCCAAGGTTTTTTGCCGCCACCGCTTACCTCAGCTCTTGTAAGAGCGCTTTGCGTGCCTTGTCTTTTATTTGAAAGTTGCGCGCGAACCACATCATGTAATACGTTTGCATTAACTTCAACACCAAATACGCTATCGCTCAGCATGATTTCGTCTACTTTAGCGCCTTCCATATTATATACTGCAACTTTAGGCATTCTTGTTTCCTCCCTTCACGAAAGCGTTTTAATTGGCTTTTTTAACTGCTTCTTTAATCGAAACAGCGCTGCCTCTTGCACCGGGAAGAGCTCCCTTTACAAGCAATAAATTATTTTCTGCATCGACTTTAGCGATCGTCAGATTTTGAATTGTTACTGATCTTGAACCCATGTGTCCGGGTAGTCTCTTGCCTTTAAATACCTTTGAAGGTGTTGAGCAAGCCCCCATTGAACCTGGACGTCTGTGATATCTGGAACCGTGAGCCATAGGGCCTCTGTGCTGACCATGACGTTTAACAACGCCTTGAAAACCTTTGCCTTTGGAAACGCCGCTTACATCAACAACGTCTCCTTCCTCAAATATATCAGCTTTTATTACCGAACCCAACTCAAAAGCGTCTGGATTATCGAATTTGAATTCTTTCAAATTCCTTGCAAGCGCTGCATTCGCTTTGGCAAAATGGCCTTTGAGAGGTTTGTTGACCAATTTTTCACGGATATTTCCAAAACCGATCTGTAATGAAATATATCCGTCTTTTTCCAATGTCTTTTTTTGAACGACAGAGCATGGGCCAGCTTCTACTACTGTGACAGGAATCATACGACCGTCTTCAGTAAATATTTGCGTCATGCCAAGCTTCTTGCCGAGAATAGCTTTATTCATTTCATGCCACCTCCTGTATGCAAAAGCGTTAAAGCTTAATCAATATCTCAACGCCGGCAGGAACATCAAGGCTCTGGAGTGCATCCATCGTCTTTGCTGTCGGGTTTAGAATATCGATCAAACGTTTGTGTGTTCTCATTTCAAATTGCTCGCGGGCATCCTTATATTTATGTGTTGCACGCAATATTGTAATAACTTCTTTTTCTGTAGGCATAGGAATAGGGCCGGAAATCTGTGCTCCCGTCCTTTTTGCAGTCTCTACTATACGTTCTGCAGATTGGTCTAGTAGTTCATGGTCATATGCCTTTAACTTTATCCTGATCTTTTGGCTTAACATATGTATCCTCCTTATAATCATGCTGTACACTTAGCCGTGTGTTTCTTTTCTACAGCCATACGAGTAAAGCACGTCGCCTGATTAACAGACCATTGTCCCTGAAAAAACCCAGCAGCCACGCTGGCAACCTCTCAGTTCATCCCAATTTTTCGCTAACCATTTAATTATAAATGCATTGTCAATATAAATCAACGATTTTTTTATTTTATTTTTAGTTAGTTATGCTCCCTGAACTAATCAGGGAGCATAGTAACCATCAAAACTGCACAAACCAATTATTCAATAATAGAAGTAACAACCCCAGCGCCTACTGTTCTGCCGCCTTCTCTTATTGCAAATCTCAATCCCTCTTCAATTGCTATCGGTGTTATCAGCTTTATCGTCATGTTTACATGGTCTCCAGGCATTACCATCTCTACACCTTCCGGTAATTCGATTACGCCTGTTACGTCTGTTGTCCTAAAATAAAACTGTGGTCTGTATCCATTGAAGAATGGTGTATGTCTTCCGCCTTCATTTTGTGTCAGTACATATACTTGGCCTTTATAATGTGTATGCGGATGTATGGTGCCTGGCTTTGCTAGTACCTGTCCTCTTTCGATATCTTCTCTCTGTACGCCTCTCAGCAGTGCTCCGATGTTGTCACCTGCGATTGCTTCATCCAATAGCTTCCTGAACATCTCTACGCCTGTTACTACTGTGCTCATTGGCTTTTCTCTTAGTCCTACTATTTCTACTGTGTCCTGTACCTTTAGCTTGCCTCTTTCTACTCTGCCTGTTGCTACTGTCCCTCTGCCTGTAATTGAAAATACATCTTCTACCGGCATCAAGAATGGCTTGTCGCTTTCTCTTTCAGGTGTCGGTATATATGAATCTACTGCATCCATCAGCTCATATATTGCCTTTACCCATTTATTGTCTGCTATATCATCACTTGCCTGTGCTACTTCCAGCGCTTTCAGTGCCGATCCTTTTATTACCGGTACTTCATCACCTGGAAACTCATATGTGCTCAGCAGATCTCTTACTTCCATCTCTACCAGCTCAAGCAGCTCTTCGTCGTCTACCATATCTACTTTATTTAAAAATACGATTATGTATGGCACTCCTACGTTCCTTGCCAATACAATATGTTCTCTTGTCTGCGGCATCGGCCCATCTGCTGCTGATACTACAAGAATCGCTCCGTCCATCTGCGCTGCTCCGGTTATCATATTCTTTACATAGTCAGCGTGCCCCGGACAGTCTACGTGTGCGTAGTGTCTATTATCTGTTTCATACTCTACATGCGCCGTATTGATCGTTATGCCTCTCTCTTTTTCCTCTGGTGCTTTATCTATTTCGTCATATTTTGTTGCGTGTGCTTGTCCCTTCTTTGCCAACACCATCGTTATTGCTGCTGTCAGCGTTGTCTTCCCATGATCTACGTGCCCTATCGTTCCTATGTTTACGTGTGGCTTCGTCCTTTCGTATTTTGCCTTTGCCATTTCTTACTTCCTCCTATTTCTAAAAAACATCAATTAAAAGTAGGTCTATCAGATTGGAGCGGGTGAAGGGAATCGAACCCTCACAGCCAGCTTGGGAAGCTGGAACTCTGCCATTGAGCTACACCCGCACGTCTAATATAGTCAAGTCGATAATATTGTAATTCAGTGCCATATTTTTGTCAATAGAGTAAGGAAACATCTAACCTTAAAATGCCTTCCTTATCTGGCACTGAGCGCAGGCCTTGCTCATCTTTGTTCTTCAATTATTTTCTCCAATTTCCTTTTAATGCGCTGCAGCGCATTATCTATAGATTTGACATGCCTATTCAGTGATTCCGAGATTTCTTGATATGATTTTCCATTCAGATATGCTTCGAGTACACTAGCCTCAAATGAAGATAAAAGTTCTGCAATTTTCGATTCAATTACCATCAAATCTTCCTGACCGATGACTATATCTTCTGGATTCGATACTTTATTAATAGAAAGAATATCAATAAGAGTTCTTTCGGAATCATCTTCAAACATTGGTTTATTTAGTGAAACATAAGAGTTGAGAGGCATATGTTTTTGCCTTGTTGCTGTTTTTATTGCAGTAATTATCTGCCTCGTTATACATAACTCGGCAAAAGCATGAAACGAAGAAAGCTTTTCAGGGTTAAAATCCCTTATAGCTTTGTAAAGTCCTATCATACCTTCTTGTATGATATCTTCCCTATCCGCTCCGATAAGAAAATAATATTTTGCTTTGCTGCGGACATAGTTTTTGTAACGTTCAAGTATCAGTTCAAATGCGAATGAGTCCTCCGAATTTTTTACATATTCAACAAGCTGCTCATCCGTCATGTTTGTCAGCTCTGTATTTTTATTATGCATCTTTTCCTGAACATCATGGTCAGGTTTTGCTGTTTCCAAAATGCTTCCCCCAATTTAAAGGACATATACAATAAAGATATTATAACATATCTTGACGTCTTTTTTCATACATAAGTATACTAGCCGCGCAAGATGCATTTAATGAGCTTATCGCGCCACTCATTTCTATAGAGGCGATCATATCAAGGTTTTCTTTAGTTAACCTTGCAAGGCCTTTCCCTTCGCTGCCAATGACTAAAGCAACAGCGCCTTTAAGATTTACCTTGTCTGCTCTTTGCCCATCCATATCGGCTCCTATGACCCATAGACCTTTATCTTTAAGTTCTTTTATAGCTGAAACGATATTGGGCACACGTGCAATTTCCATATAAGACGCTGCACCGCTGGATGCTTTTAAAACAGCAGCATTAATAGGAGCACTGCGTTTTTTATTCATCACTATCCCATGGGCACCAAAACATTCAGCACTTCGTATTATGGCTCCAATATTATGTACATCAGTAAGACTGTCAAGGACTATAACAAAAGGCGGTTCACCTTTTTCTTTTGCCAAATTCAATATATCGTCTATCTCAAAGTATTCTATAGGAGAAACGTAAAGCACAACTCCTTGATGGTTAGCCTGCTCGTCTACTTCTTTTACTATTTCATCAAGTTTACTATAAAGCACTTCTCTAACATCGATATTCTGACTTTTTGCAAGAGTAATTATCTCCCCTATCGAACCTTTTCTGTCACCTTTTGCAATTAGCATCTTATTAGCGGTTCTACCGCTAAGCAGTGCTTCTCTGACAGCGTTCCTGCCAAATACTATATCTTCGCTCATTCTATACCTCTTATTTTTTTATACTTTTCGCGTACCTCAGCCGCTTTACCGCAAGACATCGCACCTTCTGCACATGCTCCTGAAACGCAGCTTGGACCGGCTGCCAAAAACAGATTTGGAGCCACTTCTAAGCATAGCCTAAGCATCTCCCAAGCAACCGATCTTATTTCCCATTGTGCCCTATTGCAGCACCTCAGTTCAAAAAAGTGCATTAGTTCTCTTGCATTCATAGTAACAAGCATTTTTGTCTCGCATGCATTTGGCAAAACAAATCTTGCGTCTTCATTAGAAGATTCGCCTTTATTACCAAGCGCAGCCACCCAATCTTTATAGAAACCATCAATAAGCGCCATTTGGTCTTTATATTTTTTGACTGCTTCTTCTCCAAGTGCTTCTATTGCAGGAGGTATAACATATGTAAATTCCTGTCCTTCTTTTGCCTGAGTAACATATCTTTGCGACTGCACAGAAAAGCTGGCAACCCTATGCCTTGTTATCTGGGCCAAAAACGATCTTGAAACACCTTCTATCCCAAATGTGAAGGAAGCGTGTTCAACAGGAGACATATGTCCCATGTCTGCAAGTTTTTTGATAAAATTGGACTGATCTTTGCTTTCTATCTTCTGCGTCAGATCTTTTATATTGGATGCGCTATAGCAGAGCTTGGCACCCATTGCAACAATGTTTTCAGGGTCGCTTGTATATCTTATCAGTTCTACTCTTGGTTTAACCTGCGGCATATTAGATCTCCTCACTTTTCTCAATACATATTTTCAATATATTTATTATCCTGTCCACTTCTCCTTGTAAATAAAGGAACCCCAGAACGGCTTCGAGTCCTGTAGCTTTATGATAATCACTCAATTCTGCATTCCTAGGCACTGTCACATGCTTAGCGTTGCGACCTCTTCTGTAAACAGCCCTCTCCTCTTCCGTAAAGTAATCAATGACTCTGTCGGCTGCCTCTGCCTGTGCTGCAGCACACACATAATCAATAGCTTTTTTATGCAATGTATTAGCAGTGCCGCCACTTGTCATTATAAGCTTTGTCCTTACATAAAGATCATACACTGTATCTCCTACATATGCCAGAACAAGTGCATTCATTTGAATAGGCAAAAGTGTATTGCCTTTATCTTCTATGCTTGTCCTAATGTTATCCATCTGCTTTAATAATATATCTTTTTCTTCCATTATGTATCCTTAATTATTTTTTGTTACTCTATTATTTCATAAAGCATCGACCCTTGCGTGGGCTTTATGCTGTTTATTTTTTCAGTAGGCAAAGGAGTAAATGTTACTTTAGGTATTTCATTAAAATACTGCTCAACACCTGCAAATATAGCGCTTGCTATTTTATCCTGATAACTGCTCTGCTGCAATAACCGTTCTTCTCTTGGGTTTGATAAAAACCCGCATTCAACAAGTATGCATGGCGATGCACCAGATTTTAATATATAATAATCACCTATAGCGGCTTTTCTCTTTTTGGAGGGATTAAGTTTTTTTATTAACTGCGCCTGAACATAGGTTGCAGCTTTCTCTCCGTTTACAGACCCTTTACAATAATAGACTTGAGGTCCCGACACAGAGGATGACCCCACGAACCTATTCATATGGATAGATATAACGATATCAGCATTGCTTTCTTTTATTATCATGCGTCTTTTATACATATCCGAATCTTTGTTATAAGCTATTGCTTTATCGTTTTCCCTGGTCATTATAACCGTAGCACCCGCGTTTTCGAAAAAATCTTTAAGTTTCAATGCAACTTGAAGATTTATATTTTTCTCCTGAACCTTTGTAGTTGTCCCAACAGCTCCAACATCAAATGCGCCATGCCCTGGATCTATAACGATTACACGTCCTCGGGCAGTGGCAAACACACTCTTAGCAGTATACTCCTCTAAAAAAGCTTTATAAAAGCCAAAACAGAAAAGCGCTATAAAAGCAATAATGAAAGCTCTCTTTATAGTTTTTGCTTTATGTTCTTTTTGCATTTATTACTCCTTGCATTTTATATAAAAAAATATTCGCGAAGGAGCAATTTTATACGGAAAATTTAATGTCTAAATTCCTCGTGGCATCATTGCTTTTTATTAAATAATATGCCAAGAAGGATTAGCATTTAATGATAAATCCCCATATTCACCTGTTTTTATCCTGTCAAAAGCAGCACGACCAATCATTGCGGCATTATCAGTGCAATACTGCATATCAGGAACATATAATTTTATCCCGTTCTTTTCGAGATAAGTTCTCATCATCTCTCTAAGATATTTATTTGCTGAAACACCCCCGGCTATAGCAACCCTCTCTGCGCCGTAGTTTACGGCTGCAGCTAATGTTTTTATGCATAGTATCTCCATAGCATTTTTTTGGAATGATGCCGCAATATCAGCTTTATCATATGGGATCCCCTTATTCTCAAGTTTTTCTATTTTATTGATTAAAGATGTCTTTATACCACTAAATGACATATCATAATGGCTAGTGTCCTCGTTAAATTTGCTTGGAAACGTGAATGCATTCTCGTTACCCTCTTTAGCAAGTTTTTCTATATGCGGGCCACCCGGATATGGCAAGCCGATCACTCTTGCAACTTTATCTAAGCACTCGCCTATCGCATCGTCTCTTGTCCCACCTATTTTCTCATAGACCATGTTCTCTTTTACAAGTGTTATCTGGCTATGTCCTCCGGATACAACAAGGCATAAATAAGGAGGCATTAAATCGTCATTTGAAAGCGTCGCACCAGCGATATGCCCTTCTATGTGGTTTATAGGTATAAGTGGTATATCAAGAGCAAAAGCCGCCGCTTTTGCATAATTTACGCCCACAAGCAGTGCTCCTACAAGACCAGGGCCCACTGTAACAGCTATCGCATCCAAATCTTTAAAGGTAACATTTGCATTTTTAAGTGCAGACTCTACTACAGGCGATATTGCCCTTATATGCTGCCTTGAGGCTATTTCCGGCACAACCCCGCCGTATATCTTGTGTATATCTATCTGAGTAGCTATTACACTAGAGAGCACTTTAGACTTGCCTTTCAGAACAGCTGCGGCAGTTTCATCGCATGAGCTTTCTATAGCAAGTATTATAATATCTTCTTTATTTCTTAGCATTTCGATTTTTTGTTTAGCCGAATCTATGTACATTTTCCCTCCACTAAAGCATAACAAGCTTTCCTAGTCTTTTCATAAGCCAAGCAGCCAAGAAGCTTGTTCCAAACCATTTTGCAAATGTAATGAATATTGCTTTTACTAGCGCATAGAAGAACTCACCCGGTACCATTTGGATAAGTATATCCGTATTGGGATCAAGAAGCCACAAATTATTTTTAAACAGCAATTCGTGAAACTGTAACCAAAATTGGTTGAAGTTCAAAAGTGCATATGCCGCAAGCAAGGCGATAACTATAAGAAAAACAAATGAGGCAATCATATACCCGGAAGCAACAGTATACAGTGATATTTTTCTTCTAATAATAAATATTATAGCAATAAGCAAAAGTGATGTAACAATTAATATATCTCTAAGCTTTTCAGCGTTTAGATAAAGCTGTTTTACATCTACCATATGTTCCTTTTCCTTATCATTGAATACCTCTCGCTCCTGGCCTTTAATCTGCGCAGTCATATTGAGGTTTTCACGCTTGTCCATTATGTAGTCCAGTAAATTTGCGTTGACCATCATAAGGTCAGTATGACTCATGCCTATCTCTTCTGCTCTATTCAAGCTTGTATACAGCTCGTCATACAGATCAGTATTAAAGCATTCGTAAAAAACACTTGTAAGCAGTAAAGAAGTAATTAACATTAAACCACAAACAATAGACAATAATTTTGCTGAAAGATATTTCAAGCCTTCGCCGCCTTAAAATAAAAGTAGCAAATAACGGTATAAGCCATTATTTTGCTACTTCTATTATACAGCACACGCCCAAAGCGCACAACGATTATTAAATTTTCTTTAGTACAGGGCCATTAGCTGTATCTTCTACCGAATATCCAAGGTTGGTCAGTTCATCTCTGATCTTGTCTGCTTCTTTATAGTTCTTAGCTTCTCTAGCTTCCTGCCTCTTTTGCATCAGATCGAGTACTTCTTTCGGTGCGCTTTCTTTCGATTTGGTTTCGAGGCCTAATACTCCCGTTAGCTCATCAAACATGCTAAGAGCTGCTTTTGCATCAGCTATGCCATTGTTTTCAGCAAAATATGTGTTTATCTCTCGTACTAATTCAAATATCGACCCCAAAGCGTCTGCAGTATTAAGATCATCATCCATAGCATCACAGAATGCCTGTCTATACCCAGCTAACTTATCTGCAAATTCGCTGCTCGCTTCAACCTGATCTCCCGTTTCGATAACACGCTCAAGCATCATCCTTGCATTTTTAAGCCTGCCAAGTGCAGCCGTTGCCTGCTCTATAAGCTCTTTACTAAAGTTTATTGGATTTCTATATTGAGCTGAAAGCATGAACAATCTTACAGCTTGTAGGTCGTATTCTTTTGAAATATCTCTTACAGTAAAGAAGTTATTGAGCGATTTTGACATCTTTTCGTTGTTTACATTTATGTGACCATTATGCATCCAGTATTTAGCAAACTGTTTTCCTGTTGCGCCTTCACTTTGTGCTATCTCATTCTCATGATGCGGGAATATCAAATCAACACCGCCTGAATGTATGTCTATCTGCTCACCAAGGTATTTCATGCTCATTGCCGAGCATTCAATATGCCAGCCAGGTCTGCCTTGTCCCCATGGGCTATCCCAATAAGGTTCTCCGTCTTTTTTTGCTTTCCAAAGAGCAAAGTCCATAGGATCCCGCTTTTGTTCACCAGGCTCTACTCTAGCACCTTCTCTTAGGTTCTCAATAGGCTGTCCGGATAGCTTTCCATATCCGTTGAACTTTCCTACGCTGTAATAAACATCTCCATTTACTTCATATGCCAGACCATTATCGATAAGTTTTTGTATGATGTCGATCATTTCTTTTATATGATGTGTTGCAAGAGGTGCCACTGTTGCTTTTTTGACTCCCAAACCTTCTGCGTCTTTATAATATTCTTTTATATATCTGTCAGCCAACTCTGCTACAGTAATACCTTCTTCGTTAGCTTTTTTGATCATCTTATCATCGATATCTGTAAAATTCTGCACAAATGTTACTTCGTATCCTCTATACTCCAGATATCTTCTAAGTGTATCAAAAATTATAAACGGCCTTGCATTTCCTATATGAAAGTAATTATAGACAGTCGGTCCGCATGAATAGATACCTACTTTACCTTCATGTATTGGAACGAACTCTTCTTTTTTTCTTGTAAGCGTATTATAGATCTTCACTATCATCACTCCTTCTTTATTATTTAAAATTTATTTTTGTATTAAATTTCTTTAAAGCTTTATAACCATATGATATACAATTGTTTAATCTATTATAAAAGAAATGCTTACTGCTTTTTGACTATTGCATCTCTAAATTATTGAAATAAAAAAAGGCACGTTCGTCTAAAGAGACGAAAGCACCTTTCGCGGTTCCACTCTAATTGAGCACATGCTCCACTCAACTATGCTGTAACGTGCATACCACGTGGCAGTTGCCAAATAGCTCTAAAGGCGCATAGCGTTCTTTGCTTGCAAGGCTCTCAGCCGGCGACCTTGTTCTCTTATCAACAAATTTTTGAACGGTTCTTCCTTTATCATTGCTAATATATATTATATATAATCAGCTATACATAAATCAAACGTTATTTTTTTCTATTCTTTTTTTGAGTACTTCTCTCTCGACTATTTCACACAACTCTTTTGCGGCATGTGGTTTTGCTATAGTCCGCTGTATATGCATCATGTTTTCTCTGAAGTCTTCATCCATAAGTATATCATATACTGCTTCATCAAGTTGAAAATGCTCGCTTGTATATGCCGCTGCGCCTTGGTTAACCAGAAAAGCTCTATTTGCATACTCAACGCCCGGTATACAGTCGCTTATTATCATGGGAACGTTTTTTGCAAGACACTCGGAACTTGTAAGTCCGCCAGGCTTTGTAACAATACAATCAGCAGCATCCATAAACTCGTCAACATTATTCACAAACCCATATACATGCACTTTTTTCTTTGTACTGATATTTCTGACTCGCTTTTCAAGCGTTTCATTATTACCGCATATCGTAGCTATCTGAAAGTCAACAGGACACGTATCCAACTGCAATAGCCTTTTAACTACTTTGCCAAATCCCATCGAACCGCCCATAATGATTACAAGAGGTGTTTCGTTAAAGCCAAGCTTGGCTTTTGCTTCCTGTTTATCATTGTGGATTGAAAATCTCTCTGAGATAGGTATCCCTATTGGTAATATATTATCCCACGGGATTCCTCTCTTAAGGAGCTTAAACTTCATTTTCTTGTCGGGTATCACAATGTTGTCCATCTCGGTATCTTCCCAAAAAGGATGCATGTCATAGTCCGTATTTATACCAACCAAATAGATAGAAGGATCTAGTTTGCCTTTTCTCTTTAGGTATGTCAATATCAGCGATGCAAAAAAGTGTGTACATACTATCGCATCCGGCTTATATTCGGTAACCAATTCTTTTATTTTGTTGCCAAACAGCCTACCATACACTTTAGCCTGATCGGATCTATTTTCTTCCTGCAGACTTTTCATTGCTGTTTTATAAATTGTATTGTTTGCTTTAGGTACGGCCTTGCCAATAGCTAAATATCCTTTATCAAGAGCTGTGGCTGCAACTGGGCTCGCATACTTGATTGTGTCTACCATGCTACATTCTATGCCTTTTTTATCAAACTGTTTCATAACTGCTTGAGCGGCAATATTATGTCCATAGCCAGCTGTAACTGAAAGCACCAGAACCTTCATCTATCTTCTCTCCTTAACCCTCCATAAGTTAATTATAATAAATCAAACAGCATATCGCTATAAGAAGGAAGCGGCCAATAATCTTTACTTACTTTTGTTTCTAATATATCTGCATACTTCCTTACATTTGCAAGATCTTCTTTTATCGTTTCGCCCGCAAATCTAGCTTTTTCTTCTATATCATTTAATGCAGCAAATTTCTTCGCATCATTATTCATTGCTTCGTTTGCTGCTTTTAGATCTTCTATAAGACTGTAGATATCAATCAGTTCATTATACTGTTTGCTGTTTTTAATATCTATGCCAACTTTTTGCAGATCACTAAGACTGTTAGCAACATTTCCGGCATACTCCATGCATGCAGGTACTATCTGCGTATCTATTATATCTTGCAGTGTTCTTGCTTCAAGAGCCAGTTGATTTGCATACCTCTCAAGATTTATTTCCATTCTTGACATAAGCTCTTCTTTTGTAAACACTCCGTATTTTGTAAATAGATCGATAGCTTTTTCTGTCGTCATCTCTTTTATTGCATCTACGGTGTTGTTTATTATTGGGAGTCCTCTCCTAGCTGCTTCGTCCTGCCATTCTTTCAAGTAGTTATTGCCGTTAAATACTATTCTGCCATGCTTTTCTAGCAGTGCTGTGATCAGTTCTTTAACAACTGTCTTCAAATCTTTCTTTTTAACATTCTCAAGCTGATCAGCAATCAGGTTCAGTTTATCAGCAGTGATCGTATTTAATACTGTATTAATGTCAGCTACCGACATTGAAGAACCTACTATACGAACTTCAAATTTATTACCTGTAAATGCGAAAGGTGATGTTCTGTTTCTGTCTGTATTATCTTTATATAATACAGGTAAGTGCTTAACACCAATGTTTAATGCATTTTTTAGTTTCTCGCTTGGCTTGTCGTCATTGATATTTCTAAGAACATTTGTCAATGCTTCTCCTAGGAATATTGAAATGATTGCAGGCGGTGCTTCGTGTGAACCTAATCTGTGTTCGTTGCTTGCTGAAGCACAAGAACTTCTAACAAGCGTTGCATATTCATCTGTTGCAGCTATTGTGGCAACTAAGAATATGAGGAATTCGATATTGTTCTTCGGATCGTCACCTGGTCTAAACAGGTTTTTACCTGTGTCTGTAGAAAGAGACCAGTTGTTATGCTTGCCTGAGCCATTTATGCCCATAAAGGGCTTCTCATGTAATAAACAAGCAAGATCGTTTCTCTTAGCAACTTTTCTAAGCATTTCCATAACGATCTGGTTATGATCGGTTGCAATATTAGCCGTATTAAATATAACAGCTAGCTCATACTGGCCGGGAGCGGTTTCTCTATGCTGAGTAATTGCCGGTACACCAAGTTTCCACAATTCATCATTCAGTTCTTTCATGAATTTTGATGATCTTTCCGGTATACTGCCAAAATACTGATCTTCAAGCTCCTGTCCTTTTAATGAGCTAGCTCCTAAAAGAGTTCTTCCTGTAAATCGCAAATCGCTGCGCATCTCGTAGTATTTTTTGTCGATTAGGAAATATTCCTGTTCAGGTCCGACATTTGGTAACACGCGTTTTGTTTCAGTATCGCCTAGCAGTCTCAAAACTCTTACAGCACTTTTACTTAATGCTTCCATGGATCTTAATAGCGGTGTTTTCTTATCAAGTGCGTCTCCATAGTAGGAGCAGAATGCTGTAGGTATACACAATGCTTTTATGCCATCTTTGTCTTCCCTTAAGAATGCCGGTGATGTGCAGTCCCAAGCTGTGTAACCTCTTGCTTCAAACGTCGACCTCATGCCGCCGGAAGGAAAAGAAGATGCATCGGGCTCGCCTTTTATAAGCTGCTTTGCACTAAACTCCATAATTGCTTTGCCTTCGCCGTTTACAGTTAGAAACGAATCATGTTTTTCTGCCGTAGCGCCGGTCATAGGCTGGAACCAATGGGTATAATGGGTCGCACCACGCTCAATAGCCCATTCTTTCATAACAGTTGCGATAACTTCTGCTGCATCGTTAGGAAGCTCTGCGCCTTCTTCGATAGTTTTTCTTAATGTCTTGTAAACTTGCTCAGGCAACCTCTCTCTAAATACGCTGTCGTCAATGACATTTTTAGCGTAAATCTTTGGTATATAAGACTGTCCACTGCTCATCTTTACCCCTCACTTTCAAAAAGATATTTACATTTTATATTGAATAATATTACCACAAACTGCTGTTTCCTTGCAATAAATTATAGATAAAAATTTGCGGATTTTCATTTATAGCAATTTAGGTTTAAACCATATATAATAAGCTTAATGGTAGCAAAACTTACCTTTTTTCATATGATAAATAAAAACACGTTAGGTGTGTGATTATATGACTAATAGCAATAATAAAACAATAATACTTACCGGCGGAGGAACAGCAGGACATGTGATGCCTAATATTGCTCTGTTGCCTCATTTAGAACGTGAAAACTTTACTGTTCATTACGTCGGGCAGAAAAACTCTATCGAAGAAAAGCTCATTACTCAAATAGAAGGAATAGTATTTCACAAAGTTTCCTCCGGAAAGCTAAGACGCTATTTCGCATTAAAGAATTTCAGCGATCCTTTTAAAGTATTATATGGTACAGTTCAGTCTGTTGCTATCATAAATAAAGTAAAACCTAAAATTATTTTTTCCAAAGGCGGCTTTGTGGCTTTGCCTGTTACACTTGGTGCCAGAATAAAACACGTACCTGTCGTTCTGCACGAATCTGACTTTACACCCGGTCTTGCAAATAAGATAGCTATGCGTTTTTGCAAAAAAGTATGCGTTTCTTTCGAAGAAACTTTAAAATATATAGATAAGGATAAAGGTGTATATACAGGCTCGCCTATAAGAGACGATCTGCTAACAGGAAATGCAAAAGCGGCTGTGAAATATTTAGATATCCCGGCAAACCGAATGGATAAACCAAATGTTTTAGTAATGGGCGGCAGTCTCGGATCACTATTTATAAATGAAACATTAAGAGAATCTCTTGATACACTGCTTAGAAAATATAATATAATTCATATATGCGGCAAAGGCCATATCGACCAATCTCTTGCACATAAAAAAGGCTATATGCAATATGAATACATAAACGAACAGTTAAAAGATATTTTTGCTTTAGCTGATATTGTAGTTTCAAGAGCAGGCGCAAATTCCATATTTGAGCTGGCTTCTTTATGCAAGCCCAACATTCTTATACCTCTCCCCATGACAGCATCAAGAGGTGATCAGATACTTAACGCAAAGAATTTTGAAAAAAGAGGTTTCTCGGATATGCTTTTGCAGGAAGATATGACAAGAGAAACATTAGTTGAACATATAAACAATTTATACGAAAACAGAAATAAATACATAGAAAACATGAAACGTGCCAATTTAAAAAGTGGTGCTGACAATATTATGAAAATAATAAACGATAATATGAAGCAAGGCTGAAAGGATACTAATGAATAACGAACTGATTACTATTATTGCACGCTATGGCAGCATGAATGAACAAAGCAGAGCTAAGGCGGTCCAAACACTGCTTGAAGATACGAAAAGTATCACCTATGTCTATAATTCTTTTGACTCAGCAATCGTTAGAGGTGCAATAGATAAATGTGTTTCACTAACATCTCTTATGTGTGCACTTTTAAAGAAAAAAGCGCAAAAAAATTCGCTAAATGAATATCTCTCTGAAACAAACAACGCTTCACTGCTCAAAGCATTGTCGCTTAGTTCACCAAAATTAAGGAAAAATGCAGCTCGTATAATGGGTTTGCTCAAAGAAGAAGCTTATGCCCCATTACTTGTTTCCGCTCTAAACAGAGAAACTCAGAATTATGTCCGACCTTCAATAATACAGGCAATTGGCTCTATAGGTGAAAAAACATCTATAGAGTTGTTGAAGGAATTATATAACGCATCAGATAAAACTGCTGAGGATAAAAACAAAGCTGATGAGTTACGTTCACTCAAAAATGCTCTTCTTAAAAACGAAACTATTAATGCGTATGAATTTTCAGGTCTCAAATCAATACGGGAAATAGTTTTAAGAACTATGCCCGGGTTTGCATTGAAACTTAAGGATCAGCTAAATAAGCTTGGTTATGATGCTCACACAACGAAGAACAACGACCAGGATGTAACTGTTGTTACCAATAATATAACCGAGATATTTAAGATAAGAACCTTCTCTTCCCTCTATTTTCTTGTTGAAAGGAAGGTCGATTTAAACGGCAAAGCGGTATTTGCAGCTCTTTCCAGATTTGGTTTAACATCTTTCTTAAAGGAAACGCATGTTACCAATTTTGAAAAAATTTATTATCGAATAGAAATACCCGGTACTAGCATTACCCAGCAGAAACGAAGCGAATACATTAAAGAAATTAGTTCTTATATAAATACAATGCCCGACATTGAAGACAATCCGTTTAACTATCAGTTTGAATTGCTTATCGAAACTTACAGCAGGAGCTGCGATATTTATATAAATCTTAAAACAATAAAAGATACAAGATTCGATTATAGAAAGAATACGCTTCCTGCGTCAATAAGTCCGTATATAGCAGCAATAGTAGCTGAATATATAAAGAAATATGCTTCACCTTCTTCTAATATACTCGACCCATTCTGCGGCACAGGTACGATGCTTATCGAACGCAGTAAATCCGCTCCTTATTCAAGGCTAAATGGAGTCGATATAAAAAAGAAAGCTATAGATTTCGCTGTAGAAAATTCTAAACTTGCCGGCATCAATGTTGAGTATATCCTTTCAGATATACTAAGATACAATCCTAAAATAAAATATAATGAGATAATATCAAACATGCCTTTTGGCAATAGAGTAGGCACGCATGATGCGAATATTGAGATATATAAGGGCTTTTTCAAGTCTGTAAAGAGCTATTTAGCCGATAATGCAATACTTGCTCTATATACTATGGAAGGTAAACTATTGGAAGCTACCGCCAGCAAAAATGGATTACGAATAATCGAAAAACACAAAATGTATGCAGGCGGACTTAAACCTACTTTATATATTTTGAAATAAAAAGAGCAGGTACACCTGCTCTTTTTATTAAATGCATTCCGTTGCCGGAACCGCTTTTTCTTTTGCATCTTTTTCTTCTTCTGAATCTTCTTTGGCAGCTTTCTGCTCGCTTATATCTTTCCCTCTATACCCTTTTAGATCATAATAAAGGGCTATAGAACAAATTACAAATGAAATAGCATCTGAGATAGGTTCTGCCGACCATACTCCATATGTTCCGTTTATCTTCCCCATAATCAGTATCATAGGCAAAAGTATTATTACCTGTCTTAGCAGTGTAAAAAATACAGCTTTCTTAGCTTTCCCGATAGATTGGAAATAGTTGGACGAAAAAATCGCCACAGATACTATCGGCAAAACAAGATTATATAATACTATTACATCTACGCTCATACTAAATACACGCTGGGGATCCATCGTTCCTGTTACTGAACCGCCTGATGTAAATACCTGAACCAAAGCACTTGGGAACAACATTATTACTGCAAATCCTAATGTAAGCGCTATGGTTTGGAAAAGGATCGTCTTAAATACTGCTTCTTTCATTCTTTTATATTTCTTTGCGCCGTAATTAAAACTTACAACAGGTTGGCTGCCTTGGTTTAAACCAAATACAGGCATTACCATTATGCTAGAAGCTGCGTTTGCTGCACTCATTGCTGCTACTGCTTCATTTCCGCCGTATATATATAAAGATTTATTTATTACAACACTTACACCACTGAATATTACCTGGAGCAGACATGGTGAAATACCTATTGATAATATAGCCTTTAATGATTCGTAATCAGGTTTTAGGTTCTCTAGCTTAAGTTTAAGATTGATCTTACCTCTTAAGAACATACTTGCTGACAGTACAAGCGTCAAGCCTTGAGATATTATGGTTGCAACCGCTGCGCCATGTACTCCCATATTAAAATTGAATATAAATATAGGATCCAATATCATGTTAAGTACTGCAGAAGCAAGCATAATAAACATTGAAAGGTTTGGATGACCTTGAGACATGATGAACCTATTCAAAGCAAATCCTGTAAAGTTAACAACGTATGCAGTTGCTATGACGGAAAAATAACTCCTTGCAATCGGAAGAATGGTAGCATCAGCGCCAAAAGCAACAAGCAAAGGATCAATGAATATCAGACAAATAGCACTTATTACAACGCCTATAACAATAGCCATAGTTATGGCAGTACCAAGTGCTTTTTCAGCCAAGTCTCTTCGCCCTTGCCCTTGATATATCGACATCCTCGCAGCTCCGCCTACAGCTGAGATCATAGCAAAGCCAAACGCTATCATCATTATCGGAAAACAAAGCTGCAATGCAGTCATCCCTTCCATTCCGCTTGAAGACTGTCCGACATAGATTTTATCTACTATATTATATAGTGCGTTTACTACCATCCCAAGCATAGCTGGAATAGAATATTTCATTAGTATTTTCGTTATACTACCTGTACCTAGATCGTATTTGTCAATTACCTGTTCCATTGTCCTTCTCCTCACAAACTCCTTTAATGCTTAGAATCGCCATCAGTTAACACATCATGGAATTTCACTGGATTTTTGCAAAAAAAACAACGCATTAATAATTATGCGTGTAAGTCTGCTTCCAAAATTTAATTAATTATAACATATTGAATTAAGATAAAGCTACCTTTTAAAAATATTATTTTTAAAATAATGCCAAATAGTATATACTTAGGTTAACCAACAAGTTTTATTATAATATATTTAATTTTGTTATACAAATTTTTAACTATAATAGTATGAGGTGTAGTAAATGTCTAAAATAAGAGTGATGGCGGATAGTACTTGCGATTTAAATGACGAACTTATAAAGAACTACGAAATTGAAGTTTTGCCTCTGTATGTTAATATTGGCAGCCAAACTTATAAAGATAAAATCGATATATTCGGCCCACGTATTTTTGAACTGGTTGAGGAATCCAATGTGCTTCCGACTACTTCATGCCCACCAGTCGATGACTTTAAAGTAGCATTTGAAGAAGCTGTAAACGCCGGAGATGAGGTTATATTTGTCAGCATCAGCTCTCACCTGTCTGCTACATATCAAAACGCAATGTTTGCAGTAAAAGAAAACGCCTGGGAAGATAAAGTATTTGTTATAGATACGCTTCAACTCTCTACCACTTCAGGCGTAGTTGCTATAAAAGCAAGGGAGTTAGCAAGAGAAGGCATGCCTGCTAACGAAATTGCCAAAGAATTAGTAAAATACTCTAAACGCTTATCTTTAAGCATCATAGTCGATACTATGGAATATCTCTATAGAGGCGGCAGATGTACGGCGCTTCAAAGGCTTGCTGGTGTAATGCTTAATGTAAGGCCTCAAATAGAGATTATAGAAGGAAAATTTAAAGTAACAGGAAAATATATAGGTTCAAAAAGGCGCTGCATAAAAGAATATTACAAAATAAGGCTTAGACCTATGCTGGATAAAATGAACGAAAAAAAGATATTCGTTTCACATGCATGGTCTGAAGCCGATGCTCTATTTTTAGCAAGCCTATTTAAGAAAGATAATATTACGGATAAGATAGAAATCTCCACTGCAGGTGCTGTCGTTTGCTGTCACTGCGGCCCTGGCGTAGTTGGCGTAGTATACGAATTAAAAGAATAATTGCTATTTTTACTAACATATGCTAAACTGTTTCTGTATGTTTTAGGAGGTAATTGATTTGAGTACTCTACAACTAGTTATGAGCATTATATTAGGCATTTTAAGTCTATTTTTGATAGGAGTAGTATTATTACAGGAAAGTAAGTCTTCCGGTCTTCCTTCAGGGGCAATCGGCGGCGGCGAATCAGAAACATTTTTCAGCAAGCATAAGTCAAGAAGTTTTGAAGGTCGGTTAGCGTTTTTGACCAAAGTTTCTGCTATCGGCTTCGTAATTATATCGATCGCGCTTGTGTTAATACAAAAATATCTATAAACTATGTGCCCTAAAGGGCACTTTTTTATTACAATATTGGAAATACTAAATTTTAGGGAGTGATAAATATTAAAGAAAAAATTATTGAATACATTACAAACAATAATCAGTCTCCTATCGCCTATGATAATTTAAAAGAAGGATTAAGTATAAGCGATAAGGAGACAGAAGAATTTGATAACATGCTCATATCTCTTTTGAATGAGGGCCAGATATATCAAACTAACAAGGGAAAATATGCTATTCCTTCGCAGTTAGGTCTTGTTGCCGGTAAATTGCAAGCTAATCCAAATGGCTTCGGCTTTCTCTTGCCTATCGATCCTTTGCAAAAAGACGTATTCATTCCTGCCGACAGTATGGGCAGCGCAATGAATGGCGATAGAGTCATAGCAAGATATAAAAACGCACAAACAGATATCAACAAATCAAGAGAGGCTGAAATTGTAAAAGTACTTGAGCATGCTAATAAAACTATAGTCGGTGAATTCGACGAAAAAGACGGAATTGGTTTTGTTGTCCCTGATAATAAAAGGCTGTTTCAGGATATTATTATACCTGAAAAGTACTTTCTTGGAGCGAAACCAGGCTTTAAAGTTGTATGCGAAATAATGGAATATCCTAAAAAAAGCAGAAACCCTGAAGGACGTATAATAGAAGTACTTGGGCACAAGGACGACCCAGGCACAGATATACTTTCTATCATAAGAGAATTTGATCTGCCTGAAAAATTCCCTGATAAAATACTTGAAGAATCGAAGAAGCTTCCGCAAAGCGTGCCTGAAGAAGCTTTTGAAGGCAGACTGGATCTTAGAGATAAAAGGATATTCACTATAGATGGCGCGGACGCTAAGGATCTTGACGATGCAATATCTATAGAGATGTTGCAAAATGGAAACTATCTTTTAGGCGTCCATATAGCCGACGTAAGCAATTATGTAAAAGAAGGCTCTGAACTGGATGAAGAAGCGTTTTTAAGAGGAACCAGCGTTTATTTGGTAGACAGAGTAGTTCCTATGCTCCCTATCGAGCTTTCAAACGGCATATGCTCTCTTCACCCTAATGCAAATAGGCTTACTCTTTCCTGTCTAATGGAAATAGATGATAAGGGAACTGTCGTGAATCATAAAATAGTTGAATCCGTTATCAATTCATGCGAAAGACTCGTTTATGAGGATATAACAAAACTTCTCGATAAGAAAGATAAAAAGCTTATGGAAAGATACGCAGATATAAAAGATGATCTCTTTTTGATGCGTGATCTGTCACTGATATTAAAAAAAGAGCGCACAAAACGCGGAAGTATTGATTTTGATATAGATGAAGCCAAGATCAACCTAGATGCTCAAGGCAAACCGATAAGCATTAAAGCTTATGAACACGGTATTGCAAATGAAATGATAGAGGAATTCATGCTTATATGCAATGAAACGATTGCCTCACATATGTTCTTTGCAAAACTGCCATGCATGTATAGGGTCCACGAACAGCCTGATAAAGACAAATTAAACGATTTTGACAGTTTTATTCATAACTTTGGCTACAGCATAAGCGGTATCAAAGATATTGTCCATCCAAAAGCACTGCAAACAGTATTAAAAGAGGCTGAAGGTACGCCTGAAGAGAATATCATAAGCAAACTTATGCTCAGATCATTACAGAAAGCTCGTTACAGCGAAGAAAATCTTGGACATTTCGGTTTGGCGGCCAAGTACTACTGTCACTTTACCTCCCCTATACGCCGTTATCCAGATCTGGTCGTACATAGGATAATAAAACTTATGCTAAACAATAAGCTCACTAAAAAGCGTATAAAAGCAATAAACGCTTATCTTCCCAAAACCGCCAAGCAGTGCAGTGAACGTGAACGCGTTGCAATGGAAGCAGAAAGAGCAACTGATGATCTTAAGAAAGTAGAATATATGCAGGATAAGATAGGTGAAAAGTTTGATGGTATCATATCAGGTGTTGTTGCCAATGGCATTTTTGTTGAGCTTGAAAACACTGTTGAAGGGCTTGTGCACATAAACTCAATGGACGATGATTATTATATATACATTGAAAAGCATCATTGCTTAATGGGAAAAAAGACTAGAAATGTATATAGACTTGGTGATAAAGTAAGTATTAAAGTAAGCGCAGTTGATATAGTAAACAGACGCATTGACTTTACACTTAAGAAAAACAGAAAAAATCCAAAAAAGAAACAAAAAAAGGTGGATTCTTATGCAAGAAGGCATAAAAGTAATAGCACAAAACAAAAAAGCAAGACATGACTACTTCATAGATGAAATCTATGAAGCTGGCATGGTTTTAAAAGGCACTGAAATCAAGTCACTTAGGCTCGGGAGAATCAATCTTAAAGATAGCTATGCATATATTAAAAAAGGCGAACTCTATGCTCATGGAGTACATATAAGTCCTTATGAAAAAGGAAATATATTTAATCATGATCCATTAAGAGAAAGAAAATTACTGCTTCACAAAAGAGAAATCGCTAAGCTTATCGGCATCACAACTCAAAAAGGATTTTCTCTTATTCCATTAAGAATCTATTTGAAAAATGGTGTCGCTAAAATGGAGCTCGCCGTTGCAAGAGGTAAAAAGCTTTACGATAAGCGCGATGACGCAGCTAAACGCGATGCAAAACGTGACATAGAACGAGCAATGAGGTCTGAAAAGATAGGCTGATATAAATGCAAGAGTTTCTTGCATTTTTTGTTCGTAACAGTATTTTACGGTTATAATTTATTTAGTAGGTAATCATTTCAAATATGCCCTTCCTTTGCTGATTGACTTTATTTGTATTGTCTGCTATCCTTATGTTGCACTATTGTGCGCTTCATGGGGGCGTTTTGGATTCGACGGGAATGCTTGAAACATGGTAAGCGAGCCGCAGTTCGGAGCTGCGTTAAAATCCGAAGCTTTAAATATAAAAGCAAAAACAGATAAATTAGCTTTCGCAGCATAAGTCTGTGAACGTCTGCCCTAACGATCCGCAGAAGGGTGCAGGCGCCAAGTGTGCGGAGAACGAACTTGCCTAAGCTTTGCGGCAAGCCGGATTAAATGAAGCTACTAAGACATATATCCTTGTAGACAGGAGATATGCCAAGGGAATGCAAATAGTCTACTGCGCTCGGAGAAAACTGTGTAGACGGATTTTCGGACAGGGGTTCAAGTCCCCTCGCCTCCACCATTTTAACGCGAACAAGAATGCCTTTTTTAGTATCTTTTTAAAATTAAAAGTTAACAAAATCATTCACTTTATTCACTAATAAAAAGGGTGTTTGTTTGCATGAGGTTATTAAGGCCTTTCTAGCCTCATTAGCTCTTTTTTATATATAAATATATTACCAATAATTATTCAAGTCACTCAATGACATCTAATGACCTCGAAACCATATACCATATAGATATATAAAAACGCTTATGAATCAAAAAGATGATAGATTTGTTTTCTTATATCTATCATCTTTTTGTCATATAAATTGCTCGAATAATTCTTACTATTGATTTTCATCAAAAGACCCATCTGTGTTGAAGCGCCATCCTTTTATTGGGTAGTCTAAATCCCAGAATTTTTCAAACTTCGTAGTGAATATTTTATAATATTTGTCGTCCAAATAAAGATATGGACCGCCATCTATATAATATATCACTTTATTAAGGCCCGTTGAGTAATGAAATACAAAAATGTACCCGCCAGCGCCCAGATATGATCTCAAGTCGGATTCTTGGATTTCTTCACGTTCTGAAGAATTTAAGACATCACATATCGCTTCTATGTCATCCTGGTTTTTTATTTCTTTTTCTTGGCCTATAAAATCTTTGAAATAACTTGCGTGAACGTTTTTAATTGTAATGCTGCTTATGGTTTTTTCATCTACCACGGTGTTTTTATTATAATTTACTATTATTGACGCTAAAACTATAGCAACCGCTACCATAGCAAAAACTGCATTACGTAATATTTTCATATACTATCTCCTTTATGAACCGTAAGCATATAACCTCAATGAAAAACCTAGATATGGATCAGGAAAATAGTAGGTTGATCCATCTGAAGTCGCTGATTTAAAGCTGTCCCACGGATCCATAATAGTTATATAGCCAGATATAGCATTTATTCCACAAATTACAGCCATATGGCCTTGTATTCCAAAATCATCTTTGAAACACCCAAAAATCGGGCGATTTGCATTTAAAGAACCTACTATCGTGCTATCTGAAGGAATAGAGTAGTGTGCTGTGTACGTTTTCCCATAAATGCTTTTTAAAGCACTAAGTATTTGAGACAAAGTAGCCTGATAATTGAAATTAGATCCATAATAAATCTGGGCAACTTGTGCTGCCGTTTTGTAGTTACTACCTATTAAATAGTTTCCTATGCAAGCTACACAGGCAGCCCAACAAATGTTACTATACGGTTGTTGAGTAACATATGAAACAGGTAAAGATATATAAGTCGAAGCTACCGACATTACGGGAATTTTTTTACTCGCTGATAAGTTTTTTGTATTTAATATTGTTGAGTTCTGGATTGTTGGGTTTGCTTTATATTCAATGCTCTGAACAGCTCTGTAACTACTAAGCTCTGCCGATAAAAACACTGTAGTATCGGTATTATCAATGGCTCCTCTATTTTGCATTTTAGCAAAACTGCCTATCTTTGACAACCCCTCTTGAGAATAAATATAACAGCCGCTACTATCATACACAAGAGCGAACGCTTCATCTGCTGTGACATAAGATTTAATCTTATCTACAAGAGCTTTTGTTATTGTAAAGTTATCACAATCGTCCATTTTAGCAGCGAATGTTACTAAGTTGCCATTGCTTGTCAGAGGATATAGACAAAAATCAATTAGTTTTAATTTTCCTTCCTCGGTAATCTCGTATGCTAAAATTTTGTTACCAATAGACAATGTCGAAAAATCAACATTAGCTAATCCAAATTGCTCTTTTTGCGTACTTACATAGTTAAGTGCACTATTTACTTTACTAATTGTATTACTATCAATTGTTGTCGTACTATTAGATGCAAATGCTGGCATATTAAATGAAAACATTATTAGTAGCGCCAATAAGGTAGATGTTATTTTTTTATATGACTTTAACCTAACCATAACCCTCCCAAATTACTGTTAGATTATTTACTTTGTGACTACATTTTGATAACTATATTAATTCAGTACCTACGAAGAGTAAAAGTTGTTTGATAAATTAGTATCTTGGTCATACCATTAAACGTTGATACTCTTTCGTTATTTTCATTATTCCACCTCTTTTCCTATTTTCTTGCATATATGTATAATTTTGTTATTATTGTACCATAAAAGAACCGCTTGTTTTTTTCATTCCTTTAACGGTCATAATTTTAAGTTAACCGGTTTGTTTCTTTGCTTATTTACAAAATAAATTTTACTATCTTGAACAATTTTACAAAATAACACTAATCCCAAAACCACCTAAAAATACAAAGGTGTTCTTATTTGGGTCAATTAACTCCACCACCTTTAAACAAACAAAAATGTCTATTTCAGGACATTTAAGTGTCTGGCAACCTTTTTTTTAATAAAAATTAGTAAAATCATTCACTTTATTCAAATTATTAAAAACATTCTGGCAGGGAAAACATACAAAAAAAATAAAAGATTTCAGAAAAAACTAAAAGCCTTTTATTTAACTATTATAAATCTATTATTTTTTTAAGTATGTAAAAACTAATATTATATTTAATATCTTTCTTTTAAAATATACTAAACCCAAGATACATTGTAATCGAATAATAGACCGAAGACATAATTGCTGCTAATGGCAGATTAACTCCATTTATCAACACATTATTATCTAATAACTGGTAAAAGTCGGAATTTCCAAATGGCAAAAGTTCTAGCAAGGTTAATAAATAACCATTTGACAAATAAATTGTTAATCCTTTACCCAGAACGCATATTACACCAACGCATAAAGCTATAATCGCATTGCCGGATATCGCAACTATTGCAAATGGAATCGATGATATAAATACAAGCTCTAACAAAAGCAATGAACTTTTGATCATCAGATAGTTTAGAAAACCAAACTCAACTGCTTTACCATTCATTACGAATCACTCCTGAAACAGCAGAGCTTAATGCAAAGCAAACTACAAGTAGCAAGATAAATCCTAAACTAATCAAACCTGCTCCGCTTAAACTTCATCTATGACCTCTTTGCCTTTTTCAATTTTGTATCCATATGGTATAGGCATAATCTCACAACCTTTCTCTTAGTGTTAATCCACACTTTAATACAAAACCTATTTCATATCTTTTGAGAATGATATTGTAATCCACATGCTCCTCAAATGCGTCAGCATCAAATTCAGTAAAAATCCTTGCGCTGTTGACGTACTTAATAAGTTTATTCGAAGCTTCAACATGCTCGTACTCATGATTCACGGAAGCATATAATGCTTCTTTTTCATCACTTAAACTTTTAGCCTCAGCAAGAAGACCTGAATTCTGATCGTTGAAAACCGCTGGCTCTAAATATTCCTTTGCAAACAAATTCATAAGCTGCTGCCTTTTGTTGAAATTGGCCTCAAGAGCCGCTTCCAGCTTATTAATTCGGGCAATTGCTGCCTCCTGGTTAATTGCTTTTAGACTTGCAAGTAGCGGCTGCAACAACACCCTCTTAGTAAATGCCTACTTATTTATCATGTTTAAAAAAGCCACTTCAAAGCTTTTTTCACGTATAAACTGCATGCTGCATAGGTCTTTTTTTAAGATGTGTGTTACGAGCATAAGCGTAATATTTTCATTTGTAACTAATGCAAAAAGAGCATTTCTCATTTACTTTAGAAATGTTCTTTTATAAATACTTAATTATTAAGAAAAATATTTCAGCTCCAACCAAGTGTAGCTAAAATATACAGCGAAGCAAAACAGATTATACCTAATATGCATAAGCAGGGAAGAACCCATTTGGCGTATTTAGTATATTCAATTTTGGAGAGTGCCAAAGATCCAACTGTAATACCTAGGAAAGGAGAAAGTATATTTGTAAGTTTATCACCATTAAGGAATGCCTGAACACCGACCTGAAGAGGAATATTCAAAGTTTCACACATTGGTTGAATTATTGGGCAAAGAATAGCAACTTTTGCTGAGGCAGAAGGAATTATTATATTAATAAGAGTAATTACAAATGACATTCCTATTGTTGCCAACCCAACCCCAAGGTTTTTTAAAGGCATACATGCATAATAGACAATAGTATGTAAGATGTTGCCCTGGTTCATAATCAAAGAAAGTGTTGCCGCACAGCCAATTATAAAACATACAAATGCCATTGAACCACAGCCTTTTGTAAATCTGTTGCTAATATCTTCAAAGGTTAGCTTTTTAATTTTTCCAATAATGAATGCCATAATAATCATGACGGCAACTGTTGCCCCATTACCTTGGTTAAAGCCAGAAACAAGAATTAAGCTAATAACAGGCTGCAAAAGGAAAAGAATAACTACAATAATAGATGTTGGGCTTAAGAAAGCCTCTTTAACAGTGCTATCGTCTACATTTTTAAGGCTATCATCATACCATTCTTTCATAGGAATAATAGATTTACTTGGATCTTTTTCAATTCTCTTAGAATACCTCAAAACAAAAAGCATAGATATAGTGCTTAAAATAAGGAAAATAACAAATCTAACTTCAAAACCGGAATAAATTTGAACACCCATTGCAAGCTGTGGAAGCATACCCCCCGTTGGCGATGAAAGACCACCTGTGAAATAAGCTAAGATTATAACTGACATACCAACGATAGGATCAAGTTTTAGTTTTTTTGCAAACATTAGACCAATGGGCACCATAGCAATAATATGATCTCCACTTGCAAAAGCACCAATAAAACAATAAATATAAAATACGATAGGTACTAAGACATTTATGCCCTTATCCTTGAGTTTAAAAATAGCCCAATCAACTGTTTCATCGATAGCTTTTGTTGATAATATTACTCCTGTATAACCACCAGCTACAAGCAGCATGCCAATTATAAGGCCGGAATTTTGAAGGCCTGTAAGAATAAGCTTCATCGCTTCCCACGGATTTACAGGTGTACTGGTTTTCAAAAAGCTAAATTGATCACTTAATAACTTGCCTGTTGCAGGATCTATTGCAAACTGTCCTGCAGGAATAACATAAGTCATAAGGCTCATAAAAAGCAATAAACCAATCAGCATAACCATCATATGAGGCATTTTAAAGCTTTTTTTTATTTTCTCTGGTGTTGTTATATTCAGCATATCTTATCCCCTCCTCAAATAATAAAACACTATCGTTTAATACTATAATAAAAGGCACTCTCCAACTTTTCTGTAACAATCGCTACAAAAATTAGAGAGTGCCTAATAATGCAAAAGAAAATCATATTATTGGTTACAAATCTCGGGTTTTTTAATTAATTTATTCGTTATTCAGTAATTCCACCAATCTTTTATAATCTTTGACCAATAAACCATTTTTTACTTTTGAAACAATATTGTCCTTTTTTAATCTAGACATAGCTCTTGACACAGTCACTCTGTCGCAATATATAATCTGAGACAATTGCTCATGAGTTATAAGTAAAGGAATAAATATACCGTTTTTTCTTTCTATTCCTATTTTATTTGCAAGAGATAAAATTGTACAGGCTAATTTACTATTTGCATTTAGTAAGGTAAGCATTTCGGATTTACGGGTATATGCAAGACCTCTTTTATGTTCACTGAGCATCATATATGAAAAGAAGTCTTTGTCAGTCTGCATTTGCTTTGTAACGATATCACCTGGAATTTTGTAAACCGTGCAGTTAGTATGCGCTATAAGAGAGCCGGCATATGGCTTACCGGACAAGCAGCTTCTAAACCCAAATACATATCCCTCTGCGCCAAAAAAGTTGATATGTTCTTTACCACTGGCATTAATAAAGGTCATACGTACAATCCCGTTTTGAACAAGAATAATCTTATGATCTTCACTAAACTGATTCTCAATTATATCTTCTTTTTTATATTTTTCAGGAGTGATATCGGAAATTATTTTCCCCCAACCTGAAATGTCTTGAGTAATATACGGTGCATAGTCTACATCTTGAAAGGTTATCATTTTATTACCTTCTAAACAGTTCAGTTTTATGGTTTACTAATAATGCAATTATTTATTCATTGTTTATATTTTGTAACAAACGACACAGAATCGCAGTATGTACGATGAATATAATAACAAGTAAGAATATGATCATATTTACTTATTCGTTTATACTATTTAAGCTATTATATCAAAATTAGTTACTTGATTCAATTAAGTAGCTTAGATAACGTAATTTCAATTTAGCTTAAATAGTACTGAGTACGTTAAGAATTCAATAAGGAGGAGAATAATGAATCAGAAAATTGCGAAATTCATTGATGACAATCGCAAAAACATTGTTAGCGATTGGAAAAATCTTGTAAATGTCGAGGGTAAATGCTCAGAACCCGAATACATGTACGAGGTCGCAGAACATGTAAACCAATTGTTCCTCGATGCAGGCGTAGACTGCAAGGTTTATAGTGCAAAACCAACTGTTCCTCCGGTTGTGGCTGGTGTTATTGGTGCGGATAGACTTGGTGTTCCTATAATTTTTTCAGGCCATTTTGATACAGTTTTTCCAAGAGGTACATTTGGTGAGAATCCTTTCAAAATTGATGATGATGGCAACGCACATGGCCCTGGTGTCTTGGATATGAAAGGCGGTATAATAATTGCACTTTATGTAATCAAAGCATTAGAGTCTATAGGTTATAATGAGAGGCCTATCAGAATTTGTTTTTGCGGCGATGAAGAAGGTGGCTCAGAACACCATTATGCTGCTGATTTGATTAAGGAGTGGACAACTGGTTGTATAGCAGGTTTCAATATGGAAACAGGCCCTGTAAATAATGACTTATGCGTAGGCAGAAAATGGGCAATGGGCGCTGACCTTACAATTCATGGTGTATCAGCTCATTCCGGCAACAACTATGAGGTAGGCAGAAATGCTATAGTTGAAGCTGCTTATAAAGTTATTGCTATTCAAAACATGAACAATATGGAATTAGGTACGCATATGAACCCTGCAATAATTCATGGTGGACAGATGTTTAATAGTATCCCTGATGAAGTCCAGCTTAAAGTAAGCGGTCGTTTTAAATATATAAGTGAAATTGAACGTGTTAAAAAAGAAATGGAAGAACTATTTAAAACTCCAAACGTTGAAGGAACTTCTATTGATTATACTATCACCGATGCTATGGGCGGCTTTGAGGCTTCTGAAAAAAATATGGCGTTGCTGGCGTTTGTTAAGAGTGTATGTGAAAAAGAAGGTCATCCTGTAGTAGGCAGTGTTTTCCTTGGCGGCGGATCAGATGCTAGTATTATGGCAGAGACAGGCATTCCTGTATTATGCTCTTGTGGCGTTCGTGGCGAATGGAACCATACTGATAGAGAATATGCTGTTGTTGAATCTATGTTCGAGAGAATAAATATGTGGTGCAGCGTTGTTCTGGACTTAAATAATTTCAAACTTTGATTAATAGGAGATATAACTATGGTTGAACTAGAAAAGAAAGAGATGCGTGATGTTAAAGTCACTGTTAAGCCACAAGGGTGGATAGCACTAATTATTATGCTATGTATGTTTAGTGGTTTGTTTGCGCAAATGTCAGGGCCCCTTAGTTTCCTTAAAGTTTTGGATTTAAATACCTTGGTTGGTGCTTTTGGTACAATTGGTGATACCGGCAAGAACTTTATGGGAGCTGGTGGTGTAGGAGCTCGTGATGGTTTTATGTTTGCGCTCTCACTTGCTCCAAGCTGCGTATTTGCTATGGGCTTGATCGAGATATTCACAGAAATGGGTGTAATGGAAGCATTCAGAAAACTATTCACACCTATCCTTCGTCCTCTTCTTGGACTGCCTGGAACAGCAGGTCTAGCTTTGGTTAATTCGCTTAACGGTTCTGATGTTGCAGCTATACTTACAAAAAAGCTTTATGACGATGGTGAAATTACTGATGATGAAAGAACTATATTTGTTGCTTTCCAGTATCCGGGCTCAGCTCCTATCGGTAATATGATAGCAACGCAGGCTGCGCTGCTGCCTGTTACAGTATTGGCAATGGGACCACTAATCTTAGTTGTTATACTTTGTAAACTTATTGGAGCAAACCTAGTAAGATTATACCTAAAGGCTAGCAAAAATAAGAACAAGAAAAAGGAGGCATGATTTATGGATACACAAAATTCCGCAATTGCACAAAGAAAATTAGGCTTAATTGAACTCTTTATGGTCGGCGCTAAAAAAGGCTGGAATGTTGCAATAAATACTATCATGCCTGCTATGGTACTTGGTTATGTTCTTGTTCAAGTATTTCAAGTAACTGGTATTATGGCAGTACTGTCTAATGTTGCAGGCCCTGTTATGGGGATATTCGGACTTCCAGGCGAAGCTATTACTGTTATTCTTAGCGCATTCTTTGCAAAAGCTGCCGGTGCTGCTACAGCATTTAACCTTTATGCAGCAGGCACTATAACAGCAGCACAAGCAACAATCTGCGTTATGCCATCAATGCTAATGGGTACTCTTGTTGGTCACTATGCAAGAATAGTATTGGTAAGTGAAACAAATAAAAAACATACAGCTCTTATGTTTGGTGTAGCATTGTTTGATGCAGCTATAGGTATGTTGATAATGAGAGCAATTCTCGCGATTATGGGCATAAATTAATCTAAAAAAATCTTTAAAGAGTTTGTAATAGCCAGGGACTTTTGATATCCAAAATCCCTGGCTACTGTATATAAATATTTTTTATATTCATTAGATATAATCCCACCATCTCAAAACTGCTACCAGTGTTATCTGAATCATTCATGACATCTATTGTCATCGAGGCTATGCCTTATAGCATAATTGTTATACCCCACCCTCCTAAATAAACAAAGATGTTCTTCTCTGGACTCATTTCCTCCACCACCTTTAAACAAACAAAAATGTCTATTTTTGGTGTCCTAAAGGTTGATTCTTTTCATTTAGGAATGAAAATTCTAATGATACAAGTACCAATTCATCTGAAAGTTATTAAATTCTTCCAAAAGCATTAGTATTATATTAAATAAGTATATTATAAACTTAATTCTTTATATCTCCGGATACATCAAAGATCTTAAAATGCCTTCACTGAAAACAAATAGACATTTTACTAACCGAATAAAAAAAATTACTTTGAAGCACAACTTGATATCAACTTTACTGATCAAAGTACTGTGTTTTCTCAAATCTGAGTCAGCCACAAAGGCTCATATGAGAAAAAATAAGGAGTTAGAAGACCTTAAATAAATGTTTTACGAGTCCTTTCAATCCAAATATCTCTTTTAAAATAGCATGATGCTTTATCTTGCAATAGAAGGTACATAATTTTTTATGCGCCCAGTTAGTATTTCGCACCAGACCAATTTTACTTTAAGTTCGGATTGATAAGTCACAGGAGATTAACCTAGGCCTAGCACAAAATTATAGTTTGCTGCCTTGTTACATTTAGCGCTTCTGTTGCTCTTTCTCCATATGAATTAGGTAAAAATGATCGGAATATGTAATAAACTATTTAAATATAATGTCAGTATAAACAGGTACAGCTTTAGCATGGATTATAAAAAAAATCTTATTATAAAAAATAATGTGTCAAATGTTGCTGCTCATTAATTATTTTATAAGTATCATCATATAATACCGTGATGTTTAAACTATTTTGCAAAGTAATTGAAATAAGAACTGCTTTATCGTAAAATATTAGTAAAGAAATGGAAATCAATAAATATTATAAAAAGTTTGTAAATATGAATTGTTTCTCTCTTGTCGTTTTGGCAGCTCTTCAGGTAAAAATGAGACAGCTAGTGCGATATTAAGCTTTGCACTATTCTGAAAACGACTAAATACAATTTTATAAGGAAAATAGTTTTATGAACAATATTTCAGATTCAAAAGATTTTTTAGGTGCATCATCAAAGCCATTAGCAGATCAGCCAACAAAATTGACTCCTGATGCTTTTGAGAAATTATTTGATGTAACTGTTGTAGAACCTACAAAGCTTTTTGATAATGTATACTATGTGGGTTATAAAGGTGTGGGCTCGTTTGTAGTCACTACTTCAGATGGAATCATTTTAATTGATACCATGTGGAAATATGATGACGCTAGTGATGTTATAGTCCCTGGCATCAAAAAATTAGGCTTTAATCCTGCAGATATCAAGTATGTACTCATATCTCATGGACATATTGATCATTACGGCAGCAGCAGATATTTTGAAGATCACTATGGATCCACGATTTTCATAAGTAAAGTTGACTGGAATTATATGACTAATCCCGAAACTCCTGTACTTATTGACCCTTTTGGAAATAAGTCCAATACTTGTCCTCTTCCCACAAAATACACTGAACTATCGGATGGGCAAAAAGTAACTCTTGGAAATACTACAATTACAGTAATATCTACTCCGGGGCATAGCCCAGGGTGTGTTTCCTTCATTATACCTGTGAAAGAAAACGGAGTTCCACACATGGCAGCTATTTGGGGCGGAACAGGACGTCCTCAGACTCTTAAAGAAAATGAAATGTACCTTGAATCATTAAATCGCTTTGAAGCTCTGACGGATTCTGCAAATGTCGATGCTGAAATGAGTATACACCCATTTGTTAATAACCTTCTTGAGAAAATGGCTGTTCTCCGGTCTCGTAAACAGGGAGAGCCTAACCCAGTTATTATTGGGAAAGACAAGTTTAAAAAATATTTGGATACTGAATTAAGAAAAGATTGTATAAACAAGATTGCACATTTAAAAAAGCAGCTATAGCTGCTTTTTTATTTGCCCTTTTATCTTTTATTCAATAATTCCTTGAATTTTGAGTTATAGTATTTGCCTGTCCATAATTACCCATCTGTCTGTCAACCTCAATGATAATAGTAGATGGTAGATTATCCTTATCAAAAGCTGCCACAAGTAAATGATGCCTAAACTGTTCAGAATCACAGAATATTGTTAAGTCGACTATAATACCTTTTTGCTTCATATTTTTAAGCTATATCTACAATGTATCCTGCTCGTTTCTTCCTCAACATCGTGTAACACGGGACATTAGCAAGGTGGGATGAATATGTGCAGTGGCTACTACATAAACAATGAAGATGAAATAATTGAAATGCGGGAGATAATCCAGGAAGTAAATGAGCTTTATAAAGATACCGTAAAACTCGTCACAATGAAAGTAAGCGAAATATTCCCTACTGAGATACTTCCTATTATCACTTTATTACAGCTGATTGTAACAATAAAAAGCGAGCATATATACAACCTAAATTAAATTATTAATCCTAGTCTTTAAATCAACAACCTTATTTTCTATCAACTTAGCTATTTTGATAAACTCATTTTTATCTTTGCCTGTTGGGTCTTCTAATCCCCAATCCTCCTTGTATTTACATGGTACATAAGGGCAAACGACATTACACCCCATAGTAATAACAACATCTACAGGCGGTATTTCAGTTATCAATTTTGACTTTTGGGTTGTGTTCATATCAACACCATAGAGTTCTTTGATAACCAATACAGCGTCTTGGTTAATTTGTGGCTTTGTTTCTGTCCCAGCTGAATAAGCCTCATAACTATCCGATGCTATTAATTTGGATATAGCTTCTGCCATCTGCGATCTGCATGAGTTATGTACACAAATAAACGCTACTTTTGGTTTTTCTTTATTCATTTTTTTATTCTCCGTTTAATATCCTTTTTATTAACGTAAATTAGCTAATTGCTTCCATCAGCTATTGTATTGTTTTCTATGTTTGGCTTTGGGAACCAGCTTTTAGTACTGTTTGCAATATTAACAAGTATAAGCATTACAGGTACTTCCGTTAATACCCCTACGGTAGTAGCAAGAGCAGCTGGTGAGGTTGTGCCAAACAAAGCAATTGCTACAGCTACTGAAAGTTCAAAAAAGTTGGATGCACCAATCATTCCAGCAGGTGCAGCAATATTATGCATAAGTTTAAGCTTCCTGCATGCAAAGTATGCTATGAAGAAAACGAGGAAGGTCTGAGTAGTAAGCGGTATTGCTATCAAAAGTATGTGCAATGGATTATTAATGATTACATCCCCTTGGAAAGCAAATAATAAAATTAATGTTAACAATAAACCGATAGTAGTAGCATTATCGAATTTTGGTAAAAACTGCTTTTCAAAATACTCTATACCTTTGTTTTTACTGATAAACATTCTTGTAAGTATGCCACCGGTTAAAGGAATAACTACAAACAGTACTACAGATAAAATCAATGTATCCCATGGTACCGATATATCACTGACGCCTAATAAGAATTTTACAATTGGTATAAAAGCAACCAAGATGATTAGATCGTTTGTCGCAACCTGTACAACAGTATACGCCGGATCACCTTTTGTAAGATGGCTCCATACAAATACCATTGCTGTACAAGGTGCTGCGCCAAGTAAAATCATCCCTGCAAGATATTCTTTAGCAAGATCTGGAGTTATAAAGTTCTTAAAAACGAAATACAAGAAAAACGTACCTAAAGCATACATTGTAAACGGTTTTATCAACCAGTTTGTTACCCATGTCACATACAACCCTTTTGGATTTTTACCAACATTTTTTATGCTTTGGAAATCCACCTTCATCATCATTGGGTAGATCATTACCCAGATTAATATTGCCACAGGTATGGATACCTTTGCATACTCAAATTGGTTTAGGAAGGCCGGCACCCATGGCAAAAACCTGCCAATAAGCACGCCTACTACCATACATGCTACCACCCAAATTGTTAAATACTTTTGAAAAAATCCAATACCTGTATTTTTTTCTGTGTTCATAAATTCACTCCTAGTTTATGTTAATCACACAATTTTTCTGTTTTACATTTTGCCATTTGCTCAATGTCAGCCTGGTAAGTAGTTAGTTCTTTGAGCCTAATATTCAGATAATTGCATAGTTCTATATTTTTTTCGCAGAACTCCTTATTCACTGTGTAGTATGCCCACTGTGCATGTTTAGCACTTGTTAATATCCCTGCATTTTTTAACGCAGTAAGATGTCTTGATGCATTTGATTGAGTCAGACCAAGACATTTCTCAATTTCACAGACACACATCTCCCTGTTCCAAATCATTGACAGTATACGAAGCCTTGTTCCGTCCGATAAAGCCTTAAATATATCAACCAACTCAATTCACCTCTTTGCTAATTTGCATATGTTCATACGTTCATATTCTATGATTATTAAAATAATTTGTTACGTTATTTTATTATTTTATTATGCTTATATGATCATTTGCTCATATATTATAACAAATAAAAAGCTAATTGAACCTTAGTTTTTTATTTGTTATAATTATTTTATTTACAGCAAGAGTCTGTACACCCACATGAGCATTCTGTATCGTTTTTTCTTCAACATTTTCTTCAGGGATTTCCTCAACCTCAATATTACAACAGCACGAACTTTTTTTAGCCTTTTTATTTTCATTAAGACGGTTAAGCAAACCCTTTTTCTCATTATCATTTTTCATAAATCAGTTTCCTTCTTTCAATTATTATTTTTGTTATATTTTATACGCTTATTGGAAGCATATTAAATATTAACCCTGAAACAACAGCGGTAACAAATACTATTACAATAAATGCAATAATTATTTTTTTCTTAAATATACTAGCGAGCATTGTAAGCTCGGGAATAGCTATACCAGCGCCACTAATAATAAAAGCAATTACTGCGCCAATACTTGCACCTTTTTCTATTAATGCCAGCCCAATAGGGATAGCAGCTTCTATACGAATATACAGTGGCATACCGATTAGCGCAACAATGACAACTGCAAATGGATTATCACGCCCTGCAACATTTGCAAGAAGATCTGTAGGCATATATCCATATATAGCCGCCCCAATCGCTACACCAATTATTATATATATAAAAACACCCTTTAAGTCCGCATATGCTTTTATAAAAGATGCTTTTAGCTTATTTTTATACCCAATTAGCAGTTCGTTATCGTCTTCATGCATTCCGCCTTTTATACGAACATGCTTTATTTGGTTTGCCCACCCCATTTTTTCAAAAAGTACTCCAAAAAGCACTGCAAATATGGATGTCAAAACAAAAAACCAAATAGCAATATACCAACCCATAAATGTTCCAAGCAAAATAAAAACTAGCGGATCCATCAAAGGTAATGCAATAACAAAAGACATAACCGTCCCAAAAGAAACTCCTGACTCAAGCAATCCTAAAGTCATTGGAACTGTAGAGCATGCACAAAAAGGTGTAACGGCTCCAAAAAGCACCGCCATTACGTTGCCTAATATTCCTTTCCCTGATAGCCAACCTTTTATTTTACCTTGGGGTATATACATAAGTAAAAATGCAATTACTGTGCTTATTCCAATAAACAATACAACAAGCTCTGCCATAATTGTTATAAAATATTGTATGGTAACTAATAAACTATTCACTAAACCTCACCTTTCTCGTATTATACTTTTCTTGTTTCATGCTTTTGTACAGAGGAGGCTATTATTTCTAGGGAGGATTTAATAGTTTCTATAGTTTTCATATCGTTTCCTCTTAAAACTTTACCAAGATAAATTGAGTACTCTTCAATAATTTCTTCTATTACTTCAACCCCTTTTTTAGTTGAGTTTACGCAGCATACACGTCCATCTATCGAGGAGATTTCTCTAGTTACGTATCCCTTTGTTTCTAATCTATCAATAATTTTACTTGCGCCACTCTTTGTAAAGCTCAATATATTTGCTGTATCTTGAATTGTAATGTTCTCACTCTCAGTAATCTTTTTAAGTACAATAAATTCTACTAATGATAGATCTTTGCAGCACTTATCATTAAATTCTTTGTTTCCGAAATGCCAAGCGAGTTCAATAATAGAATTATATATTTCGGTTATGTTACTATTCATTGGATAACCCCTCTTCGAAAATAGTATCCATTGTCAACTATTATTTTAAAATTAATTTCCATCGTCAACTAAACAACTACACTTACCTTTTTATTTAACTTATGTTTTAATAAGCCGTTTGTTACAGTTTAGTCAAAATAATTAAAAAAATAGCAGCTACTGACTTCCAGTAACTGCTATACGATGATAATTTTATTTTAAATCATTTGCAGACTTTATTTATCTTTATCGCTTCATAGAATTTTTTAAGTTTTGTGGTATGGAATATTCGGTTTCTTCTTGTTCCTTGTTGTTATTTCCATATACCTCTTGTGATATCGCCTCAATAATTATTTCTTTAGGCGCAACTGTGTATTCTTTCCCATGATATACCCAAATTCTGCAGTCAAAATCATCTCCGTATAAAACGCAGCAGGCTTCGCATAAACTCTCTTTTACATTCTTTTGAATATAACGGCCGTTTACACCGGTTGCAGAAGAACTAACAAACTTATATTTTCTAGTTAGTTCTTTGGGAGTAATATTTATTTTATTTACAGTAACTTTAGCACAGTTGCATTAAGAACCACTGGCACATCCAAAAGTGCTTTATCAAGACTTGTGTCTGTTCCTTGGCTGCGTGTACATACACTTGAATCAATATACAGAAAATCTATTATAATGCTTTTCTCTATTTCATCTTTTTTTGAGTAATCACAGCAACCAGTCCCATAGCCGCAACCGCATCCAACATATGAGTTTTAAAGAATTATAATATGTCTTCAGCATCTTGTTCATTACTAACCCTATTTTAAACAAATGATTTAAGAGGATTACCGAATTGCTTCAAAAGTGCTTCTACATCTATTGACTTTGCATTATCTGTTATCATTCGCCTCAATGTTTGCCCTTAATAATTATATAGCTAATAACAGGATACAACATAATTACATAATATTAGCTAAGCACCTTATAATCATCTTTTCTACAAAATAATATTTAAAACTTATCAACCTGCATATGCCTTATTAAATGGGCACTTTTTGCCTATACACTGCTGATTAAATTTTGTAAATTCGCAGATTGGCTTTTCTGCATCAAGTTCAATTCCGTATTTCTCTTTAACAAATTCTATTGCAGCTAGTGTAGATAAAAATCCGTTCCTTTTGCAGCATCTGGGTCCGCCTATTTCAGAAAGCTTTTTTATTGCTCTCGATGTATATTCCATATTATGTTTAAAATATTCAGTGTCACTCATATAGCTTGTATTATTTAGTATAGACAGAGCAGCACCTATTGAAGCTGCAGACCCGCAAATTCCCCAGTTTCCGCATATTGCTCCCGGTATCATTTTCCCTCTTTTAGCAAGTTGATCCAGTGCGGATGCTAAATCAAATTCTTTTCCTGCATTATGCATAGCTGTTAAAAATGCTGCGCCATCGAGTATATGATGCTCGGGACCATGAATATCAATAAAATCTTCTTTCATTATACGTCTCAATATCTCAATCGGGTTTTTGCTTTTTTCTTCTAAGCAATATTTTTTAATTAACTCAATTTTATCATCCAAAGAATAGTTCATAATTTTTTACTTCCCCTTTTTTAAAGTTATTTCTAACTGTTTTATATATTAATTTTAAATGTTCAAAAGTTTATTGTTTTTTTAAGTCGCATATTAATTATTTATTTTATTCTATTAATAATTGAATTTACTTTATCCTCAAGCTCTGCCAACCCATTTTCATCAAAATAATTTTTATTTTTCTTAATGCCAATATCATCTGTAACACTTATTTCTACGTCTGGCTGAATATTAATTGATTTCAGAGCCTTACTTGCACACCCTACGTTACATCCATTAAGTGCTATATAATATTCGGACTTTTTAGCATTTTTAACAATTCCTTCAATGCCTAATGGTAATCCAAGAGCACAAACGAAATTAATGTTATCATTTTTTTGAGCCAACTGTGTAACGCACTTTGTAGTCACCATACCTACATTGCATGCTCCTGAACAAGGTAAAATACCTACAACCTTTTTAGCAGTTACTTCGCAGGGTACATTTGTTTCATTTGTTTCTTTATTCATATCAATATCCTCCTTATCTAATTATTATAATTTTTACATTTAATACAATTTATTTACTTATTAATTCTGCATTTTCGTATATTTTACTTATTTCTTCTTTAGAAATAAACTTTGCCAAAATATATGCCATGATAATTATTCCTGGTATATCAATCAGCAATCTTGTTACTGCGAATTTTACTCCAAGCGCTTGCATCTCGAACAAAAACATTGGAATTTTCGTTGTGGACCATGCTCCAATGAAAATAAGTATATTGCTAAATTTCACACCTTTTTTCATAAATACAGCAGCAACCGGAAACGCTCCATAAAGCGGACCCGCCGCAGCTGATCCTATAAATATTGAGAGCAGAATACCTTTTAGTCCTGAACCTTCGCCCATGTACTTAACCATTGTTTCTTTTGGGACCCAGACATCCAATAGCCCTAATAAAACAAATATTGGTGGTATTACTAATAGCATTTGACTAAATGTATTTAAAGAAATACTGATCGCTTTAATCCCAATATTGCTATTTACTATTGTTAGAATACCTACTAGTACTATTACTATTAAAAATGCTTTATATCTTTTTGCAACTGCTTTTATATTAATTTTCATATTCCACCCACCACCAAACCAATAATATATGCAACAATAAATGAAAATAAAAATGCAAGTACGTTCCTTAAAATCGTCAGCTTTTTACCGAAATATTTAATTTCAACTGGTATCGTTACAACTCCGACCATCATGAGTGTTGATACAAAAGCTCCAATTTGCATATACCCTGCACCATTTTGAAGGAGCATTGCTGCCGTTGGAAATGCAACAAACCCAGGTATTAATGTAATTGCGCCTACAACGGCTGCTAAAATTATTCCAAGCCATCCTGAGTTTCCACCGATTATAAGCGAGATCGCTTCAGGATTAAGTATCGCCAGCAACACCCCCACTAACAGTATTACTACCATGAACTGTGGCAATATGTTTTCAAATGATTTCCAAGCCTTTTTTAATGATATCTTAGTTTTATTTTTATCTTTTGCTAAAGATATAAAAAGCATAACTCCTGCTATTCCATAGAGAATATATGTATCCAAAAATTAATCCCCTTTCATTCATAAAAATCTATTTATATAACTAAATATAATGAACACTATTTAGCTATTATATCTACCCCTTCACATGATCTGTTTTCAAACTGAATCGTGACATGATTAATCCCATAATTCAATAGTTCATGTTCAATTTTACTTAGTATCTCTTTTGTACTGCTTACTAGCATATCCTTTATATTTACATGTGCTTCAAAGTTTATATTATGTTCATCCAAACTCCATACGTGTACATGATGTACGTTTTCAATGGCATCTATTTTTTCAAGTTCTCTAACAACAGCTTCAATATCAAAATTTTCCGGGACACCTTGCATTAGTATTCGAATAGCATTTTTGACTATTTCATAACTTTCCTTTAAAACATAAATAGCTATCAAAACAGTTAAGACTGGATCAACCCAATAAATATTAAAATAATATATAAGAACACCGCTGATTACAACACCCACAGAAGACAAAGCATCACTTAGCAGATGCAAATAGGATGATTTTATATTCATATCACCTTTTGCACCCTTTTGCAGGAGAATTACTCCCAAAATGTTTGCAAAAAGTCCAATTACTGCAACCCATATCACAAGGCTTCCGTTAATTGGTTGAGGATTTACGAACCTTGAATAAGCTTCGCTAAACAAATAAACAGATATTGATATTAGCACTGAAGAATTTACTAATGCTGCGAGTATAGTTGCCCTCTTATAGCCAAAGGTTCTTTTTGTATCTCTCTCTTTTTTGGATATTCTAATTGCAATATAACTGATTATTATTGATATTCCATCACTTAAGTTGTGCAGCGAATCAGAGATTAATGATATACTGCCCGAGAACATACCACCTACTAACTCAGTAATAGTAATAATAAAATTTAATGCAACTACAATAACCAGATTTTTACCTTTTACCTCTGAAATATTGTGATTATGCCCATGACCATGGCCGTCTTCATGGCTACGTCCTTGCCCACTATGGTCATCCATATAATAATTTATCCTCCTTTAGCACGCATGTTATGGTTTTAATATAAATAATTTTTCCAAAAGTTATCTTAATAATCCGTTTTATTATCGTGAACCAATTGTTCAGCGGTTGCTTATGCTTCCAAGAAACTCTCTTATATTCTCAAACATTTCCTTATTTAACGTGTACCTCATCCATGCCCCATCACGCTTTGCGCTTATTAGGCCGCTATCACATAATATTTTCATGTGGTAGCTTAAAGTTGACTGAGATATACTCAATTTTTCTAATATAGCACAGGCACACATCTGCCCACAGGAAAGCATATCTATTATCTTTAGCCGCGTTTCATCAGCTAATGCTTTAAAAACAGATGCATATTTTTCATATGAAAACTCCATATAAATGCTCCAATCATATTTATATTCTTCGATTACATTGATGAATATCGATATAGTTACATTATATTGATAATATCGATACTTGTCAATATAATATTTTATCAATCTAAAATAAAATTAGATATCAAAAAGACTTTAGTTTTTCTTAAGTCCTTTTGATATCTATTGGATATAACTTAATCGCCAACTCTGGATTTGCTAATATCAAATTACGCTTTTAAATAAATATTCTATTGACCAAAAAATTAAAAGCCACTTAATATGTCTAGAGGCCTCGCGGTATACTTTAAAACATAACGTTTATCCACACTACCCCAGAAACATAAAGATGTTAGCTCTTAGGTATATTGGCTCCTTTTTTAGAAATGTAATAAAAACCACTATTTAAGGCTATGTCAAGGATTAATTAAGTGTTTTAAATAAAAAACATCAAAAACTCTATAACAAAACCGTTATTCCAAACCTACCTAAAAACACAAAGGTGTTCTCCTTTGGACCCATTAGATCTGCCAACTGGGAACGAACATATGTGCCTATTTCAGGGTGAAATTGGACTTCTGTTCTGAAAAAATCAACAAAATCATTCACTTTATTCACTTATTTATCCTGCTACTCTTGAAATACTAAAAGACCATTTATTATTTTCAATACCTAGAAATCACGAGCAACTTAATTAATTATATATTCTTTTTGGAATGGTCGAAAGCTTGATATTTCTTATTTATGTTTCAATCTAGACTATTTGGATTTTGTAGTTTGAATTTACATTTAGCAATCATATATATTATAATCATATACATGAGCATTGGTATTTTATTGTTTTTCTATATTAGACAGCATAATATAAAAATTGTTAAAAAACGCATTTATATGAATGGAGGATACCTATGGGATTTTGGGATGATTTAGTAAAAGCATCTTCTTACTCAAACGCATCTGGTAATGACTTACCTTACGTTGTATTGCAAGTTACTTTAAAAGAAAAACTTTTTGGAACAGGCTCCGGAAATCTTTCTGAATTAGAGAAAGTCATTAATGACCAAGTAAAAAAGGGATACCGATTGCACACAATCGCAACATCAAATGGCGGAAGTAAAGGATTTGGCGGTGGTGATCGTATACAAGCAACATTGGTTTTTGAAAGACTATAGTCCTAAAAGCATACTATGATTTTTCAGAGCCAAAATTCTTATTTTAATAATAAGCAGCGTCAGAATTACTGCCACTCCTACATGTGCCAAAAAGAAGCAACCTTAATACCATGACTACAGAGTAAAATCTTTTTATGGTCTATCTCTATTTATTTGTAATATATTGAAGTTTAATGTATATTGCTTTTTTAACCCATTGATCATAGTATGTATGATATGCAACTCCATTTAAATATTCTGCAGCAAAGCCACGATGCTGTAAAGACACAATCCATAATTAACTGCCATTGATGCATCATTCGGGTTTGGTGAACTCCTGACTTCGAAAACAGCTGTTGTTGAGAACGGCATCAGACCAAACGATGCTATTACCACTTTTTTTGCTGATGCATCAGTAACGTTAAAACTTTATTGGCATCCATAGGGCCAACCGGTACTCGTTTTCCCTTATTCAACACACACCCAGCAGGATAATATATAGTTGGCTCAATAGTTCTCTCCCTTATTATCTGTATAAATGCATAAGAAATGCAGTTTAGCTCATCTTTTGCCTGAACTGTACCATAATTTCCGCCGCTTACTTGTTGAGTTGCTGCAAATACTAATATTGACATTGCATTAGATGTAAGAATTCGATTTTTCATCTTAATTTTCTCTTATATAGATTTAGATTCTTTTCTGATCTTGCACTTTGCACATACTCACATATATCGAAACCTTAGGCATTTTAAAAACCAGCCTCTATTTTGAAATGCTTTTACCAATGCTTTATATACAATAATTAAAAATAATGCAGTTTTTTCTTTATTTCAACATTTATGATATCTTCTATATCTGTTTTATTATAAATAACCACCGAATCTTTATTTTTATTTAAACGGTTATAATTGGGGGCTATTATATTCCACATATTTCCCATTTATCCATGTTTTACTTTCTTTTCTGTTTAATACTCATCCATACTTACCGTTTTACTTTCAAGGTATTATTAAAACTACTGTAGTCGGGCTATACCTTTTAGATTACCCGGTGATTTATAAAACATCATAGTATACTTAATATTCTTTAATACTTCTGTCCAATAATCTTCTGAATCTATGCTTTACAGCCAAATATTTACTACCCCTCCGTCCAAATCCTCAAAGGTGTTCTTCCTTTGACTTTTTTCTGCACCAACTAAAAATACCGTTAAAACAACGGTATTTTATAAAAAGCATTCCATTCTTTTTTGTAACATATGTTACTTTGCAATAAAATAATATTCCTACCTAGATCCTCCCTAAAAGGTAATGTGTTTTCTTCTGGTCCTTTTGCTTTATTTTTAAAATAAACAGATTAAAAGTTTTTTGATCTCTTTAAAAATCACATTTTTTTCTAATTGCTCAAAAGGCAAAAAACATTTATGAGGTAAGTCCTCCTTTAATTATTGAAGCATTCTTGCAACTCTTTATTTTTCTTATCATTCATAGCTTTGATTCTTTTCAAGGCAAGAAGTATTATCAAGTTTATACAGCCACAAGCAATTCCAAAAATAATGCCAATTTTATATGTTTTAAATAAATCATACAGAAAGCCTATTATTGTTAATGAAGAAGCGCTCCCAATACTGGTAAATATAAAAATATACGAATATATCGAAGCATATTTTTCTGCTCCAAAAGTATAGCGAGTAAGTAGTGGAATTCCAACTGCACCGACAGCATATACGGCACCATACATAAAGGCAATTATAAGCATAAAGACATAGTTCTGGGTCGGATCTGCAAAGTAAAGCAGTATAAGTGAAAGAATATTAACAGATCCTAATATTGCGCTTGCCTTAACTGGACCGATTTTATCACTCATTGTTCCCAAAAGTAATTTACATACAATATTTCCTATCATTCCCGCTGAAATCATAGTGGCACCTAAAGTTGCCGTGCTTCCTAAACTGACCGTATATCCCGGGAAATGCTGCGCAATGCCACAAATGGATGAAGACAAAAAGGCGAAAACAGCCATAATTATTAATGGCATGGAAATTATTTTACCATTATTCCTGTTCACATCTTTAATTTCTATTACAGTTTCCACGTTTGCCACCGCACCATACGGTAACAGGTTCCTTTCTTCAGGTTTAAATTTCAGTACGAATAATGTTCCTGGCAGTGCAAGTATAGCAATTAAGGCGCCCATTACTATATATGCGATTTTCCAACCTGAAGCAATAATAATAGAGCTGAACATTGGGCTAAATATTGCACCGCTTAACCCACTAAAAGAAAGTGTTAGTCCCATAGCAAACCCGTGCTTTTCTTCGAACCAATTACCTATAATTGCAGCAATCGTAGGTAATGCGAATAAACTACAGCCGATACCTCTTACCGCTCCTAAAACATAATACAGCCAAACATTGCCGCCCAATGACATGAGCATTGTCGCTACGCTTGCTAAAACTATTCCAGTGCTCATAACGACTCTATAATTGTATTTTCTTGATAGCATTATCCCAATTGGGCAAAGCAACCCAGCTAAGAGATTGGAAATCGTTGCATGCAAGGAAAAAGCGCCAACTCCAATTCCAAGATCTTTAGAAACAGGCGTAAAAAATACACCAACTGAGTTGTTGCAAATTCCTATTGCGCTTGCTGCTAATGCACAGCAAACAGCAATTGTTATCCAATGATATTTGGTTTTGTTATTCATATTTATTAAGTACCTCACTCAATTACATAGCGTATAGGCAACAAAACAGCAGCCTATATTGAAGCCAATAAATTATTTAATGATAACATGCTTATAATCAAAATAGCAGGCATTATTAAAATCATGATTTACTCAGCTCGTATTCGTCCCCTACCGTTTCGATTTTAAAGCAAACAGGACGCAAGCCGTCATTAAAGGTATTGATTGAAATATGCCTGTCTTTCATCCATGTTTCCCAGAAGCCGTCTGCACCAAAACAAAGGGCAAAAACATAATGTTGTATGGCTTTCCATGCCTCATTGCAAAAGCCTTCAGGTTTTTCATAATGAGTTACATATACATCTCCAAGTTCAAATTTAGTGCATTTGCCAAAATTTTCAATTCCGTATTCTTTCACAAATTCTTCATAGAAATCTTTTTTAATAACTGTAATTTTAACTTTTTTCATTTTGCGCACTCCCTTGAATAAATAATCTCAGCCTGAAGCATTTTTGACAACATTAATATAATGCTCACCTGCCTGATCGAAACCTGCATTTTATGAATTTCATATCATATCTGATTATCTTCTGGTTAAGGAGCCCTTATTTTATCTTTCTAAATTTACAATTAAACGCAAAAAAAAATGGTTTTAATTAGCAATCTCATCTTCTAAAGTCTCAATTTTGAATACAACTGGCCTGAACCCATCATTACAGGTATTAATTGAAATATGATCTTTCAAATCCCAAAAACCATCTGCGCCATTGCTAAGTGCAAATACATAATGCCTAATTGATGCCCATCCCTCGTTGCAAAAGCCTTCTGGCTGCCGACAATCTGTAATAATAAATGTTTGGCCTATTTCAAATCTGGAACATTTACCGAGGCCTTTATTTCCATATTCATTAACTAAGTCTTCATATAAATCTTTTTTTAGCACTGTAATTTTGACCTTCTTCATTTTTATGCTCTCCTTTATGCTCTCCAAATTAAACTAATATGTGTATTTAAAATTTCTGCAGTAATATATGTAATTCTTGCATGGTTAATAAAACTATATATATAATACAATAGTAGTGTCTCTTATATAAGGTGCGCTTTGCGATAATTTATAGGAACCACCCTTCAAATTCAGGAGGCTTATTTATGATATATATTGATAAGGATTCTGCTATTCCATTATATATGCAGATTTATACTCGGATAAAAGAAGATATATTGTCTGAAGATATTGGCAAAGGCAGCGTACTTCCTGGTACACGTGTTCTAGCACAGAGCCTTGGAGTTGGTCGCAATACAGTTAATAACGCATATAAGCAGCTGGAAGTTGAAGGCTACATTGTGGCCCAAAAAGGTGTTGGTTTTGTCGTTCTTGACGTTATAGATAATGACTTGCCAATACAAAAGCAGAGCAATTCTTCGCATCTTCCAATCAAAGATGCTTCTGTTCATGAAAAGAAAGATAATTATAAATATAACTTTCAATTTGGAAATTTTCCTCCAGATAATTTCCCTGTTAATCTATGGAGGCGTTATACATGTGAGATTCTTTATGGTAGTGATATACAAGCAATCAATCGATACCAAGATAAACAGGGCGACTTAGGTTTAAGAGTTGAATTAAAAAAGTTTCTTAAGCGTTCCCGCGGTGTAAACTGCTCTGAAGATCAGATAGTTGTTGGTTGCGGACTGCACTACTTACTAGAGATTGTATGTAAACTGATAGCTAATAAAGGAAAAACAATAGCCTTTGAGGAACCGGGCTATCATGGAAGTCGGAATGTGTTTATAAATAATGATTATGCGATTAAGCCGATTTCTGTTACAAGAAATGGGCTGGATTTTGATGCACTGCAAAAATCCAGAGCTGGTGCTATATATGTGACTCCCTCCCATCAATTTCCTTTAGGAACTGTGCTTACACTACAGAAAAGAAAACAGCTGCTAAGTTGGGCGGTAGAAAACAACGCCTATATTATCGAAGATGATTATGACAGTGAATTCAGGCATAACACAAGACCAATACCTTCTTTGCAATCAATCGATTGTGATGACTGTGTCATTTATATTGGTACATTTTCAAAATCACTTTCCCCGTCCATAAGAGTAAATTACATGGTTCTACCAAACCAACTACTTCCAGTATTTAAAAATGTCTTTCATTCGTACCAGTCTACCGTATCTTGGTTAACTCAACGCATCTTATATAAATACTTGGAGAGTGGACAATATGAGCGCCATTTAAGAAAAGTAAGTTTGATCTATAAAAAACGGCATGATATATTAGTACAAACAATAACACAGCAAATGGGCGACAAAGTTATAATACATGGGCGTGGCGCAGGGATGCACATAGTTCTGGAATTTATTAATGGAGAAGAACAAGATTGGCTAATTTCAAGAGCAAAGGATTTTGGAATAAAAGTCTACTCGACCATGCCGTATTGGATGAATAAATCAAATTGCTTAAAAAATACTCTATTTATTGGATTTAGTTCACTTGATGAAAAAGAAATAATTGACGGGATTACCATTTTAAATAAGGCATGGTTTGGAAATATTTGATTTGTACTACACTGAACCGTACCCCGAAAATTGGACAGCCATTGATTGAAATTCCACAGTGAGAAATCAAAATCACAAACAGAAAGCAGAGTCGGAAATCAACAATTCGGACAGATATGAAATTCACAGGTCACATAGTGAACAGATTATTGTATAATATCTGTGTTTGAATCTTTCCCCTCTGCGAAGGAGGAACAGTCAATGGCAAAAGACGGTACAAATCGCGGCGGTGCCCGACCGGGTGCCGGGCGAAAGAAAAAGACGCCGGAGGGAACATATGAACATGTTACCTTTACCGCCGAGCAACTCAAAGAGCTTACGGATTCACCGCATGTGGCGTATGTCTCCAGCAAAACAGTTTCGTACACCAAGGCATTTAAGGACTTAGCGTGGTTGAGATACTGCGATGGAGTGGATCCCATACAGATTTTCAAGGATGCCGGATTCAATATCGATACTTTGGGCAAGTCAAGAATTCTTGGATTCTTTAAGCTGCTGCGGGAGGCAAAGGAGAAGGGATTGACCTTTACTGAGGGCAGTGAACCATATCCGAGTGATGCGGAGAAGAAGATTTCAATTCCAACGCCGCCACGCAGAGCCAACCGAGGCAGACCCCCGGTCATGAGCGATTCTGAGATTAACAAGCTGGCAACGAAGGTTGCGTATTTGTCTCAGGAGGTCGAATTTCTAAAAAAAATTATCTTAGCGGAAACGAAGGAGAAGTAGCCATGTTTATGAATGGCTCACCTCAAACCCGCTATGAGATCATCGCCGAAACAATCGCACACGACGACAATCTGCTCAATATCGCTTATCTGTGCGAGATAGCAGGCGTGTCGCGCTCTGGTTTCTACTATTGGCAGAGAAACGGTACAAAACGTTCGGATGCCGAAGAACAGGATCGCAAAGATTTTGACCTTATCCTTGTTGCCTTCAGGCATCGCGGATATGACAAAGGCGCTCGCGGCATTCACATGAGATTACTCCATCAGGATCCGCCGGTCGTTATGAACGTGAAAAAGATTCGGCGTTTGATGAAGAAGTTTCACCTGAAATGTCCGGTCAGGAAGGTAAATCCGTACCGAATGCAAGCAAAACGTCTGCAGGAAAACCGTGTGGCGCCAAACATACTGAACAGACAGTTCAGGGCACATGGTCCGAGAACAGTACTGCTGACAGACATTACTTACATTCCCCGCTATTCCCACCATGGCAGCGGCAATGCCCAAAAATATACCTATGTTTGCGTAATCATGGACGCGTTTACCAAAGAGGCGCTTTCCTGTGTCTGCAGTGCATCCTGCGAGGCAGATTTTGTTCTGGATGCTGTCAACCAACTGATGGAGACGCATGGTTCCGAGCTTCATACCGATGTGCTGATTCATTCAGATCAAGGGTGTCAGTATACATGCTCCCGGTTTGTAACAATCCTAAATGACTACGGTCTCCGGCAGTCAATGTCGCGCAGAGGGAACTGCTGGGATAACTCACCGCAGGAGTCTTTCTTCGGGCACATGAAAGACGAGCTCCATATTAACGGAAGCGACGGTCACAATGTTGTAACGGAAAAGGTTCTGGACTGGATCGATTACTACAACAACGAGCGCTAACAGTGGAGCTTGGCAAAGCTGTCTCCGACGGAATACTATCATTATGTGACCACAGGAGAATATCCGATTCCGGTCACCGGCGATATTTTCAAGACAACCGGGGGCTCTGCCCCCGAACCCCCGGAGTTTAACGCTTTGGTTTCCAAGGAAGGCAGAGAAAAAGACGAAGCCGAAGCTCCGCCTTCCCCGCAAACCTGACAGACCGCTCGGGTCGCTCTCCAGCGTTGCCCTATCCTGTCTGTCAGTTAAGCATCTTCATTATACCACGGATTTAACCTGTGGAATTCAAACAAGCAGATGTTGTCTAAATTAAGGGGCACACTTCA
>Ga0067045_1027598_pt1 | contig 83377 bp, 78 predicted proteins | sample TerdegcTABiofilm_FD_59184 | JGI IMG/M metagenome (GOLD analysis project Ga0067045, IMG submission 59184) | Combined Assembly of (Gp0054472, Gp0054536) Wastewater bioreactor microbial communities from Singapore -Terephthalate degrading... | reverse complement strand
TGTGAAAGCCTTCAGCCGCCAATTCCTGAATGAGCGTCTTCAGAAAAGTTTCATTTTCCTGCACCAACCCCTGCAATCTTTCAAAAAAATCAGGGTGATTATGGGGAATGGACCGCTCTTCCAAAAGCTGAATGCGTTCATAAGACACAAGGGTATAACCCGTCAAAAAACGAGATACCTGTTCATAACAACTCTGTAATGTGTCGCCCTTTACCAAAAAATCATGATAAAAAAGTCCAATAATGCCTGCCACTTATGTCACCTGAAAGGTTCTTATGCAGGACGCCACCCTGTCTATCACCCAATCCGGCGTGGATGCCCCGCCTGTGATACCGATACGGCTAAAACCTGCGAACATATCTCTATCCAGATCGTTTTCAGTCTCTATGGCAATGACAGGACGACCTTCCTCCTTGACAATCTCCACAAGCCGTCGCGTATTGGCACTGTTTTGTCCACCCACCACCACCACTGCATCCACCTCTGCGGCGATACGCCTTGTCTCCGACTGCCGCAGATGCGTGGAGTCACATATGGTATGGAATACGCGGCCATTTGAATTTCGGGCCAGAATATCCCTTGCCATGGCCTCATATCGCGACTCGTCCTGCGTAGTCTGGGCCAACACTATGTATTTCCGGCCCTCCGGAAGGCATGGGAGATGTCTTTCGTTCTCATAATCAGAGACCAGACATCCCATTTCTCCTGCATAACCCATAATACCCTTGACTTCAGGATGCCCCCTGTCACCCAGCAGAACGCACAGATATCCCTTGGATGCAAAATGTTTGGCCAGCATCTGCACCTTTACCACCTTTGGACATGTGGCATCCACCACTTGAAAACCTGCTGCTAAAAGCATGGCCCTTTCCTGAGGCGGCACGCCGTGGGCCCGAATGATAACGATGCCGGAGCCTCTTTCAGGTATGCTTTGCAGTATGCCCACCCCTCTGGAAGCCAATAATTCTATTGCTGAGGGGTTATGAATCAACGGCCCATAGGTATAAACCCGACCTTGTGCCCTATCAGCCATGGCCAGAGTGATCTCCATTGCCCTTTTCACCCCCATGCAAAACCCTGCAACACGGGCCAATTCTATCTCCATATACGCTGCTCCCTGTATTTATGGACAGATTTCACAAAATACATATCTCAAGCGCAAAATCCATGTTAAATTAAAAAATCATAGAGATGTGAGGATTACAAAATGTCTTTTTCTACACCTCGAATCACCATAGTAGCCACGCGAGGTGGCTCTGGCAAGACTCTTCTCTCCCTGGGTATCGCAAGGTGCCTGGCGAATAAAGGGATGAAAGTGATCCCTTTCAAAAAAGGGCCTGATTACATCGATGCAGCCTGGCTGGCAAAGGCAGCTGGACAGCCTTGCTACAATCTCGACCCATACCTCATGAGCAGCGAGACAATCCTCAACTCCTTCTGCATGCGGGGGCAAAACGGTTCTTTCTGCCTTGTGGAAGGAAACAGAGGGCTTTTTGACGGAGTGGACGAACAGGGCAGCCGAAGCTCCGCAGAACTGGCGAAACTGCTCTCTTCACCGGTCATTCTGGTTATGGACGCCACCAAGGCCACGCGGACCATGGCCGCCCTCGCACTTGGATGTAAAATCTTTGATCCGGACCTGAACATAGCCGGTATTGTACTGAACAATATCGCCAACACGCGGCACAAAAGGCTGATTACCACCACCATAGAACAGGCCACTGGCATTCCTGTACTCGGTGCCGTTCACCGCCTCAAGGAAGACCCTATGCCAATGCGACATCTGGGCATAACCCCTTACAATGAATACGAAAATGCAGAAAAAAATCTGGAATGCATAGCGGCCCTTATAAATGAACAGGTGAACATGGAAGCCATTCTAAAAACAGCGGCATCAGCACCGGCCATAGAATGCGCGGCTGCATCGCAGCCACCACTGCACACGCCTGTAAAAGACCATCTGCAAATCGGCATATTACGGGACGCAGCCTTTCAATTTTATTACCCTGAGAACCTGGAGGCCCTGGAAAAAGGAGGGGCAGAGCTGGTCTTCATAGATGCCATTTCCCAGCAGACCTTGCCGCCGCTCCATGCGCTCTACATCGGCGGAGGATTTCCGGAGACTCAGGCCGTAAGGCTCTCGCAAAATCTGTCCCTTATGAAACAATTGGGCGCAGCCATCGAAAACGGGCTGCCCGTATATGCAGAGTGCGGTGGTTTGATGTATCTGGGCAGACACATACACTGGAAGGGCATGAAACACCTGATGCTTCAGGCGATCGACTGGGATTTTATACTCCAGGATACACCCGTAGGACATGGCTACTGCACTCTGGAGATCATTCAGGACACCCCATTTTACAAGGCAGGCACCCTGCTCAAGGGACATGAGTTTCACTATTCACGGCCTGTTCCATTGGATGGGCGAAATTCGGGGAGTCTCAGTGCCAGGGTCGTGCGCGGGCATGGCTTCGACGGCAAATCGGACGGCTTGTGCTACAAAAACATCTTCGGCACATATCTGCATATCCACGCCTTGAGCCATAGTGAATGGGCACTGGGTCTGCTTCAAAAGGCCTCGGATTTTGCGGAACAAACCCGATACTTATAGTAAAATACACACAGTCTAAAAATTTATAGGGCAAAAGCCCATAATATCAGACATAATATGCTGTTTCAAAAGGTTTTCCTGAAAATAATCCAAAAATACAGAAAATTATCGCCCGCCGTTTTTTTTAGTTGACAAGCCCCAACTGTTCGGTCTATATGAAGAACATTGAATAGCCTAAAGGCAAAAAACAACAAGGAGGAAAATATGTTCCAGATCACCATTGATTACGACAAATGTCAGGGCGATGAAGAGTGCGTAAACGCCTGCCCAGCTCAGGTCTATGACTTTGAAGACGGCAAGCCCGTACCAACCAGGCAGGATGACTGCCTTGGGTGCGAAACCTGTGTAGAGGTCTGCCCTGTGGGCGCCATCACAGTGGAAGAGGTCTAATGGTGCCACACAAGACGACTGTGTGTCTGACACCAGCCATGCCGACATAAAGATTGGCACAAGGGAGCCTTGGAAAAATTAGAATCAAGGCCAATTTTTCAAGGCTCCCATAAACATTTTGCCCTTATGCGATGAACATAAGGGCAAAATCATCATGGCATAATCCCTTCCACGCACCCCTTTCCAAGACCAGGCTCCTGCGACAAAATTACGCGGGCCTTTTCAATATCCCTTCCGATTTGCATCCTCAACGCATCTACACTGTCGAATTTTCGCTCGTCACGCAGTTTTTCCACCAGATTCACCTTGATCTGTTTGCCGTATAACTCACCGTCGAAATCCAGGAGATGCACCTCTGCAAGCACGGTCTGGCCATTGAATGTGGGATTCGTACCTATATTTAACACCCCCCAAAAACAGCTGGACAGGCAGATCACCTGTACGGCATAAACCCCTGAAGCAGGGCTTAAGTAATCCTCTTCCAGATGCAGATTGGCAGTGGGATAACCTAAAAGCCTTCCACCACGCCTTTGACCATGTCTGACTTCGCCCCGAATCTGATAGTATCTGCCCAGAAGGTCATAAACCAGACGCATCTCGCCCCTGGCGACCAGTTCCCTCACCTTTGTGCTGCTGACTACCATATGATGCACCAGAACCGGCTCTACCACATGCACACTGAAACCATACTCCGCACCCTTTTGCTCAAGAAACGGGATATCCCCCTGTCTGCCCTTACCAAATGCATAATCATAGCCTACGACCAAGTGCTTGACTCCGATTTTTTCACACAGGACATGTCTCACAAAGTCCTCCGCCGTGGTGTCGGCAAGCTCCTTGTTGAAGGGCAATATGATGAGATGCCCTATACCTGCACGCTGAATCATCTCTATTTTATGCTCCAGGGTGGAGATGCGCTTAAGTCCCCTCTCAGGCCGCAAAAAAACCATGGGGTGGGGTTCAAATGTCAGGGCCAGCTTGTCTCCGTCTCCGGCCACCTCCACCACCTTCTGAAAAAGCGCCTGATGCCCCATATGCACGCCATCGAAATTGCCTATTACCAGCGCCGGCTCATGAAATGGCTTGCATATTTCGTGCAACCCGTTATATATCTGCATTTTCCTTCCTTCGACAAACAAAAGATGGTAAAAATAAGGGTTCCAACAAGAACCTCCAGAAAATTTACATCAACGGCTTGACAATGACAAGGCAATACAATTAAAATAGCTGATTACCGTTGCCGAAGTGGCGGAATTGGTAGACGCGCTAGGTTCAGGGTCTAGTGAATGCAAATTCGTGGGAGTTCGAGCCTCCCCTTCGGCACCACCTTTAATTTTTATTCTCCACAGGAGCAACAAATGGAATCAACCACCACTTCTACAAATAACGAGATCTTTTTTAATGGTGTGCCTTGCCAGGAGATCATCGACAAATGCGAAGGATGCGGTCGTATCATAGTCCAGGCCGAGAAAAAATTATGTTCAGTATATCCGATGCCCGCAGCCAAGTGGCGTAAAGGCCTGTGTAACTTTGCAACCCATGTAAAGGTGGAAGTCGCCAAAGACGAAAAGGGCAAAAAGGTCAACCCGCTCAAGGCAGCCAAGAGGGCGGCAAGGGGCGGATAGTTAAAGATAACTTTTATCTATTCTATGCCCGCAGCCGTTTCCTTTACAGGGTGCCATGCCCCATCCTTCCGCTCTGCAATGACATTCGTATCAAAAACAGCCTTTCTATGGGCCCCTTTTCTAAAACCGAACCTTCCAGTAGCGCCAGTAAAGGTGCGCTGTGAACCCTCGAGGGTCTCAAGAAACCATTGCCTTTCCTTCTCCGTGCCCCACTTATTGGACGGCAGACTGCATTCTTGATGCAGGGCCTCTGCAACCAACCATAAGGCATCCCAAAGGATGGCACTGTAAGTCAAGTGCCTGACATCGTCATTACCATCTTCCTCCATTGCCAGAGAGAACCTCATGACCGCCATGGCGCAGGGGTGTTCTGAAGGCAACTCCCCTCCCAATACCGCCGGTGGCAAGGATGCCATGAGCCTAAAACGGCCTTCGTACCTATTAACCACATCCTTCTCCAGGGCCGCGGCTGGAATAAACAAAATGGATTTAATCTGTGCACCCTCGGGCAGGGCCGGAAACAGGGCATGAGGCGGTAAAAGGCTCACCACAGCGGACTTTTGCAGGTCTCCCTGTTTTTTGATCACTTTCGCCTCAAATCCACGAATAGCCTTATAAACCGGCGAGATGTAAGCAGCGCCATCTGTTTCACTGGAGGCCTCCTGTTTTTTGATGCCAGGTTGGTCAAATGCAGGGGCAAAGAAAAACAGGATGTTCTTCATTCCTGTCTCTGTGGCATAGGCCCGCAACAATACCTCTGTCTCATGATCTTCAGGTGTATCCTGCAACAGGACCAAAACCCGTTCCAGATTCGGCCCCATGGCCTTTAAAAAGGCCTTAAACTCCTCAAAGGTATTGGATGCCAGCTGAAACGACCAGTTGTCAGCAGGGGCTGTCCCTGTCTTGTAGGTCAGGGAGGGGCTGTCAGTCAAAAATACAGGCACAGAAGCGGATGCAGCATAATTCGACAAAGATTGCACGAATCTGGAATCAAAAGGCCCTATCAACAGAGTGACTCCGTTCTTTTCGGTAAGGGTCTTGGCCTCATTCAAAACCACCTGTAACTCCGGTTGGACACAGCGCAGAATCGGTGTAATTCGGCACTTTTTACAGGATTCCATGGCGCACACGCTGGAAACGGCCTGTTCCAGGGTCTTTTGAAGCAAAGGGCATAGCTGGTCATCCTGACTGGATACGATCACACCCACCTGCATCTCTCCTCTGCCGTCATCCTTGGCGACAAGTCCCATTATATCCGCCAGATCACGTTCAGCATCTGCATTGAATGCTGCGACAAACAACACACAAAAAATCGTAAGTAAAAAAGGCCTAATTTTCACTGACAGCCTCCTTGAAACACAAAGGGCGCTGTAAAAGCGCCCATTTTATGAAATCCCTTGAAATCACCACTCCCTTATTTGAATTTGGCCAGTTCTTTTTGTGCCACAGGGGCCTGTTCGCTTTTGGGATATTGTTTCAACAACTTTTCATAGAGGATCTTTGCGCTCTGCTTGTCCCCTAACTTTTCAAAGGACATGGCCTGTTTCAGAAGTGCCGCAGGTGCCTTGTTACTTTTGGAAAATTTGCTTATGACCTTCTGATATTCCAAAATGGCCTCCTCATAACGCCCCATTCCGAATTCACAATCCCCCAGCCAGAAATAGGCACTGTCCAGCTTGTCTCCGTTGGGGTTCTTGTCGATATAGACCTGAAAAGACTTTTTGGCCTCCTTGAAATCCTTTTGCTTGTACAACTCCACACCACGGTCATAGGGATTGACCTCTTTCACTGGAGCAGGGGCAGGGGGTGCCACCACAGGTGCACCGGTCTGTACCGGCGCAGTTATTTTACGGCCATCATCCGGTATCTCCGGACCAACTGGTGCCATGGCCTCGTTCATCATTTTGTTACGCTCGTTGATCTTGTCTATCTGTTCCTTGACCTCGCTGGCAAAACGCATGACCTCCTGTTTATCCTGCTTGTTTCTATACTCGATCTGCTCTATCAAACCATTCAAACGCAGTATCTCCGCCTCCACCTGCTCCACCCTGTTATATAAATCTGCCTGGCCGCTTTTAAGGGTCATAGCCTGCTCGCCCTGCATGGCATTGATCTTCTTGTTCAATGAGGCGTTCTCCAGCACAAGACCGTCGATTCTGCGTTCAAGCATGGCCACCTTATCCTGCGGCGCACAATTGGCCAGAAAAACCGGCAGGCAAATACCGATGACACCCAGTAGTTTTTTGTTTAAGATGAGGGACATGGACATACTCCTATTACTTAAAATTTAACCACTCCAAACATTGATAATTTCATGGGTTCCTTGGAAAATAAACCATTACCGTCTTGTATCACATATCATACTGCATTTAGCGCAAAATACCAGATAGGGAGCCTTGAAAAATTGGAATTCTCGTCCAAAAACAAGGCACCCGATAGTTGAATCATCTACTTGCATTGGGGCCCCAGGTCACATGACTCACCTCGCCATGCACCTGCGTCAGTAATCTCTGATTTGAACCATTGGAGTGCATCACAAACAAGGCCTTTCTACCCAAACGGCTGGAGATGAAGAGTATCTGGCGGCCGTCAGGCGACCACACAGGCGCCTCGTTATTGGCACCATCCGTGAGACAGGTGGGGTCTCCACCCTCAGGGGAGATGGTGCAGATCTGAAAATGCCCGTTGGTCCTCGTGGTGTAAGTAATCAGATTGCCCTTTGGAGACCACTGGGGATCGGTATTGTATGAGCCGGAATAGGTCAGCCTTCTCACAGAACGGCTGGCCATATCCAACACATAGATATTGGGAGAGCCGCCTCTATCCGACACAAAGGCCAGTTTGGTGCCATCAGGAGACCAGGTGGGCGAGACATCTAGACCAGGCCCATGGGTCAATTTTTCCAAGACATTCCCTGCAGTATCAATGAGATAGATACATGGGCTGCCGTCTTTGCTGAGGGATACCGCTATTCTCCGTCCATCCGGATGCCAAGCAGGCGAGATATTCAGGCCGGGATGGGCACTGATCTGACGGGCATTGTCCACTCCAAGGTCCTTCAGGTACAACTGGGGCTTGCCGTGCCGGTATGAGGTATAGACCAATTGTCTGCCATTGGGAGAGATGCGCGGGGAGATGGCCAGAGAGCGCTCAGCGGTCTCCCTTCGAATGCCGGAACCATCGAAATCAGCGGAATATATGTCCTTGAAACGGCCCTCTGTCACAGAAAAGGCGATCCTGGAAAGGCTCAGGCCATGCTCTCCTGTGAGATAAAAGACGATTTCATCACAGAATTGGTGGGCTACCCCCCTGAAATCCGCTGTCTGAGTCTTGTATTGCCGGCTCAAGACCACGCTGTCAGTCCCCACATCCAAAAGCTGGTAATCCACCACCATATTCTGGCCGCTTACATAGACACCACCCTTGGCCACATAATCCAACCCAAAGGAGCGCCAGTTGGCATCAGGTCTGCCGCCGTACTCCCTCTGGTCCAACACAGCAAAAAATCCATGAAAATTCAGGTCATTGGATAACACATCTGATATCTTGCGGCCCAGGGACTCGGCTTCAAATCCAGCCGGCATGGCAGTGAGAGGCGGGGCTGCAATGGGGATCTTGCGCAGACCAGGAGACGTAATGTCCACATATATCTTTGCATTTCCCGCAGTAGTCAAGATTAACGTGCTCACCAACAACAAAAAACTCAAAAAAAATCTATTCATAACAACACCTCTTATTTTGCTCGGTTCTATACTCAAGACAGACACAAGCCTGCCCCATAGTCTCAGTTAATTTCAGCCATCGGAAACACTGCATATACATCACCTGGTTACACCCTTCGGCGTAAACTTGAGTTCAATCCCCTCCAAGGCATCCTTGACCAAGGCATCCGGCGGCACAGGAAGGGGATTGGCCGCCTGCACGGCCTTGAGAGCGGTCTGGTCAAACAAGGGATTTTTAGAACGCTCTATCAATCTGACATCCTTTATGGAACCATCCCGAGTGATCTTTACCTCCACTATACAAAAGAGGCCGCCTTTTTGTTGCAAATCGTCAGGCAGTGCCCAGCGTCTCTGCACAGCCTCTGCAATGGCACCCACATAGGCAGACAGCACATCCGCTCCCCGAGACACAAACCCTGTCTGCCCACGGCTCTGGGCCTCACCCATCTGACCGGAACGGGCGCCCGCCTTGGCCTCAAGGGCGGCCAGTTTGGCCTGCAAGGCCTTTTCAGACAACTGTCCCTCCATTGCCCCGATCTTGTCCAGGACCTGCTTCTCCTTGGCCGCACTTTCGATCTGTTTCAGTTTGTTTTCAAGCTGACGTTCCTGTGCTACCTTCTGCTGTATCTTCTCTATCTCCTTTGCCACATCCTTTGGAGGCACCTCTGGTTTAGGCTCGGGCTTGGGCTCTGGTTTAGGCTCTGGTTTAGGCTCTGGTTTGGGCTCTGGTTTGGGTGGTTCGGGCTTCTTCGGCTCAGGCTTGGGGGCCAAAGACACCTCTTCTTTGGGCGCAGGTTTTGGCGGTTCCGGTTTGGGCTCGGGTTTGGGTTCGGGCCTGGGAGCAGGCTTGGGTGGCTCCGGCTTGGGTGGTTCGGGCTTTGGCTCGGGTTTTGGTGGAGGTGGAGGGCTGACCTCTTTTTTGGGCTCCGGTTTAGGCGGGACAGGCTGTTCCGCAGGCCTTTCCTTTACAGCCCCGCCCTCCTCTGATTTCTGCTCCAGTGGTTGACCCTTTTGTGCCTGGGGCAGGGATGCCACATCAAAAAGGGTCACATTCTGCACCATGGGCACGGTAAGCGTCCGCTTCCAGAAAAAATTCACAGCCACCGATATGACCACGATAAAAACATGAATGAAGATGGCGCTGGCTAAGGCCAGATACCAACCCTCATCTCTCTGTCCGAACGCCCTTCGCGTCATAACGCTCCCTTTTTAGATGTTCCGTGGGATCCGTGACCAGACCCAAATCCTGAATGCCTGCGGTACGCACAGCGGCCACCACAGCGGCCACCAGCCCATATGCCACATCCTTATCTGCCCGCAACAAGACCTGTGAGGTCTCGCCCCTGGCCTTCATCTGGGAAAGTCTCTGGACAAGGCCGGCCTCATTCACCATATCCTTGTTCAAATATATCTGGCCTGCGGCATTCAATGTAATCACCACAGGATCCTGTTTTTGAGGCAGGGGCTTGGCTGTGGCATTGGGCAGCTTGACATCCAGTCCGGCTGTCATCATGGGCGCCGTGACCATAAATATAATGAGCAGAACCAACATGACATCCACCAAGGGGGTCACGTTGATCTCCGACATATAGGAACCTCTCTTGGAGGGAGACGACATACCCATGGCTATTCGTCTCCGGATTGACCCTGGCTGCCGGCACGGGAGGTGCGGGGCAAGAGCCTTCTCTCCACCAGATTGATAAAATCGCCAGCAAACCCCTGTAGCTTGCCTTCAAGCCTGGAAAGCTGGCTCATGAACATGTTAAAGGCGATGACAGCAGGTATGGCGGCTGCAAGGCCTGTGGCCGTGGCCACCAATGCCTCGGAGATACCAGGGGCTACTGTGGCCAGATTGGCCGAGCCTTGAGCACCTATATCATGAAAGCTGCGCATGATCCCCCAAACCGTGCCGAATAGACCTATGAAAGGCCCTGCATTGCCGATGGTAGCCAAAATTGGCAGGGCGAATTCCAGATTGGTCAATTCTTCCTTTATCCCCTTTTGCAGACTTCGCTCCAGGGAATCTATCCAGATCTTGTGGCTCAGATTGATCCCCAGATTCTTGGCCGTATCCTGTAGATTCTTAAGCTCCTCATAACCTGCCAAAAACACCCCGGCCATGGGCGCAGCCAGCATCTTTCTGGCCTTGGTCTGTATCTGAGGCAGGCTGTCAGTACCCCAAAATATGTCTTCAAACTCCTCATTCGCCCTGTTTAACTGCCTAAAACGCCTGATCTTGGCAAAGATAATGGTCCAGCACAGAAGTGAGCAGAGGATCAGGGAAATCAGAACCCCCTGCACCACCGGACCGGAACCGAGCACCATACTCCAAATACTTGCTGTTGCCTCCACTTGCATATACCGTTACCTTCTCAAATCAAAATATGTGCAGAAGAACCAGGCCAAAGTCCCAGCTCTCTACCCAGATCCACCAGATATTCTACTGCCTTTCTGCCGTCTTGACCCAAATCCACTGTCCATGAAGTCACATAGAGCGCAATATGCTGTTTCATGACATTCACATCCATCTCCTGGGCATGTTGCCTCACAAAGGCCATGGGCTCCTCTCTGTGAGACCGGGCATACAAAACGCTGATTTTAAGCGTCTCGTTTAGGTCCTGCAAGACATTCTCCGCCAGATGCCTTTTAGCCACTATTCCACCCAGTGGTATGGGCAGGCCTGTCTGCCTTTCCCACCACTCACCCAGGTCCACCACACACTGAAGCCCATAAAGACCATAGGTAAATCGCGTCTCATGGATTATGACCCCTGCATCCACTTGGCCTTGAGAAACAGCCTCGACTATTCGGTCAAAGGGCATACTCACGGTCTTCACTCCTCCGTTCATATACAGCCTCAAAAGCAGGGCCGCAGTGGTGTGCTCGCCTGGAATTGCAACCCTTAAACCCCTCAAGTCCTCAACTGTCAAGGGTTTTTTTGCCACTATCAAAGGCCCGCACTCCCTGCCCAGCGCACTTCCTGAAGGCAACAGCACATAGTCCTTCAAGATATGGCCCAAGACACCAAAAGAGACCTTGGTCATTGCCAAACGGCCTTGAAGCGCCCATTGATTCAGACACTCCACATCAGCCATGTGCGGCTCTATGGCAAAAGGCATGGGAATTTTATTGTGTAACATGGCATAGAAGCTGAAAGTATCGTTGGGACAAGGGGAAAGCCCAAAGGAAATGACCTTATTCATGTAAGATAAACCACCTGCAACTCAATAGGAACATGGGCACGGAATCGCCGTAACACTATCCGAATATAGTTATTTATCGGCTGAAACTGCATGTCAGTGGCTACGCAGCTTTTCCACGATGCCCCCTGTCACATACTGATGCAAAATGTTGGCAATAAGTGTTTGATATGATATCCCCGTAGCAGCCGCCTTCTCGCGAAGGGCCTTAAGGTCCTCTGGCGGCAGGGCAATGCTGACCAATCCCATTGATTCAAAGATGGAAGTGGCATAAGATTGATATTGACGCAATTTCTCTTGCAATCTGGTAACGGACTGCCATTCATCCCGCTCATAGGATTCCAGCAATTCCTGCTCTCCTGGTTCTAATTTCAAGTTGTGGTTCATTTCGTTCATCTCCCCAGATATTTTTTTGTCGCCTTGCGACTCGGAATGATTGTCTTCAAAAAGATCTCCTCCTCTGACTCCAGGAATGGGACAAGCCACGCATAATCATGGATTTTGACGATAAAAATACGTTGCCCCTTATATTTTTCCACATGTGGATGCTCAACGATATCGAGCAAATCGCCAGTTGCAATGTGCAGAATTACCTCTTCAAACGACACACCCCGCTCAGCCTTAAGCAGTTTATTCTTTTCTTCATTCCAGGCGTAAATTTTCATTATGTATCATAATCTTGGGAATATATTTTTCAAATATACCCCCTTTAGCCTTAAAGAAATGACCTTATTCATGTAAAATAGCCCAGTTGCGACTAAAATTCATGAGAAATGCACCCAATACCTTCAGGCTGGACTGAATCTGCCAGTTGGACCTGTCACAATCACCTGCCAGATTGCTGACAGCCCTCACCTCCAAAAGCGGAATGCCATAGAGTTCGCAGACCTGAGCTGCGGCCGCCCCCTCCATATTTTCCAAGGCGACTCGCCAGCGTGCTGCAATCAACTTAGCCCGCTCCATACTGCAAGAGACTCCACAAACAGTGGCCATATCCACCAGCTTTGCCTCACCCTTTGCTATGATTTCCTGAATACAACTGGACAACGAGGCATTCCAAGCCTTGAAGAGTTCAAAACGCAGACAATTGGCATCCTCAATGGGCTCCACATTCATTCCCTTACACCTGCCCATATCTGCATAGACCTCGCTTTGAGCCACACATACATCGCCTACCCCTACTCCCATGCCTTCATAGGCACCTGCCAGGCCTGCAAGCACCACCATGTGATATCGACGCCGCAAAAGGGCCTGAGTGAGGAAGATGGCCGTAGAAACAGGACCAAAACCACAGACGCTGACCTCAAGGCCATGCAGCGAATGGTCTGATGAAAGCCCCATGCCATGCAGCTCCAAATGAGTTGGAGTGACCAGGAGGATATTTTTGCGAGGTGACATTATTTCTCCTTCTCAGACCTACCCATGGATAATCTCTAAAAATTAGAATTTTCGTTTGAGAACAAGGCGCAAGGAAGGCGAAAAAGCGCAGCATACTATTGTATGTGAGCATTTTTCGCGACGAGCAACGCAGTTATCGAGCGAAAAGGCAATTTTTTAGAGGTTAACCATGGAACGAATCTTGAGCCGCAGACCCTGCAGGCGAATGAAGCCCTCTGCATCGGCCTGGCGATAGACATCATCCTCCTCAAAGGTGGCAAATTCCGGTCTGTAAAGGGAATTGACCGCCTTTCTGCCCACCACCATACAGCTACCCTTGTAAAGCTTCAGGCGCACCACACCTGTGACATTTACCTGCGTATCATCCACTAATCTTTGAAGCATCTGCCGTTCAGGTGAAAACCAGAAACCATAATAAACCAACTCTGCATAGCGCGGGACCAGACTGTCTCGAATGTGCATGACCTCCCTATCCAGAGTAATGGACTCCAGGGCGATATGGGCCTCACGCAACAGGGTGCCGCCAGGCGTCTCATAGACACCCCTGGACTTCATGCCCACAAAACGGTTTTCCACTATATCCCTGCGGCCTATGCCGTGTTTGGCCCCCAGGCCGTTCAGACACGCCAAGAGGCTGGCAGGGGACATGCGCTCACCGTTTACAGCCACCAGATCGCCCTGTTCAAACTCCAGCTCCACATATTCAGGACTGTCAGGCGCGGCCTCAGGGGAGCTGGTCCATACGAACATGTCCGCAGGCGGCTCAAACCACGGGTCCTCCAGAATACCGCCTTCATAGCTGATGTGTAGCAGGTTGGCATCCATGCTATATGGTCTTTTTTGCGTGACCGGCACAGGTATGCCGTGTGTCTTGGCAAAATCCATGAGTTTTTGACGGGAATTGAGGTCCCATATGCGCCAGGGGGCTATGATGTGCAGATGGGGATTTAAGGCCATGTAGGTCAGTTCAAAACGCACCTGGTCATTTCCCTTGCCGGTGGCGCCATGGCTTACGGCATTGGCGCCGAACTCCCTGGCCACAGCCACCTGTTCCTTGGCGATCACCGGCCTGGCAATGGAGGTACCCAGGAGATAGGCACTTTCATAGATGGCATTGGCCCTGAACATGGGAAACACAAAGTCTCGAACAAACTCCTCTTTCAGGTCTCGAATGACCACATCAGAGGCCCCTGTTGCCAAGGCCTTCTGACGCACTGCGTTCCAATCCTCCTGCTGTCCGATGTCGGCTGAATAGGCCACCACAGGGCAGTCGTAGTTCTCTTGCAGCCATTTTAGGATTACAGAGGTATCCAGGCCGCCGGAATAGGCAAGGACTATTTTTTGAACGTCTTTTGTTTTCATATTCATGATTTCTTTTCACAACTCCTTCTGTCAATCAGATAATTACTGCCGGGCATGGATTTGACCTTCTTTTTCAGTTGCGCAGCCACGGCAGCCACTTCGCCATAGTGTTTATAGCGATTGGCCACACAGGGAATCACTGCGATGGAAAGGCTGGTGAGGGGAAAGGTCTGTTTGTTGCCCTGCCGGTCTTCGGATAAAAAACAGCCGTGTTCCAGGTCCTCTTCATCCAAAAAGAGGCGTATCAAGGCATCGAAATTCAGCAAAATCTTCTGGCACACCCGTTCCACGCACTCAGTCGGCGTCACAAACACGAAGTCATCGCCACCCACATGCCCTACAAAACCGCTGTGACCGGCTATCTCCTGCACGGTGTTCACCAATATGCGGGCCACCATGCGAATGACCTCGTCACCCCTGGAAAAACCATATCGATCGTTATATGGCTTGAAACTGTCTATGTCCACATAGGCCACGGCATTAGGCTCATTTCTGTCCAGAACCCCTTGAATATATTTCAAAATCGAGGAGTTTCCTGGCAGTTTGGTGAGCGGATTGTTGTCTCCCACTCGTTCCATGCGCTCCAGTGCCAATTCCACACGGGCTATCTTCTCCAGGACATTGGCATTGGAGAAGACCACATCATCCACGGCATAGACCTTCCAGTCCAGGGTGGTGAGATTACAGGCAGGTGGTACAGAGAGGATGATGGGCATCAGCGCCAGTTGCAGACTGGTCTTCATGGCCTGAATGACCATGCGGTCCAGCTGATTCTCCAGGTCCTTTTGAACAATGAGCAGTTCCGGCGGGTCTGCCAGAATCAACTCCATGGCCTTGGACAGGTCTTCCTTGGCCATACATCTATGGCCCCTAGCCTCCACCAATGAAAGCTCTTCCGTTGTGAAAAAGGGCTCTGTGGCGATTATTGCGATGTCGGCCAAGACAAACCCCGTCAACCCAGATTCTGCATCTCAGCAGAAAAATCCTGTAATTCTATAAGTTTTTCATCCAATTCCACAAGCAGTTCCTTCATTTCACTCTTGGAGAGCTTGATGCGCTTCCATGCGTCCTGATTCAGGGGAGGCACCCACATGTCACCTCCAAAGCCGAAACCCACAGCCCTGACCAGAATATCCGAAAAGTGCAAAATGGCCGTAACATCCCTGTGATCAGGCGCCTCCTCAGGCCTGTGATGCCAGGTGATGGGCAAGACAAGCCGGTCCGGCAGGTTCCACTGATGCACCAGCCAGCCGCCGATCTCCGAATGCGAGACCCCAAGCAGTTCCTCTTCTGCCTCCCGCATGGAGATGCCCTTCTGTTCCACCAGGGCCAGCAGGGCATCGTATTCGGACGGCAGTTCTGCCCTCACCACCACCTTGCCCAGGTCATGCAGCAGGGCCGCTGTGGAGACCTCTTCTGGATTCTTAAGCCCCTTCTTCTTGGCTATGAGGCTTGCTATGGTGGCGCATCCCAGGGAATGCTCCCAGAGCCCCACATCAGAAGACTGCATCATCTCGAAGATGGAGGAGGTGACGATGAGGGTCTTGATGACGTTTATGCCCAAGAGCACGATGGCATTGGCAACGGTGCTGATCCGCTGGGGAAAACCATAAAAAGATGAGTTGACCATCTTCAAAAGCTTGCTGGTCAAAACCTGGTCCCGCTCGATGACATTGCCCAACTGATTGGCGGTGATGTCCTCATCCTCCACCATCTTGTTCAGCTTGGCGGCTATTGGAGGCAGAGTGGGCAGAGACTGTATATCTCTGAGTCTCCGCCGAATCTCCTGTCTTTTGGTCTCTTTGTCGTCAGTCATAACCGTTTGTTATTTCTGAATCTCCTGCTCGATCATATGTTCTGCGACAAGCTTCATCAGGGCGCGCAACACAGGATCGTCCTTCACCTTGCCGAAACGCTGTTCCAGCTCCACAATCCGCTGGGCCAAGGGCTTGTCGTCGGGCAGTTCCACTGGATGCCCCTCCACAACAATGGCATGCACATCCGACTTGTAAAGCTTGTCGAGAAGCCCCTGAGTCAACTCCAAGCCCGGCCCACACAAGACCTGACCATCAGGGGTCTTGACCTCCTTGGCCAGCTTCATGCCGGGTTTTGCTGCATTGAGGGGAATGCGCTGCATATCAAGGCTCCGGCCAGTTCTGAATGCCGCCTACGGCCTGTTCCAGGTTGTAGGCCGCCTTAAACATGTTGTCCTCCCTGAAGGCATCGGCCATGATCTGGACGCCTATGGGCAGGCCATTTCCATCAAACCCGCAGGGTATGGAGATGGCTGGAATGCCTGCCAAGTTCACTGGAATCGTAAAGATGTCGTTCAGATACATCTGAATGGGGTCGGCTGTCTTCTCACCGATCTTAAAGGCGGTGGTGGGGGCTACAGGCGTTATCAGCACATCACAGGCATTAAATGCATTGTCGAAATCCCTTTTGAACAAGGCCCTCACCTGAGAGGCCTTTTTATAGAAGGCATCGTAATAACCTGCCGACAGGGAATAGGAGCCGAGCATGATGCGGCGTTTTACCTCCGGGCCAAAGCCTGCCGAACGCGTCTTTTTGTACATCTCCAGCAGGTTGGCATATTCAGAGGCCCTGAAACCGTATTTGACGCCATCGTAGCGGGAGAGATTGGAGGAGGCCTCTGAGGTGGCAACGATGTAATAGGTGGCCACGGCATAGGGGGTGTGCGGCAGGCTGACCGGCACTATCTCACAACCCATGTCCTTCAGGGCGGCTATGGCCCTTTCCACCGCCTCTCGCACATCCCTTTGCACACCCTCTATGAAATACTCTTGAGGCAGTCCGCATCTCATGCCTTTAAGCCCCTTTTGCAGGCATTGTGTGTAGTCCATGTCCTTGCCCGCAACCGAGGTGGAATCCTTTGTGTCATGGCCTGCAATGGCATTCATTAGCAGGGCACAGTCCGTCACATCGCGAGTGAAAGGCCCCACCTGGTCAAGGGATGAGGCAAAGGCTATGAGCCCAAAACGGGAGACACGGCCATAGGTGGGCTTAAGACCCACCACACCACAATAAGAGGCGGGCTGGCGAATGGAACCGCCGGTATCCGAACCCAGTGAAGCCGCACAAAGACGCGCCGCCACAGCAGCAGAGGAACCTCCGCTGGAACCGCCAGGCACACGGCTCAAGTCCCAGGGGTTATGAGTGCAGTGAAAGGCGGAATTTTCAGTGGAGGAACCCATGGCGAACTCGTCCATATTGAGCTTGCCCAACATCACGGCGCCCTGGCCGTTCAGCCGCTCCACCACCGTGGCATTATAAGGCGGAATGAAATTTTCAAGCATGCGGGAGGCGCAGGTGGTTTTTACACCCTGAGTGCAGAGCAGGTCCTTGATGCCCAAGGGAATGCCTGTAAGAGGCGTCACCTGTTCACCGCTCTCAAAACGCCTCACCGCCTCTTGGGCCTGCTGAATGGCCAAATCGCCTGTAACAGTCAGATATGCCTTGACCTTGGTATCAACGGAGCTGATGCGCTCCAGATAGGCCTGAGTCACCTCCACAGGGCTTATGTCTCTGGCCCGATAGGCATCGTGCAGTTCCTTTATGGATAATCTGGTTAAATCAGACATTTATTTTCTCCAGGACATTATATGATTTTGGGTACCACAAATGCCCCGTCATCCTTTTGAGGGGCATTGGCAAGGGCATTTTCATTGGCAAGGGATGAAAGCATCTCATCCTGCCTAAAGACATTGGCTATGGCCAGTGGGTGGGACATGGGCTCAACGCCGTCAGTATTCACCTGCTGTAACTGGGCAACATACTCCAAAATGGCATTTAAGTGTCCTGTATATTGTTGCAATTCCTCTTCAGAAAAAGAAAGACGGGCTAAATGCGCCACATGTGCTGCCTCATCCGGAGTTATTCTCACGCAAGACCTCCTAGTTACACTGCCTTAACGCTTCTCAAAAACTGTAAGATATTATTACTCATTCCAACAAAATTCAATAGAGAATAGGAGATGTAACCCACTAATGCCCTAAAACAACCTCTTTTGTTTTGGCCTTCTCCTCTGCCTTGAGCCCACCTCGGCTTTTGTCACCACATACGGCAGAATCCTTTCAAGGAATCTACTTGGGTTAGAAGGGGCCTGTTTTGAGTGACGATGCCTACACCAGCTCACATGAAGCCGCTCCTTGGCACGGGTCATGGCCACATAACAAAGCCTGGCCTCCTCCGCCTCGTCTGCGCTGAAAAGGGGCAAGACACCCTCCTCCATGCCCACCAGAAACACCACTGAAAACTCCAGGCCCTTGGCCGCATGGATGGAGAGCATGGACACAGCCTCTAAACCCACGGCCAGTGGCTCTCGCATGGCAGTGTCCAAAAAGGAGAGGTCTGTGGCCAGTTCCTGCAGCTCCTCCCAATTGGAGACGCCTTCAGCCAACTGCAAAAAGGCCGAAAGCCCCGGGGAAGGCGCCTGCAACCCCAATCTTTTTAAGACCTGGCCCAGATATGTCTGCACATTGGCGCATTCCTCAAACTCCTGCCGAGTAAGCCCTTTTAAGAGCAGTTGCAGGTCTTGTGACACGGCCTTGGGCTGCACACGGGCACAGGGAATGCCATTTTCATTCAATCTCCGCCATATCTCGTCACTCACACTGTGCGTGCGATAGAGCACGGCCACCTCCGCCAGACTGCCAACGGACATGGCATTCTCCGTGCGCTCCATGGAAAATCCGCCTGCCAGGGCCTCGATCTCCTGGGCCACCCAGTCCGCTTCCTGATATGCATTATCAAAGATTCGAAGCTCTATGGGCCTTCCCTGCCTCCTGGCCGAGATTAAAGTTGCCTCCTGACTTGGGCACACCACCGCCTGGGCGGCATTTAAAAAGACCTGAGGACAGCGATAGACCTCCTGTAGGCTGACACATTCAGCACCCTCAAGGTCCTGTAAAAATAGCTGCATAAAGGCAGGAGAGGCCCCTCTAAAGCCATAGATGGCCTGATTGGCATCGCCTATTGCGGTGATATTGGCCCCTGCCAGGGCCATCTGCCGCAACAGTTCATACTGCACGGCATTTACATCCTGAAACTCGTCCACCAGCACATGAAATGTACGGCCTGCAAAAAAGTCCCTACCCGCCGAGGTCTGCAGGACATTTAATGCCTCCAGCAGCAGATGGTCGTAGTCCCACAGCCCTTCTCGTTGTAAATACTCCTGATATGCGAAAAAGAGCTGCTTCAACTCACAGGTATTCAAGGCAACAGGCCAGAACTGCCGTGCCTCAGAAAGCAGGCCATACCAATTGCGGCCCTTGGCAAGCCCCAACTCACAGGCAATCCTGTTACAGATTTCAGCGGCCTCCTGTTCCTGTAGCAGCCTAAAGGGCATAGAAGTTGAATTGAAAACAGACTGCCAATCCCTCAAAAAATCATAGGCCCAGGCATGAAAGGTATGACAAGAGACGGGCACGGAACATGCGGCCTTTATACGGTTGACCAGTTCCTGGGCTGCATGCCGAGTAAAGGTGATGGCCAAAATGGCATCATGAGGCAGGTTCCTGGCAGTCAACAGGTGCACGATCCTGCTCACCAACACACGAGTCTTGCCTGTGCCAGGCCCGGCCTGAATCAAAAGATGCGGGCATGAAGCCAAGACGGCCCTGCGCTGCGCATCGTTCAAACAGCCTAAGGCGTCCATTCAAAAGAAAAGCTATGGACCTGAAATCACATCCAGGCCGTCCATGTAGGGGATCAAGGCATCCGGCACCACTACTGTGCCGTCTTTTTGCTGATAGTTCTCCAAAATGGCCACCACTGTGCGGCCTACGGCAAGCCCAGAACCATTTAGGGTGTGCACCAATCGAGTCTTGGTCTGACCTGTCTGACGACAGCGAATATTGGCCCTTCGAGCCTGAAATGCCTCAAAATTGCTGCAAGAGGAGATCTCACAATAGCGATTCTGGCCTGGCAGCCAGACCTCGATATCATAGGTCTTGGCAGCAGAAAAGCCCATGTCGCCGGTGCAGAGGCAGATGACGCGATAAGGCAGGTTCAAAAACTGCAGGACCTCCTCTGCATCCAGCAAAAGCTCCTCCAACTCCTCATAGGAGCGCTCAGGTGTGGAAAACTTTACCAGCTCCACCTTGTTGAACTGGTGTTGCCTCACTATTCCCCTTGTATCCCTGCCATGGGCGCCGGCCTCAGAGCGAAAACAAGGTGTATAGGCAGCATATTTGAGGGGAAGGCTTGATTCATCCAGGACCTCATCCCTGTGTAGATTGGTGACAGGCACCTCAGCAGTGGGAGTCAGGTAGTAACGAAGGCCCTCCAACTTAAAGAGGTCTTCGGCGAACTTGGGGAGCTGGCCTGTTCCCCTCAAGGAGTCGTCGTTTACGATAAAGGGCGGCAGGACCTCTCTGTAGCCGTGCCGTTTTGTGTGCAGGTCCAGCATAAAATTTATGAGGGCACGCTCTAACCTTGCGCCGGCACCGTGATACACGCAGAAACGGGCGCCTGTGACCTTGGCGGCCCTGGCAAAATCCAAAATGCCTAAACCTTCACCCACATCCCAGTGCGGCAGGGGTTCAAAATCAAAGGTGGGCCTATCACCCCAGAGCTTGACCACCTGATTCTCTGTGTCGTCCTTGCCGATGGGCACAGTCTCATGTGGAATATTGGGAATGCTCAAGAGCCCGTTTGCCACCTCCTGCTCCAGGCCATCAAGCACTGATTCGATCTCCTTTATGCGGCTGTTGACGGCCTTCATGCGCTCCATGAGCTCTGATGCGTCCTGTTTGGCCTTTTTGAGCTGGCCTATGGTCTCAGAGACCCTGTTGCGCTCACTGCGCAACTCCTCTATCTCCTGAATAAGCGCCCTGCGCTGGGCATCCTTTTGCAAAAAGGCGTCTAAATCAAAGGGGTTGTTTCGAGCCTTCAGGGCATTTTTGACCTTCTCTGGATTGTCTCGTATGAATTTGATCTCTAACATGCTCTCACTCGCTGGCTGATAAGGGATTGAAAGGGTTTGGCGGAGAGGGTGGGATTCGAACCCACGGTGGAGTTGCCCCCACAACGATTTTCGAGACCGTCCCGATCGACCGCTCCGGCACCTCTCCTGACTTCTTATTAACTACATGGTCACAGGCACATTTTCAAGCGCTTCATACGAAAAAAAGACTGCATCAGACTTCGGCACTCCTCTTTCAGGACTCCAGAGGTCACCTGTATTTGATGGTTGAGCCTCTCGTCCTGAACGATCTGATACAGGCTTTGGCAGGCGCCTGCCTTTAAATCCTGTGCACCATACACCAGTCGCTCAATGCGCGCCAGCACACAGGCGCCTGCACACATGGCACAAGGCTCGATGGTTACAAAGAGGGTGACACCCAACAGACGATAGTTGCCCAGCTCTCTTGCAGCCTGGCGCAGGGCGAGCATCTCTGCATGGGCCGTGGGATCATTTAGAGAGATACACAGGTTATGGGCAGAGGACACCACCTCCCCTGAGGCAGCCACTGCCACAGCACCTACCGGCACCTCCTCAAGCGCAAAGGCCTTTTGGGCCTCTTCGATGGCCAATCGCATGTAATAGGCATCGTCCTCAAACATGAATTGACGATATGAAACGCCGTTTCACTGAATTATTGAACGGAAAGAGGGGGCAAAACGGCCTTGATGGTGTGGCTAAAGGGTGGGACCAGCACGCCCCTTTCTGTAATGATGGCGGTTACCAGCTCATTGGGTGTCACATCAAAGACAGGATTGTGAATATCAGGCCTGAAGGATGTGTAAGAGACCAATTCAGAGGCAGCACGCTCCTCTATGGGGATGTGAACGCCGGAATCCATGTTGTAATCAATGGTGGAGATGGGCGCGGCCACATAAAACGGTATATTATGTGCCTTTGCCAGGACCGCAAGGCTATAGGTGCCGATCTTGTTGGCCACATCGCCGTTTGCGGCTATGCGATCTGCACCTACGATCACGGCATTCACTCTTCCCTGACGCATGAGCGTGGCCGCGGCTGAATCCACTATAACTGTAACAGGAATGCCGTCTTTCATGAGTTCCCAGGCCGTAAGGCGCACACCCTGAAGCCAGGGCCGTGTCTCGTCTGCAAAGACATGAACGGTCTTGCCCATCTGCTTACAGGCACGCACCACACCCAGGGCAGTACCATAACCGCCTGTGGCCAGGGCACCTGCATTACAATGGGTGAGGAAATTGACCTTGGCAGGGCAAAGACTCGCGCCCATGCGCCCCATGAGCAGATTGGCAGCCACATCCTCATTCCAAATGGCAATGGCCTCTTTTTCAAGCAGTTCGGGCAGATCCATACTATCCATATCTTTGTTGAGTGAGAACACGTTTACCATTCGCCGCACCGCCCACATGAGGTTCACGGCAGTGGGACGCGCTGCCTGCAAAAGCCCTGCCGCCTGCATCCAAAGCTCATCGAAGGCCGCACTCTCCGCCTCCTGAAGTGCGTATGCCTCCAAAACCAGCCCGAACGCCGCGGCTATCCCGATTGCCGGCGCCCCGCGCACCACCATGGAGCGAATGGCACCGGCCACCTCTGAGGCATTGGTATAAGACAGCCATATCTCTTCTTCAGGCAGCCGACGCTGATCCAAAAGATACAGGAAACCGCCTTCCCAACGCAAAGGACACACAGATGAAGCGCCATCCCGCTCCAAAAGGGCAAGGGCGGATGCCGCTGTATTGGAAACAGGGCCGCTCATGATGCAAGCATCTCCCGAAGCAATTCGTTTACGGTTTTGGGATTGGCCTTACCCCTGGTCTCCTTCATGACCTGGCCTACGAAAAAGGCCAGGACATTGGTCTTGCCGGCCCGGTATTTCTCCACCTCTGAAGGATTGGCCTGAATGACCTTTTTGACGGCATCCCGAAGTATCGACTCGTCCGTCACCTGAGAAAGCCCCTGGGCCTTGACTAATTCAACAGGGTCTTTCGCCTCACGATAGGCCTGTTCCAGCACATCCTTGGCCATCTTGCCGCTGATGACTCCGGTCTCCAGCATCTTTAGAAGCCCTGCCAGCCCCTGGGGCGTTACAGGACAATCCTGTATCTCGCGATCATCCGCCTTCAAGAGCCTCAGGAGTTCCACCATAATCCAGTTGCTGACCGTCTTGGGTTGAGGAAAGATACGAACAGCCTCTTCAAAATAATCGGCCAGTTCACGGGAGGCCGTCAGCACACCTGCATCATAAACAGGAATGCCGTACTGCTGCGCAAACCGTTCCTTTTTGACATCAGGCAATTCAGGCAGCGAGGCCCGCACATCCTCTAACCATTCCACGGTAATCTGAAGGGGCGGCAGGTCAGGCTCAGGAAAATACCGATAATCATGGGCCTCCTCCTTGCCGCGCATGGAGATAGTGACGCCCTTTGCAGGGTCCCAAAGCCGTGTCTCCTGCACCACATCCTTGCCATCCAAAAGCAGGGCTGTCTGACGCCGAATCTCATACTCCAAGGCCTTCTGTACGTGCCTGAAGGAATTCATGTTTTTCAGCTCGGACTTGACACCGAAACGCTGTTCTCCAACAGGCCGCATGGAGATGTTGGCATCGCACCGAAGACTGCCTTCATCCATATTGCCGTCACTGATGCCAAGATAACGCACCAGTTCCCGAATCTTTTTGAGATAAAGGGCTGCCTCTTCAGGCGAACGAATGTCGGGCTCGCTGACAATCTCTATGAGGGGCACACCAGCCCTGTTCAGGTCAACAAAGCTTGTGGGTTGAGTGGCGCTGTGTATCAGCTTGCCGGCGTCTTCTTCCATGTGAATTCGCGTAATGCCTATACGCCTGGTCTTGCCGTCAATCTCCACATCCACCCAGCCGTGTTCGGCCAGGGGCAATTCATACTGGGAGATCTGGTAGCCCTTGGGCAGGTCAGGATAGAAATAATGCTTCCTTGCAAAGCGATTCATGGGATTTATGGTGCAATTAACAGCCAGTGCCATGCGCATGGCATACTCCACCACCTGCCTGTTCAGTACCGGCAGAACCCCCGGCATACCCAGACACACAGGACAGACATGTGTATTGGGAGATGCCCCGAATTGCGCTGAACAACCACAAAAGATCTTTGTGAAAGTCTGAAGCTGACAATGCACCTCCAAACCGATTACCGCTTCATAGTCCATTGGTATTCACCCTGAATTCATGCGCCCGAAACTATTTCTTTTTACCGGCCTTGGCTGGCTTGCCTTCCGCCTTTGGAGAGATACCCTTCTTTTCAAGAAACTGAAAGATTGGATTGGGACGCTTGAAGCTCTTCTTGGGCAGATCCGTATGCTTGCGCAAATCCGTTACAATCTTGGAGACCTGAAACTTACTGATACCTCTGGTTTCGGCTATCTCACTTGCGGTCATGTTGGCGTAATTTTCAAACACGAACTCCACATCTTCTACGTTGTAAGGCCTGCTACGTCTTCCTGGCATGATATAATCCTCCTGATATAAATTAAACTACAACCAAACTATACCAAAAAAATGATAACACACAAGATAAAAAACGATTCCCTATGTTTTTTTTCGCTTCAAGATGCAACTCATGGATATACCAGCTTCATAGCTTAAAATCATAGGCAACATCAACAAAAATTGTGAAAAAATATCATCAGGGAGAATAAAAACAACCAGCACATACATTAAAATATAACCTATCTTTCGATTTCTGCGCAAAAAATTTACATCAAAAAGACCGAAATGCACCGAGAGATAGAGCACAAGCGGCAACTCAAACAACAAACTGACCATCAGCAACGATTCCATGACAAACAGAAAATAACTCTGAAGTCTTGGCAGAGGCTCTATCCCGTAATGCGCAATACGGGAAGCCAATGTCAGAAGCCTTGGAATGACAAACAAATATGTAACGCACACACCTATTCCAAAACAAAACAACGCCCAGAACAATATCTTGAGAATAGCACGTTTTTCACGAAGATATAAGCCAGGTGAAATGAATCGCCATATCTGATACAGGGCAACCGGCAGGGAACACCACAGGGCAAACCAGAAAGAGACCTTCAAATGCGTAATGAACCCTTCCGGCAGGGCGGTAAATACCATATCCGTACCCTTGGGAAAGGCGTGGGTTATGGGCCGCATGAGAATTGCTATGAGATCACCGGAGAAGGCATAACAGACTGAAAAAAAAACGAGCAGGGTGCAACCATATATAATGAGCCTGAAACGCAGCTCTTTCAGGTGAAGCATCCATGGGAAATCATTAAAGGAGAAAGGCATGGCCGGAATCAATCATTTTTTGTCGTCTATGGGGATCTTCGGCAGTTCAAGCCTGCTTTTCAGGTCTGTTTTTAATTCCTCTATCTCTGAAAGAGGGGCATCCAGATTGAGCTGGCGCTTGAATTCATCGGCGGTCTTTCGGGCCTGCCCAAGCCATCTGCCCATAAAAGACACCACTTTGGGGAGTTGTTCAGGCCCCAACAAGATCAGGGCCAGGATACATATCAACAACAGCTCCGGGCCACCTATTCCAAACATAGCCTCACCTCACAAAGCAGGTCCTGCAATATGGCGGCCAACGGCCTGTCTGCATTAATACGCCTGAAAAACGGAAAATCCATGGCATCGAATATGGCGGCCACCTTGCGCAGATATTCCAATGATTCAAAGTTATTAGGCACATCCCCTCTCAGTTCCTGAATGCGCTTTAATGCCTTTTCAGGGGCTAATTGAAGATAAAATACCCTATCAGGAATCGGTGCAATCCGTTCATTCTGCATTTGAATCTCCTCCACATTTGCCCCTCGGGCCCCCTGATAGGCCATGGTGGAAAAATAATACCGATCACAGACCACAAGCTTGCCGTTTTTCAGGGCCGGGGCTATAACCTCGGCCACATGTGCCTCCCTGTCCAGCCCAAAAAGCCTGCACTCTTCCTGCAAATCAAGCCTGACATGGCCGAGAAAACTCTCCCGTATGCGCCTGCCCCACACACTATCCGAGGGTTCCCTGGTCAATTCCACCGCATATCCTTCCTCTGAAAGCCTGCGGGCAAGCATGCCGGCCAGGGTAGTCTTGCCAGTGCCGTCTATGCCTTCCAAAACAAACAGATACCCCTTTTTCAATTCAACCCCTTATCTTATTTTGACCTGTTTTTTGGTTTGTTCTTTTAGCCGGCCTCTGTCTTAAAAGCACATAGGTGACACCGGCCCCGCCGTCCCATGAGGGTGCGCTGGAAAAGGCAATAATATAACGCCGGAAAGGCCCTGAATGCAACCAATGTATGACGGTTTCCTTTATCACGGGTCTTCCCCTGGAGGAAAGCCCCCTTCCATGAATAATGGCCACGCAGCCCTTGAAGGTGTGAATGGCCTCCTTCAAAAACTCCTCGCAGCGCTCCATGGCGGACAACAGATCCATGCCATGCAGATCACAATAGGCCTGCACCGAAAATTCCCCCTTGTGCAATCGCTGAACAAGAAGCCTGTCCGCTCCCCAGCCGATCCCTTCAACGAATTCAGGCGTTGCAGACACGGGGACCTCGGCGCTGCCCGAAACAATGGCCTTTAACTGCCCCATGACAAGCTTCTGCTCATTTTGCGCATTTTTCACATTCAAATCGGGCAAGGCCGCTTCAGTATGCAAAGGCGCCTTTTCGCCGTTCAGAGGTGTCACCTCCCGCATGGCATTCAAAAACAGGACGTCTTCTTCGCCGGATTCTGCAAACAACTCAACGGAGGCGGTCTTCATCTGTAGGGTGGCCACGGCATTCCCGGCGCCTTGCCTTTCCACAGCCCCGAATTTCATAGGGCCGTGGTTACCGGCAGAGCTATGGGAAGACGCCGATGAAACCGGACGCTTTATCCTTACAAGTTTTTCAAGACCGTCAAACGGCCTATAGGAAAAATTCTTCTCTTCTGTCATGACAACCCAGCTTAATCAGTATTTATAACCTCTATGTCTCTTTATAAAACATCAAAGGTATTTTACAATTATAAAACATAATGAAATTCATCAAGGCGACTACATGCTACAAGAAATATTCCTCGAAAACTTTATTCTTATAAAACAGTTACGCATGGAACTGGCCGAAGGACTCATTGCGATCACTGGTGAGACAGGCGCCGGCAAATCCCTGGTGATTCAGGCCATCAAACTGGCCCTGGGAGAAAAGGCCCAGCCGCAACACATCCGCACCGGTGCAGAACAGGCCGTCATTCAGCTGGCATTCGAGGCCACTGATGAGGTCAAGGGCCTGCTGGGGGCACAGGACATTCCATGTGACGAGGATTACATATCCATCCGCCGCATCATTCAGAAAAACGGCAAAAGCAAGGTATATATAAATGGTATGCTGGCTCCTCTTGCCCTGTTGAAGACCATCTCTCCGTATCTCATCAGTATCGCCGGCCAGCACGAGTATCAGCGGCTGCTGAACAGCGAAAACCACTGCCTCTGGTTGGATACATTTTTACACCTGGAAAATGAGCTCGAGGCCCTCAAGGACCTGCATATACGCACTGTAACAGCGCAAAAGACCCTGAAAAAGGCGCAGGAAACCGCCCGCAACGCCGCACAGGAACTGCATGGATTATTGCAGCTGCAACAGGAATTGAACGCCATAGACCCCAAACCCGATGAAGACGACGCCCTGGAACGGGAGATAGGCATCCTGAAACAGACCGCCACGCTGCGGGAACTGGGCGACGCCACATATTCGGCCCTCTACATGGAACGAAACTCCGTCCAGAAACTGCTGCGCGACTGCATTCAGCGCATAGAAAAGATGTCGGCCATCGACGGCAGACTCACGCAAACAGCCGAGGCCCTGAGAGATACGGCCTATCGAGTGGAGGATGCGGCGCTGGCTGTCAGAGACTATCTGGACGGGCTGCACACCGACTCCGGCAAACTGGAGGCCATGGAAGACCGCTATCACACCCTCAGAGAGCTGAAAAGGCGCCATGGCCCCAGCCTTGAAGATGTGCTGAACATCAGAAAGAGCCTGGACAAACGCATCGTCGAACTGGAGCACCTGCAAGAGGACACACAAACCCTGCAAAATACATTCGATGCCCTGGAAAAACAGTTGATCTCACAGGCAAACCGCATCTCCAACCTCAGAAAACAGGGGGCGCACCTGCTGGAAACCGCCATTCTGAACGAACTGGCCCACCTGAAAATGGAGCATACCCGTTTCAACATAGAGATACTGACACCCGAACACCCCAACCTTGCCAAAATATCTCCAACGGGCATGGATGAGGTGAGATTTCTCTTCAGCCCAAATGTGGGGGAACCATTGCTGCCCCTCACATCCATAGCATCAGGGGGAGAGCTCTCAAGGGTCATGCTGGCGCTGCGCGCTGCCCTTGCACGCAACACAGGCGTTGAGACCATTGTGTTCGATGAGATCGACACGGGTCTGGGAGGTGAGGTAGCCGAAAGGGTGGGGCAAAAGCTCAAGGCCCTGGCGTCACAAGGCCAGGCGATAGTGGTCACACACTTTCCTCAGATAGCATGTCTGGCCGATCAACACCTGCTGGCCTGCAAGCAAACCGCAGACGGCAGCACCGTCACGACTATTCACAGACTTTCCGACGCAGAACGCATGGAAGAGCTTTCCCGTATGCTCGGTGGGGGAAAAGAGGCCGCCATGCGCTATGTAAAACACCTCGTTGCCCAAAAAGAACCCCATACTTTATAGAAATGGGATTGCAAAAGGGCTTTATATAGAATAATTTCCGTTTGGTTTTCAAACAACGCAAGGAGAACACACGACTATGCTGGATTTTATGCGCAAAAATGCCTCTTCCATGGCAGTAAAAATCATATTGGGGGCCATAGCCCTGGTCTTCGTATTCTGGGGCATAGGCACCTTCCGCTCCCAAAGGGTCACGTCGCTGGCCACTGTCAATGGCGAGGACATACATTACGAAGAATATCGAATGGAATACATCAACACCATCGAGAGATACAAACAGCTTTTCAGCGGCCAAATGCCTGAAGGCTTTCTGGAAAAAATGAACATCAAAGGCCAGGTGCTCGATAACTTGATCAACAATCTCCTCATGAAGGAAGCTGCCTCCAAACTGAATATATATCTATCAGACGAAGAGATTCAGGAGGAGATATTAAAAATACCGGCATTTTTATCCAATGGAAAATTCGACAAAAATCTCTACGAAAGGGCACTCAGAGCCAATCGCATGACTCCGGCGGATTTTGAAAAGAAAGTCCATCAACAATTGTTATTTGAAAAAATATCCAATCTTTTGACAAACAGCATAACAATACCGGAATCAGAAGCTAAAGAGCAATATGAATATGAAAATGAAATGAGAGAATTGGCATATCTCACTATAAATCCTGACACATTCACAAAAGAAATTACACTAAAAGACGATGAGTTACAATCTTATTACGAAGCCAATAAGGAAAAATATAGAACTGCACCTAAAATAGCACTAAATTATATTGAAATCAAAAAAACAGATGTATCCAACACTATCAATATATCAGATGAAGATGCAAGATTATATTATGAAGAGCATCAAAGTGATTACGAAGCCAAAGAACAGAGACATGCCCATCACATACTCATAAAAACCGATAAGAACGCCGATGAAAGCACCGTGGCCGCCGCCAGGAAAAAGGCTGAAGACCTGCTCTCAAGACTCAAAAAAGGGGAATCCTTTGAGGAAGTGGCCAAAAAATACTCAGATGACCAGGGCAGCGCCCAAAGAGGCGGAGACCTGGGCCTTTTCGGCAGGGGCATGATGGTAAAACCCTTTGAAGATGCCGTCTTTTCCATGCAGCCAGGCGAGCTTTCCGGCCTGGTCAAGACCGACTTCGGATGGCACATCATTCGCCTGGATGAGATCAGACCATCCGGATTGAGGCCGTTTGACGAAGTGAAGGACACCATCATTGCCAGGCTCAAAGATGAACGCTCCAAATCCGCTCTGTTCGAACAGGCCAGCAAGCTCTACGACGCAATCATCGCCCAGGGCAGTCTGACCCTTTATGCCCAGAAAAATGGGGTTGCCCTGGCCAAAACAGGCCTTTTCTCAAAAAATACCCCTCCACCACACCTTTTGACCAAAGAGGCCCTGAACGAACTCTTTGAACTGGGGCAGGGGTCATTGAGCTCCATCATTGAAACCCCTGACGGCATGCTTGTAGCCGAGATCGCTGAAAAGGTACCATCCGCCATTCCGACTTTCGACGAAGTCAAGGCGCAGGTTACCCTTGATCTGGGCAAACAAAAGGCGACAGAAGCCGCAGGGAAAAAGGCGGAGGAACTGATCTCAGCGCTGAAGGGCAAGGATATTCATGCCGTTGCCAAAGAAAAAGGCCTGAATCTCCTGATCAGCAAACCCTACTCGCGGTCAAACATGGCCACGCTATCCAAGGAGATTCCGCCGCCGGTACTGGATGCGGGGCTTTCTCTCACCCAGTCCAAGCCCCTCACGGAAAAACCTGTGGAGGCAAACGGCGTCTTTTATGTGGTCTCGCTCAAGACCATAATAAATGCAGACATGGCCGGTTTCCCCGCGCAACAAAAGGCCATAACCGACAAACTCATCATGCAGAAAAAGGGGCTTGTAATGGATAGCTGGCTCAAGGACCTGCGCAAGAAGGCCAAGATTACAATTCACAAGGAGCAGCTCTAAAGGATAACGCCAATGAAAATAGTTCCGGTCATTCTGTGCGGCGGCTCCGGCACAAGGCTGTGGCCCCTTTCCCGCAAGGCCTATCCCAAGCAGTTTTTGCGGCTCACAGGCCCTTTTTCCCTGTTACAACAGACACTGAAACGGGCAGCCGAGATAGACGATACCACGTCTCCCATCGTAATCGCCAATGACAAGCATCGGTTTCTGGTGCTGGAACAGGCACAGGAGATTCAGCAGCCCCTAAAGGCCATTCTCTTGGAGCCTGAGGGGAAGAATACAGCGCCTGCCGTGGCCTATGCCGCCTTTCACCTATTAACCCAGGGCCAATGGCATTGTAACACCGAAGAGGCCCCCACCTCTAAGGCAGACTGTAACTCAAACTCATCAGCAGAGGACTGCATCCTGCTCGTCCTGCCCGCAGACCATGTAATTCAGGGCAACGGCACATTTCAAACCGTCATAAGACATGGCAGGACGCTGGCTGAACAGGGTCTTATCGTAACCTTCGGCATCGTGCCCACAGGGCCTGAAACGGGTTATGGCTATATTGAGGCCCAGCGCACCGGCTCAACTGCCCCATACTCTCCTGTGCTGCGCTTTGTGGAAAAGCCATCCCTGGAAAAGGCACAGGAATATGTGAAACAGCCCAACTATTACTGGAACAGCGGCATCTTCATGTTCAAGGCCAGCACATACCTACAGGAATTGCAGCGTTTTCGGCCTGACATTCATGAGGTCTGCGCCAAGGCCGTTTTCGGGCTTCGCAAGGACCTCAACTTCCTGCGGCTGCCGCCTGAGTTGGTACAACTCTGTCCAGCCGACTCCATTGACTATGCCGTTATGGAGCACACAGACAAGGCCATGGTCGTGCCTTTTTCAAATCAGTGGAGCGATGTGGGCTCCTGGAGCAGCCTAAAGGAGGTCTCCTGCTGCGACTCCACTGGCAATGTGGTAAGCGGCGATGTCCTGCTGCAGGACTGCAAGGACTGCCTGATCCGCTCCGAGGATCGGCTGGTGGCTGTGATGGGCATTGACAATGCCGTTGTAGTGGAGACCTCTGATGCAGTGCTCATCTGCCACAAGGACTATAGCCAATCCATCAAGGACATGGTCTCTGCCCTCAAAAAACAGGGGCGCAAGGAGGCAGTGGAACATCCGGTGGTCTATCGGCCATGGGGTCACTTTCAGACCATTCAATGCAGCGATCGTTTTCAGGTGAAGCGCATTACTGTAAAACCAGGGGGCATCCTCTCCAGCCAGATGCACCACCACAGGGCTGAACACTGGATCATAGTCAAGGGTACTGCCCTGGTCACACAAGGGGACCAGGAGTTCCTGCTCAAGGAGGACGAATCCATTTACATACCCCTTGGAGTCAAACACCGGCTGCAAAACCCTGGCAAGATTCCGCTGGAGCTCATCGAGGTGCAGACAGGAAGCTATTTAGGAGAAGACGACATCGTGAGATTTGAGGATCACTATGGCAGAGACAAAGAATAGCCCATTTAAGGCCTATGACATTCGCGGCCGGGTCCCTGAGGAGCTGAACGAAGACCTGGCCTTTTTTATAGGAAAGGCCTGCGCGCAGATGCTCTCGGCCAAACGGGTGGTCATCGGCCATGATGTGCGCAAAACCAGCCCAATTTTGGCAGAAAGGCTTGCCCAGGGCCTGGCATCTTGTGGGACAGAGGTGCTGGACATAGGGCTATGTGGAACAGAAGAGGTCTATTTCTCCACATTTCACTATAAACTGGACGGCGGCATCATGGTTACAGCCAGCCACAACCCCCAGGAATATAACGGCATGAAGCTGGTGCGCACGGAGAGCAGGCCCATAAGCGGGGATTCAGGCCTGCGGGAGTTGGAGGCCATGGTGATGAAGGAGTCGCAGACAGGGGTTCCGCTGCCCAGAGTGAATAACCCGGTGTCCCTGCCGCTCCATCACAGACAGGACTACATTCAACACCTCTTAAGTTACTTTGTAGGGGCGACCGGCCGGTCGCCCCTACTCAAACCCTTCAGGATTGTAGTGGATGCAGGAAACGGCTGTGCCGGCCCGGTCATAGATGCCCTCGAACCCTTTTTGCCCTTTGAATTCATAAAGGTATGTCATGAGCCCAACGGCGACTTTCCCAACGGCATCCCCAATCCCCTGCTGCCCGAAAACCGCCATCGCACCGCTCAGGCAGTAAGGGACACAAAGGCGGACTTGGGCATCGCCTGGGACGGAGACTTTGACCGCTGCTTTCTCTTTGATGAAAACGGGGCATTTGTGGAGGGCTACTACCTGGTAGGCCTTTTGGCTGAGGCCTTTTTGCGCAAACCCCACCAGGAGCCACTCCGAATCGTACACGACCCCAGGCTCACCTGGAACACCATCGAACTCGTCACACAGCTAAAGGGCATTCCCATTCAATCCAAGACAGGCCATGCATTCATCAAGGAACGCATGCGCCAGGAAGACGCCATCTACGGCGGCGAGATGAGCGGACATCACTACTTCAAGGCATTCCAGTACTGCGACAGCGGCATGATCCCCTGGCTGCTCATCACAGAGCTCCTTTCTCAAAAAGACACCTCCCTCTCTCGCCTCATAGAGGAGCGCAAAAGGCGCTTTCCCATAAGCGGCGAGATCAACAGACGGGTATCGAATATCGGGACGGTCTTAAAGGCCATCGAGGCCGCTTATGCCTGCAACGCCCTGCACATAGACTACACAGACGGCCTCAGCATGGAGTTTTCAGACTGGCGATTCAATCTTCGAGGCTCCAACACCGAGCCGCTTCTGCGCCTAAATGTGGAGACCAGGGCAGATGAAAGGCTGTTAAAGGAAAAGACAGAGGAACTCTTGAGACGAATCGATGAGTATGGGAAACCTTGAAAAATTACCCTTTCGCTCACAACTGCGTTGCTCGTCCCTGCCTGTGCGTTGCCTGCCTGTGCGTTGCACGCAGACAGGGGCGAAAAATGCTCACATATCGGAAGGGTATAACAGACATGAGTCAGAAGCAAAAACAACCCCCCTCAATCCCCCCTTATCAGGGGGGAAGTTTGGATTATTAACTGGCCAGGCTTATATTGGTCTGTATCCCTCAATCCCCACTTATCAAGGGGGAAGTCCAGTAATGAATGTAACGGAAAAGGGAGGTTATCACCCTCCCCTGACAAGGGGAGGGACGGGGTGGGGTTAGCAGATAAACGAAAATTCTAATTTTTCAAGAAATCTTGGGGTGTTAGACGAATTAACTCATCGAAAAAATATGCAATTATGCCATCAAAGGAAGAGAATTTATGCCAAATAATCCCATTCCCATCTTGACCATCGCTGGTTCCGACTCCGGAGGCGGGGCTGGCATTCAGGAGGACCTGAAGGTCTTCACCCTCTTGGGCGCCTATGGCTTAAGCGTCATCACGGCCCTGACGGCCCAAAACACTCAAGGCGTACAAGGCGTCCTGGCCACGCCACCTGAGTTTGTTGCTCAGCAATTGGACGCAGTCCTTTCTGACATAAGGCCTCAAGCCATAAAGATTGGCATGCTGGCCAATAAGGATATCATCGTGGCAGTGGCAGAGGCATTGAAACGCCATGCCTTTACCGGCATCCTCGTCATAGACCCTGTCATGGTGGCCAAGGGAGGCCATGCACTTCTGGAGCGAGAGGCGGTTTCGGCCCTGATTCAGCACCTCTTTCCATTGGCCGATGTCATCACGCCCAATGTGGAGGAGGCATCCGCCCTGCTGGAGCAGCCCATTCGCACTCAGCAGGAGGCCAGGGAAGCGGCATTAAGGCTAAAGGGCCTGCTCAAGGATGCCCCTTCACCTGCCTATCGCTCTCCCCTTAAAATGGTGGTCTTGAAAGGCGGACATCTGCCGGAAGAAACCGCCACAGACTTCCTCTGCTGCTGTAACGGCAAGCTCAAGGAATACAGCCGGCCTCGGCAGAATACCAAAAACACCCATGGCACCGGCTGCACCTTCTCCGCGGCACTGACCACATATCTGGCTCAGGGTACCCCCATAGAGGAGGCGGTGTATTCGGCCAAGCTCTTTACTGACAAGGCCATTTGCGCATCATTTCCATTGGGAGCTGGCATCGGCCCTACCAACCCATTGTATCTCTTGGACAATCTGAAGGCCAGATACGAGGTGCTGGAGGCCCTGGAGCAGGCATGGCGTTTTTTACAGGGCTTTGAATGCCGAAACATGATTCCAGAGATACAGACCAATTTAGGCTATGCCCTGCCATGGCCTGAGCCCTCCTGGCCCGAAGGAAGCAGGGATGTGGCCGCATTTCCAGGCCGTATCGTGGCCTTTGAAAGGGGAGTGGCAAGGCTTTCCTCCCCTCGTTTCGGGGCGTCCAGCCATGTGGCGCGCATCATTTTGACGGTCATGCACTTTGACCGCACTCAGCGTTCGGCAATGGCCATACGATATCGGCCTGAATTCCTGGAAAATGCCAAGCGACTCAATTACAGCATGGCGGAATTTTCCAGGCTAAATGAGCCTGAAGAGTCTAAAGCGCGAGAGGGCTCCTCACTCATCTGGGGTGTAAAGGAGGCCATCAACTCCAAGGGCTCTGTGCCTGACCTCATCTATGACTTGGGGGATGTGGGCAAGGAGCCTGTAATTCGAGTCCTGGGCAAGGACCCCATGAGTGTGGTAAAAAAGGCCCTGCGCATAGCCGGCCTTCTGTTAAAAGACCATGAATAGATTGGAACAAGAGATTTGTGAAATAGTTGCAGCCCTGGTGCGCACCGCCAACACTCAACTGCCGAATTCGGTGTTAAGGGCCATTTCCGCAGCCAAACAGCAGGAAGACACTCACCTTGCCCGCTTTGTGCTGGGAGTATTGGAGGAAAACGCCGAGATAGCGGCCAGGACCGGACTTCCCATCTGCCAGGACACGGGCATAGATGTCTTTTTCATAGAAATGGGCCGAAATCTGCCCATAGAACAGTCCATTCACAGCCTTCTAAACATGGGAGTGGCCAAGGCCACAAAGGAAGGCAGGCTGAGGGCATCGGTCTGTGACCCCCTTACCCGCCTAAACACCAGGGACAACACCCCTGCCATTGTGCATGTCACACCTGTGGCTCAGGAGGGCTATCTCTCCATATCTGTGCTGCCCAAGGGCTGCGGCAGCGAAAACATGAGCGCCGTGTGCATGCTGCCGCCATCTGCGGGCATAGAGGGCGTTATTCATCAGGTATGTCAACAGGTGCAAAAGGCAGGACCTAATCCGTGTCCGCCTGGCATAATCGGCATCGGCATCGGTGGAGACCTGGAACAGGCGGCCATTCTTGCCAAAAAGGCGCTTTTGCGGCCCGTGGGCCAGTTGAATGCAAGACCTGATGTGGCGGAATTAGAAGGCCGACTGCTTCAGGCAATAAACCAGTTGGGCATAGGTCCTCAGGGCCTGGGCGGCAGGACCACCACACTCCATGTGGCAGTAGAGGTCTTTCCATGCCATATCGCAAGCCTGCCCGTGGCAATAAACATTCAGTGCCATGCGGCAAGGACTCAAAGGGCCGTATGGCAAAACGGAGTCTGGACCTCGAGTTTTCCGCAATGCCAGGCCGAAGCGGCGCAGACGGCTACGCCAGGGCCTGATGTAAAGGGGGTCTGCCCTCGGGCCGAAGGCCATTCGGGCATGGCGACACAGGGGCTGGCCTTCAGTCGCGTGAGCCTGCCTTTAAGCCCCGATGTCATTCAAGGCATGCGAAGCGGCGACCTGTTACTTTTAAGCGGTCCACTCTACACAGGCAGGGATCAGACTCACAAGAGGCTCGTGGAACTGCTGAACAGAGGCGAGGCCCTACCCATAGACCTCAAGGGCCAGCTCATATACTATGTCGGCCCATCCCCTGCACCGCCTGGGCTCGCCATAGGCTCTGCCGGGCCCACCACCAGCTATCGCATGGATGCCTACACTCCAAGGCTGCTGGAGTTGGGGCTGGCCGCCACCATGGGCAAGGGCAGGCGCTCTTTGCAAGTGAGAGAGGCCATGAAGGCCCATAAGGCCGTGTATCTGGCCACCATCGGCGGGGCAGGTGCATACATCTCCCGCTGCATTCGCTCCTGTGAGGTGATCGCATTTCCTGAACTGGGCACCGAGGCCCTTTATCGTATGGAGGTGCAGGACCTGCCAGCCATCGTCATAAACGACATAACAGGTGCGGATTTTTATGATAATGTCTGCAAGTAAAAAAGGATTTTTATGGAATTGCTGCTGAAATTTATTGACATCTTTTTACACCTGGATATTCACTTAAAGGAACTCATAGAGACCTACGGCTTTCTGACTCACTTCATTCTCTTTGCCATCATCTTCTGTGAGACAGGCCTGGTGGTCACGCCCTTTTTGCCGGGGGATTCCCTGCTCTTTGCAGCGGGTGCCTTTGCTGCCATAGGTGGTCTGCGCATAGAGCTGCTCTTTCCCCTTTTGGCCATGGCCGCCTTTTTGGGCGACAACCTGAACTACTGGATCGGAAGCCAGATAGGGGCCAAGGCCTTTACTCTGAACTCCCGCTTTCTTCGCAGGGAATATCTGGAGAGGACTCAGCGCTTCTATGCCAAGCACGGAGGTAAGACCGTGATTATCGCCCGTTTCATTCCCATCGTGCGCACCTTTGCGCCCTTTGTAGCCGGCATCGGGGCCATGAGGTATTCGAAATTCATAGGATTTAGCGTCCTGGGCTCCTTTCTCTGGATGTCGGTCTTTTTGACAGGTGGCTATTTCTTCGGAAACATCCCCATGGTGAAACGCAACTTCACTCTGGTGATTTTGGCCATCATAGTCATTTCAGTGATGCCCATGGCCTTGGAGTGGTGGAAGGCCAGGGTCAAGCAAAAGGCCGTATGAACATCGCCATTATTACCGCACGAGGCGGCTCCAAACGCATACCCAGAAAGAACATTCGAGACTTCTGCGGCAGGCCCATTATCTCCTACAGCATCGAGACCGCCATTACCTCAGGCCTGTTTCAGGAGGTGATGGTCTCCACAGATGACGAGGAGATCGCTGAAATCGCCAAAAGATATGGGGCATCCGTGCCGTTTATGCGCAGTTTAGAGACAGCCAATGACTATGCCACCACATCTGATGTGCTGGTAGAGGTGCTGACAAATTACAAACAAATGGGCCGCAATTTTGACTATGGCTGCTGTATATATCCCACTGCTACCCTTCTCACTGTCAGTACATTAAAACAGGCCTGGGATATTTTACAAAATGACTCTATCATTCATAGTGTATTTCCAATCATTCAATTTCCATCAGCTATTCAAAGGGCCTTACGCAGAAATACTGATGGCATAGTGAGCATGTTCAATCCAGAATATATGAATACACGCACTCAAGATTTGGAAAAGGCCTATTATGATGCAGGGCAATTCTACTGGTTTCATGTCAACACATTTATGGAAAACAAAAGAATTTATGGCGATAAAAGCTATGGTCTAATTATAGATGAAATGGATGCCCAAGACATAGACAATGAATCTGACTGGAAGATTGCTGAATTCAAATATCAATACAGATTATTGCAGACCAAACAAATGGAGGAAGTATGACTAATTTTACAACTGAGCAAGAAAAATTTTGGGCAGGCGAATTTGGAAATGAATATATTCAGCGAAATAGAGACGCAAAGATTATAGCAAACAACTTAGCCTTTTTTGCTAAGGCATTACAGCATACAACTGAAATCAAAAGCTGCATAGAATTCGGAGCAAACATAGGGCTAAATCTAATAGCATTAAAACAACTTTGCCCTGATATTCAACAATATGCCATAGAAATCAATTCAAAGGCAGCTAAACAGCTAAAAGATGTCATAGGAGAGGATAATGTATTCGAAGGTTCAATTCTACAATACCAACCCCAAAAGCAATTTGATTTGGTTTTATCAAAAGGTGTGTTGATTCACATCAATCCAGATGTATTGGATTCAGTCTATGAAAAGCTATATTCATCCTCACAAAAATATATCTTACTTGCAGAATATTACAATCCAACGCCGGTCAATATTCCATATCGAGGCCATACAGACAAACTGTTTAAGCGGGATTGGGCAGGCGATCTCCTTACAAAATACACAGACCTACAACTCATAGACTATGGCTTTGTCTATCGAAGGGACCGCTTTCCTCAAGACGATCTCCACTGGTTCTTGCTGAAAAAGGCCTGATTCCATGCTGTTTCTGATTCGAGCCGATGCCTCCTTCAGAATAGGCAGCGGTCACATCATGCGATGTCTGACCCTTGCCCAGGGCCTTGAGAAAGAAGGCCACAAATGCATCTGGTTCTGTCGCAGGCGCCCAGGTCATCGCATTGAGCTGCTGAAAAATCGAGGCCTTGAGGTCATAGAACTCCCCTTTTACGACGACAGCCAGGCCGAAAATCCCTTTTTCATAGGCGGAGAGGTGAGTGAAGAGATTTGCGCCATAAAAACAGTCATAAAGTCCCATTCATCTGATTTTATTACATTTATCTCGGATCACTATGGCATTGGAAAGGATTATGAAACGAGGCTGCGGCCCCTTGTTCAGCGCATCTTCGTCATAGATGACCTGCAAGAGGCCAGCCATGACTGCGACATCCTCTTAAATCAAAATTACCTCAAGGAGGTCAAGTATGCTCAACTGGTGCCACGCCACTGCCAGGTGCTTTTAGGCCCGAAGTATGCCCTGTTGCGAAAGGAGTTTTGGGAGGCCCGTCAAAAACTGGCACAGGCACCTGGCCCCCTGTCTTTTTCCAAGGTCCTTGTGTTTTTTGGGGGAATGGACACTCAAAACCACACCCTAAAGGCCGTACAAGCCCTCATGGCCACACATGAGCCCTTTAGCCCCGAGGTGGTAGTGGGCAAGGAGCATCCGTCTCTGAATCTGCTGAGAGACCTGCTGTCCTCCATTCATGACGCTCATCTGCATGTGGAGACTCAGCAAATGGCAGAGGTGATGCTGAAATGTGGTTGGTATTTAGGCTCAGGCGGCACCATCACATGGGAACGCATGTGTTTGGGCTTAACCGGCATCGTAATCCCTGTGGCAGCCAATCAATTGGCCTTTACACAGGCATTGGTAAGGGATGGTTACCAACTGATGCTGAATCACATCGAGGAATTGAATAAAAGCCTGTTAAATAAGCTTGCCAATCAATTGGAATTCATGCGGCATAAATGTATGGAATTAGTAGATGGAATGGGCACAAAAAGGGTAATTCAATGTCTATTAAATTAAGACAGGCTGAAGAAAGAGATGCGGCAATACTTTATGAATGGGCAAATGATACGCTCACAAGAAAATACTCTTTTCACACTAATGCTATTACATGGGATGAACACATTCAATGGTTTAATACAAAACTCCTTGACAATAACTCAAGAATCTTCATAATGGAAGTTGAACAAGAACCAGTTGGTCAGATTCGATTTGACTTTAGGAATGAGAATACCATTTACATAAGTTATGCAATAGCTCCAAGACATCGCGGTAAGGGTTATGGCACTCAATTAGTGAAATTGGGTATTGAAACAATAAAAAAATTGGCTCAAAAACGAAAGGTCAATCTTATTGCTGAAGTAAAAAAAGACAATATCGCCTCTTGCCGCATCTTTGAAAAACACCAATTTACCTTAATCAAAAGCACAGATGATTGTATGACATATGGCCTTACATTAGAGGGACATTAGAAAATTGTCATTTTATTCACAACTGCATTGCTCGTGGGCGAAAAGGCTAATTTCTCAATGTATCATATAGGTTTCCAGTTAAAATATAGAAGTCAAGAGGTATCTTGCCATGTCTCCACAAGAAGTCATGAAACTCATCGAACAAGCCCAGCCGTTCATCATCGCTGAGATGTCGGCCAACCACAACCAATCCCTGGAAAAGGCCTTGCAAATCGTAAACGCAGCAGCGAAGGCCGGTGTCAATGCCCTGAAACTCCAGACCTACACCCCTGACACCCTCACCATCGACAAGGCAGACGGCGAGTTCTTCATACACGACTCAAAAAGCCTTTGGCAAGGCGAATCCCTCTATAACCTCTATAAAAAGGCCTATATGCCCTGGGAGTGGCATGAACCCATCTTCAAAAGGTGCAGAGAACAGGGCATCGTACCCTTTAGCACCGCCTTTGACGCCACTTCCGTGGAACTTTTGGAGGCACTGGGCGTCGAGCTCTACAAGATCGCCTCCTTTGAGATAGTGGACATTCCACTGATACAAAAAGTAGCCCGCACAGGAAAGCCCATTCTCCTCTCCACAGGCATGGCCACGGTGGCGGAGATTCATGAGGCGGTATGCGCCATAAGAGAGACCGGCAATGCCCATGTGGTGCTGCTCAAGTGCACCAGCACCTACCCCAGCTCCCCTGAAAACTCCCATCTGCGCACACTCCCTCACATGCGACAGCTCTTTGACTGCCCTGTGGGCATCTCTGACCACACCCTGGGCATCGGCGTGGCAGTGGCAGCAGTGGCCCTGGGCGCACAGGTCATTGAAAAGCACTTCACCTTAAGCCGCTCTGAAGGTGGAGTAGATGCCCCCTTCAGCTTAGAGCCTCATGAGATGCAGGCATTGGTGGAAGAGACACGGCGGGCATGGCAGGCCTTGGGCAGGGTTCACTACGGGCCTTCAAGGGCAGAGGAGGACTCCCTGGTCTTTCGGCGCTCCCTCTATGCCGTGCAAGACATAGCAGAAGGAGAGGAATTCACGGAAAAGAATGTGCGCAGCATTCGGCCTGGCCATGGCCTTGCCCCCAAATATCTGAAAATCCTCTTGGGCAGGCGGGCAAGAAGGGCCATTCAAAGAGGAGAGCCCATCACCTGGGAGATGTTTTAGCCTTCAAAGTCCTGGCTTTTTTGCCTAATCTCCAGGCTGCTGTCTGGCATCCAGGGCGTCCCTTAACCCCTCTCCCAAGAGATTATAGCCCAGTACGGTGATCAAGATGGCCATGCCTGGAAAGAAGGACAACCACCAGGCGATCTCCAGGTTGTCCTTGCCCTCAGTGAGCATATTGCCCCAACTGGGGGTGGGCGGCTGCACACCTATGCCCAAAAAGCTCAGGGCGCTTTCCACCAAAATCGCCGAACCGATACCCAGGGTAGCCGAGACCAGCACAGGAGCCGCTGCATTGGGCAGGATATGAGAGAAGATGATGCGCAAGTCAGAGGCGCCTATGATGCGGGCAGCCAGCACAAAATCCCGAGTCTTCAGGCTCAGGAATTCCGCCCGCACCAGACGGGCCACCCCCATCCAGCCCGTAAGCCCGATGACTACCATGATATTCCAGATGGACGGCTCCAAAAAGGCGATGACCGCCATGATGAGAAATATGGTGGGAAAACAGAGCATTACATCCACAAAACGCATCAAAAGCAGGTCTATCCAGCCGCCATAAAAGCCAGCTAATGCCCCAAGAATCGAGCCCACCAGTGTGGCGATGCCCACCGCTACTATACCCACCAGAAGGGAGATGCGGGCTCCGTAGATCATACGGGAGAGGCAGTCCCTGCCCAAGGAATCCGTGCCAAATGGATGTGCCCAGGTGGGGGGTTGCAGGATGTTCCACGTGTCTATGACCTGTGGGTCGAATGGGGCAAGCCACGGGGCAAAGGCCGCTGCAATGAACAAAACGGCCACAATGAAAAGGCCTGTCATGGCCGGTTTATTGTGCTGAAGGCGCTTAAACCACATATCTTATTCTTAACAGACTTGCCGACCGATTAAAAGGCACAAAAAAAGGGCGCACTTTTGCGCCCCTTTGAAACGGCCCGGAAGGCGATCAGCCCATGTTGTTGAGCACGTCTTTCATAACGGCATTGGCAAGCCTGGCGTTGTCCACCGTGTATGTGCCCGCCTGAACGCGCTGTTTAATGGACTGCACATAGACTGCACGATTTGCATCCTGTGGTGCATTGACCTGGTCGGTTGCTGTATTGCGCTGGGCGCTTAATGCCTTTGCCTGGGCCGAAAGCTCCACTCGATCCGCGGTGCGGGTAGGGGCAGCCGCAGCATTATTTCCAGTGGTCTGCCCTGCCTGTGCCACATCGTTTGCGATATTCTGGGGTCTTTGTGTCTTCTGAGCACTATTGAGGTTATTTACATAGTTATTTAGAGGGGCCTTTGAAACGGATTGAATAGCCATATCCGACCTCCTTTCAAGTCTGTTCGCTTGTATGATAACATCTTTTGTAGAAAATTCCATAGGTATTCGCTTAAAAACATGCCCTTTTATAAGGGAGCCCTCAAAATTGTCCTTTTGCCTGATGGCCGTGTTGATTAGAACAGAAAAACGGTTTTATATTGTTTGTATTCCAAGCTCGACACGGTATTTTTCTTATCGGCAAGGCATTCAAAGGACTTTAATTTGAACTCAAATAATCAGCAAAAGGCCCCTGAAATTCAACGCAACACACAAAAACCCTCGGCAATGAACGGGATTTGGCTCGTTCTCATGGCATCGGCCATTGTGCTCGCCGCCTTTTATGGCAAGGCTGCGGACATCACACGTGCCTCCTTTGATGCCGCAAAAGCCGCTGTGGAGCTGGCCATCGGCCTCATAGGCGCCATGAGCCTGTGGCTTGGGCTTATGCACATAGCTGAAAAGGCAGGTCTGATGCACTCCATTGCCCAATGGATTCAACCCGTGATGCGGCGGCTCTTTCCAGACATTCCGCCTGGCCATGCCTCCCTTTCAGAGATGGCCATGAACATGTCCGCCAACATTCTCGGGCTGGGAAATGCGGCCACGCCCCTGGGCATCAAGGCCATGCAGTCCTTAAACCGCTTAAACGCCAGGCCTGGTGAGGCCACGGATGCCATGTGTATGTTTCTGGCCATCAATACCTCCAGCATTACTCTACTGCCCCTGGGCATGATCAGCATTCGGGCTGCAGCAGGAAGCCAGAATCCTGCGGCCATTTTTCTTCCCACGCTCATAGCCACCACCTGTTCCACTGTGGCCGCTGTGGCCACGGTAATCCTGCTGAAACGGCTCTCCAAGGACTCCAATCCCTCCATGCAGACCGAAGTCAATGAAACCGCTGAATTCAAGGCAAGGCAGGCCACTGACCTTGTGAGTGATAAGACCTGCACCGTATCAACGAACAAAAACCGTATCCTTTGGGCCGCCTTTTTCCTATTGTGCTTTATCGGCGCAGCCATGTGGGGCATGCTTCGCAATGGTGGCAGTCTTCATTTCACTGACCTCTTCATTCCCCTTTTGATGCTCTGTCTTTTGTGCCTTGGATATGCACGAGGGGTGTCGGTCTATGAGGCCGCAGTGGAAGGGGCAAAGGAAGGGTTTCAGGTGGCTGTGCGTATCATTCCGTTTCTTGTGATGATATTGGTGGCAGTGGGCATGTTCCGGGCCTCTGGCGCATTTGATCTGCTTCAGACCCTGCTTGCGCCTGTGACAGCCTGGCTTGGCATACCTGTGGAGGCAGTGATCGTGGCCATTTTGCGCACGCTGTCGGGTTCAGGGGCCTTTGGCCTGGTAAGTGAGATCACGGCTCAAGACCCCAATGGTTTTACTGCGTTTCTGGCCGCCACTATTCAGGGCTCCACAGAAACGACCTTTTATGTGCTGGCCGTTTATTTCGGCTCTGTGGGAATATATCGGCCCAGACATGCCCTGCCTGCCGCCCTCATAGCCGATCTGGCAGGCTTTGTGGCCTCGGTGGTGGTGTGCAAGGCCATGTACAATGGGTAGGGGGGGCCTTGTACCCTATGTAACGGTTCTGCGCACCGGAATGCCCTGGCTGAAGAGAAAATCCCTGACCTGCGCAGGTGTCTGCTCAGTAAAGTGAAAGATACTGGCAGCGGCCACGGCATTTGCCCCGTGTTGTATGGCCTCAAGCATGTGTTGTGGGCTTCCTGCCCCTCCTGATGCGATCACAGGAATGCTGACCTGCCTTGTCACCTCTTCGATGAGCTTGAGGTCATAGCCCTGCATGGTTCCGTCTAACTCAATGGATGTGATGAGTATCTCGCCTGCGCCAAGCCCCTCACAAAATCGCGCCCATTCACCAGGCCGCTTGCCTGTTGGCAGTCTTCCGCTGTGGCTATAACACTCGTAATCGCCATTTGCGGTCTTACGGGCATCTATGCTCACAACCACGCACTGTGAGCCAAACCTCTTGGCCGCCTCGGAGATGAGGTTTGGCTGCTCATAGGCAGCGCTGTTGATGGAGACCTTGTCTGCCCCACACCGCAACAGCCGCCTTATCTGCTCCAGATTGCGAATACCGCCACCTATGGTCACTGGCACAAAACATTCCTGCGCCCAATCGGCTATGGTCTCATAATCCGGCTCTCGCATCTCGTCAGTGGCAGTGATATCCAGGAGAATCAATTCATCCACCTCTCGCAGGGTATAGACCTTTATGGCTGGAAGCACCGTGCCAACCCTGCGCCAGGAGTCAAAACCTATGCCCTTTACCAGCCCTATATTCTTCCAAAGCAAGGTGGGAATAATTCGTGTCTTAAGCATATCATTTAATCTTTAGAAAATTCTTGAGCAATCGAAGGCCTGCCTTGGAGCTCTTCTCGGGGTGAAATTGAGTGCCAAGCACAGTGCCTCTTCCCACTACAGATACAAAACTCCCGCAGTAAGGGGTTATTGCCAAGGCATTTTCCTTATCATGTGGCACAAAGTGATAGCTGTGCACAAAATAAAAATCTGTGCCCTTCTCAATTCCATCAAACAATGAATGTGGCCCTTGAAAATGGACCTCATTCCAGCCCACATGGGGAATGCGCTCCTTGCCATGCACAGGCTCAAGCCTAATCACCCTGCCTGGTATCAGGCCAAGCCCTTGAGTCTCTCCTCCTTCCGTGCCCATCTCGGCCAGAAGCTGCATGCCCAGGCAGATGCCCAAAACAGGCAATCCATCCTTCAAGGCAGCCTGTTTTATGGCCTTGTCCCAGCCCTTTTCCCTTAAGGCCTCCATGGCGTCATGAAAGGCACCCACTCCAGGCAGAACAAGGCGTTCGGCATCAGCCATATCAGAAGGGTCATTTGAGATAAAGACATGGGCGCCTGCCTCCTCAAATGCCCTGCGCACCGAGGCCAGATTTCCCATGCCGTAATCTATAATCAAGACAGACATAAACGCCTCAAGGGTTGTCGTAGTTGATCTTGGTCAGATTGCCGTATTTGTCTTTGACCAGGTTGCCCCTGGCATCGGTCACAAACAACTTTTTATTGGTAAACCTGTCACATATTTTGATGAACTCGTCCACAGTGAGCTCCAGGGGTTCCAATATCTTTTCCAGAGGCTTTCCCAGATATGTCCAGGGAAATTTGCCGTCATGCCTTTTGACCAATTCCAGCCCCTCTTCCCTTGTAATGCGGCCACGCCGAATGTGAAGGGAGGCTATATCAGTGGCCCTGCCAAAACCGAATTTGAGAAACTTGAAGTAATCGTGTATGCCTGTCTGGTGATTGTCCAGATTTTCATAGTTCACCACTGAACCCTCCACCGTGGTGTGCCATGTGTTAAAGCCAAAACCTTGAGCCAAAAGGGCATTGGAATAGCCGTCCCACGGCAGGTAATAGCCCAAAAAAAGCCCTGTGACCCCCACTTGTTTCAACCCCTCGTCAGAGGGATAGGTAAATGGAATCAGGTGCCTCTTCTCAATCCCCTCCACGCCTATGAGGTCAGAGACTCGAAGTCCCAGGAGCCCGCCGAACTCCTCGAGCCAGCGGCGGTCCAGGGTGTTGTTTTCGGTGGCCGAGGCAGGGCCGCCGTATTCGTTCTGCGAATTCTCGCCCCAGATGATGAGGGGCACACGGAACTGCACTGCTACGCGCACAGGCACCGTAAAGATGGTGACATGTTCGGGCCAGGAGATGTCGCCCACCTGCATCAGCCCTATGCGATTTAGCTTTCTACGCACTACACGATTGGTGGTCACCTCTATATAGTCCACGCCCAAGGACTTGAGGTTTTCGATGTTGCGTCGACCTATCTCTGAAAGGTCGCAGGTGGTGCCGGTCACACACAGGGGGTTCATACCCAGCTCCAGCATCTTTATGGTCTGAAAATGGCTGTCCTTTCCGCCGCTGACTGGAATGATGCAATCCCAGTTGGAGCCGTCTTTAGAGCGATAACGCTCCAGTATCTCCATCAATTCCTGCCTACGCCGTGCCCAGTCTATAAAAGGCCGCCTCTCATAGTTTCTACAGGCATTGCACACCCCTTCTTCATCAAAGGACAGATCCGGCTTGGTCTCAGGGAACAGACATTTTTTACAGTAACGTATCATATCTCATGTACCTCCCTTTTCTTTTAGGCCCCACTCATGCGCAAGTATGGCGTATTCAATTACATCATAGAACCTGCCATGCTTATAAAAGGCCTCTCTTTGCACACCTTCTTTTTTCATACCACAGGCCTCACAGATCCTCTGCATGGCTATGTTTGCAGCGGATGTATAACAATAAATGCGGTGCAATCTTAGGGCATTAAAACCATGGTTGATCATCAAACTGCACGCCTCTTGCCCATATCCCTTACCCCAATATGAGGTATTGCCAATAATAATAGCCAATTCGGCATTGGCGTGAATAAGTGTTATGGCCTGTAAGGAGATATTGCCTATGTGTAGGTCCATCTTTTTGTCCACAATGGCAAGCACCAGATCCGTCTGAGAACCTCGTACGGATTCGATATAAGCCTTGGCCTGTTCGATGGTATAGGGAAATGTCTGGTGCCTATTCTGGGCACATACAATGGGATCATTCAGCCATGATGGGTAATCTCCATCGACATCGCTTAATTCCAATGGACGGAGATAGAGTCTTTCTCCTATCAAAAAGGGCTTTTTCACTTTTTTACCCCCTCTTTATCAGCTATTCTGTGTAATTCCTCCCTATTTTCCCATACCTTCCAAAATGCATCTACTACATCATTTAAATCATCTAATGTCACAGGAGGCCTCATCAACTCATGTGTGATAAGGGTCTCAAAATGCAACTCCTCTGCACAAGGACACAAGCCCTTTTTATATTGAACTCCAGCAGATAGATTAAAAGGATAGCCAGACTTACCAAAGGCGATCTGGTATTGATACAATGGCTGAAGATAAAGGGGTTTTACATAACCACAGCCCAGCTGCACCCCCTCCTTTTCCCGCATCTGAGTAGGCGCAAGCTCAGCCTTGACCGCCTTTACAAAAATATCCCTTGCTACTCCAGCTACCTGACTATCAAAGAGGATGGGATGCACATAATAGACATGCGTGGCATCAGGCCGTACCTGTGCCGGCTTCAGACAAGGTATTTCGCCTAAAGCCCCTGCCAGATATTCTACATTTTTCTGTCTTTCTTGCACAACATCCCTTAGCTTCTTTAACTGGCACTGAGCGATAGCTGCCTCTATCTCGGTCATACGATAATTAAAACCCACCATATTGATCAACTCATCCTTCGTCTGTATGCCCTTGGCATCCAGAACAGCCTCAGCATGATTGCGTATCAATCTTAATCGCCATGCCAACTCATCATTGTTGGTGACCATTATACCACCTTCACCACAATGTATGTGTTTATGATAGTTGAGGGAATAGACACCAATATCCCCAAGTGTGCCGGCAAAACGCTGTTTATAGGTAGCGCCAGGGGCCTGGGCACAATCCTCGATGACAAATAGACCATGTTTACGGGCAATGGAGTTGATGGCGTCGGCGTCATATGGCAATCCAAAGATGTCCACCACAACAATAGCCTTTGTCCTGGAAGTAATTTTAGCCTCAACAGATGTAGGATTTAAACAAAAAAATTCGGGCTCCACATCGGCAAATACTGGAATACCGCCATAGATGAGCGCTGCTGTAGCAGAGGCACTCATGGTATAAGGCGAGACTATCACCTCATCGCCTGGCCCTATTCCACATGCCCCCACTGCAGCATAAAGTCCTGAGGTCGCAGAATTGACGGCTATGGCATGCCGCACTCCAAAGTACTTCGCCCAAGCCTGTTCCAATGCCTGAATCTCCTCGCCTCCATGAAAATCTTCATGCCATGTGCCCAAAAAATTGGACAGCTTTCCCCGTCTTAAAACCCTTAAAACTGCATCCTCTTCCTCCTTGCCAATGGTATTATAAGCAGGGAAAAGTCGGTCTCGCACCTTAGGCCCACCGTTGATAGCGAGTTTAGCCATGGCTATCTCCTTCCATATTCAAAAACTTACCTTTCAAATCACTAATCATCTGCAAGGTCCTTTTTGCAAAATCCATTTGTCTTGAAATCAATTCAAGGCGTTTTGTATCATTTTCCAAAAGCGAAATGGCATAGTTAATGGAATTAAGCCCATAAAGATCCAATGTTACAGGCAATACTTTTTTTAGTGTAAGTTCTCTATAGCCATTAAAGACCAGAGATGGTAAAGATTCATATATCTCTATGCGTCTGCCCAATTCAGCAATTCTTATTCGGCCACGCTCCAATAAAATATCCAATTCAAAAATAGCATAATTATTGCCGATTGCATTAGAAAGTATGCCGTTAACATCGAATGCAGTATTCAAAAAAAATGTGCCGTATAAATCGTTATCATGACAAAAGATATTTAACACATTTGATATAGTTATAGGTCCGAACATGTCTTCAAGCAATGCCAAGGCATGGGAACCATTGTGATATAACCCCTTGGTAAAAATACCATGAAATGTATATGGTCTTCCCAGTTCATTTGAGTGCAGAATAGATATTGCATCCATATGAGATGGATCAAAGCAGCGTATATAATTTACCACAAATACCTTTGAACTATTTTTGACAATATTTTCTATCTCCGTTAATTGATCTATACTATCAGCCAAAGGTTTTTCACAAATAATAACCTTTACACAAGAATGTAAATATATCTTCTTAATATCTACTGCATGAATATGTGTTGGAGTGCATATCGATACAATATCTGGTTTCTCTTTAGCAAGCATGGTCTCAATATCTTGATAGCCATGAATATGTTTTCCCCATTTTTGAATAAACTTCTCTATAGCCATTGAATCCTTATCTACACATGCTACTAATTTACAATCAGGATGACTGTAATAACCATGTGCATGTGTCAAGATGTGTTGATTATGTGGATCATCTAAACCACCACCAATCATGCCACAACCAATGACAGCAGCCTTAAGATATTTTGGCATCAAACTAACCTTCGCTTGCATGTTTTTGACGAATATGACGATTTAACATGGCAATTGAACTATCTTGCCTCAATAAATCAATTACATCTTTTGTGGTAAAATTAGGAGAAACATCATAAAGCCTTTTATAAATCTCTTTGACCACTTCATAATCTTCTTTAGTATCCACAGTGACGCGTAGATCCGGAGCAAATTCAGATGGCAAGGCAGTTACGGCGTTCAATCTAAAGAGATGAGGATTTTTATAAATAAAATAGGTTACATGCACTCGATCTATGGGGTCATCAGTCATCTCTGCGGTCTTTTTAAGGGTGTTGGTCCACAATACCTCCACCTCTATTCCCACAGGAAATGTCCTATTCCACAAACAGGTAGATGTATAATCGTAGTCACCTGCCAGATGTGAGATAATGGTTCTATCGATCACAAGTGGATCTATGAGGGGACAATCACCTGTGAGCTTGCAAATCAAATCAGCATTAGCAGCAGTTACTGCACTCAATACTCGATTCAATACATCCTCTTCACTCCCTCTAAAAAAGGAAACTCCGATGTCGTCACATAGCTGACAAATGGCATCATCGACTGGTTTAGTAGTAGTCGCAACAATAATTTCCTGAACATAACGAGATTTAGACACACGCTCACACATGAGTTCCAAAAGTGCCCTATCTCTAACTTGCTGATGTCTATGAGCGAACAGGGAGACGGGCAGCAATACCTTTCCAGGCAATCTGGAGGATGACATGCGGGCCTCAATGGTGGCAACTATCTTCATATCTTTCTCCTTGCTAAAACAGTCAAGAGTTCCTGAAGGCCCATACCTCCACAAAAACGCATATCCATATTGACAGCAGAGGAAGCGAATAGCTCACTTCTCAGAAGCTCATCTATGCAGCTAACCTGCTGGGCTTTAGGTATGGGAATGGTACATTTTAACTTCATCGTAGGCACATATGAAATAGCAGTCTTGCCTACTAAATAGGCAATAAAAAGTGCCATGCTTGTAAACCCAATGACTAATTGTGATGCTGCTATATCATTTAGCAAATTGCTTTCATGAGCACATTTTATCTGTAATATATCGGAATAATCCGTTAATAATCCATTATATTTTGTGGCGGTTTCAGATGGATGAAGTCTAATCAATAATTTCGTGACACCAAACTTACTTCTTACTGCTTCAAAATGCTCAAGAAGAGTTTTTATCACCTGTATTTCGGAAAAGCCCCAATATGACTCATCCCCATATAATTTCATAGCACCTTCTGTAATAGGTTCAGATACAAAAAGACATGTGTCGCAAATAGTATTTCTATATTGTGCTGCAAGGCAAACCGCCTGGTCTCTTATCTCATCAAAATAGTAGTTTTTTACATACAACACATTGTCAAGGCCAAGAGACCTGGCCATTTCCAAAGCGATCTCATCCCCCACCACAATCCAATCAGGCAGATTTGCTCGCCAATTTAACTCAGGATAACCAAACCGTTCTCTATAATTGACCCAATGGTCCAAAAATGCTACAGAGGTTACACGATGTCCCTTTGCCCAATGCAAAAATTCCTCTTCCACTCGAATTTGCCAGCCAGTGCCATAAAAGAGATAATCGGGCGACAGCTTCTGCATTGTCTCGTCAAGATTTTGAATCCTCTCCATGTCTGTCCAAAATTGTCCAAGCTCCTTACGAAAAAAGATGGCTCGTGCAGGGCTGGAAGCCTTACCAAACACATGCCAATTACATAGGTTGCGGTGTCTATGTATCAAGCTGGACAAGACCTCCGCCCCTCCTGCATCATGGCAGACCACGAGGATATTATGCCTTTTCATGGGCCAAGATCGCCTCTTTCACGGCCTCAAAGACTTCCTGCCAGTCATTGCGGCTACTTTGTCTAAAGAGTTGCATATTGCTGTACCACGGGGTCTGCCTCGTGTTCATGCCCCATCTCCAGTCAGGCACATAGGCCAAAAGGGTCCAGACCTTCGGGCGTTTTTGGCCGTCAGGCGGCAGTATGGCGCCTGCCAAATGGGCAATGGAGGTGTCAACTGTTATCACCAGGTCCAAACAACTGACAATAGCGGCTGTATGGGCAAAGTCCACGAGATACGGGGCAAGGTTGTGCACATTTGACCGCTCAACCCCAAGGGGCTCACTTTGATACTGTAGGCTGAACCACTGGGTATCAGGAAGCTCAAAAAGCGGCTTAAACATCTCAAAGGCCACTGAACGCTCTTTGTCTCGATTGTGTTTAGGGTTGCCCTTCCAGACAAAACCAATGCGCAAGGCCTTACCCATGTGCGAAAACAATCGTTCCATCCGTCCCTTCAGCCCAATATCCACCTTCAGATACCCGTCAGCCAGAGGAAACGGCCTCGAATCCTCCTGTAAATGGCTGGGCAGGTCCAAAAGTGGCACATGCCAGTCCATATTTTCGCAGGCCAGGGCCATGTGTGACTTCAAGATCACTTGTTCCACGGCCTCCATAGGCTCAAAGAGCCGGGCCAGCTCTGGGCCACAGGCCAAGGTCACCCGTTTCCCCTGTTCCCTTAAGAGGGGCAGATAGCGCACAAACTGAATGTTGTCGCCCGCTCCCTGTTCCACCCAGACCAGGATATTGCCAGGCCCGGTCTCTCCTCGCCAGAGCGGCAGGGATACGGGCGCATAAGGAGGGGCCTCCTTGCGTCGCCAGCGCCAGAGATACTCCTGAAATCCCTCCTTCACCTGATTATTGAGCAATAACACATGGCTGAGATTCCAATGGGCCTCCACCAAATCAGGTGCAAGGGCTACGGCCTTTTTGTAATACTCTATGGCAGCAGGGATGTCCATGAGCTCTTGATGGCAGTTGGCCATGTTGTAATAGGCCCTGGCCGCATCAAAGCCCTGACCATCGCTTAACTCCAGGGCCTTTTGAAAATATGTCAGCGCAGCCTCATATGTCTTGCGATACTCCTTTAGAAGATGCCCCAAGTTGTTATATGCCCCTGAATAACTGGAGTCAGACTCTATGACTCGCCTAAAAAGGGCCTCTGCCTCGTCTATGTGCTTTGTGTCCAGATAGAGACAGGCCAGGTTGTAGAGCACATCCACATTGCCTTCATCGCAACGCAAGGCATTTTTAAAGGCCTCTTCAGCCTCCATATGGCGATTGAGCCTGCTGTAGGCCACACCCAGGTTCATCCAGGCGGTGATGTGACCTGCATGCAATCGCACGGCCTCCTGGTATCGGGCTATGGCCTCCTCCAGGCGCTCCGCCTTCTGGAGTTGAAGCCCCTCTTGAAAACACCTCTCTGACTGTTCAAGCCCGGCATCCTTCTGAAAACGCTCCTTAAAGGCCTCGTAGGCCGCCTTGGCGGCCTCGATTTGGCCTGTCTCCAGATAGCAGTCTCCCATCTTCTTAAAGAGCTCTATGCGCTGGGGCAGGGACAGAAGACAGCGCTCGTAGGCGGCAATGGCGCCTTCATAGTCCTGGGATTCCACCAGTGCATCGCCCAGTTCCTGCCAGAGCACAGCGGTTTCAGGCTCCAGGCCCACAGCCTCTGTGAGCAGTTGAATGCCCTCCTCCATTCGGTTGTTTTCCATGAGGACCCGTGCCAAGAAGGCCAGGCGCCTGCCATTTCCTTGGGCCTCTGCCATGGCCTGAGGCAGGACATCGGCCAGGGCATTCAAGTCCTCCAGCCTGTAAAAGACTTGGGCTGATAAAGAGGCATGGCCATTTGGCGGCAAAAGGGGAGTCCAGGCCTGAAGTATGGAGGAGGCCTTTTCGGCATTGTCTTCCACCAGGGCATTTAAACGCCCCTCGTACTGGGGCCAGACCTCTGTCTTCAGGGCCGAAACGGCCTTGGCTGCCTTTAAGGTGCATATGCGCTGAATCCACTGGGCAAGCAGGTGTGGGTACTTTTCACCCCAGAGCAGGTATTCGCCGTCCGGCTGGGCCACATATTCCCTGTGACTGGTCAGACGCAGCCAGGGTGCGGCCGCAAGCTCCCGCAGATGATCGACCTCCTCATTCAGGGACGCATTCAATTGCACAGCCCTGTTCCAATGTACCTCCGCCTCTTCAAAGTTTAAGAGCCCGGCCAGCACAAACCCCATGAGGGCATTGGCGGTGGCCTCTTCCGGCACTGACTGCAATATCTCTTTTAAGACCCCTTGAGCCAAGACCAGGTCCTCTGATTGCACATAGAGTTTGGCCAACTCCAGGCGGCTTGCCAGGGCATCTTCTGGGCTTTTGGCCTTGGAAATGGCCGTTAAGAGCCGATCCTCTTCATTCAATCTGTGCTCCAGGTCCTTCATAAGGCCCTGATACAGCCCCAAGACCTCCAAACGCTTCTCCTGGACCATAAGCAGCCGTTCCAGCTCGGCCTTCAGCCAGGCAAGATACCCCTGCTCCTCACGAATGCGCTCATTTTGGTATTTGATTTTGTCATTTTCCTGAAGCATGTTGTAGGTGAGCTCCAGCACCTGGTTCCAGAGCTCATTATAGCCGTCGGTCTTGTTGTTGAGCCTGTCCAATTGAATCATCTCATTTCGAATAGGAGCAGGCAGGTCCTCCAGAGACCTGACGATTACACCCTTTTCCAACAGGTCATCTATGCGTTTCAGCCCGCCTGACAAGAGCCTTTTGGCCTTTTTCACCTGTTCCAACACCTCCCTGCACAGAGACAGGCTCCTTTTGCAGTAGGATGAGATTTGGCTATTCTGCCAGGGCTTATGGCTGGCGATGGTCTCTTCCAGGAGGGCATGGAAATCAAATTCCTCGGTCATGAACTCTTGAATGACCTCGGCCAGGGGCATGACGCGAGTGCCGGCGATGTGTGCCCCACGGGCAGTGGCGTTGATGATGGGCACAGGGCTCTGAGCCACGATCTCCTCAAACTGTTGTTTAAGGCTCATCAAGCCCCGATCTGTGGGGATATCCTCGCCCGTAATAGACTTGACATAATATATCTCTTTGTCTTTTGGCAGGCCCTTTTCATGGAATATGACACCGGATGCATGGTCAGAACCAGTGGTCTTGGTGTAGGCCAGGTCCTGGCCCACCAGCACGATGGGCGAGGCCTCCATGAGATGGGCAAGGCCGACGGAGAGGTGCGCCACTGACAGAAGGGGCGGCAGAAGGTGCCGAACACCCAACTGTTGAATCATCCACATGTGAGGAATGTCTTCATTAAAGGCGTAAAAGATGTGTTGAGCGGGCAGGCGCTTGGGAATAAGCGGGCATACCTTTATGGTGATGGCCAGGGCGGAAGACAACCGGGATGCGAGAAACGGCGCCACCTTTTCAAAGTTGGCGTCCTCCATGTCCAGAGAGGCGATGAAGTCAGGCACGATGCCGTTTTTCAGCAGGGTTGGAAGTGCGGAATCCACTGCAAAGATGGCGCATCTGCCCACGGCCTTTTGAATGTCCGGTATGCTCATGTCCAAAGAGGGCCCGGCCGCTACAAGCAGGGCAGGACGGCCCTTCAATAATCCCTTGAGTATATCTGTGTTGGTGGCATGACGAATATTTGTGAGATTGGCCAACCTGTTTTTTACAAAGATCTCGCCATAATAATTAGTGGTGCTGCCCATGGCATTGATCTTGTTCAGGAGCTGAAACACCCGGTCATTTGTCTCCTCGTACAACCGTGTCTGCCAGGAGAAGCTGGGCTGGTGTTTGAGGATGTGCGTGTCTGAGATGGCCACCTCCCTGCCCAGCTCCCGTTCCATACGAACCGGGTCCCAATCCCCCACATATAAAAAGGTCTTGGCCGAGCCCAAAAGGGGTGTGAGGTCCACATGGCGCAGGGCAATACAAAATATATCAAGAGATGGCTCCACTATGGCCAGTTTTGCTATGGCAGGTCTCTCTCTTAAAATGAGAAGGGGGCCGTAACCCAGGCCCATACCCACAAAGATCACCACACCCGATGCATCCTCTTTGACCGTCTGAAAGTGAACGGCCGCACTGCTCCAGGGGTCGTCGTTGTCATAGGCCAAAAATGCGGCACCGTTTGAGAGCTGGTAGCGCAGGTTCGCAAGACCATTGGCGCTCTTGAGCACCTCACCGTCAAAAACCGGTCTATGCTGTTCCACCAAGGCGTAAATATGGGGAAATCGTTGTTTGAGCAGGGCAAGATTTGCCTGGAAAAGGGCGGAATCGCCTGAAAAATCCATAGACACCATAGAACCCATGCGTTTTCTCCTGACTTATAATGGTTTGACTCCATTCTTTTGCAAAAAGAATACCACGGAAGGGGACATCGCTCCAGCCTGGGAATGAGCGGTGAGTGAATTAAAGTTTTCCAAAGGCCCTGCCGATAAAAGAATCAAAAGAGGAAACCGCGAAAAAACAAGAAAGGAGGTGAGCGTTTCCAATTCCCAAATTTTAGTTCTGCGGGCCTTTTTTTATAGCAAAACAAAACCCTAACCAGGCGGCATGAAGGCCGCTTAAAAAACTCAAGGAGGATTTACCATGGCACTTCGTATTAACACCAACATTTCGGCCCTTAACTCCCATGCGAACCTGCAAAAGAGCGATGCATCTCTGAGCAAGTCGCTGGAAAGGCTCTCATCCGGTCTGCGCATCAACCGTTCAGCGGACGATGCAGCCGGTATGTCAATAGCCAACATGCTGAAATCCCAATCCCTGGGTCTGGGCCAGGCCATCAGGAATGCCAACGATGGTATCAGCATCGTGCAGATCGCAGATGCGGCCCTGGATGAAAGCGTAAGCATCCTGAACACCATCAAGCAAAAGGCGGTTCAGGCTGCCCAAGACGGTCAGACCCTGGAGTCCCGTAAGGCCATTCAGGCGGATATCAACAAACTCTTGAAGGAGATGAATGATATCGCCCAGACCACTGCCTTTAACGGCATGAAGCTCCTGTCCGGTAACTTCATCAACAAGCAGTTCCAGGTGGGTGCATACAGCGGTCAGACCGTGGACATCAACATCGCCTCGGCGGAGACCACCAAGATCGGCCATGTGACCACCGCAGACCTGCGGCTCACCAACAGCACCGGTGGCGAGGTCCGTCTGGGCATCTACTCGGCCCTGCGGGATGCCACAGTGCAGATACAGTCCGTAAACCTGGCCTATGACAACACCAAGGAGCACAGCATGGGTGCCCTGGCTGCGGCCATCAACCTCAATTCTGACCTCACAGGTGTCACAGCCCAGGCATTTGTCTCCTCCACCAGCAATTCCGCTGTAAAGGCAGGGACGACTGGTACTGACTTTGCCATAAACGGCGTAGTCATCGGTGCTGTCAGCGTGCAAGACAACGATGCAACCGGCTCTCTGGCGAATGCCATCAACCAGAAGTCCTCTGAACACGGAGTGACTGCCTCTGTGGATGCACAGGGCTATCTCAAGCTCACATCCAACGACGGCAGGGCCATAAAGGTCACAGGCGATACAGGCACCACCCTGGTGGGCAGCAATCTGAACACCTTTGGCTACATCCGTCTGTTCCAGATGGGCGCCAATGAGATCAAGATCACCGATGCCACAGACATGGTCTCCCTGAACCTCACCGCTGACATGGCCCTAGGTAATGATATGTCCACTACCGTGGATTCCACGCTGGTAAAGGGTTCGGTTATTGGTACAGGTTCTGTAATCAGGGCAGGCTCCACCTTGGGCACGACCTTGGGGGCATCCAACTTCACCGCTACCTTAATAACCACCACACTGGACAGCGAGCTCAAGGCAGGCTCTGTAATAGGCTCAGATTCCGTCATAAAAGAAGGCACCATACTTGGCGGAAGCGCAAATAACGCCCTTGATGTTACCACCAGCACAGACAGCCTGTTAAAGACAGGCAGCATTCTGGCTGCAGGTACGGTCCTGGCTGCAGGCACCACTGTCACCACAGACATCGTTACCACAGTTGGCACAGTCACAGCCGGCACCACCCTGGCATCCGACTACACAACCTCTGGTGCCAACACCCTGTTAAATGACATGGTAGTCAAGGCCAATTCCACCTTCCAGTCAGGCAGCACCTTCTTTACCGGCTCCTATGTTGGGGCGAATGTCACCTTGACAGGCGCCAGTACCCTGACTGTGGGCATGACCCTAAAGGCAGGATCACAGATTGCCGGCAGTGGTTCAGGGACATCCATTCTGGAAGGCTCCACCATAGGCGGTGACTTCACTACATCTGGTGCCCTCACCATGACCAGCGACATGGTCCTCAAGGCAGGGGCAAATATCTTGTCAACATCCACCCTGGCCAAGGGTTCCACCATAGGCGGGTTGGCTGTCACATCTGCTACAGTAACCCTGGCCTCGGACATGACCCTGGCGGCAGGCAGTATTCTGGCCTCGGACACCACCATCAAAAAGGGCACGGTGCTCACGGATGAGATCGTGGCTGCAGGCGGCATTCACTATAAGGCTGGCACGGTGCTCACAGGCGACGTAGTCACCTCAGGCAATAATGTCCTGGATGCCTCCATGACCTTAAAGGCAGGGTCAGCAGTGGCTTCAGGCAGCACCTTTGCAGCTACGGCCACCTCCTCCAGCGGCGCCACTGCCTCCACAGCCCTGAGCAATGTGCAGAAGAGCAGGCTGTCAGACATAGATGTCACCTCGCAGGAAGGCGCCCAGAAGGGTATCTCCATCGTGGAGGCGGCCATAGTGGCCATCAACAAGGTCAAGGCGGACCTGGGTTCTGTGCAGAATCAGCTCACCAGTACCGCTGCCAACCTGACCACCACGAAGCTGAATGTCACCTCGGCTGAGAGCCAGATTCGGGATGTGGACTTCGCTGAAGAGTCGTCCAACTTCTCGAAGATGCAGATATTGATGCAGGCCGGTACATTCGCCATGGCCCAGGCCAATGCCAGCTCTCAGAACGTGATGAGACTGCTTCAGTAAACTGACTTAAAACCCTAACCCATGGGCGGAGGCAACACTTCGCCCATGGCAGCATTTTTATGAAAAGGAGTAGGTTATGGCAGGCACTATCAGCTCCCTTGGGCTTGGCTCCAATCTGGGGCTTCAGAACATCCTGGATCAGCTTCGCAAGGCGGATGAAGCGCCCCTTGAGAACCTGAAGTCCACACAGACGGTCCTCAAGAATCAGATAAATGCCTTTAATGCCCTGAATCAGGGCCTGATGGAGGCCAAATCCCATGCCATGACACTGACCCTGGATTCCACCTACATCGCAAGGGGTATCACCTCCAGCGATGAAAAGGTCCTCACGGCCTCTGTGGCAGACGGCGCTGTCATCGGCTCCCGCAACATCGAGGTCACACGGCTGGCCAGTGCCAGCTCATGGGAGGGTGTAAGTGTTGCCAGTGCGGACACAAAGGTCAACACCAGCGGCTCCGGCCAGACCTTTTCTTACTCCATAAAAGGCCAGGAAAGAACGCTCACAGTTGCCAACAACACCACCCTGCAAGGCCTGGCAGACCTCATCAACAACGACTCAGGCAATTTAGGGGTCACGGCACAACTGGTAAACGACGGGTCGGCCACTCCCTATAAACTCGTGCTCACCGCCAACAAAACCGGTGAGGACAACCGCATCACCATCAACACGCAGTTGTCAGGCTATGGCCTGACAGAGAAAAACGGGGCAGGCGGTGCATCCCTCAATGCATCCCTCACCCTGGACGGCGTTACATATCAACGCCAAAGCAACAACGGCATAACCGACATTCTAAGCGGCATCACTTTAAATCTGAGGGGTACTGGCACGGCCAACATAACCGTAAACCAGGACAACTCAAAAATGACCGATGCCTTAAAGGGCCTTGTGAGCAAATTAAATGAGGTCATTACCAGCGCCAAAACCCAGTCCGGCTACGACAAGGACGGCAAACCCAATCTGCTTCAGGGCGTGAGCACCGTAAGGAACATGGGTTACGACCTGATAAACATGCTGGGGGCCAAGATTCAGACTGGCGGCAAAATCACCTCCCTCTATGACCTGGGGCTGGAGGTAAACAGGGACGGCACCATCTCCTTGAATGAAACCACATTAAACAACGCCATATCAGCCCATCCTGAGGATGTAAAGCTGTTTTTGGCAGGCGACAGCACCAAGGGCATTAGAGGTCTTGGTGAGGCCATAAACGACAGGCTGCGCGTCATGACCAGGCCGGTTACAGGCACCCTGGCCAGCGAGCAGACCGCTGCACAGGATCGGATTTCACGTATAGATGCACAGATTACGGCTACAACCGCCAGACTTGACAAGAAATATGACATTTTAGCAAAACAATTTTCAGAGCTCGACAAATTCACCAACTCCATGACATCGCTTTCCACCTATCTCACATCGCAGTTCAAGTCATTGTCGGGAAGCTCGTCGAGTTCCAACTAAAAACACAAGGCCAGGGCATCGGCCCGGCAGCAAGATAATCTTAAAAAACGAGAGAGACCTATGAACAGACAGGCCGTGAAGGCATACAAAAGCACGCAAGTCATGACAACAGACCCATACAAGCTCATTTTGATGCTGTATGACGCCTGCATCAAGAACCTGTTTCAAGCACGGGATGCCGTGACCACAAACGACAGGGTGCGCCGGGGGGAGACGTTGAGCAAGGCCATCGACATCCTTTCGGAACTGTTCAGCTCCGTGCAGGGCGAGACAGAGCAGGCGAAATTTCTGCGGGGCCTATACACCGCCATGATGCTGGAGCTGCCCAATGTTAACCTCACAAACGACATCAAGACACTGGATCTGGCCATAAAATATATGGCCCAGCTTCGCAGCATCTGGAAGGAACAGGTGATGGCCAAGGGGCCAGGCGCCGAGCCATCTTCTCTGTCTATACAGAATAAACAGGCAGGACCTGCTGCCCACGAAAAAAATGGCACAAGTTCGGGCGTTAACGACACAGCTATGAGGGGCGGCATTGCAGCCCAGCAGGCTTGTTACAAACCATTTGCATGTAAATTTTGAGATGACTATTATGGATAACAATGCCTTTACTCATTCAGCTATGCAAGAGGCACTGACCAAAATGGCCTCACTCCAGGACGAGATCCTGATACGGATACAGTCAGATGCCGACTGGCTTCCAAGGCTTCCTGTGTGGATGGACCAATATACCCAGGCATCTCAACGAATCAAAAATCTGCTGGATTCCTATACATACGATGAACACCGGCAGGAATATGCTCAACGGGTGCAGTTCCTCATAGAACAGCAGGAAAACATACTTGTCCTGCTACAAAAACAGCGCGATGAACTCGCCACACACATGCGGCAACTGGAACAGGGCAAAAAGGCCATTCAGGGTTATAGTTCGGGGAACTCCTGTGAAAAACAGGTATTTTTGAGTATGGATACATGACCATGCTGGTACAATCGACTTCCACTCAAATAGACGACGCCTTCCGGCAGGCGCCTGTAATAATAAGGGAAGAGGCGGCAAAAACAGCCGGCAACCATGAAATTGCCTCTCAAGAGACAGCAACAAGGGAATCTGCGGCCCATGCCCCTGACAAGGCAAAAGACAGCAAGGAAACCGGCCGGCTGGCCATTAAGCCCGATGAAATCACTCTAAACGGACAGCAGGTCGGCACTGCGGATGAACGTGGGGGAAACGGCCATGTGGAGAAAAAGACAGCGGCCCTCAAAAATAACACGGCCGAGCCGCAGAAAAAACTGACACAGCAGGAGATTGAAGACCTGCAAAAAAGGCTTCCGGACACACCTACCACGCGTTTTTCATTCAAATTCGATGAAAAAAGCAAGGAAATGGTGGTGCAGATCATAGACAAAAAAACCGATAAGGTCATAAGACAGATTCCGCCGGAGGAATTTCTGAAGATCAAGATGGCCTTCAAAGAGCTGATACGAGGGACATTGCTCGATAAAAAGGCCTGATAGTATGTTCGCCCTACCAGAATGGAGAGATGATTATGCTTACCATCGATGCAAGGATGCAGACAGATGTAACGGTCGGCCAGACCAGACCCGCAAGCCAGGAACGGAACCAGGCTGCCGCAACTCAACAACCATCCACAGATAAGGCCGTCTTACAGAAAACAGAGGACATGGCAGCCGCGGCCGCCGGCGCTGAATCCAAAGGCAAGGCCGGCCTGAAGGAGACGGAAGAAGCAGTCAGGTCTATTCAAAAGGACATGGAGCTTCTGAACACGCGCATATCCTTTCGTGTGGACAAAAAAAGCGACGAGATTGTGGTGGATGTGATCGACAAAGACACCAATCAGGTCATAAGACAGATTCCCTCAGAGGAGATGCTGCGGCTCAAGACAGCCTTCAAGGAGTTGATCAAGGGCCTGCTTGTGGATGTGACCGCCTGACCTCCCTTAAAACAGATTCATATACTCGCAGGTTTCCAAGCACCATCCTTTCGATGGAAAACCCCTCGCACACAAGCCTGCGGCCCGCACGGCCCATTTTAAGCCTCATTTCTGGCTGCTGAACCAGGATCCTTATGGCCTGGCACAATTCATTTACATCGCCTGGAGTGACGAGCAGCCCGGTAGTACCATGCTGCACCACCTCTGGTATCCCACCCGCGCGGCAGGCCACAATAGGTACTCCGCAGGATGCCGCCTGAAGAAGCGAGACTCCAAGGCCCTCCATAAGGGCGGGATGCACCAACATGGCCAGATGTGGCAGAATACGCGGCAAATCCCCTCGAAAACCCGCAAAAATGAAATATTCCTGCAGACCCCTTGCCTGCACCAGCCGTTTTATCTCCTCCTCCAGTGCGCCTTTTCCAAAAAGCAAAAATCTCAAGGTTGGCAGGTCTGACACCAGCAGAGATGCCGCCTCCACCAGGTATCTGTGGCCTTTGCGCTCTATGAACTGCGCAGACATGCCAATGGGGATATGACCAGCGGTCAAGCCAAAGGTCTGTAAAAACCATGCCCGTTCCGTTTCAATCCCATCACCACAAGGCGCATAGAGCCTGGTGTCCACAGCACTGGGTACACATACGAGTTTTGCCGCCGGAATCCCCTCATTCAGAAGCACCTGCTCTATACCATGAGAGATGGCTACGATGCGCCGATACAGCCCGTATTTGAATTCGGCGAAGACTGAAAGGCTGCAGCCCCGTTCACCCAGAAAAGCCGGTTCCGGATTGTCCACCCTGCGCGTGAGAATCGCAGGAATGCCGCAGAATCGCGCCGCAAGACCGGCATGGATATCTGCCCCCCGACGGCTGTGCACATGCACAAGATCCGGACGCTCTTGACGCAAAATCCGCACGATACCGCCCAGCAACCGAAAATCCATATCTCCGGCAAAGGGCGTTTCATACACCACGGCATCGGCAGACGCAGCACCTGCTATGGCCGCATTCACAGGGCAGACCAGAAGGTTCGATATTCCATGCCCCACCAAACCCTCCAGCAGATATTTTACCTGCAATGCACCACCATAAAGACTGCGGCCTGTCTCGACGTGTAATATTTTTATGTCACTTTTCATAATAAAATTATATGGATTTAATCAGCCGGACTGATTAAGATATAAATGTAACACTATCATAATTTTCAGGGACATCCAAACAAGATCGGCCTGCTGCCGCCCTCTTCGTACCTGCGGAACCCTATGTGCATAAGGATCATTGCTGCTTTTGAAATTGGTCTGAAAATTGCATTTAACATTGTAAAGGAATACCGCCATGACAAACAATTATAGACACCATTCAGCCATTGCATTAATTCTGATTTCATTGTGTTGCTATACACCAGGCCTGCCGGCTTGGGACGGAGGACATCAAGGCGGTTCAGACCAAAATGTCCCACCTCAGACAGGCGGCGATGCGGACAAAAAAGGCATCGTGCACAGGGAACGCCCCGCCAACACGCCGGTATATAATGTCGAGATGGCCAAACCCCATCCTCCAGCCATGGAACGGCCGCCTATGCCTGTGCCGCCTGTACCGGATGGCCGCATGCAGCATGCGAGGCCCCTGAATACCCCTAACTCAAATGATAACAGCCCTCCTCCTTTCCCACACATTCAGAGACAGACCCCTGACAGGGATACAGCCCAACCACGGCCATCTTTTGGCCAAAAACCGGCTTTAGACAGGCCGGACAACCTCAAGCCAACGGTTCAGCCCCCCTTTGGCCCCGGCGGACACGAGGCAGGTGGAGCGGCCATCAGGGAAACCCGGCCACAGAACCCGTTTGATGCAGACAGGCATAGACATGATAACCCCCCTATAAAACCTGTCTTCGAACCACATGAGAGGCCTGGAATGAATCCAGGGGCAATCAGGCCTTCCCATGAGGTATTTAGGGACAATCGTGGTCGGGAACGGCCGGCTCACGGCCCTATTATCGTTGAGAAAATCCGTCCTGCACGTGGTATGGGTTTTTATAGGGAGATGCCCGCTGGGCACCAGAGGGTTTTTGTAAGGAATCAATGGTATTTCTCCCACGAGGGCCGCTATTATAGAAGGACATCTGATGGATTTATCTGGATAGTCCCACCTCCAGGGCTTGTGGTCACCACCCTGCCCTTCGGCTGCACCAGCTTCCTTTGGGGAGGGGTGGAATATTACACCTATGCAGGCATCTACTATCGTCCCACCTATGGAGGGTATGTAGTGGTGGAAGAACCGGAAGACCTGCCTTCTCCCTGGGCGATGGACCCGCCTCCTGTTGATTTTGTCCTGGTCAATACTGAACTGCTGAATGTCCGATCAGGCCCGGGCGAGGATTTCCCTGTGATCGAACAAGCCATGTACGGCGAAAGGCTGCAAGTGCTCGGAAGCTATGATGATTGGTATTACATAAGGCTTGCCAATGGCAGAAAGGGATGGGTCCTGGCCTATTTCACCTACCCTGAAAATCAGGCCGAACCAATGGGTTGAAGCCGTCCGAGGGCCCGCAGACACTCAAAGGCGATATATGTGTTTTCCAGATCGGCAAGGGCACCTGGCACAGGGGCAAATCCGCCCTTTCCTGTCTGACAGGTGAGAAGATACCGCAAAAGAACCGTTTCGTATCGCGGACGCTCATTAAAAAAATGCACTGTGTCTATGCCCGCCAGCAACACCGCAAGTGTGGCGTTACTGGCGTTCGGGGCAAGGGTGAAGCCGAGATTTTCATCCTCACAGCTGCGGGCATACTCCAGGGCGGAGCGCTGCAATCCCCAGTGCAGCAATGAGTAAATACGGACAACCGAGCCTGTATCAAGCAGATTCGCTCCAGGCCAGCCATAACCTCCGGAAGCCCCTTTCAGCATTAGAACCGCCCGTCTCAATCCCGTCTGCATTCTGACAGGACAGACAACTCCATATACTTGACACAACTCCAGCAGCCTGCACATATCCCTGAGTGCGCCAGACCATTCCATTTTACTGCTGTTCAGCAAGGAGACCTCAAGGCCATGCATCAGCTCCTCAAGCCATATATTGGGCGCAACGGCCAAAGGCGCCTTCAAAAGCCTCATGGCATTCAAAAAGCTCCAGCCGATTGTAATGGAAGGGAAACAGCCGTCCGCAGGTTCACAGGAGCGCAAAAACTGCACCACCGATTCCTTCTTAGGGATAGAATGGCCGACAATGGACAGGGTGGCCACAGCATAAAAGGTGTCAGGCACATTGGATTCGCTCATGCCCCAGTCCTCATAGCGATAAAAGCAGAAACCCCCATCTGCATTCTGACGGCTTTCGACATAATGCACAGCACTCTCAATCTGTTCCAGGAATCCGGACATACATACCTCCTTCAGTCATGCTGTTCGCAAAGCATCTTCCCCTGCCTCCCCCCAAAAAATGGAAAGATTCTTCCCAGCAGGGGAAAAATCCATTAAGATATTGTTTTCAATACCATCTGATGCAGGCGTCTGTAACGGGCACTTCAGAAGTGTTTCACATTCCTGCTGAACATTCAAGGGGTTATGTCCATATTTCCTAAAAAATATGACGTGATAGTGATAGGCGCGGGGCATGCGGGCTGTGAGGCGGCCCTGGCCGCTGCAAGGCTTGGGGCCAGCACACTGCTTTTGACCATTGACCTGAACAAGATCGGCACAATGAGCTGCAATCCAGCTATCGGTGGCCTGGCCAAGGGTCATCTGGTCAAGGAAATAGACGCCCTGGGTGGCGAAATGGCCCGAAACACGGATGCCACAGGCATTCAGTTCCGCAGACTCAACACATCCAAAGGCCCTGCGGTCAGGGCCACCCGCTGCCAGGCGGATATGCTGCGTTACAGTCTGCGCATGAAATCAGTGGTGGAAAACCAGCCGAATCTCGACCTGTATCAGGCCATGGCAGGCCGGATTCTGGTGAAAGAAGGCCGTGTACAGGGCGTAGAGACCACCATTCACGAAGAGATCCACAGCAAGACAGTGATAGTAACCACCGGAACATTCTTGAACGGACTGATTCACATCGGCCTTGAACGCTTTCCAGCAGGCCGCCTGGGAGACCCGCCGTCCAACCGTCTTTCCAGCTCCTTCAAGGAATTGGGTTTTGAGATGGGCAGGCTCAAAACCGGCACCACTCCAAGACTGCATGCCTCCTCCATTCGGTTCGACATACTGGAAATGCAAGCAGGTGACGACCCATCTCCCACATTTTCATTCTTTCACAGCTCCATTGAGCTCCCCCAGCGTCCATGTTACATAACCTATACCAATGCCAAAACCCATGAAATCATACGGTCAAATCTGGGCAGGTCCCCCATGTTTGCCGGCATCATAGAGGGCATAGGGGCCAGATACTGTCCATCCATAGAGGACAAGGTCTTTCGTTTTCCTGAACGGGAACGGCATCAGGTATTTCTGGAACCTGAAGGACTGGACACTCCGGAGATATACCCCAACGGCATTCCCACCAGTCTGCCCATAGATGTGCAGTGGCGTCTGGTGCGCAGCATCGCGGGGCTGGAGCAGGCCGAGATACTGAAACCAGGCTATGCCATAGAATATGACTATGCCAATCCCGTGCAGCTCAAGCCGAGCCTCGAAACCCAATTAGTGAGCGGTCTATTTTTCGCCGGCCAGATAAACGGCACATCCGGCTATGAAGAGGCGGCTGCTCAGGGGTTGATGGCGGGCATCAATGCCGCTCGACTCGTACATGAAAAAGCACCGGTCATCCTTGACCGCTCCCAGGCATATATCGGTGTACTCATCGACGATCTGGTCACCAAAGGCACTCGTGAGCCCTACCGCATGTTTACATCCAGAGCAGAATACCGGCTGCTGCTGCGAGAAGACAACGCAGATCAGCGGCTCGCGGAAACAGGCAGGGCCATCGGCCTGCTATCCGATGAGGCATGGTCCATCTTCGAAAGAAAACGCAATCAACGCGCATTGGCACAAGATCTGCTGAAAGAACTGCGTTTCACACCAGACGAGATAAATCCGTGGTTGGAGACAAAGGGAAGCCCGGCCGTATCCCAGGCGATACGCATAGAGGACCTGCTCAGACGGCCTGAAATCGGCATAAACGAGGCCCTGGAATTGCTGTCTTCCAAATCCAGCCAGGCAGCCGCATTGAAAGACATGGGCACCGACATCCTGACCCAACTGGAGATTGAGGTCAAATATGCCGGCTATGTCAAAAGACAGATGGAAGAGGCCGAGGCATTTCGTAAATGGGAACACCTCACCCTGCCTTCCGACCTGCATTATTTCGAGATACCCGGGCTTTCCAGCGAGATCCGCCAAAAACTCACAGCGCAGCGGCCTGACAGCCTCGGCAGGGCGTCCCGCATATCCGGAGTGACACCGGCGGCCATCACCGCCATTCGCATTCATCTCAAAAAACACGGACTGCAATAGGAGCATCCCCATGAAAATCGGCCTCGCACAGATCAATCCCACCATCGGAGACATAGAAGCAAACACACAGCTGATGCGGGTATATGTTCAGAACGCCAAGGAAAGGGGCTGCGAGCTGCTGGTCTTTCCGGAACTCTCCATCTGCGGCTATCCGCCCATGGACCTGCTGTATCAGAAGGGTTTTGTGCAGGCGTGTGAGCACAGCCTGAACAATCTGGTCAAAGAGGTGCATGGCATCGCAGTAATCTGCGGTTGTCCCACTCTAAACACTGAAGGAATCGGAAGACCCTTCAGAAACAGCGCCATGCTGTTTCATGACGGCACTGTTCGAGGGGCGGTCTGCAAAACCCTGATGCCAAACTACGATGTGTTTGACGAGGCGCGCTACTTCGAACCCGCTGGGTCAACGGCCCCACTCCTTTTCAAGGGTTTGCGCATCGGGCTAACCATCTGTGAAGATATCTGGAATGACGCCGACTTCTTTCAGCACAGGATGTATGGGACCGACCCATTGGAGCAGCTTGCCGGCGCATCGCCCCATATCTATATCAATATCGCAGCATCTCCGTTTGATTATACAAAGCCCGAGTTTCGCATCAGGCTGCTTAAACACCTGGCGCGCAAATACTCCAGGCCGTTCCTTTATGTAAATCAGGTAGGCGGTCAGGACTCCCTGGTCTTTGACGGCGGCAGCATGGCGGTCTCTCCTGACGGAGGCATATCCTGTCATGCCGGAGAATTCAGAGAAGGGCTTGTATGTGTGGAACTGAATCCGAATGAAAACCGCCTGATTCCGTCACCCGACTCAAATATCCGTTACACACCCATGCACACAGACGAGGCCATATTCAAGGCGCTGGTACTATCCCTGCAAGACTATACAGCGCGATGCGGCTTCAAGCGGGTTGTGATAGGCCTGAGCGGAGGCATAGACTCGGCCCTGACAGCAGCCATAGCAGCACATGCCCTTGAGCCGCAAAATGTTCTGGGCGTGCTCATGCCATCGGAGTTCACTTCCAAAGAAAGCATCGAAGATGCCCTTGCCCTGGCGGATAATCTCGGCATCGAAACCATCACACTACCCATAGAAACCGTGTTTTCCGAGTATAAAAAGACGCTTGCCCCTGTATTTGAACGCGGTCAAAAGGGGTTGGAGGAAGAAAATCTACAGGCCCGCATCAGGGGCGCCCTGCTCATGGCCATCTCCAACAGACTCGGCCACATGGTCCTGGCTACCGGCAACAAGACAGAGCTGGCCGTGGGATATTGCACCCTTTACGGCGATCTGGTGGGCGGCTACGCCCTGCTCTCGGACCTGCCGAAGATGCGGGTCTATAGCGTGGCAAGACATGTGAATACACTTGAAGGGCCGTGGGAAAAGGGCCGTTTGAAAAACGCCCAGGTGATTCCGGAACGCATCTTCACCAAAGCGCCTACAGCGGAACTCAGACCAAATCAAACAGATCAGGATGACCTGCCACCCTATGATGTCCTGGATGCCATTTTGGAAGAATATATTGAGAAACAGGCATCCATAGAAGAGATAGTCGCCAAGGGATTTGATCTAACCACGGTAAAACGCATCATAACCATGCTGCACCGCAGCGAATACAAAAGACGCCAGGCACCCTTTGGGCCGAAGATCAGCGGCAAGGCATTCGGATATGGAAGAAGATTCCCTGTCACACACAACTATTTGTATTGATTAAAAAGATAGCCAGGCACCCCCGCGGCACACAACACTGACTGCTGCCGTTGCTTCCTTCCGGACCTGGCGGAGTTCACAGGGCATTGTTGCGCGGGACCCGGCTACCAAAAATGCAATATCAAATACGGTAACAACGAGGACAAACGGCCAAGAGGTTGGCGGAGAGGGTGGGATTCGAACCCACGGTACGCTGTTTAGACGCACACACGATTTCCAATCGTGCCCCTTCGGCCTCTCGGGCACCTCTCCAAAACATCAGCGGCTCAATTTATTACAAATTTCCTCAAGATGCAAGGAAATTTTTGTTCAGGACTTCTCTACAAACTTGTCTCCGCTGAAGATGGATGAAATCATGCCCTCAGGCGCTACATTCTCATTCCAGACCACCAGATACACATGAATCATCGCAAAAAGCATAAAGCACCACATGAAGATATGATGCAAAAATCTGGCCTGCTGCTGAGTGCCGAATAACTTGAGCCCCCAACCCTGCCAAAAGACAGACTCCGGATACAACAGGTAGAAGCCCGTTATGATCTGACAGACGGCCAGCAAAAACACCACCACATAGATGGTGAAGGCCAGGGCATTATGCCCTAAACGATGGTCCTTTTTGCCGATGTAGAGGTAAAACAGGATGGTCTTGAAAAAATTGACTATGTTAGATGGCGTAATGGGCGCTGCATTCCAAAACTTCTCCTGTCTGTTTCCAAAGATCAGGAGATAAAGCCGTACCATCAGGGCCGCGGTAAACACAAAGCCGGCCAAAAAATGCAGATAACGCATATAGGCCATGGGAAAGGTGCGCACCGCCTCCAGTTGAGTACTCGTCCATGGTTCATGTACATAAAGGCCCGTCACCACCAGACACACAATGGAAAGTGCGAAGGCCCAGTGATAAAGCCTCAAAAGCACACTCCATGCCTCTTTCTTTTCGTACAGCATAGTCGCCTCCTTTCTGGCTCACAGCACCTTGACTTGCGACACCTCGCCCCTTTCAGGTTCCAGCATATGAACGGCACAGGCGATACAGGGATCAAAGGAGTGAATGGTACGCAGGACCTCCAGGGGTTTTTCTGGGTCAGCCACAGGATTGCCCACAAGGGATGCCTCATACGGCCCCAGAAGCCCCTTCTCATCCCTTGGACCTGCATTCCAGGTGGAAGGCACCACACACTGATAATTCTTGATACGGCCGTCCTGAATCACGATCCAATGGGACAGGGCACCCCTTGGCGCCTCATGGAAACCAAAGCCCCTTTGTTCACCCTTGGGGAAGGTGGGTGGATTGAAGATGGCGAGATCACCCTTACCCACATTGTCAACCAAAAGTTCCCAGTGTTTTAAGGCAAGGTCTGCCAGCATTGCCGCACGAATGGCGCGGGCCAGGTGTCTTCCCGGAGTGGAGTGCAAGACATTCGGCCCTACTTGAGCTCCGGCCAATGAGCTGACCCTGGAGAGGGCGTCGTCCACATATTTTTTGGTAAGCTCATGACCCACGGCATAGCCCACCAAGACCTGTGCCAACGGCCCCACCTGCATGGGATGGCCTTGAAAACGTGGGGCCTTCAGCCATGTATACTTGCCGTTTTCATTGAAATCAGTGTAGTTGGGCACGGTATCTTCTTCAAATGGGTGCTTGGTCCAGTCTCCCTTGTACCAGGAATGTGCGATGCACTCCACCACATTGTCCTTGAAGAAGGTGTCCTTGAAGCTTTTGATCTCCTTGACAGAGGCCAGATTGCCCTGGAAGATCACACCACCAGGCAGGTCAAAACGTTCGCCCTTGGTATCCAAAGGCATGTCCGGCACCGCTAAATAGTTTGTGACACCAGCCCCGTATTGCAGCCAGTCCTTGTAAAGGGCGCCCACTGCTATGACATCCGGCAGATAGACCTGTTTTATAAACCCGCTTACCTCCTCCACTAACTGTTTTACCCAATAGAGCCGCTCCATATTTAGAGTCGCCTCGTTGGCTGGATTGATGGCGGCGGTCACTCCACCCACGGAGAGATTTTGTATGTGCGGGTTCTTGCCGGAAAGGATGGCCAGGGCCTGAGTGGCCTTGCGCTGATAATCCAATGCCTCCAGATAGTGGGAAACCGCCATGAGATTGGCCTCAGGCGGAAGGTGCATGGCAGGATGTCCCCAATAGGCATTGGCAAAAGGGCCTAATTGACCGCTGTCCACCAGGGCCTTGACCTTGGCCTGAACCGCCTTGAAGCGTTCAGGGCTGTTGTTGGGCCACTCCGACAGGGTGGAGGCCAACCCCGCGGTCTTTTTGGGATCTGCCTGTAATGCCGAAACCACATCCACCCAGTCCAGGGCGGAAAGCACATAGAAATGGACTATGTGATCATGGAGGGCATGTAGGGAGACAATGAGATTACGGATATACTGGGCGTTTAGAGGTATCTCCATGCCCAGGGCGTTTTCCACGCAACGCACGGACGCCAGGGCATGCACCGTGGTGCAGACACCGCAGATGCGCTGTGTAAAGAGCCAGGCATCCCTGGGATCCCTGCCCTGCAATATGTTTTCTATGCCGCGCCACATCTGACCGGATGACCAGGCGTTCTTTATCTGGCCGTCAGAAACCTCTGCATCTATGCGCAGGTGCCCTTCTATGCGAGTGATTGGATCAACAGTGATCTTGGTACCCATATCTTACCTCCTCATTCCTTGCTCTTGTCATCAGAAGCCTGAGTGGAAGCAGCAGGCTTGGCGCAACAGGATGACCCCTTGCCCAGCCGCCTTCCGATACCCACTGCGGCATGCACGCCTATGGCAGCGGCGGCCACTCCCAAAATGGTCTTGCCAGCGGACTCTGCGCTGGAAACAGCGCCTCTATCCCCTGGAATGGCCACACTGGGAAGCCTCTCATAAAACGGGGTCATGGTATCCCAGAAATTGGGCTCCGTGCAGCCGACACAGCCATGCCCCACACTTACAGGCCATACGCCCACATCGTTAAAGCGCACTGCCGGGCAATTGGCATAGGTTTCAGGGCCTTTACAGCCCACTTTATAGAGGCAATAGCCCTTTTTATGGCCTTCATCCCCGAACTTCTCCACAAATCTGCCTTCATCGAAGTGGGCGCGGCGCTCGCAGTGGTCATGTATCTTGCGGCCATAGGCAAAAAGCGGCCTGCCCAAAGAATCGGTTTCAGGAAGGCGTTTGAAGGTGAGGAAGTGCAGGACCGTGCCCAGGAAATTTATGGGGTTTGGCGGGCATCCGGAGATGTTTACAATGGGTTTGTCGTGAATGATGCTGTTTACACCCACAGCGCCTGTGGGATTGGGGGCTGCGGCCTGAATGCCGCCGTATGTGGCGCAGGTACCTATGGCAATGATGGCAGCTGCCTTGGGCGCCACCTCTTTGAGGATGGAAAGCGCTGTGCGGCCTCCGATCTTGCAATAGATGCCGCCGTCCTTGGTGGGAATGGCGCCTTCCACCACACATACGAACTTGCCGTCGTACTTGGTGATGGTGTCGTGCAGGCAGGTCTCGGCCTGACGGCCCGCGGCAGCCATTACCGTCTCATGGTAATCCAGTGAGATGATGTCCAGAATCAGACGGCCAATGTCAGGATGAGAGGCGCGCAACAATGCCTCGGTGCAGCCGGTACATTCCTGAAAATGAAGCCAGACCACCGGCGGCCTTTGGGGGGATGCAGCCGCTTCGACGATTTGAGGGACCATCTCTGAGGAAAGACCCAACGCAGCGGCGGCCATGGTACAGGCCTTGAGAAAGCTGCGTCTGTCAAGGGTGGGATTCAGGTCAGAGAGATGAAGATTGCGGGACATAATGCCTCCTTTCCGTCTCTTTACGAGACCAAGCGAAATAAGTTACAGACATGCCAACCTAAAAACTCTTAAATAGAAAATAGCACTCGTTGACAGCCATGTCAATTATTTACCCAAATTCCGTGACCGTAATTAGAATAAAAAGCGATAACCCCTTGCCTGGCCATGATTTTTGAATGAGCGATTCATCTATTGGGCAATGCAAAAAACGCAATACCCTCACCAACCCCTTCTCTTTCGAGAAAAGGGGTTGGTGAGGGTATGCGTGAAAATCGGGATTTAGCAGAGAGAACACTCAAAAACAGAATTTTTTATGCACTATCTATCTACAAACTCCACGAGAATATTATCAGGCCGCTGACTCAGGTTGGTAAGATTGACGGATGTCTCGAAATAGCCCTTTGTGCCATGGGCAAACGGTGCGCCGTTGTTCACAGAGGTCTCCACTGCCAAAACCACATCCCCACCCTTTTTGAGATAGATGATCACATACCCCTTGGCCAGGCTCTGGCTCTGGTTTTCCACATTACCGCTTACGGTCAAAATGGTCTTTTCCGAATGGGAGTATGCTGTGAGGTCCACTATGGCAAAACGAGGGGAGGCAAAGGTCATGGGTTGTTCCTGAACACCGGCTTCGCCCTGCAGAAAGACAAAAGGCACCACCACACATATAATACCAAGCAATAACAACACAATTTTACGCATAGTTATCTCCCCTTTCTGCCGGCCTTAAAAGCTGTACCATAGCTTGCCCTGATGGTATTGCCGTGGACCTCCTGAATTTTCAGACCTGGTATGGAGGTAAGCATTTCAGCAAGCCTTTGAGTGTTGCAATCCCGCCAGCCCACAAGCAACTCTGCCCTGTTTTGCAAAAAGCCCTTCTTGTTGACACGAAGGACTCCCCTGATCCCCGATATACTCGTTTGAAGGACGCTAATTTCATCAAAAGAGAGGCCATCCACCACCAAGGCCACCTCATGTTCATTATAACAGGCGTCCAACCAGACCTTGACCACCTTGGATGACAGGTCGTTGGCTATCTTTTTGGCCGCCTCTTGGGATGCCTTTAGTGCACCTTGCGCAAAACTGATATTGGGGACATTGGCGTCTGCAGAGGCAGTGGCCAGCATGCGGCCTGAGCCAGTCTCATAGAGCTTGGCAGTGAGGAAGGCGCCATAGGAATGGATACGAGGGTTATAGGGGGCAGGGCCGTTGTCCTGCATCACCAACTGACATGCCACCATGAGCTGCGCCAGATGGGATGCTGCCTCTACGGCCTGAGTCAGGGCGCTCGCACCCGATTGGGCGGCCAGGGCCACCTGACGCAGCCTCTCTGCCTCCAATGCAGATGGTTCTGCTATGCGAAAGCCCTTTTCACTTAGAATCTGAACTATGGTCTGCTCTGCTGCGCCCACATCCAGCTGTACACCGCCCATCTCGCTGGTCATGGCCTTTTGCGTCACTGTGACCACCAGGGTGGGATAATTCATCCGGGGCAATACATGGGCCAAAGCAGTTATATCGTCCGCCAAGGCCGCCTCCTCCACCTCTGCCTGAATCACCACCTCGTAGTCTGTACCGGTTCGTCCCTCGGACAATATCTTGTAATTCTTCACATAACCTTGAACCTTGGTGAGTATCTTGTCCTGAATGACCACATAATTCTCCACCAATGTCTCACTGGTGAGCATGGCGCCTATGGCCTGTTCCACGGCCTTTCGCATGGCATCGTTTAGGGCTGTGGTGCGGGCATCCGCCTCGCTTACGCCCTGAAGGCTGGCCATGCCTTTGGCCTGTACAGCGGCCCATGCCCCCCCTGAAAAGCAGAACAGCATTCCAAAGGCCAGAAGGGCCAAACATAACCTCATAGGATTAAAGGCAAACAGGGCTGTGCGGTTCATCATGTCTTCACCTCTCATTTCAGTCTGCGCAGCAACACCGCAACAGCGCTTCTAATGGCCCTGTTGGCGGCATCGCTCACATCTGCTCCAAATTCCACTGCGCTTCCAGGCACATACTCCAGGGTCTCCACATCCACACAACGCACCTGCACCCCCATGCGCACATGGGAGCTTCTTTGGGCGCTGAGGCCTGCCACTCGCTCTCCTCCCTCTGCATAGTCATAGACCTCGCCGTAAATCACCTTTTTCGCCCCTAACATGCGCCCCATGGAGACGGCTGTAGCCTGGTCCACCATGCCTGCTGAACTCATCCACTGCCGGTCCATTATATCCTTGATGATCTCGGGCTTTTCCTCCACAAAGGTAAAACGATTGCTGTCATACAGGGATTCCACCACCATGTTGTGAATACCCATACCCACGGACTTGTCCAGGAGGTGCGGGTAACGCTTGGCTGCCTGTTCAGAAAGGCCTAATGGAAGGACTGCCACAACTGTTTTGGGCCCGGTGTAGGTGGGCATGGGTGTGGCCTGAGTCAGGGGCTGCGTCTTGGAGGTGGAATCATCCTGTACATATGTGCCTGCGCAGCCGAAAAAAAGCCAGAGGCACATCATCATCGTTCCCAGTTCCAGTACTTTTTTTATGCCTTTCATTCCCTTCCTCCCACTTTGCACAGGTTGGCCACCGCCTGTTTTACGGCCTTTTGAGTGGCCTGTCCCACTGTAGTCTCGTCAAAACAGATGCGATTGTCTCGAATCTGAAATAGGGCAGCAAGGGAGGTGGTAGTGGCCTCGCCCTTGGCCACGCCCCGATAGCATGCCCCATCCTTCTCTTCCACCAATACCTCTACCTCCAGCTCTATGGTGGTAGAGCCGCCGGATATGAAACCAATGGTGCGCACCCGCCGTGTCTTGAAGCCCCTTACAACTACCTTGGCCACGGCATCGCAACCAAAGCGTTCAAACACGGACACAGGCTTGGCCTCAGGCACACCTGCCGCCTGTCCGGTATTTTCAGTATTTGATGTCTCTTCCTGCGGTTCCTTTTGGCCATCCTGCATCTTTTCCCCTTGAGAAGATTCATCTTGAGGCTTAACATCAGGGGATTTAGCGGCTTCGTCAGAAGACACCTGTGGTGAATTACCTTCCTGCACCTTGGCAACATCATTAGATGGCTGTGGCTTATTTTCAGGCACTTGAGCGACCCCAGCAGAAGCAGACCTCCCCGAAGTCCCTGCGTCAAATCCCTTGCCAAGCCAGCTCAAGGCCTGAAGCTCGTTTAATTCCTGAAGGACCTCAGGTTTTTCTTCAATGGGTGCGTAGTGTCCGGTATTATAGAGTTCAGTGGCCACCAGATTTGCAATGCCCAGGGCAATCAACTGATTGCGCCATTCAGGGCTTCCGGTCTCGTCGCGCACATCCACCACCACCAGGCGTTTTAAGCCAGGGGCAGTGTTTGATTCAGCATCTGCTGCCCATAGATATGGTGCAATCAGGCTGCTAAGACAACAGAAGAGGGTAACCCAAACCCAAAGACATATTCCCTTCACAACGACCTGCCTCTCAAATGGTATATCAGGGGGGAGACCCTGGTTTATACTCGGTCTCCCCGGTCATTTGACACATCAACATTCCCTCTAACATCACGGTTATTTGTGTCTAGCATCTATCTCAGCCACGCACTTCTGCACCAGTCTTTGCACCATGGTGTCCAGCGTCATGGTTTTCTGCTGGGATTGAGAGATGCCGAGCACACTGGTGGAGCCGGCATTCAACTCCATCTTGTCCTCGAAGTAACCGGTGGCCACCTGTTCACTGGTATTGGCATTCAATATCTTGTAGCGCATGCCGATGATCCACACGCCGGCGGCATCTTCAGTCCGTACAGAGGAGACGGCTGTGTCTGTAACAGCACCACCACGGCCACCCATCAGGGTCCCTGCAATGGAACCCAATGCAGCGCCATTAAAGCCTTTTGTGGCCTGAGCCACAGGCTCGGCCTTCAGGATGTCAAATTTCACGAACCACTGAGTGGACTGGAACTTACCCTTTTTGAACTTCTTAAGGGCATTGGGGTCTCCCATGTTGACAGCCAGTTTGATCTCGTCCAGCATGGGCCCCAGGTCAGACCTTTCCAATATCTTGAAATTGGCCTTGCTCAATTCCAGCTCAGCATAATCAGCCACATTGTTGCTGCTCACCTTCTGCGTAAAGGTGGCGTTGTTACTCTTGATCTCACCGGGTATGACCACCAATTGCGGGCCAGGTTTTGAGGCATTGACATAAGAAATCGGTTGATACATCATCTGGTCGGCCTGCTGGTTGGCCGTCTCAGAGGCCGATTGCTGCGGTGGCACACAGCCTGACAATAACAGCGCAAGACAAATCCCCAAAAAACCCATTCGTTTCATAACCTTTCTCCTTATTATTAGAATCTTGAGCCCATGAGGCCCAATTTAATACCTGAGGATATATCAAAAATTCTTTACAGCCTCTCTTCCTGCACCGGACACGGCTGGAGTGGTGGTGGACAACTGGGCTGTCATGGCCTCCACCTTCTTTTTGGTCTCCGGGCTCTTTGCCACCTCCTTCAGACGCTCCGGGCTGGCCTGCACAAGGGAGGCGGGAGGCATCTCCTCCATGGCCTTCAGAAGCTCCTGCTTGCCCTTGCCTGCGTAGGCTATCTCTATCACATCTCCATGGGATGCCGTGAGCCGAAAGGCATTGGCGCCCACCTTGGCATTGAGTGGCTTGAGGATGCCTTCATTTACCACTGTGTTAAAATTGCCGCGCAGTCCAGCAAACTCAATCTCGAAAAGAGAGGGGCCGTTGGCCTGAAAATTCCTGAAATCAACATTTAATATGTTCCGAAGCCCGATAAACTCCTTTTTGAACAGCTCCGCTGTGTCATAGTCAGGCAGCCCTGTGAGTTTGAGCTGATATATGCGGCTTGGCTGCTGAAGATGGTCTGCAAAGAAGTCCCTGGAGAACTCAGAGCCTATCATTTTGCCAATCTCCTCAACGGCTGCGTCCTCGGAATTCCAGCTCTTTTTCTGTGGGACCTTGTTGTTGAAGTATATCTCCTCTCCTGTATGTGTATTCACACACTTGACGCTCCAGGAGGTCAGGACAAACTTTTCGATGCGCACACCTGATGCAGGGAGCACATGACTCAATCGCTGAAACTTTGCCTCTCCCTCGATGAGGAAATCAGACTGTTTGTCTTTGGAGTTGGTATCATCAGACCAGACCGTATAGCCAAAACCCTTTATGTGTTCCTTCAGGACATTCTCTGCAACGCTTGAGCGTTCCTTGATATTGTCTGAACTCCTCTCAGCATCCTTCACAAATATCCGTACAGCAATCTTTGGATTGCCCTGCTCCTTGATTATGGATATACGCCGTTCTTTGGACAGATCCTGAATTGTGCTTTTGACATCACCTATATACACCTCAGCCTTCATCAGAATGTGCATGAATCCGTCTTTACCTAACCAAGGCTCGCTTTCCTTTATGATTTCCTTGATCAGGCCCTGACTTTTTGACAACACCCTGTCATTAATGACTGTGTAATTCTCAACGAGCGTAGAACTATCCACATATACACCAACCGCCTTTTCTATAATCTGACGCCTTGCATCCTTTCTGAGATCGTCTATCATCAATCCTTTATCTTTTTTGTAAATCTCTGCGTTTGCATCCACCAAACCCTCAGCTGACACTATAATGGTTTTAGCAGATTCCTTTTCCTTTTGCTTCTGATTGTTTCCAGTTGCCGCAAGACTGGAACATGCTATCAAACACATAATGAGCAATAAAATTGATTGAATGCGCATTCTCATATCATTTCCTCTTTTTAGGGCTGGCCCTCGTGGGCTCGGGCTGACGGCAGTAGTCATGATATAATTTGGCCACGACCTCATCGGCCTTTTCATTGACGAGTTTCAGGGCGGTACCCACCACATCGCTTCCTGAATAGGATTCAGATGAGGTGGTGACGGTAGAGAGAATGCGTCCGGAGGCATCCGACAGGGTAAAGGTCATGGTGACCGCCACCTCCTTGACACCGATGACAGGATTGACGCCCGTGTGGGCCACAATAACGCCCTTCAGAAGGAAGTTGGCGGCAAGCCTGCGCGCCGCTGTGATGGCGGCATCGGGATCTCCGCCAAGATAGGCCTCTATCTCGGCCTGGGCTATCTGTTTTTTGATCTGTTCTGGAGTATAGGTCTTGAGCCCAAGAGCACGGAGACGATTGTTGATGGCATCGAAAAACAAGCCGTAGTTGGACTGATCAGCGCGCATACGGCCACTGGCCTGTTCACCTATCATGATGCCGATCTTTTGATCCTTTAATTTAGACCGGCATGGTACACTGGTCAGCCATTGAATATGTGCAGCCCGCGCCTCCTCCTGCCCGCGTTCACTATCCTCGGCCTCAGAAAAGGAAAAGGCGTAAGCGGCCACAGGCAGGAACAGCGCACAAAAAACGATCCATCCAATCCATTTTTGGCTCAATGCACAACCCCCCACTCTCTTAAAAATCTCTTAAAAAATAGAATCAGACTTACAGCAGACCCTGGCAATCTCCCTTGGAAAGCTTCCCTCTTGTTGCCCGATGAACAAGAAATCGTCCCTATTTCATCATCACAACCGAATTGACATTTGAAGTCTTTTTGCCTGCCGCTACGTTGGTTATATCCTCCGAACTGGAGACATTCGTAACCGATCTGACCTGTACATTCTCCAGGTCAACACTCCCCACATTGGCGTTTCCACCAGCAGCCGCCACGTTGACCACGTTTTTTACATCTGCCACATTGGTTACTGAACCCACCGCTGCATTCTTGAGGTTTACACTGCCCAAATTAGCTGTGGAATCGGCACCAATGGCCACGTTCGTACTGCGCTGCACATTGGCCACATTGGTGACCGAGCCGCTTACAGAAGACCCTTGAATATTAGTGGAGCCCACATTGGCTACCGCCCTGCTGCCTGCCGCTATGTTGGTTACCCCCTGTATGTTGGCCCTGTTGGTTACACTGCCTCCCACAGAGGAGTTTTGTATGTTGGTGGAGCCCATATTGGCCACAGCCCCCTGGCCCATGGCAATGTTCTGAGAATTCCTCACATCGGCTATATTGGTAACACTACCTTTAACGGAAGAGCCCTCTATATTGGTGGAGGCCACGTTGGCGGTACTGCCTGCACCAGCGGCTATATTGGTAACACCGCGCACATTGGCCTTATTGGTGACCTTGCCCTTGACCTGAGAGGAACCTATGTTGATGGAACCGAGATTGGCCTTGGTCCCCTGGCCCATGGCAATGTTCTGGGCATTTTTAAGGTCCGCAATGTTGGTCACATCACCCTTTACAGAAGAAGCCGCAATGCCTACGGAGGCAGCCTTAGCCACATTACCGGCGCCTGCCGCTGCATTGGTAACATCCGCCACAACGGTCTGATTGGTTATATCGCCTGAACCGGTCTCTGCAGCGAATGCAGCAATACTCACACTCAAAGACACAATGCCAATCAGAATCAAGACATTAAACTTCATATATAACACCTCCGCACACAGTCCCTGCGACACCAAGAATCATTGCATTATTTATCCGATAGATCCGACGACCTATCGGAAAGTATCTTGTAACGCCGCAGGATATCAGGCCCTCTTCTGGATGCCTGCTCCCTATCAAGAATCAATCTATGCCCCTTACTGTCTTCGAACACATGAAATGCGCCCTTGTTGTTTTCTATCGCAGCTATTACATCATTCAAATTACCTACATTGACTCCATTTACTGAGACAATAACTCCATCTAAGTATGTATGGTAACCTATATTGACATCATCAGCCAAAACTTTAGCCAGAATCACCACCTGCTTAAGCTTTTCAGATGGTTCACCATTTTCATAATAATTCAATAATTCAACCGGTGAATTTATGCGCCAATTGTCTTCATCTCCATATTCCTTCAGATAATTCAGAACAAGTGGAGTAAACACCAAACCTCCATATATATAATAAGTCGGCATATTGTCATACTGCATATTCGGCACGAGCCTTTCCATGCCTATGGCCTTGGTAAGAAGAATCGTAAAATGCTTCCTCTCACCATTGCGAACTATATCCACATTTACAGTATCCCCGATATGCTTCTGTTGCCAGATATATCCCAAAAAGGTCCTTTCGCCACGCCGGAACTCCACTGTGCCGTCCTCTTCAACAACATATCCATCCAGCGCCACCACCACATCATCCTGAAAAATCAAACCCTCGGCAGGTGAATCAGGGAAAACCTTATTGACCAATGCGCCTGTTTCGCCAGGTTTCAGCCCAAAACGCTGTAAAAGGGCGGGATTTTCCATTTTTTGCATCTTGAGACCCAGCTCAGGGGTGCCGTGAAAGACCCCGTCCTTTTCAATATCTTGTAAAAAATGCTTAACGATGGAAGCCGGTATGATGTATCCCACATTTTCAAATCCACGCTTCAGCATACCCTGGAATGCGACACCCACTACCTCATCACCCTTCAAAACAGGCCCGCCGCTGTTTCCGATATTGATAGAGGCATCGATCTGGCAGGCCAGCAGATATGCGCCGCTATGATTATAAACGATATGCTCTATGCGCGAGACCACTCCTTGAGTGATTCCCAAGCGGTCACCTCCCGCAGGGAAACCATACACCCCCACCTCATCACGAATTTCAGGCAGACTGCCTATGCGCAGCGGCACAATACCCTTAAAAAAATCTTCATCCTCAACCCTGAGCAATGCGAGGTCGGTTTCATGGGCTACATGTTCCACTCTGGCGGTATATTTGCGGGCCTGACCTGATTTTCGCACCTGCACAAAGGTCTGCCATGCAACTACATGGGCATTGGTCAGAATACGGTTGCCCTCTATAATGAAACCAGAGCCCTGCATGGATTGTTGCCCCTGCATCTGCCATGGTTCATGAAAATTTGCAGGGTTATAGGTGGAATAGACCTTTACCACCGCATCTTTTATGCTTTGAGCCTTGTCAAGGCTCAGACCTGTGGCCGCACAGGCATTTCCTGACAGGCAGGCCGAAACCGGCAACAGCAATAGGACAATGGTGACGGCCGCAACGGCCCGAAGCATGCCCATACAGGCCACCGGCATACAGACAACCACCCTAAGAAAGAGGCTCGATATCACCGACGCCGGAAATCTTCTTTATTATCTTGGGGTTACCCCTGTATTGCACGGTCCCAGCCCCATCTACGGTGACATCCAGAAGTTTCACGGCGTGCACCACCGCCTCTCCAGCGCCGGTCATTTTAATGAATACATCATCAGCCCTAAGCCCCTCAGCCTTCACATCACCCGCACCCTTCATATCTATCTGCAACCTTTGAACCCCACCTGAGAGGAAAACCGTACTGCTTCCGTCCATATCAAGGGTCAGATTATCCTTCAGGCCCTTCACATCAATATCATTTGAACCATCCACCCTCAGCCTGTCCAGATGGACCATGGAAACCTTTACGGTCATGGGCGCACTTGTGCAGACTGAACGCCTTGTTCGAATGTAAAGGGTATCACCATCCACCTTGGTCTGAATATGAGGCACAATGTTCTCATCTGCTTCGATGGTAAGAGAAGGGGCGGACCCCGCCAGGATCTTTATATCGAAGGCCCCATCCGCCTGAATTTTAGAGACCGTTGAAGACATATCCCTTTTCTCTACCCTGGATACACCATTTCCCTCCACACAATTATTGCCTTGAATCACCACAGCCATTCCATGAAATGGGAAAATCAAAAAACAAAGCAGGCAAAACGCGGTACAACATACCCGTACCCCGTAATTCCCTTTATTTCTTCTGTTTGGATTTGCCGAAGTCATCATCCTGGGCCCCCAAACCTTCAACTTCTATCATATCAGTATCCGACACGATCTTCTGACCCAACATATCCGACACATCACGCACATTCAAAACCATCTTGATGTAGGCATCGCCATTGGACTCCCATCCGAATTCTGTAATTTCAGCCAAGAAGAGTGTGGCCATAACCTTGGTGCGCACCACATCGGACTTTAACATATAATTTTCCACAGATGTCT
>Ga0067045_1027597_pt1 | contig 83486 bp, 66 predicted proteins | sample TerdegcTABiofilm_FD_59184 | JGI IMG/M metagenome (GOLD analysis project Ga0067045, IMG submission 59184) | Combined Assembly of (Gp0054472, Gp0054536) Wastewater bioreactor microbial communities from Singapore -Terephthalate degrading... | reverse complement strand
TCACCGGCGATCGCCGGCTCGAGCCGGCAAGGGGTGGGCCTGGCCGGATCGAAGCCTCGCTTGAACGGTGTGCCATGCCTGCTGGTAGGGGCCAGCGAATACGGTACCTGCCTGTGGAGTCTGGGGGACGACGGCGTAGTGCGACTTTACCCCGTGCAACCTACGGGCGAAGCGCGAGCCGTCCAAACCGTGCGACTTTGGGCGGAGGGTGAGTCCCCGAGTTGGGCTTACGATCAGAGGACCGGGCGAGGCGTTCTCGGCGGCGCTGACGGAACGGTGCGGCTATTCTCTCTGAACGTTACGGCATCGCTGGTGGCCGAGGCCGAGGTGCCCGCGGCCCTGGTTGGAGCCGCCCCGGGATCGGTCATGGCTTTTCGCGAAGGGGTGATTCAGAAAACCCGGGAAGGGCAGTTTCGCTGGGAGCGTTTGGCCTGCGAGATTTCATCTCCCAATAAGCTTAGCGAATCGGCAATCGTGGCGATCGATCTTACGCTTCGCGGCGAGGATCCGGCGTTCGCGGCCCTCGCGGCTGATGGAACGCTCTTCGTCGAGTCTGTACGCAAACAACTTAATTTATTGACGGGTGAGGAGAGCGTTCGGCTGACGGGCGGCTCGATTCGTCTGGACGAGCACCGGCGGGACATGGAGGCGAACGTCCCGAATGTCTTCCTGACCGGCGCGATGGACAATGTTCTGCTCGTTTGGCCGGACGGTCAATTGTTGCGATTTGATGTTCGTGATTTGACCGCGCCGCAGCTGGTCGAAACGGTGAGCCTTTTTTCCGACGAAAACGCCGCCGTAACGGTTGCTCGATTTCTGATCGGGAAAACCACGCTTCTCATCGGGGACAGTCGCGGTCGCGTTCACGGCTGGTTTACCGTGGACCTTTCGGGCGGCGAACAGAGCGGAGAGAATGGAGCCGTCGGCATCCGCTTGCTTCGTGCGCATACCTATCCGGCCGGACCGGCCGCCGTCGCGGATATCTCCGCCTCGCAGCGTTCCCGGTTATTCGCGGTTTCGTATGCCGACGGCACCGTTCAGCTTTTGCACGGTACGGCGGAACAATTGGTCGCCCGAACGCGACTTGCAACGCCGGCTCCGGCCTTGATTCGTCTTACCCCCAAAGAGGACTTGCTGGTTGGCGTGCAACCCGAGGAAGTCAGCCTATGGCGCATCGACGCGCCGCACGCCGGTATTACTTTTCAGACGATCTTCGGCCGGGTGTGGTATGAGGGGATGCGGCAGCCCGAGTACATCTGGCAGTCCTCCAGCGGCACGGACGAGTTCGAGCCCAAATACAGTCTGGTTCCGTTGATTTTCGGTACCTTCAAGGCCACCCTGTTTGCCATGTTGTTCGCCGTTCCCTTGGCCTTGCCGGCGGCTGTGTACTCCAGTGAATTCGTTCACCCGGTTTGGCGATCCCGAGTCAAGTCCACCATTGAACTGATGGCCGGTCTTCCCAGCGTCGTACTCGGCTTTATCGCGGCTTTGGTTTTGGCGCCGTGGGTCGAGATGCGATTGTCTTTCGTCTTGGCGGCATTGTTCTGCGTGCCCTTCATGGCTCTTTTGGGCGGGCACCTTTGGGTCTTCCTGAATTTTAAGTGGGTGGCACGCTTGGAGCGTTTTCGCCTTGCCTTTGTGACAGTCCTCGCCTTGCTGGGCGTCGGCCTTGCTTATCGAATCGGTCCGATCGTGGACGACTTGCTATTCCATGGCAGCTTTCGGCATTGGCTGGACGGGGGGAAAGGCAGCGGGGCCGCAGGTTGGATTATCGTCTTGCTCCCCATGTCCGCCGTCATCGTTGCATGGTTCGTCTCGCGGCGCCTGCTGCATCCGCTTCGTTCGGCGTTGAGCGGACGGTCGGCGACTTTTTGGGCAGCCGTCCAACTCGTCGCTTTCATCATCGGCACCGCCGCGACGCTGGGCCTGGCTTGGAGTTTAGGTTGGTTCATCTCCGAAATCCTGGGCTGGGACCCTCGCGGATCGGTGATGGGTACCTACATTCAGCGGAACGCCTTCGTTGTGGGGCTCGTGATGGGCTTCGCCATTATTCCGATCATCTTCACCATTGCGGAGGATGCGCTATCCGCCGTTCCGGGCCATCTCCGAGCCGCCTCGCTCGGCTGCGGCGCGACACCGTGGCAAACCGCGGTCCGGGTTGTCATTCCGGCTGCCGTCAGCGGATTCTTTTCCGCCCTCATGGTCGGTCTGGGGCGAGCCGCCGGCGAAACGATGATCGTTTTGATGGCGGCCGGGAACACTCCCATCATGGAATGGAATATCTTCAACGGCTTTCGCACGCTGTCGGCCAACATCGCCGTGGAATTGCCGGAAGCCGTGCAGAATAGTACCCATTACCGCATGCTGTTCTTGGCGGCATTGTGCCTGTTCCTTGTGACTTTCGTCGTGAATACCGCCGCGGAGACGGTTCGGATGCGTTTCCGCAAGCGAGCTTCGCAATTGTAAGAATCGAACCGGACGGGTTGTCATCTCATGAGCACCGCGACGATGGAACCGAGAGTCACCGCGGCGGAGGCGTCGCGATTGCGGCGCCGAACGTCGCGGCCGGCCGAGTTGGTCTCCGCGCGAGGAGAGCCGCTGGTTTGGCTCAGCGGGGGAGCCTTGGTCGTGTCGTTGGCCATGATCGGCGGTCTCTTGGTGCTGATCGCGTATCACGCAATCCTCACGTTTTGGCCCACCGCCGTAATTCGCGTCGAACTCCGCGACGGTAGCGTCGCCATGGGAGAGGTGACGCGCCGCGAGCGATTCAAGCCGGAGGAGGCCAAGCTCGCCGATCTGCCCGACGAAACGCTCGCCGCCTATCGCGAAGCCATGCGGTCGAGCGAAGGATGGGTCTCTCGCCGTTTGGTGCGGACGGGAAATTTCGAGCTGACCAATGAGCATTTTCGCTGGGTCGCCGCGCCGGAAGTCGTTCCGGGCACGGAAACCCGCCCCGAGTGGGCCTTCGTTCTGGAACGTTTGGCTTGGGGCCGATTCTATGGGTTTCCCGAGGCCTTGCTGGTCGGCGACCAAACCGCGGCCGAGACGCCGGAGAAAGTGTGGCAGGAGTTTCAACGCGTTTTTCCCCACGTCGTCGGGCAAAGAAACGAGGTCAAGCGACTGGAGAAAGTCGCTCTCGGTGACATCAACCACGACATCGAAGAGGCCCGACTGAGGCTTCGCGAAGTGGAGCTGAAATACGGCAAGCAGTCCGAAAAATATCAAGAGGCCGAGAAACGCTTCCAGGAAACGGAGGCGCGGTTGACGCAGAAGTACGAGGAAGTCGGCCGCCGCATCGCGGAACTTCGCGATGAGATGGCTCGTTATAACCTGAAAATGAAGACGGCCGACGGCGCGGAGACGACGCTCAGCTTGGCGGATGTCGTGCGGGCCTATCCGGCCAACAGACTGACCCTCTCGGGAAAACTCAAGATCTACTTCGAACGCATTTGGGAATTCTTGAGCGACGAACCGCGCGAGGCGAACAGCGAAGGGGGAGTCTTCCCGGCCATTTTCGGGACGGTCATGATGACGCTCTTGATGAGCGTGGCGGTGGTCCCGCTGGGGGTGCTTGCCGCTTTATACCTCCGCGAGTACGCCAAAAGCGGCGCCGTCGTCAGCGCCGTGCGCATTGCCATCAACAATCTGGCGGGAGTTCCCAGCATCGTGTTCGGCGTCTTTGGATTGGGCTTTTTCTGCTACATCGTGGGCGGCGGAATCGATCGCTGGTTTTTCGAGGCCAGGTTACCGAATCCGACATTCGGTACGGGAGGCATTCTTTGGGCTTCGTTGACGTTGGCCTTGTTGACCTTGCCCGTGGTAATTGTCGCCACCGAGGAGGCATTGGCGTCCGTACCCAATTCCATGCGCGAGGGTTCCTACGCCTGCGGTGCCGGCAAATGGCAGACGTTGCGCCGGGTCGTCCTGCCGCAAGCCATGCCGGGCATTCTGACGGGTACCATCTTGGCCATGGCGCGCGGCGCGGGTGAAGTGGCTCCCCTCATGCTCGTCGGGGCCGTCAAGCTCGCACCGGAATTGCCCTTCGATCATCGGTTTCCTTTTTTCCATCTGGAACGCAGCTTCATGCACTTGGGATTCCATATCTACGACTTGGGATTCCAAAGTCAGAACAGCGAGGCCGCCAAACCGATCGTGTACGCCACGACGTTGCTGCTGATCGTGGTGATTCTTACATTGAATTTGAGTGCGGTGTATCTTCGGAATCGTTTGCGGAAACGCTTTGTTGTGGGGCACTTTTGAGTGATAACCAGCGAGGCCGATTTCGCGATCGACAAGGTGTCCCGCTCGGGCATCGGTGAGCATCGTTTCGGCGGATCGCGGACGCGAGATTGCGACAACGGGAGATGAATGATGCGAGACTCGGTTTTGCCTGCGTCGGCTCGGACCGCTCCGTCCGATGTAGAGACCGGATCCGACGGGAGCCGCGACCGGCAGTTGTTGCGCCGGCCTGACGTTCTGAAGAACCTCGAAGCAGGGGCTTCGCGGCTGGAAGCTGTGGCCCGCGGCGAAAGCATTGCGAGCGAAATCCACGAGGAAATGCTGCGGCTCGATAGCATTCTGCATATCGACGCATTCTCGTTTTGGTACGGTCGGAAGCAAGCCCTTTTCAACATCAGCATGGGCATTCCGCGGGGCAAAGTGACGGCCTTGATCGGTCCCAGCGGCTGCGGCAAGTCCACGTTGTTGCGATGCATGAATCGCATGAACGACCTGATCGATGGGATTCGCGTATCCGGCGACATGCGATTGAACGGCGAGTCGATCGTCGGGCCTTCCGTGGACGTCATCGAATTGCGGAAACGGACGGGCATGGTGTTTCAAAAGCCGAATCCGTTTCCCATGAGCATCTATGAAAACGTCGTCTATCCGTTGCGCATCGACGGGGTTTCGAACCGCGCGGTCTTGCACGAGGTGTGCGAGAAGAGTCTCCGCTCGGCGGCCTTATGGGACGAAGTCAAGGATCGCCTGCACGAGAACGCCTTGCGGCTTTCCGGGGGGCAGCAGCAGCGGCTTTGTATCGCCCGGGCCATCGCCGGATCGCCCGAAGTCCTTCTCCTCGACGAACCGTGCTCAGCGCTCGATCCGATCGCTACCAACAAGATCGAGGAGTTGATTCACTCGTTACGGAACGAATTCACCGTCGTCATCGTGACCCACAATATGCAGCAAGCGGCCCGTGTCAGCGATTTCACGGCCCTGTTCTATCTCGGGCGTCTGATCGAATGCGGCCCTACCACAGCGATCTTCAGCAACCCGCACTTGGCCGAAACCGAGTCGTACATTACCGGGCGTTTTGGGTGAAAACCGCCGACCACGGTGAGTCCCCCGAGGCGGGTGAGTCCGGTGGGATGAACGGCAGCTCTGCGGAGACACGCGGTCGCCCCCACGATCACTTTCGACAACTGGGAACGGGCCGTCACTTGAGGCCAAACCCGCGCTGCCGAGCACGAACGTAGCCTACTTCCCGATACAGAAGCGAGAAAAGATCCGGTCCAAGATATCTTCGGTGTAGACGGCGCCGACGATTTCTCCTAAGGCCTCGAGTGCCGCCCGAACCGCGACCGCTACGTATTCCTCTTGCAAGGATTCGCCCAGCCGATTCAGGGCCTCGTCCAAGGCGGAGATCGCCGAAAGCACGCATTGTTGAGCATGGGGGCCGGGGGACGGCAGTTCGTCGCGCGTGGTACCCGGCTCCGTCAATCGCGTCACGATCATTTCGCGGAGTCGATCGACGCCTTCTCGTGTGGCGGCACTCGTCCGAACGTCGGCGTGGGAAGTTTCCGGAGCTCCCGCCAAGTCGCACTTGGTGGCAGCCACGAGACAGCGCGGGCGAACGGCGGCGAGGAAACGTCGCTCTTGGTCCGTGAGCTCCCAGCGACAGTCCGTGCAAAAGACGATCAAATCGGCGGCCCTTATCGTTTCCCATGTGGAACGAGCCGCCGCCGTGCTCAAAGCATCGCCTCGGGGGGGCGCTTCGACCTGGCGGACGGCATCCGGGAGGAAGAGATTCGGGAACGCTGAAGGTTGGGATTCGAACGCGGCGAATTCCTCTTCGCCCGCCGTGTCGATCAGCGTGAGGGGAATCCCTCGGTGCTCCGTTTCCACGGCCAGATAGTCCCGGGTCGTCCCCGGCAGATCCGATACGATGGCCTTTTCTCCTTCCAAAATCGCGTTGAAGAGGCTGCTCTTGCCCGCGTTCGGTCGACCGCATAGCACCACGCGGTAACTTCGCCGAGCATCCTCCCGCGAACGCAGTCGAACCAGAATTCGGCGAAGTTCGTCCTGGGCTTCGCGCACTCGTCGTCGCGCTTCATTGCGCGGTAAGAAGGAGATGTCCTCTTCCGCGAAATCCAGCCCGGCCTCGATGTCCGCGAGCAGATCGATCAGATCTTCGCGAATTGCTTGCAGCGGTCGGCGAATGCCACCCGCTAGTTGTCTCAACGACGCGGCCAGTTCTTCGTCATTGCCGGCTGCAATCACGGCGGCCACGGCTTCGGCCTGAACGAGATCGATGCGACCGGCGAGAAAGGCACGTAGCGTGAACTCTCCCGGCCGGGCGAGACGCACCTGCATTCCGGCGAGGCAGGCTTCGAGGAGGACGGGGCTGCCCCAGGTATGAATTTCCACGCAGGTTTGGCCCGTGTAACTCCGGCCTTCCGGCCAATAAAAGATCTCACCCGGCCAAGCGTGACGGATTTCCACCGGGCGCAGGAGCACCGGCATGACGGTTGCTTCGGAAGGAGGCGGGCGGTCTGCGAGGTCCGGCGAAGCCACCACGCGCGCAACCGCGGTCCAGGCCTCAGGACCGGAAACCCGGACGATTCCCCTGGCGGCGGGCCCTAAGGGCGACGACACGGCGGCGATGGTCTCATCCCAACTCGCGCCCATAGTGATGCAGACTCATACCACTCAGCTGCGCTGCCGGGCCTTGCCGGAGTCGGGATTCCGCCGGGGCTTCTTCTCCTTCTCCACGGGTTTGGGAGGTTTGCGTCCGTCCACCGTTTGCCGCAGCGTACGATCCCATTTCCGCACCCATTCCGCCACCGCGCTTCGCCATCGCGGCTGCGACGGCTTTTTCGGGGCGGCATCCCCGGCATGCGTCATTTGCAACAAAACCTGGCGCTCCCCCAACCCCCATAGACTGGAAATGATGAAGTACAAGCATAAACCGCTGGGCACCTTATAGAACAGGACACCCATAAAAATCATCATGAACGTCATCACCTTTTGCTGCATGGCCGCGGTCTCATCGGCGGGCGGCGGCATCATCTTCTTTTGTTGCCAGAGGAAGATCGCAATGGTGAGGATGGGCAAAAGATTGAAGTAAGGCCCCAACGCGAACATGCCATGACCGCGATTGAACCAATCCGGCCACAAAAAGCTCCAGTTAAACAGCATATCCGGTGCCGCTAAATTGGCACACCAACGGATGCTTTCGGAGATCAGGGGAGCCTGTCTCAGTTCCACGTCGATCGCCAAGGCTTTGTATAAGCCGATGAAAATGGGTAATTGAATGAACAACACCAGGCAGCCGGAAAAAGGATTGTAGTTGTGTCGTCGAAATAGTTCTTGAATGCGTTCATTGCGCTCTTGCAAGTCTTTATATTGCTCTTGAATTCGCTTGATTTCCGGCTGCAACTCCTGCATCTTTTGGGCATTGAGTGTCTGCTTTCGGCTGACCGGAAACATGCATAGTCGCACCATGGCGGTCAGCATCAGGATGGCCAGGCCGTAGTTGAAGACCATGTAGTCGTGGAAAAAGTGCAGCAAACGAGTCATCGGCTCGGCGACGAACCAAAACCAGCCGTACTGAATCAAGCCGCTCAAGCCGTATGCGCTGAGAAGGTCCTGGCGTTTAGGCCCCAGGAAGATCTGGTATGTGTGGCTGAGCGAGCCTCCGGGCGAGAGCGGCACCGGCAAGCTCGTGAGCCGGCACGAGACGTTCATTAAGAACTCGTAATCACGTTCGGGGGTGCCGATTCGATACGGACGCACGTCCTCGAACCAGTGCGTATCCGCGGCTTCCTTCTGCGGGATTAAAATGGCCGAAAAGTATTGCGCGTCGACCCCCACCGCCGTCACGTTGTCCGTTTCATCCTTCCACGGGACGCCCGCTTTGTCCCGGGCGATGGAATAGCAGGACACCAACCGCAAGCTGGCGTTTCCCAGCTTGACGGCGACGTCGCGGAGTCCGACGGCGGACCAACTGTTACTCATTTTGCGGGCATACCAGGAGCCTTCCGTGGGTAGGCCGTTGGGGCCGTCCAATTGATAAGCCACGGCGGCCTCCCGATGACCGACGTTGAAGCAGTCCAAGGTCAACGTCAAATGATAGTTGGTTTCGTCCAGGTTCGTTAACTGTTGGAGGTTCCCCTTGGCGAGACGATAGGTCTTGGCGAGGACGAGATTCTTGTCGCGAAGCCAAACAGCGAAGCGGATCGTGTCACGAATGCCGTCTTCGAAACCCGCGGCGTCACGGGGCCAGCTTTCCGGCTTGCGCGGGTCCGCGTCTTCAGGCAGGACCCGCCACGTTCGGCCGCGCAGAGAGACGCCGGGCAATTCCAGGTCCAGCTCCTGTCGAATCAGCTCCTCGCGTTCCATCGGGCTTTGGGTTTTTTGAATCTTCTCCTCAAACACGAGGCGCCGGTCCAGAAGGCGATCTTTGTCGAATTGTGCCAAAGTCGCCAAAAAGGATAGGGGAGCCGAATCTTCCGGACGAATGATTTCCAGCGGCTTGCGGCGCAAGGTGGCGGTCAGCTCGATGGGCTCATCGTTTCGCAGGACGCTGAGCGTGACTTTCTGGCCCGGTCGCGTGCGAGCGAGAATAGCTTCGAGAGAGCGAAGACCTAGCACCTTTTGCCCGTCAATGGATCGCAAAAGATCGCCTGGGCGTAATCCCGCCTCGGCCGCCGGGGTGCCGGGACCGACGACCTCCACCGGGCAACCGTCCCCGATAAGCCCCGAGTCCTCGAAGATGTGGCCCAAATAGCCGCCCCAAGCCTCCGTGTCGCAATAACGGGGATTGTTCAGCTCAACTCGCACTACCGCCGCCCCCTGATTGGTGAGCGTGACCAGCATTCGATAAGGCTGATCGGAATCCAGGGTTCCCAAGGTGTAGTAAGCCGGAGGCGGATCGGGCGGAATCTCAACCGCATCCCGCTCCTCGGACCCTTCCTCCGTCGATGGGGAGGCTTGCTCGCCTGATTCGCTGCCTGCGGCCGACTCCTCAAGGACGGGGGCTTTGCCGGATTGCAAGGAGTCGCCGCCGTCCGGCGCCGTCCCGGGAGAGTCGGATCGCACCGCCACTTCCGTCGCCGGGTTCGTATGTGCTTCGACCGGAGAAGCCGGGTTTTGGGCGACGTTGGGCCCCTCTTTTCGCGAAAATCGCGACATGAAATAGAAGTTGGCAACAATGATTGCCATGGATAGGGCGAGGAAGAGGAAATATCGCCCGAGTTCCGGCCGGTTGCCGTCGGAAGGCTCTAACATCCACAAAAACTCCATCCGATGGGGGGCGAATGCTGGCCAAGTATGGGTTTCGGAAGACCTAACAGCTCGGCCGCAATCGATTCGGCTGATCGCAAATCCGTGAAACTACTATTGTCCGGGTAATTCGCCGCCGATTCAAGCCGCAAGCCGGAGAGAGGCGAGGGAATTGAGGGAAATCCATGCCGCGGTTCTGCGTCGCGGATGGAACCCATATCGTGGCCGTTGTCGTCTGCGGGGCGGCCCGGATCCCCCGCACCACCTTTGCCGGGGGGCGGGAAGTGCCGCGTGTGAAGGACACGGGGTGACTTGCCGCTGACGTCGCGAGCGGATGCTATCGGGATGCCATTTCGGTCGATTCCTCCCGGCGTTTCTGTTGACGACGTAGTTCAATCGCCTCCCCGATCGCTATGGCGAGATCGATTTCGTTACACGGTTTCGTGAAGAATCGGAAGACGCGTCCTTCATTGATGGCTTTCAGCGCGGTTTCGACGTCGGGCCGGCCGGTTAAGACGATGCGGGCAACGTCGGGGATGTGCTGGGCCGCCCAAATGAGTAAATCACTCCCACGCATCCCCGGCAATTGTTCATCGCAGACGATGACGTCCACAGGCCATTGTTTCAGGAGCAGCATGGCCTCTTCCGCGGAGCGTGCCGTCAGGAAACGATAAGGTTGTCGACGCAACGTGCGGGTCAGACCGTGGAGGATGTTGACGTCATCGTCGATCAAGAGGACCGTGGGGGGATGCATGGGCCTTTTCCGTTTCCTGAGATGTCGTGGGCCGTGGAAGCGAACTCGTACATACTCGTGACGCTCTGCCCGAATACTGTGCCGCAGTCATCTGGACACAACGACCGCGGCTGGCGTCGCCGTTTCTGTTGCCGATGCCGGAGGAAGGCTGGTGGAGTTTTCGCAGCCGGTCTTTCCGCCGGTGCGTGATCGCGGAATGCGAATGAAAAAGATCGTTCCTTCTCCCGGTTTACTCCGGAAGTGAAGCGTTCCGCCATGCATTTTTACAATCGTGTGGTGAGCCGTCGTCAAGCCCTGCCCGGTGCCTTTGCCGACCTCTTTGGTCGTAAAAAAGGCATCGAAAACGCGATCTTGAATCTCCTTGGGAATGCCCGGCCCATTGTCTTCCACTTGGATTTCCACCCAGTCGTCGAGGGCCTTGGTGCGCACGATGATGATGCCCGGGCGTGAGGGAAGATCGGGACGTTCGGCGATCGCTTGGGCTGCGTTCACGATTAGATTCACCACGGCCATGTTGAATTCAGCAGCATGTAAAGGGACCTTTTGCAGCTCGGGATCGAATTCCGTTTGGATTGTCGCGACGTTCTTCCATTCGTTGAGAGAGATATCGATCGCGGCCTGTAACATCCGATGGAGATCGACGTCTTGCTTTTCTCGGCCGCCGTGGTGAGAGAACACTTTCATGGCACGGACGATATGGGCGACCTGCTCGACGCCTCTCAGGGACTCCTCCAAGGCTTTAGGGACTTCGTCGCGATGATACTCCCAGTCAAAAGCTTGGAGCAGTTGCGAGTGGTTTTCGGCCACGCTCGGCCCAAGCTCGGCCGCGGCATGATGCATGGCCTCGAGCAATCGAAAAACGTGATGAAAGGCTTCAGCGAGATAAGATAGATTGTCTCCGATGTATTGAATGGGAGTATTGAGTTCGTGGGCAACGCCGGCGGCGAGTCGCCCAACCGATTCCATTCTTCTGGCGTGATTCAAAGCCGACTCCAATCGCTTTTGTTCCGTCATATCGACGGTGATGGTCGCGACGCACCACGAGTCTCCCGTGGGATCTTGGTACGGAATCGCCGTGGTTTGCGCAATTGCGTCATCCGGCCCACGGAGTCGATGCTCGAATGCCGTTTTCTTTCTGTCACGCAGGGCTTCGAGGACGTTTTGGATCCAGTCGGCGTCCTGAACGTTGCGGGCCAGGAAGTACGCGTCGACCGACGCGCCCTGAAAATCGCCGTGAACTTTTTTTTGCCACGGATCCACATAGCGCACCGTGCCGTTTTCGTCAATGACGCTCAATCGAATCTTTGTAGTCTCGAGGAGTACCTCCAAATGCCGTTTGGTGGCGGCGATTTCCTCCTCAGCGCGACGCCGAGAGAGGATAGAGCCGAGTCTCTCAGCGGCTTCCGTTAAGAAGAGCCGCTCTTGATGGAGATCCTCGTCGGGTATGTCCGCGGGATTGAAGCATAACTCGATGGCCCCGGCGTAGCTGGAATCGACGAAAATGCCTGCTGAGATCTTATTCGGCGTCTCTTCGAAATCGTGCGATTGATAAAGGCGTCCGCGAAGAATGAGCCGAATTGCTGAGCGAGGAAGGTCCTTTACGGCGTCCTCCAGCATTTGCATGACGGTTTCCGCGAGGGAGTCTTCCTCAATATTCCCATCGGCCAGATTGCCGATCGCGGCCAAGACCTGAAGCCTCTTCATCGAGCGGCGGAGGCGGGCAACGGACTTCTGAAGCTCAAGCTCGGCGTGTTCTCGCCGTTGTTCCTCGTCCAAGCGTCTGCGCCATGCCTCCACGATCGGAGCCAAATAAACGCCGATTTGAGCCAGCAGTCGGGCCTCTTGTTCGTTATAATCCCGGGCGGAATTCGCGAGGAAGATACAGCCGATCAAAGTCCCTTCCGAAACCATGGGGGCGCCTAGAAAATTCCGGATGGGAACGTGCCCTGAGGGAACGGGCCGGGCTGTATTGCTGATGAGCGTTCGCCGGTCTTGTAAGACTTCTCCCAGGACGCCGCCCAGTTCGGATATTTCGAAGACAATGCGCTTATCGGGCAGTGCACATCGATTCCACACATTGCGAGTCAAGGTCGGGCAAGTGAGGCGACCCTTCGCATCGATGTAGCCTAAAATGCCGAGCTCACTGTGAAACTGTTCCAGCAACAACTGAAGGATCGCGTCGAGGGCGTCTTGATCACGGTGTCGCAAGAATTGGTGACAAATTCGGCTCAAGAGCGCGAAATGGGAAAACTGCTCAGGTGCCGCCGAGGCCCCTTGGGTTTGGTTTCGGCATACCTCCGGGCACATGGCTTTGCCTCCCTTGGCATCGCATGTAGCACGCGATGAACACAGCGAAAAGAGCGTTCGTTTATGACGTGTTGCAATGGCATCCGCCCACAATATAAGGTAGCACGTGATGGAATCACCGATAGCGTGCAACGCGCGACAAGACCCTTCGCGGCGCGGCGGAGACGATCCGCACTTCGTTGTTGCGGGGTATTGAAATCGCCCTGACCGAGACGAGCGTCCTATACAACAGAATCGGAACAACCGTCTCTACGCGGAAGACCGACTCTTTCGGAACAATCGGTTTGTGAGATGCGGGCGTTTACCCTGAACCGCCATCCGTCGCCGGGAAAAAGACGTCGCCGCCGGTTACACTGGTTTTCGTGGCACGACCGAAAGATCAACGCCGACGGACGACACGCCTGACAACCTTTCCTTTTCGGCCTGCTTGGGGGGATGGTTCGACGGCTGCAACGACTCGCTCCGCGCCAGCCGATGTCCCCGCCGTGGCTATTCGGGTGGCGACGACCGCGCTCGCCGCAGACGCGGGTTGCTCCCTGCCACGGTTTTGGGGACGGCCGACTGGTGATTCCGCATGATTCATAACCGTGCGAGGCTCGCCCTTCGGGGGCTTCGCGAAAAGCCGCGGACCGTTCCGTCGTCGAGCTCGCGGTCAGCGGCGGTTCTTTTGTAACAGAATGACCCAGTCTTCAGCTTCATCTGAGGGAGGCCGACCCGGCGAGACGGTTTTTCCGCCTGTTACCTCTTTCACCGAGCCGATCTGCAATTCTCCGCCATTTCGAGGATCGTACCATCTCACCGCGAAATCTCCCGAGGTCTTCGAGAGGTCGATTTCGCACGTCCCGCCGGTCGGGAGATAGATCACATAGAGTTCGCCCGGCAGCGCCAAACAGTAGCGCGAATTGTCGCCCTTATGATTGCCGACCAATGCGTCGGCGTTGACCATGTTCCAGAACGGAACTTTGTGACGGGAAAAGAATTCCAAGGCGATGCGGCAATAATCCCAGGATTGTTGCCGGCTCCGATAGTCCTCGCACAAGAGATCGTTTTGCGGCAGTTGGTAGCCGAAGTAATACTCAACGCCGGCCCCGCCCGCCATCAAGTTGCCCCAAAGCGTGTGTTTGCGGATGTCGTGAAGAGTGTATCCTTTGTCGCCGGGTTTGGATTTGGCCGTGCCGTCGAAGCCCTCATACCCGGGGTCAGGGGGAACACCCAGCGAGGCAGGCCCTTGCTCGTCGTTGGCCACGACCCAGGGCCGCCCGGCCTCCGCGGAGGCTCGTACCCACTGCAACGTGCGTCGATGCACTTCATTCCAGCCGTTTTGCAGCGAGGCGCCCGTCAAAAGAGATTGATCTCCCAAGAGTTTGGAATAAACCCGATCCTGCCAATCCGGAAACGTGTGGATCACGATCGGATGTCGGTAGGGATCCGTCTCGTGAATGTATCGAATCATTGCTCTTTGCTCATCCGGCGACTGGGTATTCTCTTCGCCGATATTCCAGTTGAGCGCCAAGTTGTGGGCGAATCGCGCGATCAGTTCGCGACAATAGAGTTTGCGTTCCGGTCCCAGAGCGCCGCCATCGAGCGACTCAGGGACGGACGAGCTATTCTCGCGGCGGTTATCATCGTTTTCCTGTTCTTGGAGTTTGAAATGCAGGTACAACCCCAGGGATGTCGCATGATCGAAGACGATCGCCCATTGGTCTAGTTTCGAGCAATCGTAGTGCAGTTTGGCATTCCGCTCTACAAAAGGCCAGACGTTGTCTCCGTCGCCGCCGGCATTGTACGTTAGGAAGGAAAACGCATTGGTTCCCTGAGAGGCGAGGTAATTCAACGCTCCGATCATGCCCTTGCCTTTTCCGTCCTTCCAAGTGGGATCGCCGGGGCGCCAATCGCGGATATGCGGCGTCCACTTGTGCAGCGGGACGTTTTTCTTAGTCGCAACTGTTCCATCAAAGTCTTCGTAAGCCAAAAAGGTTTCCGGAGCGTCGGCCCCGGCCTTGAGGAAGTACTCGCCGCTTCCCAGAAACTGCAAATGGTGCTTGCCGATATAGGCCAAGCGACCTCGCGCTCGAAAGTCCCGGCCCGACTTGTCGTCGGATTCGGCAATCGTGAATTGGCCGCTCACACCGTGGTACGGCGGCAATTCGGTTCCGCCTCCGCCGATGGCCGCGTGCTTCCCTTTCAAAAACACAACCCGGTAATGCCACACGCCCGCCTTGTCCGGCGCGAGATGGGCACGCCAGCAAGCCCCGGCCTCGGCCGAGGTTTCCGCCGCATTCCCATCAGCCGCAAAATAGCCGGGAACACGATACACCGGTTCGCCGGAATCATGCCGAAACTCCACCTCAAAGGCGTAATCCGTGAACGGATTGGGATCGTCGTCCCTCTCGTGGGCGAAGGGACCGGCCAGCGTCAGAGTGACCTTGTGCCATTGCTTCAACTCCCCGGATATCGTAACCCGCCCATCGCCGTCGTGCCGATCATCGGATTGAACATGCGATGCCGAGATCGAAGCGATCGTCCATACCACAATGAAACCAGCCGTTGCGAACGTGTGTCGTTGCGTGATCATGGGAGGCCTTTCCTGGGACTTTCAAGCTGTCGTTGATGGCACTAATAGCGTGGTGGTTTACGGATATGGTGTCCCGAATAATGGTTTACAGCGTTTGGGATCGACATGGTTCCGCAAGGATGGAACCCCATGGTCTTCCGTGAAACCATGGATTGGTTCGCGAAGCAGAGTGCTGCCAGTGTGATATTTCTCGCACCCTGGAAAACGTCAACACGGCGGAATTGCCGGCCGCGATCTTTGTCGAGACCGCCAAGCGGACGCGTGCCGGGGAATTGCTCTTTTCCTCAATAGTGGACTTGTCGGCGATGGTCGCGACGGGAGTCGCAAGTCGGTTAACGAAGCCTACCAAGTCAGGATGAACCCTTTCACCGTGTCCTTGACCGGAAAGTATGATAAGCTCCACGGCGTGGAGACGCAAGCTTCCCGGCAGATGATCCGTCAGATCGCGTTGGCCGCGGTCCATCCGAGGGAAGCCCAACGGGAGAGCATCTCCGGGTACCGCTTCGCCGCCGCTCACAAAACGCTATAAGACGCGGTGGTAAGAGAACTCGGACGTCGCGGAATCACGTCGGGCGTGTTCACGGACGTAGAGGTGGTACTAGAGGGGCAAAAAATCATCGTCACGGGCTGGAGTGATCCTTCGGGAATAGTTCGGATCGGCACCGCTTCCATTCCGCGTGGTACTCGCTGAATTGATTTAGATGGATGACTCTATTCCTCTTTCTGAACTAGAGCGAACTGTAGTGGAGATGCTCCTTGCAGGCGATCAGCCTATTTTGGCAGTTCTCCGCGCGCAGTTCGATCGCGCGAACGTGGCACAACGTGAATTCAGCGGAGTGGGTTTCTTCACCCATTTTGAGATACCCCCTGATGTCCCGAGGCTTCGGGGGCGCAGATCCTTCGAACTCGGTGACGTTCACGCTGACATTCCGGGACTCAGTGTGGGCGTTGATTTCATTCTGTTTATTAGGGAAGGCGCTATCGATTTCCTGGAGGGATTTACGTACGGCGATGACCGTTGGCCCGACAAAATCGAACAATATACCCTATGCTACGAGAAGAACATTGGTGGCACCATCGCGCCAGCCGTCGAACGCGACTGGGAGTCGCTGAGGAAGAAGCTTGAAGAGCTTTAGTCACGAAGGTCAGTCTGTCCCTCACGGCTGCGCGATACCGGCCATGCGCGGCGACCTGGGACACCGGCGGCAGCTACGAGAACGCCACGTACGACGACTACAATTACCAGTACCAGTGGACCAAGACCTGGCAGGGCCAGGGGGCCGGCGCCGTGAGCAGCTCGGCCACGAACCACGTCACCGGCCTGGAGAATGGCTCGGCGGGCTATTGGTGGAGGCACACGTACCCGGTCGAGGAAGGAACGCAGACCGACGAGGACTCGTCCTCCGGCCCGTGGAACAACTCCTACGACACGACGGTCACGTACCCCGGCTTTTCCGACGGGGCCTATTACAGCCTCGGCTACGGCGGCGGCCGGGAAGAGTACTTCGCCTACCTCGGCGATGCCTTCAGCGACTACCCCGGCAGCGACAGCGGCATGTTCCCCTTCGCCTTCAGCGACGAGGAACTGCTGCTTGGACAGGGGCAAACCGGCGTCCAATACGGGATGGTCGTTGCGGCGGAGGACAAGTCGATCGGAGACGTCCACGTCGCTCCAGTGGATGGGTCGCGCGGGCCATCCGGGGGTCGACCTGGCTTGGGCTCAGCTCGGGCGGAGCAACCCGCGGTTACGGAGGACACTTCGGCCGATCGCCCAGCCGGTTCGCTGCGAGCAGACGATTCTGGCGGGGCGGTCGCCATGGCGGGAGGCGAAGGTGGTGGGTCACAGCAGGAAGAAGCCAATTGGTGGAGCAGCAGTGGCTGGTGGTGGCTGAATCCGTGGTCTTATCCCATCATTCGGGTACCCATCAACTATTACACCGGTTACTACGATGCACTCGACCGGGCAAAGGAGCTGCAAGTTGCACGGCAGGCCCGAGATCCTAACCGCATTATGCGGGCGGGCGACATTCGGTCTCTTACGCAGGGTGTTTCGCAGTGGGAAGCGGCAGCCAGGGCCGAATCGCAAATCAAGCAGTTTGGGCGAGATCGCATTGCCGACGCGGTCTACATCGCCGGGGGCGAGATCGTTGGGATGGCGGCATCAGGTGGCTTTGTGGATGACGCGGCTCGCTACGCCGACGAGGTCGCCAACGCAGCAGGAAGAACTCTCGACGAAATTCTAGCGAATGAGGAGCTATTCCGACGCTGGCTCAAGCACAAGAAGCCGGTTACCAGACCTCTTTCGCCCGAGATGGCTGAAAAGGTGTGGAAGAAGGCCGTGGAGCTAGGTTTTCGGCCTTGTTTTGATCTGGGACATCCGGGGAAGACGTGGGAGATGCCACACATCAACATTGGGGGCAGCCATATTCCGGTGGCCCCAAACTTTCAGCCGCCTGGCACCTGACAAATGAGCGATCAGAAAGAGCTTTGTGGGTTTCTCGTGGTACTTCAGGAACAGGAGTACCCTCCATGGGTAAGCGGCCGAGCGGCGCGACCATACAAAGGAGTTTACCGGATTCCCGCTGCTCCGACTCCGCGAGAGGCTGCAGACATTCCTGAGGAGGCTGGAGCATTGGATGCCTACGTCTTTGGCGACTTCAAGGATTTCGACACCAATCTAATCCCCACGTACGAAAAGGCGGCAGAGCTGCTTGGCATGTTCTCCCGCTCGCCCCGCCGGTATGAAATCATTTTCTGCTGCACGCACGGCGAAGAGGAACAGTTGGAGAGGCTCGCTTCGGAGAGTTTATCCGTTCAGCCGTTGGGCTACGATGTTGCTGGGGTAGAAGGGGACTACTGGTCCATCGTGGACGACATGCCCGAGTCACCATGGGCAGAGCCTTTCCGTGCCCGACTGAACGGCCACGGTCTATTCTCCAACAAGGAAGACGCCGAGCAATATCTGCGGGCGTACCAGAACCGGGGAGAACCCGACTGGGATGCAGGACTGCGAGTGGTATTCGTCGCAAGAGTATTGCCATCTTAGGCCGAGTAGATCGGGCAGCCCCGGCAAGATAAGCAAGGCACAAGGAGCGGTTCCTCTAGCAGCACCAGTTGGAGCGGAAGCTGGAGCCACTCGTATGACGAAACGGTCAGTTATCTCGGCTTTTACGCGGGCGCGTACTACGGCATGGATCAGGGCGGCGGCCGGGAAGAGTACTTCGCCTACCTCGGCGACGCCTTCAGCGACTACCCCGGCAGCGCCAGCGGCATGTTCCCGTTCGCCTTGAGCGACGAGGAGCTGTTGCTTTGGCAGGCACAAGCTGGCGGCTCGCCTGGGTCCTCGGCAGATGGGCAGCGGGCAGGTCTCGAAAGCAACGTCGAGGGGCCCAAAAACCCAGCTCAACCTGCTCAGATAGCGGCCCGAGAGGGCGGCGTCACGACCACTTAGGCAACGGGTGGTGATGATTCAGGAGGGGTTTTGGGTGCCATCGGGTATTATGCCGGTCTTTACGCCTATTATTTTAGTCAGAACCTGGACTTCTATCAGACCGGCCTGGACGTAGCGGGGACTCTCCCTGTCCTCGGCGAACCCTGCGACGCGGCTAATGCAGCCATCTCCGCTGCCCGCGGGGATTGGACTGGTGCTGGGCTCTCCGCGGCCTCGATGATCCCCGTCTATGGGGATGCCGTGGGCAAGGGTGGTAAGGCTGCCCGGTACCTGGCAAAATACGGCGATGACGCGGCCGCGGCCGTCAAGGGTCTCGGTAAGGCGGCGGACACTGCCAAAGCAATATCACCTAGAAGCCTCCGGGCTCTGAGGCCCGACCCGCCGGCGGGCATGGTGAAGCCGCAATGGCACCACGATTTACCGCAGGCGAGGGAGTTCCGAGATCACGGGAGCAAGTTGGGCTCAATATCGAGGACCCGGCCTATGGCCGTTGGGTGGAAGGAGGACCGGTCGGCAACCACCAGAAATGGAGCCGCAAGTTCAATGATAAGTGGCGGGAGTTCTTCAAAGCTCATCCGGAGGCTACTCGCGAGCAAATTCTAGATTTCATGTATGAGCTGCGCCAATCGGGGAAGTACAAATGACACGGTTCTACTGCTTTAGCGACAATTCCTTCGATAATCGCGGGATGCCTGTGATTTACGAGATCGCGGAGGGGATGATTAATCATGGGCCCTGCCCGAGATGTGGGGTAGACAGGAGGGAACCATCGGGTGATCTGAAAGTCGTTTTGTCCAAACAACGGGGGAAAGTCTGGCCTGACGCGATGGCCTGCGGCGACTATCCGTTCCTAGTGGTTTCAGAGCGTTTCGTAAAGGCGATGCAGGAGTGTGGGATACGGCTGGAGTTGGGGGGTAAGATCACGTTTATGGGACCTTGCCCGAGGGGTTTGTCGTTCGACCAGGCACCGCAATATTTCTGGGTCGACGGGAGGCGTCATTTTGCGGGAAGGATGGATTTCGAGGCCAGTGGCTATATGGACGTGCGCTTTTGCGAGGAGTGCGGGTACCGGTCCGATAGTGTTAGAGAGACATATAGACGTCGGGAGGGTCCTCCGCCCTTGCCCTATGTGTTCGAGTACGATGCGAGCAAGGGACACGATTTATTTACCACGGACCTATCGCCGACGGCGTTTTTTGCTACGGATCGTGTCTTGGAATGTGCTCGCAAGCATCGTCTTATCAATCTTCGCTTCACGCCGGTGGAAGCGGGGGATGCCAGTTGGAGCAAGGGGATCGACTATTTGGGCAAGCGCTGGCCGCCATACCATCCTCTTCGACTGAGTGAAGGCAGGACACTGGAGGAGTGGGTGGCATTGTTACGAAAACCTAAAAAGAGGTACGAAGCCAAGTGTGCGATCTTAGATCTAGGGCCGGAGGCTGCTCCGGCCGTGCCCACATTGATTAGCATGCTGGAGGACGAGGACCTCGGGCTGCGGCGAACGGCAGCGAGTCTGCTAAACGGGTTAGGAAAAATGGGAGTTCCTTTAGGTCCGAAGGGGGAGGCGGCTGCGCGAGAGTATGAAGTATGGTTCCAGCAAACGCTTGGCCGGCCTGCTACGCGTCCGGATGGGGAACACAATTCGTAGACGGCCTAGAGACCTGGGACACCGGCGGCACCTGGCAGAACGCCACCTACGACGACTACGATTACCAGTACCAGTGGACCAAGACCCGGCAGGGTCAAGCGACCGGCGCCGTGAATAGCTCGGCCACGAGCCGCGCGACCGGCGTGGAGGACGGCACGGCAGCTGGTGGAGCTGGTCTTAAGCCGGCGGCGCGGGTTCAGGTTCGGGTAGGGGCAGCGGTTTAGACAGCTGTACCTCGTCGAGCCCCAGTTGGAGCGAAACCGGAATCCCCCCGCAACACAACGGTCACCTATCCCGGCTTTTCCGACGGGGCCTACTACGGCATGGGCTACGGCGGTGAGCCGAGCCGCTGCGGGAGCGATTGCAGGGAAAGGCACGGGGGCGATAAGCGGGCTGAGCGTTAACACGCTAGCGGGCGTGATCCGCAAGGGCGGCGCGCTCTTGCAAAATGGGAATCGCCGACAAAAAGACTCCGTTGGTGCCGGCAGGAAAAGAAGAGGACTTGGAAACCGTGCCGGAATGCCGATTGAACGGCGACTTCGCGCAACGAGCCCTTATGCGTGAAGCCTTGATACAAATCTATGCGTGAAGGCTTAATAAAAATCAAGCTAATGGGCGCACGTGGATTCGAACCACGGACCTCGTCCTTATCAGGGACGCGCTCTAACCAACTGAGCTATGCGCCCGTTTTTGGGGTTTCCGGCGTGACTGGAGCTACGTCCGCGACCGGAGGCGAAATTACCGGTACGTGCCCCAAACCATGGTTACCGACCAGGCAACCAATGCTTCGCGCCAAGCACGGTCACGAGTTCGATATATCAAATCTAGCCTATATTCTCTAATTTCGCTACCGTCCGGTCTCTCGCCGGCCCGACACGGGGTTTGGAGAATCTGCCGAGTTGGGCGAAACACAGCTAATTCCAACCCGTCGGAACTGCTATTGTAGCTTGTTCTGCCGCCTTGTAAAGTCGGGGACGGTCGTCCTACATCAGCGGAACCCGCGCAGGCGTGGTCCGGCCGGAATGGTGACGGCCATGCCAGGTTTTTGGTGGGCGCGGCGTTGCACGCGGCTGCCTCAAATTCGGGGTACTATGAGACGACGCTGCGGAGTTTGGGAAGCCGCTGCCCCGCGACGGAGACAGGGTAGTCCCTGCGAGGGCGAGGCGACAAGGAAATCGGCTCGGCACGGAGGAGTGTCATCGATGTTGCTGCGATTCTGGATGCTTTACGCGTTTACGACGGCCGTTTGGATGGCTACAAGCACGATGGCCGCCCCCCCACCCGTAGAGCAAACCTTGCTGTTTAAGCCGGTGCAAAAGGGGGTCGTCATCGATACTCCGACGGGCGACGAGTTGGCCCAATGCAAGGTTGAGGCGGAAAAGATCGGTCAAGCTACCGGCTGGACGGTGAAAGACGGTAAGGGGTTCGTGCTCCGCCGTTTTCTAGATACCAATGGTGACAATAAGGTCGATTCATGGTGCTATTTTCAGGGAGGCCTGGAGGTCTACCGCGACATCGACTCCAACGGAAACGGCAAGGTGGATCAAAGCCGGTGGTTGAATACCGGAGGCAGTCGCTGGGGCGTGGACGCCAATGAGGACGGCGTTATCGATCAATGGCGGCAAATCTCGGCTGAGGAAGTGGCGGAGGAGGCCGTGGCGGCCTTTCTCACGAAGGACGTGCCGCGATTTCGGGCATTGCTGGCGACTCCGGCGGAACTGAATACGTTGGAATTGGGGCCGGCGTATACGCGAGAAATCACCGAGTTGCTGAAGACCGCGGAGAATCGTTTCGCCGAGAATGCCGCGAAAGTTCCCGCCGTGGGGGCGCTGAAATGGATTCAATTTGCCGGTCATCGGCCGGGGGTGGTGCCGGCGGGGACCGCGGATCTGACCCGCGACATCGTCGTCTACGACAATGCGGTGGCTTTCGCGGAGTCGCAACAAGGCACGATCCAAGTTTTTCTGGGGGCGATGATCCAAGTGGGAAATGCTTGGCGGCTGGTCGATGCCCCCTTCGTGTTGGACGAGAATGCGGCCGATTCCTTGGCGGGCGGGCTGTTCTTCCGGCCGCCCACTCCCGCCGTTTCCGCGTCGCCGGCTGAGGGTGCTCCCAGCGAAGAAATGCAGAAACTGCTGGCCGACTTGGAGAGCCTGGAAAAGGCCCTGGCGGAGGCCAAATCGCTTGAGGAGCAGACCAACTTGAACGGCAAACGGGCGGATCTGCTCCAGGCACTTGCCGCGGCCGCGACGCGGCCCGAAGACCGCCTTACGTGGCTAAGGCAATTGGCGGATACGTTGAGCGCGACCGCACAGGGCGGGACCTTTCCGGAGGGAGCGGCGAGGTTGAAGAGCCTGTACGAAGAAGTCGCGAAGGATCCTGCCCAAAAATCTCTCGCGGCGTACGTAAGGTTCCGCCAAATGGCCGCGGAATACGGCCTTAGCCTGCAAGCACCTAACGCGGATTATAACAAGGTGCTTACGGGTTGGATTGCCAATCTGGAGCAGTTTCTTAAAGACTTCCCCGATGCGCCGGATGCCCCCGAGGCGATCATGCAAATCGCCGTCGGCAAGGAATACCTGGGCGACGAGGAGGGGGCGCGACAGCAGTATCAGTTGTTGGCAACGCGATTTCCCGAAACGCCGGAAGGCATCCGTGCACGCGGCGCGCTGAAGCGATTGACGATGGAGGGCCAAGTTCTGGATTTCAAAGGAAGAGACCCGCAAGGCGGCACAGTGGACATTGCCGGCTACCGCGGCAAGGCGGTCGTCATCCAGTACTGGGCCAGTTGGTGCGAGCCTTGTAAGGCCGAGATGGCGATCCTGAAGGACCTCCTCTCTCGCTACGGCAGTCAACTGGCAGTGGTGGGTGTGAATGTCGATACGGATGCGGCGGACATGACCGCGTATCTCCGCGACGCCAAGCTCCCGTGGCCGCAGATTCGTGAGGAAGGTGGTATGGAAAGCAGGCCGGCCTTGGAGTTGGGAATATTGACGGTTCCCACTACCATTCTCTTGGACGGGCAAGGACGCGTTGTGGACCGTAGCGTGGTGGCTACGGAATTGGAAGCGAAACTCAAGCAAATCATTCGCTAAGTCCTGCCGATACGGTCAGACCGCGCAGCCGAAGCGTCGGTCCGCAATCGCTCGCGCTTGACGCCGCGTCATTGGAGACGCGGCGTCTTCTCTTTTGCGAAACACCGAGCTCTGCTCGAGCGGAACCTGAGGGGACGTCCTCGGGCGACCAGAAACAGGGAAGAACTCCCGCTTGGGGAGGGGGAGATCATTGCGGCCGGTCGCCGGGGTTTCGCCTCAGCCGACACCCGGACGGATGCCGGGATAGATGAATCAAGCGGGAAGGCCTTGCGTCCCGTTGCAGGGAACGGACGATTCCGACTGCGCAATTTGAAAACCGACTTTCACCCAATTAGACTGGGCGCGCTGGAGGCTGGTTTTGCGGGCTTTTTGGGGGCTTCTTTTCGGGCATGGCGCCTCGTCTTTCGCCGAGGGTGTGGGGTAGCGCATGGTCGTCAATCGAGACCGGTCGCAATCGTGTTCGGCGCTCTTTCCGTTGATTCCATGCGAGGATTCCCAGTGGAGGTGTGATCGGTTGGCCGAGAAACGTCGCCAAAGGTCTCGGCGGTACGTCGTTGAGAAACGGTGGAGCGGTTCCGCCATGCGTTTCTCGGGCTTCAAAACAGGGGGCATGTCATGGGAGCTCGATTCTCAAGGGGAAAAAAGGGGCACTTGGGTTTGATTTGGGGTACGGCGCTTCGCGCCGCGGGGCTCGCACTGGTACTAATGTGGCGGGTCGCCGCGGAGCCGTCGGACGCCGCCGTCGCCGAGGCGTTGAACCCGCCGGATTTCTTGACCGTCGACAAGTTGCCGGAGGAACAGCGCATTTGGCTGCGAGACGCGGTGGCGTACCAGTTATCCATGGGTCGCTCACCGGATGTGGCAGTCCGTGAGATCAAGGCTCTTGATTCGTTTCCAAGGGAATGGTCCGCGCCTCAATTGGCTGCTCTCGTTGGGGGGATGTATCAGCGGCTGACGGCTCCGCCGCAGACCCCTTCGCGGCGTCCCCGGGCGCTGGCCTTGATCGGTGACCGCTATCACGATCCGGCCTACATTCGACCGCCGCTGGAGGACGCCATGGAAAGGGCGGGGGTGGCGGTTGCGTTTCTTTACGATGTTCGGCAACTTGTGCCGCGGGTCGTGTTTCAATACGATTTGCTGATCATCCTGCGGGATGGAATGCTTTGGCCCGATCCCCAGCCGGATGGTTCCTTCGGCAAGGCCGTCTTCTGGTTGACGGAAGAGCAAGAGATGACCGTCGCCTCGTTCGTATGGGGCGGCGGCGGATTCCTTGCGCTGCACAACGCAACGGCCTTGAAGGCCCTGGACGCAAAGGAGTCGCTCTACCTTCGCGTGCTGGGTGCGAGTTATGCGGGCCACGGTCCGGCCCAAGAAAGCTATTACGTTCGCGTCCTGAACGGCTTGCATCCGGTGACGGCGGGAGTCCATGACTATTTCGTGGAGGACGAGCGTCACTGGCCGCGCTTGCACGTTTCCGACGCCCTCGTCTTGCTGGAGTCCGCCTCGGGGGAACAGACTTCCTTGCACGGTTTTGTTCGCACGTTTGGTTTGGGCAGGGTGTGCTACCTTGCCAATGGACACAACCGACGTGTTTTGGAAAGCGATGCCATGCAACGGATGCTCCGCAATGCCGCTCGCTGGTGCCTCGAACCGCGGTTGGACGCCGTGGCACAGGGTGCGGCGAGCGCGGAGGATCTGCGGCAGTAGGCGTCGCATGGGTGTCGCCTAATGGCTCCGCGAGAGTGTCGCATGGACGTAGGGGGCAGACTTGCAATCGTTACTCGGGCGTCCCGATGACGGCCGAGCACCCGGGGTTTAGCGGAAACGAGAGGTTTGCAACTTCACTCCGGCATGACGGGCGGCAACAGATCGTCGTCGCGTCGCAACATGGGACGGAGCTCCTCGACGAAGTCCACGGCGTCTTCAAAGCGCCGGTAAACACTGGCAAATCGCACATAGGCGACCTGGTCCAGCCGCCGAAGGTATTGCATCGCCAACTCCCCGATGTGGCGGCTCTCTACCTCGGACTCGAAGTCGGTCTCAATTTCCTGTTCGATCTGGTTGACGATTTGTTCCAACTTGGCGTCGCTAACGGGCCGTTTCCAGCAGGCCTTTTCCAGGCCGGACTTGAGCTTGTTTCTGTCGAAGGGTACTCGGGTTCCGTCTCGCTTGACCACTTTCAGCGGGCGGCGTTCCAATCGCTCGTAGGTTGTGAACCGTCGCCCGCAATAATTGCACTCTCGGCGGCGGCGAATTGCCGTACCGTCCTCCACTACTCGACTGTCGATCACATGATCGTCATCTTGTTTGCAGTACGGGCATTTCATTGGCTGGGTCCCTCCGTGTCAGCGATTCCGCTCTGCGGCTTTATCCGTCAGTATGTCGTTCCGGTTTCGGCTTCGCCTAGCGGCCGCCGTCATCGGTCGCAGTTTAATCCGGGCATGGCTGGATTTCCAATTTCGGCAACGGCAAGGCCAACCACTCCTGCCGGGTCAGGCAGCGCTTGGCTGCGGGGGTTCGCGATCGAATCATCTCCGTCCCCAGCATCACGCAACGGCCCGCGAGGTCCAGCAGCACCCGGCAATCGATCCCGTAATACGGGGAAGGCAAATCCGCGAGATGGACCTCGGCACGCTCCATCAAACTTCGGGCGCCGGATGGATTTCCACGACTGAGGTGGTGCAGGGCCACCGAAACCTGTATCAGGCCCTGCAAAAACTCTCGCTGGGGACCGTTCGAGGCGATCCAAACGGATTCCCAAATCTCATGAGCCTCGAAGTATTCTCCGCGATTGAAGGCGGCGATTCCGCGCTCAAATTCCCTCCGCTGCTCTTCGGTCATTCAGGCGATCTTCCAAACTGGGCGGCGACGATCACGGGAGCCTATCGACGGCGGACTCGGCATGCATTTCCTTCGCACTTCCCTCAAACCATCCTATTCGTGCCCCCGGGTGCGGCCAAGACCTGCTTGGCATTCAGGCGATACCGTGCCTTTCCGGAACCTGTTGCCGGGCAGGGACTTGTCTCGCAGGCTTGACAGCGGTTTTCGCCCCGGTAACAATCCTGCTTTTGGCACGCGGAGACGTTGTCCGAAAACACTCCTCGATACGAAAGTGCAATGTCGCCGAAATCGCGTACGCCGGAAATCTTGTCGATTCTGAACGCGGAATACCCCGACGCCTCATGCTCGCTGGACTTTCAGTCCCCTTTGGAGCTTCTCATCGCCACGATTCTGTCGGCTCAGTGCACGGATGAGCGCGTCAACCAGGTCACGAAGTCCTTGTTCAAAAAGTATCGGACGGCGCGGGACTATGCCTCGGCCCCCCTGGCCGAATTGGAAAAGGATATCCAGAGCACCGGTTTCTTTCGCAACAAGGCCAAAAGCATCCAGGCATGCTGCGAGCGACTGGATCGGGAGTTCGGCGGAAAGATCCCGCCGGAGATGGACGTCTTGGTTGAGCTTCCGGGCGTCGGCCGGAAGACGGCGAACGTGGTGTTGGGAACCGCGTTCGGCATCCCATCGGGTATTGTGGTGGACACGCACGTCGCGCGAATCAGTCGCCGGCTCGGACTTACCAAGCATAGCGATCCCGTCAAGATCGAGCAGGACTTGATGGCGATCATCCCGCAACCGGAGTGGATCGCCTTCAGCCATCGCATGATCAAGCACGGCCGCCGGTATTGTCAAGCGAAAAAGCCGAAGTGCCGTGAGTGCCCGTTGGAGAACGTGTGCCCCAAGATCGGGGTCGCGGAAGAGGTTAACGCTCAGCTCCCGGGGACAGGCTCGCGGTCGCCCGGTCGGCGGGGACGATTCAAGCCGGCGAGTTCCGCGGGGCCGCGCGCCCGAGGCGCGGGGAGTCGCGGAAAAGACCAAGGCAAGCGATAATAGGTTGGTTGCCTACGGCCCGGTGGGCTTCGTCTCCGGTCGAGCGATAGGTTGGGGACGCTCTCCGTTTCAAACCGCTTTTCCACAAGCCTTGGTCTGGAAAACGCCATGATCCTTTCCGGCAAAGAGATCCTCGCGAATTTGGGCGGCAAGATCATCATCGACCCGTTTCGAGAAGAGCATCTCAATTCCAACAGCTACGATCTGACGCTGCACCACGAGCTTTTGCTGTACGAGGAAGTGGTGCTCGACATGCGAAAGCCGAATCGCGTCCGCCGCCTCGTCATTCCGGAGGACGGATTGGTGCTCACTCCGAACCAACTTTACCTCGGGCGAACTGTCGAGCGGACCGAAACCTATGATCTCGTCCCCATGATCGAGGGCCGATCGTCGATCGGGCGACTGGGGTTGTTCGTCCATGTCACGGCGGGGTTCGGCGACGTCGGCTTCCGCGGTTATTGGACGCTGGAAATGTTCGCCGTGCAACCGGTTCGAATCTATCCGGGCGTGCCCATCTGTCAGATTTTCTACCATGAGATTCGGGGTGAATACGAAGAGTACCGCAACGGTAAGTATCAAGACAACAAAGACATCCAACCCAGTCTGCTTTTCCAAGAGCTGAACCCCGGCCTTCGTCGACGTCCTCGCGCGCGACTGCCTTTCGGAATCGAGGAATCGCACGGTTAGAACCAATAACCGGCTCGTGCCGGTCGCGTTTGGGAGCAGAACATGCAGACTCCGCCCGCGGAAAAAGCCGCTCGGCTTCCCGTTTTTCTGGCATTGGGGATCATTGCCGCGGCGTTCGCCCTGGCGGATATCGCGCCGGACCGGACCGGACCCGGCGTCACCTGCGACGAGCTTTATCACATCGGCTACGGAAAACGGTTGGTGGCGTCCGCGTTGATCTCGGGAATCTGGACGACCAATGCCGACCGGATTCGCGAAACCTACTCCTGGACGGCGAGCGGGCCGCCCGTTCACCCGCCGCTCGGAAACTGGGTTCTCGGCTGGACGCACTGGGTCTTCGATCCGGAGCCGCTCGATCTCACCGTGTTGGCCATTACTCCCGCACGGTTCGCGACGGCCTTGGGCCTCGGCGTCTTGGTTTTTCTGGTCGGTTGGTTTACGGCGGTAAGGGAAGGCATCGCGGCGGGGGCGGCGGCCGCACTTGCCGTGGTGCTCATGCCTCGTTTGTTCGGGCACGCCCATTTGGCGACGCTCGACCTGTTTACCGCCCTTGCTTGCGTCGCCGCCGTAACAGCCGTCGGAGAGGCCCAACGACGCGGCGATTCCTTGCTTTGGTATGCCTTGGCGGGAGGGGTGTGGGGCCTGGCCATGCTGACTCGGTTCCACGGGTTGCTAGTCGGCATCCCCATCGGAATCTGGATCCTTTGGGCCGCCGAGCGCCGGAGATGGACGGCCTTCGTCCTCTGGCTTTTCACCGGGCTGATGGTGTTCTTCTTGGGCTGGCCCTGGCTCTGGCTCGATCCGCTTCGTAACCTCCGTTTGTACGTCATCGGATCGACCTTGCGGACCTCCATTCACTCTTTCTATTGGGGACGGACTTGGAACGACGTCGCGGTCCCTTGGCATTACCCTTGGGTCATATTTGCCGTGACGATCCCCGTTGGTCTGTTGCTGTTGGGCGCCCTGGGAGTTCGGGGGGCGTTCCTGCGGCGCGCCGGGCTTTCGGAGCCTGAGAAATCCACCTCGCACGAGAACGGCACAAGCAGCGAGTATGAGGCCAGCGTCTCCCGCAGTTGGTGGCTGGTGTTGGGAACGATCGTGTTCTTTCTCGTCTTATTCTCAGCGCCGCGCGTGCCGGTTTACGACGGGGAAAGGTTGCTGCTGCCGGTATTTCCACTTTGGGCGGTATTCGTGGGGATCGGGGCCAAGCGGCTCGTCGACCTTCCTATCGCAAGGTGGCGGAGCGTCCCGACATCCCGACGTTGGGCTATGGTTGCCGTCCTCCTCCTATTGCAGGGCAGCGGGATTGTATGGTTCCGGCCCGCCTGGCTCAGCTATTACAACGCCTTGGTGGGCGGGTTATGGGGTGCCGAACGGCTGGGCTTCGAGGTCAGCTATTGGGGAGACGGCATTTCCGAGAACCTGTTGCGAACCGTCGCCGAGCGATGCCGGGAAGGCGAAGCTGTTGGTTTTGCCCCGAGTCTTGCTCCGTTTCAAGCGCCGGCCGTCGTGCTTGCTTCTCCTTCGCTGGCCGAAAAACAAGTGCGGTTGATCGGCTGGAACGGCGAAGAGCCTCGCCCCAAATGGTTGGTTCTCTATCATCGGCGCGCCGATCTCGACGGACTGCCGGCATCCCTTCTGGATCGTCCGCCCGACGCCGAAATCCGCAAGCAGGGCGTTTGGTTGGCACGCATCATCGCGCTGACCGAGCCGGAATGAACGGTGGGAATTTGCAATCGTGCGGCACGGACTGTTGACGTGCGTACCGCGGCAGCGCATCATCATAGGCGTTGAAACCGGTACGCCCCCCGGAGGGTCGGCCAAACGACCCTTGATCGCCGGCGTGCGGCCGTTGTTCCCTACCACCCTCCTTGAAGGATCCCACCCATGAATCGTTCCCAAATCACCCGCCGTAACGCTTTGAAGTCGTCGGCCGCCGTTGCCGCTGCGATGGTCTTACCCGCCCGACTTGTTCGCGGATTCGAGGCCAACGAGAAAGTCCATCTTGCCGTTATCGCCGTGGGCGGTCGAGGAGACGCCAACTTGAACGGCGTTGCGAGCGAAAATATCGTGGCGATTTGCGACGTGGATCGGCGCCCCCTCGAGAATGCAATGAGACGCTTTCCTCAGGCGCGTGCCTATACCGACTACCGCAAGCTCTTGGATGAGGTCAAGGGGCTGGACGCCGTGGTGGTCAGTACACCGGACCACATGCACGCGCCGATTTGCGTTTCCGCCATGGACTTGGGGTTGCATTGCTACTGCGAGAAGCCGCTTACCCGCACCGTGGAAGAGGCCCGCCGCATGGCCGACTTGGCGGCCGCCAAGAAACTCGTGACCCATATGGGGACGCCGGGGCGCGGGGGAGAGGATACGGTTCGTACCGTGGAAATCATTCGGAGCGGTGAGTTGGGCGATATCAAAGAGGTGCATTATTGGACGAATCGCCCCATCTGGCCGCAAGGCTTCGACCGTCCGGAAGGTGAGGACGCCGTTCCCGGCTATCTCGACTGGGAGAATTGGTTGGGTGTCGCGCAACCTCGACCTTACCGCGAAAAATGGCCGGAGGGCCACCCCGTCTATCAACTCCCGCCGGAGCAGCGGCACGGCGGCATCGTCTATCACCCGTTTGTCTGGCGGGGCTGGTGGGACTTCGGGACCGGCGCGCTGGGCGATATCGCGCCCCACATGTGGCACTCGGCTTACTGGGGGTTGGATTTGGACGCTCCCCAGTCGGTGGAAGTCGTGGAGATGTCCGGTCCGGTGACGGAGATGTTTCCCTTAGCCTCGGTATTGAAATTCACATTTCCGGCCAAGGGTTCGCGACCGGCCGTGGATTTGTTCTGGTATGACGGAGGCAAGACGCCTTCCCCCGACCTCTTGGGCGTGGCTCAACCGCCCAGCGGCGGCGCCTTGTTGGTTGGTACCAAGGGTGCGCTAGGCGTAGGGCACAAGTCGGTGGGTGACTTCCCCGACGTCCCGAAGTCGCTGCGACGTTACGACGACATGTACACCGAATGGCTTCGTGGCATCCGACAGGGCAACCCGGATCAACCGAGTTGCCCCTTCAGTTACGCCGGCCCGCTTACGGAGGCCTATTTGCTCGGAAACCTGGCGCTGAAAATCGGCGGCAAGATCGAATGGGATGCTGCAACCCGATCCGTCAAGAATCATCCCGAACTGAATCAGTACCTCAAGCCAGAGTACCGGCAGGGTTGGGCGGTGTGAGTGCTTCGTTCGCGCGTCGATCATCATCGTGATCGTACTCGTACGACCATGATTCGTCCCACGGTGTCGGTCCGATCTCCGGATCGGTCTCGCGGCTTGAGATCGTGTGTGCGACGACTTTGCATTGTGCTGTGGTGACTTTTGGAGAAAGAGCAGTTCCCATGCCGGATCATTCTCGGAGAATCGCGGGCGGTATCGTTTGGTGCGCGGCAATCGTCGGTCTTGTCGCCTGGCAGCTCGGGGTGGCCGGGGCGGCTGAGAGAGACTCACCGATCGCACTGCACCCCGACAATCCCCATTACTTCCTTTGGCAAGGCAAACCGACGGTCCTTGTCACGTCCGGTGAGCATTACGGGGCCGTGTTGAACTTGGATTTCGATTTCGCCGCTTACTTGGAGACGTTGGCCGCAGACGGCCTGAATCATACCCGCACATTCTCGGGTACATACCGCGAGATTCCCGCCTCGTTCGGCATCACGGACAATCCGCTCGCACCGCGTCCCAATCGCTACATCGCACCTTGGGCGCGAAGCGATCAACCGGGATATTACGACGGCGGGAATAAGTTCGACCTGACCCGTTGGGACGATGCCTACTTTCGCCGCCTGCGGGAATTCCTCGCCACCGCCAAACGGCACGGGGTCGTCGTCGAGTTCAACCTGTTCTGCCCGTTCTACCACGATGATTTGTGGAAGGCCAATCCGATGAATGCCGCCAACAACGTCAACGGCATCGGCACGTGTCCGCGCGAGGAGGTTTACACGCTCAAGCACGACGATCTGACGCACGTGCAACTGGCATTTGTTCGTAAGGTCGTGCGAGAACTCAAGGATTTCGACAACCTCTACTATGAGGTCTGCAACGAACCGTATTTCGGCGGCGTCACGGAAGAATGGCAATGGAAGGTCGCGGATGTCATCGCCGAGACGGAACAATCCCTAGGTGTTAGGCATCTTGTCTCCATGAACATTGCAAACGGTTCCAAGAAGGTGGAACGCCTTCATCCCGCCGTCAAGATTCTCAATTTTCACTATTGCGTTCCGCCGGTCGCGGTGGGGGAGAACTACCATTGGAACGTCGTGATCGGGGAAAATGAAACGGGCTTCCGGGGAAAGGACGATTTGCTGTATCGCAGCGAGGGTTGGGCCTTTATGCTGGCGGGCGGGGCACTGTACAACAACCTCGATTATTCGTTCACGCCCGGCCATCCGCGCGGCGATTTGACGGAGTACTCTTCCCCCGGCGGCGGCAGCCCTGCTCTGCGAAAGCAGTTGGGCATTCTGAAACGGTTTCTGGAAGATCTCGACTTCATCCACATGCGTCCCGCCCCGACTATCGTGCGATCCGTAAGCCCTAAGCTATCGACGTACGCTCTGGCCGAAGAAGGGCGAACCTACGCCGTTTACCTGCATGTGCCGCTGCCGCACAAGCCGCAGAACCTGTCCGAACTGCCGCTATCGAACGTCCAAGCCTCGCTGGAACTCCAGGTGCCGTCGGGTTCGTACAGCGTGGTTTGGACCGACACCAAGTCGGGTAAACGGAGTCCGGAGCAACTGGCCGAAGCCGAGGCCGGAACGCTGCGCATCACCTCCCCGGAATTCGATGACGATGTTGCCGTCGTCGTCAGGGCGAAGCGGGGATTGTAACGATGGTGCGGCTGGAATCGCGCCGCATGATCACCGCGGCACGGGGATGTCGCGGCGCGCCAGCATGACGGTCGCCGCCACGTATCCCAGCAGACCGACGCTCAAGAGCGTGCCGTTATAACGCCACATCAGGCGCGCGGCCTGCTCGGGGACAAGAACCAGCAACTGCGGCTCGAACGCCGAAAGAAACGAGAGGTACGCCAGCCATGCGCCCGGTTCCCAAATCCGTGCCACCATCTTGATGATCGTGGCGACGATGAAGATTCCCGTTGCCAGCCAAATGGTCCTCCAGCGATTGTTGTCGGCGGCGGAGAGCGCGGCTGTGATGCCCGATAGGCAAATCGTCATGCAGACTAGGTTGACGACACCGGGAAAGAATGCTTCGGGGCTGATGTCTTTTCCCGAATCCATCACGCGCACGCCCACGATCAATCCCAACCAAAGTGCCCCTACCAAGAGACAAGCTTGGCACGCCCAAACGACGGCGGGAATCCAAATCCAGTGAACTCGGCGAACGGGAACGGTTAGCAACACCTCCAGGGTGCCGTTTGCGATGGCGCCGCTAACCAGCTCGGAATTTCGGCCCACAGCCCAGCCCATCAGTATCAGCAGCGGGACGATGTGGACGAATACCACGCTGATGCGTCCCAACGGGGACGCCAAGGCGCTCAAGGGAATGCCGATCAGTCGCACCGCGAAAGGCGGTAAGAAGTCCAGAAGTTTTACCCAAAGCTCCATATTGACGAGGCTATTGAGCCATACGAAGAGCCAGGCAAAACCGAAAAGGAGCAGGCAGCTGATCGCGAACTGAGAACGACCGTCCCAGATCGCCTTTTTCCAAATTGCCGGATTCATAGGTGCGTTGACGCCGTCCCTCCCCCACCATGGTTTAAACCATTCGTGCTGACGAATCATCCAATGTACGTAGGTTTCAAAAGGGAAACCAGACCTCGCCTTTCCGCACGCCGTTGCAAGTGCGACCGGCCTTGTTATGCTAATGCTAAACTACGTGCACTCGGCCGACGATGCCGAAGAATCGATCCGCCCGCGTAACCACTCTTGAACAGGAGCACCGCACCATGATTCGCGAAAACTTTCCATCGGCCGATTCGAACCGCGGACCTACCCGGCGGGAAATGCTGCGACGCGTTGCGGCAGGCGGTTTGGCGGCGGCCGGCGGCGCATGGTTGGCCGGGCCGGCCGGGGCGGAAGCCGGGCCGGCGACGGCCGGCAAGTCCGATGGGCTGAAAAAGCTCGGCTGGATCCTCGGCTGCCAACATTATACGTTTCGCCGTTATCCTTTGTACGAAGCCGCTCCCATGATGGCAAAGCTCGGCTTCTCGGTGGTCGAGGGATGCTTTTTCTTGCCGCTGGACAAGGAGCAGCCGGGGCTGATCGTTAACGAGACGCTTTCTTCGGAAAAGCGAAGCGAATTGAAAGATCGGCTCCGCTCGCTAGGGTTAACGATGGCCAACTTCTACGGTGATGTCGGGGCGGATGAAGCCAAGAACCGTCAGGTTTTCGAATTCGCCAAGATGATGGGGGCCGCAACCGTTGTGGCCGAGCCGCCGCCCGCCGCTTTCGGGATGCTTGACGAAATGACGGCGGAGTTCGGTATCGATCTGGCCGTCCACAATCATCCCAAGTCGCCCCAGTCGCAATACTGGCACCCGAAGAATGTGCTGGAAGTCTGTCACGGACGCAGTTCCCGGATCGGTGCGTGCTGCGACACCGGACATTGGGTGCGATCGGGCCTGGATCCGGTCGAGTGCCTCAAAATGATGGAGGGGCGAATCAAGACATTCCATTTGAAAGACGTCGCGGACTGGGGCGTGCCGGAGGCGCGCGACGTGCCGCTTGGGCAGGGCAAAGCCAAATACGCCGACGTCTTGGCCGAGCTGCGCCGACAAGGCTTTCGCGGTGTGTTGAGCGTAGAATACGAACACGATTCGGAGAACCTCGAGGCTGAGGTAGCCGAATGCCTCGCCTTCGTGACTCGTTGGGCTGACGAGAACGCTTGACCCAGAATCCATCGCTTGGCCGATTCCGCGGAAAATGGCGTGTCGTCGCGGACACTCGTTCGGCGGCAGCGCCGGGGTTTTCCTGCGGCAACCAATTTCACCGAACCGGGTTCGCCTTCGTCGGTGGGGCGAGCCGGCGGTGTTTGCGCGCCGCGCAGCGACGCAACCAAGCGATTTCACGGCGAACCGAGGAGGGACGCCGCTGCTTCCCGCACAGCGAATAGCAAGGCGGCTTGGCGAGCCAATTTCGCGGTGTGCGCGTTGCTCGGCCGATACCGCTGCCTACGGCGAGAGAAGCTTCCAGCCTCTACGGCATCCGGAATCCGGTCCCCTATTGTCTCTCGCGTCCCGTGATGCCGGATCATTCCGGCGATCAGCCGCTTTTCCCACACCGTGCCCGCGGAATCCGAGGTTTTCCCCCGGCCGTGTTCATGCGATACTTTGAGTTATGCCGCCGGTTGAGGACGTGATGACCGGAATTGGTTCGCTCCCGGGGGCTTCTGTGTTCGATTGGGCATCTCGTGACCGGGCCGTCCGATGAATGCAAAGATCGTACTCAGTCGCAAATGGATCCGTGAGGTAGATCGGCGCGCCGTCGATGCATACGGCATCCCCAGTATCGTTCTGATGGAAAACGCGGGTCGCGGAACGGCCGATCTGCTTTGTCGTCTCGGTATTGACGGGGCGGTGTTGATACTGTGCGGGCGAGGTAACAACGCCGGCGACGGTTTTGTGATTGCGAGACACCTCGATCTGCGGGGGTTTCATCCCGAAGTAGTGCTTTGTACAACGCCCGATCAGCTCAAGGGCGATGCCCTGGTCAATTTCGAGATCGTTCGCAAGTCAGGGATTCGGATCCATGAGCTCACGTCTCCCATTTTCCAGCAACACCTGCCGGAAAGACTTGGGGCTGCCGACTGGGTTGTCGATGCCGTGTTGGGAACGGGTACGGTCGGGCCGGTTCGGCCGCCCTTCGACGAGGTCATTGCGATCTTGAACCGATCCGGTAAGAAGGTGCTGGCGGTAGACCTGCCGAGCGGCCTCGATTGTGACGGCGGTCCTACCGACGGACCAGTGGTCCGAGCGGACGTCACCGCAACTTTCGTGGCTTGGAAGCCGGGCTTCTTGGTAAAGGAAGCCGAGAATTATACGGGCGAGGTGCATGTGCTGGACATCGGCACACCGCGGATGCTGATCGAAGAAATCCTGCGCGAGTCCGCTGAAGATTCAAGCTTTGGGAAAGAGATACGATCTGAATGATGGAGGCGTCCGATGACAGATAACGGCCGATTTTCCGAAGACGCCTCCGACGCGGTTACGATCCATACCACCAAAGGCGAGCGGCTGGCTCGAGCCATCGAATTGATCTGCACCCAATATCCCGAGGAGCACCGAGCGGAGAATTTCCGTTTCCTTTCATCGCATTTGCGGAAGGCACCTCCCGGCACCAGCGGTGTGCTCCATGTCGAGAAGCACGGGCGCTTGGTGGCAGCCGTAATGTGGACCGTCTACCCGGGGAGAATCGCCATCCTGTCCGCTCCCGGCATCGAAACCAACGCGGACTTGCCCGTCGTCTCCACCATTTATCGCGCCATCGTAGAAAGGTTGCGGGCAACGACCACGGACCTGATTTTCACCAGCCTGCCTGACAAACAGAGCCCCTTTGTCGAGCCGCTCCAAGCGTCGGGATTCGAATACTTGACAGAGTTAGTGTACCTTGCGGCACTGAGCGGTGATTTTCCGTCCGAGCCGCCTTCCACGCCATATCATTTTGTTTCTCCAAACCAGCTTTCCCAGTTTCGCTTCACAGAGATCGTCGAGGCAACTTACCAAGGGACGCTAGATTGTCCCCGACTGAACGGCATGCGTCAAACGAGCGACGTGCTCGCCAGTTATCGCGCTACCAGCCCTTATTCGCCGGATCTTTGGTTCGCGGTGATGCGAGGCGATCGTCCTGTGGGATGCCTTATTCTGGCGGACCACACCGAGACGAATCAAATGGAGCTGGTATATATGGGGCTAATTACGAGCGAACGAGGCCGGAGTCGCGGTGCGGATTTGGTGCGGCAGGCTCAGTGGTTGTCCCACTGTCGCGGGCGCGACGCACTCTTGTTGGCGGTGGACATCGGCAATTACCCGGCGATCAAGACCTACCGGCGGCTCGGGTTTCGGCAACTGGAAGAGCGAGTCGTTTATCTTTGCTCGCTGCGCCGCGGCTGACCGCCGAGGCAGGCTGCGATCTGAAACCGTAGATTAGCGACAAATCGGGATCAGCAGTCCCCTTCTGCGTTGCAACCAGTGCCGAACCAATGGGTTACGATCATGAAACCCCCGCGTCTTGAGGTCGGTGGGGACATCCTTTCGACAATTCATCCCACGACCACGATTCATCTTGAGAGATAGCGGAGGAATCCGCTCTTTAGCGATGGAGGACTGTTTTCTGCCTATTCGCAGCATGCCGGTGCGACCACAGAAGATTTCCCCTCACCGTCCCCGCGCGGGGCTTTGATTGCATTGCATGCACCAGTACAATCATGCTCATCGGGTGACACACGGGCGGGCCCCGGCGGTGACGCCGTCGCTCAGGCGCAACTCATCTTGCTGCGCAGGCCTGCCTCAGGAATTCGTGATTTCAGCCGAACGCTTTGCGTTAGCGCTGGATTTGCGCGCATCGGGAGCGGCAGACCGTGGCCAAGGACGATATGGACATCGTGTCGGCACTGCGGCAAGCAGTCGCCGACAGGGTCGGACGCGAGCGATTTCATCTCTGGTTCGGAGAGAGCGCTCAGTTTCTGTGGGATGGCGTTCGCGTGTTCGTCATCGTACCCAACCAATTCTATTTGGATTGGCTGCGAACACGTTTTCGCAAGCACGTGGACGAAGGCTGTGCGGCGGTGCTGGGATACTCTCCGGCCATCGACTTTCGACTCAAACCGCCCGCCAAAACGAACCAGCGACCCAGCCTTTTTGCCCAACCGGAGGTGCTGCGTGCCAACTTGAGTCTGGATGGTTCTCCTCCTTCGGCAAGCCCGGAAGTGAACTGGGGAGCGACTGCGGCAACGGGGGAGAAGAGCCTGTGCGGCCGGACGCACGTGGATATGCGATCGGAGGGATCGCCCGCAACGTGCCTTTCCGGCGACGTTCCGATCGGTTCATCCCCCAGCGCGGACCTGACCGCGATCTTGCCCGAACCCCGTGACGTGATCTCCGTCTCTCAGAATGCGCAGGTCGTCGACGCAGATAATTCAGCAAGTCGCATGACAGCACGGACTGCCGAAGTTCGCGCCGCAACGATCCGCCGTGCCGGTGGTGACGGCGTGCCGGGGTCCAGCGCCGGCGATGACCGACCGAATCGACCGCCCTTTCAACCGACATTGTTCTCCATGGACGAGGACTTTGTCGATGCAAGTTCGGCGGCCGGCGCGTCTCCGTCGAAGGGATCGGAACGGTCGGGACACGATCGGTGGGCCGATAATTGCTCGCCTCTCACGCCCACAATCCCAGCATCCCGTGAAACGGCGGGGGTAGGATGCTGCGATGAGGAATCCCTGCCGGCCTCGCGATCCAAAGCCGTCCGGCGCGGCCGGAGATTCGCCAATCTCCGCGATTTCGTCGTAGGTCCCTGCAATCAACTGGCCTTCGCCGCAGCGGAGACGGTAATCCAGCATCTCGGCGAGTATTCTCCGCTGACAATCTATGGGCCGACGGGAACCGGCAAGACTCACTTGCTGGAAGGGGTTTGGTCGGCGGTCCGGCAACGCCATCGGCATTTGCCGGCCCTGTACCTGTCGGCAGAGCAGTTTACGAGTGCCTTCATCGACGCGGTCAAGGGCGGCGGCGTCGCGGCGCTGCGCATGAAGTACCGCGGGGTGCGACTTCTGATCCTGGACGATCTTCAGTTCTTTCGTGGAAAACGTCAGACGCAAATCGAGTTGCTGTACACCATCGACGCGTTGCTCAAGAACGGCAGTCAAGTGATCTGCGCGGCGGATCGCTCGCCGCAAGAGTTGGGCGAGTTGGGATCCGAGCTGATCAGTCGCTTACAAAGCGGAATGGTTTGCCGGCTGGACCCGCCGGACGCCTCGATGAGGATGGAGATCGTGTCCCGGGCGGCTCGGTCCGTGAACCTGAGTCTCGCCGAGCCGGTGTGCCGCTGGCTATCGCAGAGGCTGGCCGGCGACGTGCGCCAATTGACCGGTGCGATTTGCCGATTGAAAGCGTTCGCCGGTACCTCCGGAGCGCCGATCGGCCGAAAGGAAGCCGAGGAGGTTTTGGCGGATCTCATGGCGTCCTCTTCCGGAGAGGTGCCGATCGAAGAGATTGAGCAAGCGATTTGCCGCACGCTCGGCCTGCCCGACAAGTCTCTCCACGCCGATACGAAGGATCGCCGAATCAGTGGACCGCGGATGCTGGCCATGTGGCTGGCGAGGAAGTACACGCGGGCTCCCCTCAACGAGATCGGGCGCTACTTCGGCAAGAAGAGCCACGCAACCGTCATCGCTGCGCAAAAGCGCGTGGATCAGTGGTTGGCGGAGAACGCAGAATTGCGCGCGGATCGTCGCGCGTGGAAAGTAGCCGATGTCATCGAGGAGGTGCACCGGCAACTTCGCGTGGGCTGAACCGACTGCCTGTTTTTCTCACGCTCAGCGAACCGGTGTCGGCGCAAAAAACCGCGGCAGCCTTTCGGGCCGCCGCGGTCGATTCTTTGTTGGACCGTTCGGGCGAGCGCCAACTCCCGCCGCGACAGTCGCCATGACGACCGATCACACGAACTTGGTGATGCCGGGAATGGCGACGGGGTAGCGTCCCTCGGCATCCGGCACGATCGGCGGCGTCGCGTTCCAATCATAGGACGACGGCGACAGGTTTTCCTCCGATTGGGTAGCCTGTTCCCAAGTGATGCGCTGCCCGGTATAAGTCGCCATGCGGCCCATGATCGCCATCATTGTGCTGCGGGCCATGTAGATGCCGTTATTGATCGGCTCTCCGGCGCGAATGGAGTGGAACAATGCTTGATGTTCCGCGACGTACATGTTCGTGTTTTCGCCCTTGTATTGCCACTTCTCGGGGCCGTCGATACGGAAGTCATTCAGGATGACGCCCAATCCCTTGGTGCCGAAGACGTGGTCGGTGGTGTCGTTCCAGCAGTTGGCGTGCTGACGGCAGAAAGAATAAACGCGGACGCCGTTGGCGTATTCGTAGCAGACGGCGTGGTGATCGTAGATGTTGCCGTACCTCGGCATCTCGGTACGAACTTGCCGGCCGCCTAAGCCCCAGGCGGCGGCGGGCGGTTCGTCGTGCATCACCCACAAGGCCTTGTCCAGGCTGTGGATATGTTGCTCGACGTTGTGGTCTCCCGAAAGCCACGTGAAGCAGTACCAATTACGGACCTGGAATTGCATTTCCGTGAGAGCGGGATCGCGCGGGCGCCCGCCGATGTGACCCGTATTGTAAGTCTCTTGAATCGTCACGATGTCGCCGATCGCTCCATCTTGGATCCGCTGGACGGTCTCGCGGGTGGCGTTGTGATACCGCCAGCACAGACCGGAAACGAGGGACAAACCCTTCTGCTTTGCGATCTCCGTGCTTTCCAGGACGGAACGATAGCCGGGGGCGTCGACGGCCACGGGTTTCTCGCAGAAGATGTGTTTGCCCGCATCCACGGCCGCCCGCAGATGCATCGGCCGAAAGTGCGGCGGTTCGCAAAGCAGAACGACGTCCACATCGCTTTGAATGGCCTTGACGTAGGCATCCAAACCGACGAACGTCGTGTCCGGGGTCACGTCCACGCGGTCAGCGTATTTCTCCTTCAAGGCGGCCAAGCTGCTGTTGAGCCGATCCTCGAATGCGTCGGCCATGGCGGTCAGTCGAGTACGCGGGTCGGCATCCATGGCATTTGCGGCGGCGCCGGTGCCTCGCCCGCCGCAACCGATCAGGGCGATTTTCAGGACTGGGTCCTCTCCCGCGGCGTGCGCTCCGCGAGCCAAACTCAGGCCGGTCATCCCGATCGCCGCAGCCGCCCCCGTGGTGCGCAAGAAGTCTCGCCGCGAGGTGCCCTTCGCCGCACGCATCGGATTCCCGCCTTTACCTGCCATCTCGGATTGTCGCTTCTTCATCGTTCATTCCTTCATCTGGGATGCAAAAGAACCTATGCCGCGAGATCCGGCAACGAACCGGATCCCTTCGATGGCGGACGTTGACATCTTAGGAAATGCAAGCCGGCCATGCAACCAAGGGACGGCGTGCAACACCAATCGCCGGGCCGAGATGTCGGGAAGACCGCGAACTATTTCAGACGCGAGATGAAGCGGACGAAGTCCGCATCCAACTTTTCCAAGTCGTCGTGCACCGTGTCGCGAAAATCGCGAATCCGTTCTTCCGCATCGGCGTAGGCCAGCGGCGGCTTCGACGCGATGCGCTCCATGTAAGCGATGAATTCTCGGGGACGTTGGAGCAACAGATAGTAGACGAGGGCCCAGCTCTCGGCGTAGGCATCCGTCGCGGTGTCGGTGTTTTGCAACCGCCGATCATCCTGGAGCAACGTGCGCAGCGAATCGGCGGGGCGACGCGAAAGATAACTGCGGAATTGAGCCAAGCGTGCGGTATTCACCAAACCCACGGACGTCACCGCCCGGCTCCCGCGGACGTCCGGCGTCTCGAAGAACATGGCCAAACCTTCGTTGAGCCATTGCGGCGTGTCGTTCCAGCGGCGAAGCAAGCCGCAATTGTTGGCCAACTGGTGGGCGGCTTCGTGCACCACGGTTGCGATGTTCTGCTGAACCTCGGGTCTCGCCAGCGATCGCGCCAGTTCCAACGCCGAAACCGTCCCTCCCGAACCGGTCAAGTCGTAGGTGGTCACCAAATTCGTCTGCAAGTTAAAGTGTCCCTTGATCTGCGAGATCGCGGGCCCCACCTCTTCGCGGCAATGCTCAACGTATTGCCCCTGCGTCGCGAAGACGATGACGATCAGGGGGAATTGCGGCTCGGACACCTGGAATCCCCGCCGTGTGAAATAGTTGTTGAACGAGACGTACAGGCGTTCCAGCACGCCGCCGCACCAGCGGACGTATTCGCGCGAGGCGTTGTGCAAGATCACGTAGTGGGACGTGCGGTGGACCTCAAAACCGTCGGGCAATCGCGACAACCAAAGGGCGGCGGCCTCCTCCGCGGTCAAGGCGGTGAATGGCGATTCGTCGGTGGCTCGTGTCAAGATTTGCTCGGGCTGAATCGTGTGCAGTACCCCGTCTTGTCCTAGAAGAAGGACGCCCCCGTCCCGGCTTTCGGTCAGGATTTTGCCTCGAAGTTCCCGTGGGACGTCTTGCTCTTGAATGCGCAGCAAGTCCATCCCAACGGTCCGGCCGGACCCGAAAAAGCAGCAAATTAGGGCAAGCAGCCACGGGAATCGGGAAGAGTACGGAACAACACCCCTTTGGTGGCGAGGAGTTTCGACTTGCAGCATGGTGTCTCCGTGACGCATGGTTCCGTGCCGACGGCCGCCGCGCTTGCGGGGAGCGAATCGCTACAAAACATCTTGCCCGGTGAGCCTTTGCTCGACGGCGTCCGCTTGCCAAGCAATGGCGGACAGGATTCTCAATACCTCAGCCGGTGTCAACCCCTCCATCAAGACGTTGGCCTGGAGCACGATCATATCCTGCTCACCGACTTTGTGGAAGGCGAAGGCGCCGTACAGAATCCGCGCGTTGTAACGCAACAATGCCGCCGCGTTCTTCTCACCTGCCGGTCCGCAGACGCTCCAAAAACGCACGAATGCACCGTGTTCTTGCGTCGGCTCGACGGGTTCCACGTACACGATTTGCTTGCGAAGCTCGCGCACCGGTAGGGTGATTCGCAACCCGGCCCCATGGGGTTCCACAACCTGCCCGGCCGCATCCGCCGTCGATTTTATCATGGCCAGAACGACCTCTTTATCAGGCGGAGCCGGCGCCAATTCGACGGGCGGCTCCGGAATACCCGGAGCAGTCGCAGCCCCGGCAGGCGGTACTACCATCGCGCCGACGGGCGCCGATTGGCTCGGCGGCATCCCACTGTGAGTGGGGACTCCGGCCGCTTCCCGCATCGCTTGCTGCATCATACCGGGCATCATCATCCCGAAGCCTGCGCCATAACCCATCCCCATGGCTCCCGAGGCCTCACCCCCTTTTTCCGCCATCTTGGTCAGGCTCTGAGCCATCTGGTATTTCAAGAAGCTGTTCAAGTCGCCGACCGCCGCCATCCCACTGCGGGTATCGATCATCCGTTGCACTTCATCCGGCGGGGTAATGGCGTTGATGAAGAAGTCCGTCAGCTCCAGGCCGTACTTGGTAAAATCCAGAGCCACCTTGGCCCGCGTTCCGGATGCGATCTCGTCGTATTTGGCGGGCAAATCCAAAATGCTCATTTGGAGCGTACCGAGCAAATCGGTGAGCCGAGCAACGACCAAGTCCTTCAAGAAGGCTGTAACCTCTTCGGTGGTGTACTTGCCCTGCGTCCCCACCAAGGTGTTGACCAGCACCTCGGCATCCCGTACCCGAAAGGAATACTTGCCGAAACTTCGGAGCCTCACCATGCCGAACTGGGGATCGCGAATCACGATCGGCTGTCGCGTTCCCCACTTCTGGTCGAGGAAGACCTGCTTTCCGATGAAGTAGACAGAACATTGAAAAGGAGACCGTTCCCACGGAATCGTCAAGAGCCGCGTGATCAACGGCACATTGGCAGTGGTCAGCGTGTATCTTCCGGGGCCGAACCGGTCCAGGGCCTTGCCGTCGCGGAAAAAGATCGCCTCCTGATTCTCGTAGACGATCAATTGCGCGCCGACCTTGATGTCGGCCGTCCCCTCCGGCGGTATCCGCTGCACCAAAGACCGATTCGTCTCATCCAGAAACTGGATTACTTCCATTCGGATACCCATGGCCGTGCCGCCTTTCAGATCGCGGGTTCTGATCGTGCCTACCGCCGGTGAGGCAAGCGTAACTTTATCGCCGTAATGGCCCATGGCGAGCCGAGTGGGCGAAGTTCGTGGAAACCCCCCCGGCAATCAGTCGATGCCTTCCAAAATCTTGGTTCGTTCGTCCCAGTCCCGCTGCAAATCGTCCAGCCCTTGCTCCACGTCGCGTAGTGGGTCGGACAGATCGGCCTGACATTGGGGGAGGTTTTCCACGAGGTTTGCCAAGCGATCCACCTTCGCCATCAGGGAGACGTCGTGTTGATAGATGCGGTCCAGTACGTCCGTGTCGATTCGTACCAGATCGAAGAAGCCGCTATACCCTTCCATGGCGCCGCCGATGCGGGCCGAGAGATGATCAATTTTTGCCCGGACGGCATCGACTTTGGGCAAAACGTCGATGTTACCGGACTCCACAATCAAGCCGGTCAGGTTGTCGAGAGATCGCTTGCACGTGTCCATCCGCTGAAGGAGCCAGCGTCGTTGCAGGTCGTCGCTGTCGCGTCGGTACTCCTTTTCCAGGTACCCGCGGAAGCCGGGGATGTAACGGAGAATGGTTTCCAGCCAATTCCGGTGTCGGGTGTGTTCGAAGGGTTCCGCCATTGCCGCTCTCCCTAATTCAGTAACACCGGCTCGACTTTGGGAACCAATTTTGGGAAGCAATATCGTGTGGACGCCGAGCCTGCCCCCGATCGCTCCGAACGGACGAACTCGACTGGGCCTCGCACGACGCCTTCATGATAGCAGATTGGCTCGCCCCGAACCAACGCGATTCGTTCCCAATGAGAACAGGAGCCGGGAGACCCGAATCGATGACCCGCCGGGGCAATGAGGTTGACGGCGCTGTAGCAACCCCTTAAACTACAAGCAGTATGCTCAATCCTGCGGGAGTAGCTCAGGGGTAGAGCGCTAGCTTCCCAAGCTGGATGTCGCGGGTTCGAATCCCGTCTCCCGCTCTTGTAACCCGTCATCGTGGGCATTGCCGCTGGTGAGCGGCCGTTTGTTTATTTGGGGGTGTAGCTCAGCTGGGAGAGCGCCTGCTTTGCAAGCAGGAGGTCGCCGGTTCGAGTCCGGTCTCCTCCACTAAGTTATTATCGGGCTGCGAGTTGCGCAATCATCGCGTAACACAAAGGCGCCATCGGTAAGGTTCTTCGGCACCGTTCGCGATTCCGTGCTTTTTCCCCCGAGCTCTTCCGCTACACTGTTCTTTTCCTCTTCCACGGTTGTGGCGAAGTCGGCGGCCGACTTCCGGTAAAGGTTTCCTATGATCCCCGCCGGATTGCCCCAATAGCAGTCTCCGTGGAGCGAATAAGTGGAATGTACATCCGGCAAGTTCCATTTCGCCAAGGCGTCCGCTACGCTAAATTGAAGCTGGGATCGGTCGGACGGACGCGCAGGCTCGATGGTCTTCTTGGACCGAATCAGCCGGATCGTCGTCCGTTTTTGGGTGGTGAGTCTTCTCGCTAGAAGGCCGGAGGTGTTGGCCGGGGCGGTGCATGAGCATCGCCGGGTGTCCTTGGTTACCAATCGCCGCTGAATGGGGGTTCATCCCATGGGTATCGTCTGGGGAGTTGCCATCGTAGTCGTGCTGCTGGTGTTGGTGTTGTTGGTCATCAGCATTTACAACAAATTGGTGACCTTACGAAATCGGTACCGTAACGCGTTCGCACAGATCGATGTGCAATTGAAACGGCGCTACGACTTGATTCCAAATCTGGTGGAAACCGCAAAGGGTTATCTAAAGCACGAACGTGAGACCTTGGAGGCTGTGATTCAGGCCCGGAACCAGGCGGCCGCCGCAGGGCAAAAAGCGGCTGCTCAGCCGGGTGACCCGAGCGCCATGCGAGACCTGGCCGGTGCCGAGGGACAGCTCACCTCGGCGTTGGGACGACTGTTCGTCGTGGTCGAGGCGTATCCCGATCTCAAGGCCAACCAAAATATGCTGGCCTTGCAAGAGGAATTGACCGCCACGGAAAACAAGATCGCCTTCGCGCGGCAGGCGTTCAACGATGCGGTGACTGCTTACAATATCGCGAGGGAGACCGTCCCCGCGGTGATCTTTGCGGGAATGTTCGGATTCCAGCCGGCCGACTTGTTCGAGATCGAAGAACCCGGCCAGAGAGAAGCCCCCAAGGTTGCTTTCTGAGGGCGGAATAATCTCCGATGGTGCCTACGAAGACGGGCGGAGTTTTCGGCCACCCAAAGACTAGGATATCCGCCGTACTGCGGAATGGCCGCTGCGCTAAAGCCGCGAGGCGAGGCTCAATGCGCGCGTCTCTCCGAGAGTGATTTCATTCCGAAAACGGGATTCGGCCGCCCATGCCAACCGATTTCTTTCAGCAGCAGGATGCCGCGAGGCGGAAGAGTTTCCGGCTGGTGGCGCTCTTCTGTGCGGCAGTGTGCATGATTGTGCTGGCGATTTATCTGGTCGTCGCATTGCTGCTTGTAAACGTTCCGAGCGACATTGCCGGCCGGCATTCCGGTGACGTCGCCGGCCGTCTTTGGAACCCGGAACTCCTCATCCTGGTTTCGCTCGGTACGCTGGCGGTCATCTCCCTGGGCAGCCTGTACAAGATCGCGGAGCTTTCAGCCGGCGGCGAAAAGGTCGCTTTGATGCTCGGCGGGCGACGCGTCGATCCGAACACGCGCGATTTGGCGGAACGGCGATTGCTCAATGTTGTGGAGGAAATGGCCTTGGCGTCGGGAATGCCTGTCCCCCCGGTCTACGTCTTGGACGAAGAGCGGAGCATCAATGCCTTTGCGGCGGGGCATGCTCCCGGTGACGCCGTGGTGGCCGTGTCTCGCGGAGCCTTGGATTATCTTACGCGAGACGAATTGCAGGGGGTCATGGGGCATGAGTTCAGCCATATCCTCAACGGCGACATGCGGCTGAATCTGCGACTGATCGGACTTTTGCACGGCATCTTGCTTTTGGCGATATTGGGCTATTATGTCATTCGCTTCGCCGCCCACGGGGCTTCATCTCGCCGATCCAAGAACGAGGGCGGCTTGCGTGCGGCCATCCTCCTTTCCGGCGCGGCTCTCGTTGTGATCGGATATATCGGCGTGTTTTTTGGCAAATTGATCAAAGCGAGTCTGTCTCGCCAGAGAGAATACCTGGCCGATGCGTCGGCCGTGCAATTCACGCGCTATCCCGACGGTATCGCCGGGGCGTTGAAGAAGATCGGCGCCATCAGCGAGGGTTCTCGAATTCGCGATCCGCACGCCGAGGAATGCAGCCATCTGTTTTTTTGCGACGCCCTCAGCGGAACGATCATGAACCTGTTTTCCACTCACCCGCCGTTGGTGGATCGCATCAAGCGGCTTGATCCGCATTTTGACGGGACGTTCCCGCCGATCGTGGGGCCGGTGGAAACCGATAGCAACGCTGTTAGTCAAGTGCGAGGTCGTCCAAGGGCATCCAAACGGTTGCCGCCGCCCCTCGACCGAACAGCGACGAACGAGGGTGAAAGAGCGGCGAAAAGGGAAGCGGGCGATCTCTTGAATGCGACGCTCCTGCCGAACCTCGTTGGCATAGGGGTGGTGGGACTAGAGCCGGCCGCGGTGATTCTCGACGGCGTTCCGCAGCCGATCCGCAACGCCGCGAGCGACCCGTTCTCTGCTCGGGCCGTGATTTTCGCACTACTGCTGAGTTCGGATCGGACTGTCCGAGCGGTGCAATCGGACGTATTGAAGTCCGGCACCGAGCCGCTTTGCTATCAGCAGACGGTCGATCTGGCGGTTCTCATCGATCGCCTGCCCATCGAAGTTCGTCTGCCATTGGCGGATATTTCGCTTCCGGCGTTAAAACAGCTATCTCTCCGGCAATATGAGGCGTTTCGCCGGGCGGTTACGGCGCTCGCGCGGGCCGATCAGAAGATCGACGTTTTCGAGTACATGATTCAGGCGGTCGTATTACGGTATCTCGATCTGCATTTCGGGCGAACCAAAGCCCCGTCTGCCCGCTACCCCTCGCTCAGTCCGCTGGCGAAGCCGTTGGGCATCGTGTTTTCGCTTCTGGCTCACGTGGGGAACCGCGACCCAACGGCGTCCGAAAGGGCGTTCCAGCAGGCCCGCGAGGCAATAGGCCGTCCGCTCGAAAGGCTCGCACCGGCTTCTTGTTCGCTTGCGGATTTGGACGCGGCTTTGAGGGAATTGGCGCGAGCTACGCCGCCGATCAAGAAACGAATCTTGATGGCGGCCGCGGCCTGCGTCAGTTCCGATGGGAAAGTGACCGTGCAGGAATGGGAGTTGTTGCGGAGCATTTCGGCCATGATGGATTGCCCCATGCCGCCCGGTTTCGCAGTCGAGGATGCACTCCCTGCGGTGAGCCCGCACGGCTTGCCGAATGCCTAGCCGACAGGGCATGCGGTTACGCGGCGGAACGCCCCCCTTTCCGGTGTCTCTTGAGCTGGGATGCCGGGAAGTGCCGGCCGATTATCCGGCAGCGAAGGCGGTTGTGCGATCGCTCCATGGCCCCCGACACCGGTCCTTGAAGCCGGCCGCAACGGGCCGCTACACTAAGGCTTCGCCAAGTGCGTCCGAACGGCGGATCTCGGGCCCACCAAGGCGAAAGCGGATTCGCGGCCGACCGCCGCGATTGTGGTGCTTTTGAAACAGGCCAGTCTTTCAGAAAGGAAACAATGGAACGTACGCTGGTGTTACTGAAGCCGGATTGTGTTCAGCGGCGTCTCATGGGACGCATTATTTCGAGATTCGAAGACAAAGGCCTCAACATCGTCGGTATGAAGATGTTGCGAGTTACGCCGGAGTTGGCCAAACGACACTACGCCGAGCACGTCCAAAAGAGCTGGTATCCCGGCCTAGAAGCGTTCATCACGTCCGCGCCCATCGTCGCCATGGCGGTGGAGGGCCCGGAGGCTATTCGAGTGGTTCGCGAGATGGTGGGGGCCACGAACGGCCTCAAGGCGACGGCCGGCACCATTCGCGGCGATTTCAGTTCCTCGCGGCAAATGAACCTGGTCCACGCCTCCGACGGTCCGGATTCGGCGGAGCGCGAACTGGCGATCTTCTTCGGGGAGAACGACATCTGCGAGTATGTTCCCATGATGACGCCGGCCCTCCGGGCTGACGACGAATGAGACGACGAATGAAACGTCTCGGACGAAACGCCACCTTTCCGAAGGCAGTCTCTCATGACTATTCCCGGCACACGTCGGTTCGGCGCTTGGAGGGGACGGATCCCGCGCGCGGCATTGCAGGCTCTTGGTTGGATTGCGTTCTGCTGGGGAACGGCGGTTTCGGCCGAGAATTGGCCCATGTGGCGAGGACCTGCCGGTACGGGGGTGTGTCGCGAAACCGGCGTTCCCTGGAAGTGGTCGCAGGGGGAAAACATTTTGTGGACGGCCGAGATTCCAGCATGGGGAAATAGTACGCCGGTGGTGTGGCAGGATCGGATTTTTCTCACCACGCAAGACGACCACAATGATTTGCTGCTGATCTGCCTGAGCAAAACGGACGGCAGAACCCTTTGGACGCGGAAGGTCGGAAACGACGAAGCTCCGCGCGAAGCGCCGCGGGGGCGGCAAAAATTCCATCCACTCAATAATCTCGCCAGCCCCTCGCCCGTTACGGACGGTCGTTTCGTGGCAGCCCATTTCGGCAACGGCGACTTGGCCGTCTTCGACATGGAGGGAAATCCCCAATGGAAGCGAAATCTGCAATCGGACTACGGTCCGTACAGCATTTGGTGGGGACATGCGAACTCGCCCGTGATTGTCGGAGACCTCCTCATCTCAATCTGTATTCAAGACTCGCTGGCCGATATCCAGGAAAGGCCCAACGTGAGCTACGTGGCGGCGCATGATCTCGAGACCGGTCGCCCCGTATGGTTTACGGAGCGCATGACCGGTGCGGAAAAGGAGCATGGCGACGCGTATACGACGCCGCTGGTGCGGGAAGCCGAGGGGCGCACGGAAGTGATCGTCATGGGCGCCGAACAACTGGATGCCTACGACGCGGCCACAGGCCGACAAGTTTGGGTCTTGCCCGGTTTGGCCGGCAATCGTGTGATCACCGGGCCGACCCTACACGATAATGTGGTTTACGCGACGATCGGCATGCGCGGGCCGGTCTTCGCCGCCAAAATCGGCGACAGCGGTACGCTTCCCGCGGAGCGGATTCTATGGCAATATCCGAGCAATACGCCGGATTCTCCTTCACCCGTCGTGTGCAACGGACTTCTTTTCATTGCCGCCGACAACGGCGTCGCACAGTGTCTGGATCTTGCGAACGGCGAGATGTGCTGGCGGGAACGGATGGGCCGCGAATTCAAGGCCTCTCCCATCGCGGCGGAAGGCCGGGTTTACTTTCTTGACACTTCCGGGCGCTGCACCGTGGTGGAAGCGGCAAGGGAATACCGCCCCTTGGCCGTCAATGAGATCCCGGATCGGATGTTGGCTTCGCCCGCCGTTTCGGACGGGAAGATCTTTCTGCGAGGCCGGGAACGCCTCTATTGCATCGGCGGCGAAACCGCGCCCTAGAGCTGCAAGGCGTCGAAGAGGCCGAGCCTGCGTTCGAGGCACGCTTTTTTCTCCCGCCCGAAGATCAGAAATCCTTGGCGGGCATTTGGTTCGGTCGTTTCTTCACGCCCGAAAAATCCAAAACGGCCGATAAAAACGGTTGTGATGGAGGTGCCATTTGAATCCTCGAGCGGCAGCCGTTTCCAATCGGCGACACCGCGGCGCAGATGTCGCCATGGCATATCTTTTCCGCAGAGAGTCGGCAAGAGGCAGATTAAAGCCGATCAGCCGATGAAGGTGCTCGTGCGAAAGTAAAGGTCCGCCTTCTCGGCCGACCGACACAGAGCGTTGCCGAAGCCCTCCAATCGCACCGCCGTATTCCCACACGGGGGCAGGATCAGCCAGGGTCCGTCAATTTCCGAGAGCGACGCACATGCTCGAACTGATCGATCTGAATCAACGCCTTTCGCGGAAGGATTACGACCTCTGGTACCCGCAATTGGAAACCGAATTGGGGAACTGCCAACGTGCGGCTCGCAAAGCCGGCTTGCCCATGATTTGGGTCTTCGAGGGATGGCATGCGGCGGGCAAGGGGGGCCTAATCAACCGCCTGACGCAAACCTTGGATCCGCGGGGGTTTCGCGTGCACCTGGTGACGCGACCCACCGCGGAAGAGTCCCGTCGCCCTTGGTTGTGGCGATACTGGATGAACCTGCCTTCGTCCGGCGAAATCGTGATCTTCGATCATTCGTGGTATTATCGCGTTCTCGAGGAACGCCTCCGGGGAGATATTACCGAGCTGGAGTCGGCGCGTGCCTATGCCGAGATTCTGGAATTCGAGCGACAATTGACGGCGGGCGGCACCCTGATTCACAAGTTCTGGCTGCATGTGGACGCTAAGGAGCAGCGGAAGAGGTTTCGCCGCCTGCGAAAGGATCCCGCCACGGCGTGGAAGGTTACCAGAGATTATTGGCGGCAGAATCGCGACTATGAGCGGTGGGTACAAGCCGTGGAAGAAACCTTGGCCTGCACCAACACGGCAGATGCTCCTTGGACGATCATCGAGGCAACCCAGGCCAAATTCGCTCGCGTCAAGGTCTTTCGGACGCTGACGCAGCGGGTGCGCGACGCACTCGCTGCAGGCCGCGACACCCCTCCCGCGACGGCGGCGCCCGCGCCGGTCCCGGAAGCGAACGCCCTTGTTCGTCCCACGATCTTGGATCGCGTGGATCTGACACTGTCACTGACGCGTGAGGAGTATGAGAGAAAGCTGCGTCATCTTCGCTCCCGCCTCTATCATTTGGAGCACCAGGCCTACCTGGCCAGAATTCCCGTCGTGATCGCTTATGAAGGTTGGGATGCCGCGGGCAAAGGCGGCAATATCAAACGGCTCACGCGGGGGCTCGATCCACGAGGATATCAAGTCGTTCCCATCGGTCCGCCCACGGACGAGGAACGCCGTCACCACTACTTGTGGCGTTTTTGGCGCCATATTCCCAAAACCGGTCACATCACGATCTTCGATCGCTCCTGGTACGGCCGTGTCCTCGTGGAACGCGTGGAGGGCTTTTGTGCGGAAAGAGAATGGAAGCGGGCGTTTTCAGAAATCAACGAATTCGAGCACCAACTCGCCGATTTCGGCACGGTGATCGTCAAGTTCTGGCTTCACATCGATCAAGAGGAACAGCTTCGGCGGTTCCAAGAGCGCGTCAACACTCCCTCCAAACAGTGGAAAATCACGGAGGAGGACTGGCGCAACCGAGAGAAATGGGCGCAATACGAATTAGCCGTCGTCGAGATGCTGGAGCGAACCAGCACCATCTACGCGCCGTGGACGATTCTCGAGGCGAACTGCAAACTCTACGCTCGAATCAAAGCGCTCCAGACGGTCGCGGATGCCATCGACGCCGCCATCAAGAAACGCAAGCGGTAGCAGCCGCAACGGGGTCGCTAATCACTCGCCGACAAACGGCAACAACGCCATGTAGCGAGCACGCTTGATGGCTTTTGTGACGGCATGCTGGCTGGCGGCAGCGCACCCGGTCTTGCGACGCCCGACGATCTTGCCCTGACGATTCGTCAGCTTCTTCAGCAATTCGATGTCTTTGTAATCGACGTACAGCGGACGAGGATACTGTCCATCCACCATCAGGGGATCGCGCTTGCGTCGTTTCGTTCGCACCCTCTTCTTGGCCATGCCGCGCACCTATTTCAGATTTGCTTTCCGAACAACAATAACCGCACGGGCGGTGTGTGTCGCTAAAACATCCATTCGCAAAAGATTTAGTGTACCGATCACCCTTTTTTTGGCAAGGACCGCCAACCGCTTTTTCCTACGCTTTCAGAAAGGAGTAGCCGGATTTTTTACCCGGCCCCTACGTGAGTGCCCGAAATCGTGACGCAAAATCGTGACGCAAAACCCTACCGAGCCCCGCTGGGTGGGCCAATTGTACATGTTACGAGGGTAAGGGACGCTATCGCTGGGTCTATCCTCAGTGCTTTTTGACGGAAATCGAGACACCGCTGCCATCCATATGGAGGAAGACCGTCTCCAACTCCGGATTCGTCGTTATCGCTTCGACAAACCGGCGGTCCGCCATATTGGGGGTCATGTTATGGGCGATAACGATTCCGCCGGGGCGTACCAGCGGCAACAGCTTCTGGAGGTAATCGAGATAGCCGGACTTGTCCGCATCGAGGAAAAGGACGTCAATGGGATCCTTGAGGTCCTTGACTGTTTCGTGGGCATCCCCGAGCACGATCGTCACAATGTCGGCTACGCCCGCCGCTTCGAAGTTGGCCTTGGCCATCGCTGCTCGGCGTTCGTCGATATCGAACGTGGTCAATTTGCCGCCCGTCCCTTTCAGCGCTAGGCAGAACCACAGGCCGGAATAACCGACCGAGGTACCGATTTCGACCACATTCTTGGCTCCGACCGCTTCCGTCCACGCACGGAGCAAGCGGCCGTCCTCCTCCGGAACGATCATGTTTCCGGCGCGTTGATCGCGTCCCACCCTCTCGATTACCTCGAGGATGCGTTTTTCAACGTCGTTTTTCGGCAGCGTCTTCACTTCGTAAACCGCTCGCGGAGACTGAGGGCGTTGGGCCCATGCCGGCGTGGAAGCCGCAATCACCGCCAATCCGACCAGCATCGCTAGACCGATTCTCATGTTCAATCTCCTAAAAAGCTGAGTAATTTTCCTACTCGAAGCGGATGTTGCGGAACTCGCAGCCAGGGCGGGGTCCCTGCTCGGCACTGGGCCACCAGTTGCATTCGTTCCGCGGGTCTACACAATAACGTGAGGGTGCCGTGGGGACGCTCTCGTATTTTAACCCGCCGCGACGCGAAGGGTACCCCTGAAGTTTCCAAACAAGAAAGTGAGGGTTTTAGGGGACATGGACAACGAAGTCCTCGCAAGTGTCGAGCGGTTCGAGAACGAGAGCCTGAGTTATGACCCCATTCATGGGTATATTGACTTTATTCCAAAGAGGGGGCTTCCGGGGCACGAAGTCGCTGAACAGACGATCATCGATCACTCATGGGTTCAGCGTCTGCGACAGATTCACCAGCTTCAGACGGCCTGGTTGGTCTTTCCCACGGCGGTACACACCCGTTTTCAGCATGTCTTGGGGGCCATGCATTTGGCGGGCAGGTGTGCCCGACACCTGTACGACTCGCTGAAACGCAGTGACCGCGGCACGCCCAGCTCGGCTTATGTAGAAACGTTGATGCGGTTGGCCGGGCTGCTGCACGACACGGGCCACGGTCCTTTCGGCCATTTTTTCGACCAGTTCTATTTGTCGCGCTTCGGCCTCAATCACGAGACGCTGGGAGCGGAAATCATCCGTCGTGAGATCGGGCCGATGTTGAGGCACATCCGCCGCAATCCTAACGGCGCATTGCCGGCCGACGAAACCATCGACCCGGAACACATTACCTTTCTGATTACCCGGCCCCGCGGCGACGATGCCGCACGGATGCCGAATTGGCTGAGACTCTTGCGAGGGCTGTTCAGCGGCATCTACACCGTCGACAACATGGACTTCGTCTTACGGGACGCGTACATGTCCGGATTCAGTTGGCGGGTCTTCGATCTGGAACGGTTGCTGCACTACAGCTTCGTCACGCCGCACGGTCTGACGATACACGAACGAGGTCTGCCCTCCCTCGTGCGGTTCATCTCAGCCCGGGCTGAGCTGTTTCGTTCCATCTATTTCCATCGCACGGTCCGCTCCATCGATTTGACGCTGCAAGACCTATTCGCAAGCAGTCATTCGCGGCTGTTTCCCGGCAATCCCTTGGAATACCTGGCCGAATACCGGCAGTTGACGGACTGGTCCTTGCTGGTGGACGTCGGACGTTGGTCGCAGTCGGAAGACGCCGAGACGGCTGAACTGGGGGCGAAATGGCAAGACTTCTTGAGTCGGCGGATTCGGTGGAAAATGGTCTGCGAGCGGACAATCTTTTTCCGAAGAGGACAATCCGAGGATTCGAGCGTCTTCAGCAACGAAAGGCTTTTCGAGGAAGCGGTGCGCAAGCGACTGCCTGAGAAACTGCGAGAGATTCCCCTGCGATTCGATCCCCCCCGGCACGTACACCGGCCGGGGTCTCGTGCGCCCGCGTCGGGGCAAAACTTCCTCTTCGATCCGGCGACGCGCGAAATCCGCCCTTTGGATACGCGAGAATTGTATCGCGAGATACCCTTGAGCTATCGGATATGCCGCATCTATGCCTTGGATTTGAGTCACGCGGCCGAGATCGCGGCGGCTATGGACGATCTGATCGGTGGTGATCAGACGGACGATCCAACGAACATGTGACGGCCCGGCGCGAATAAATCGGCGGCGCTCTTTTTTGTTAAACGGCGAATCCCGTACTGAACGTTTTGTCCGAGGAACCGACACCGTGAACCTGCCCGTATCCGACACCGGCTATGACAACCCGCTGCTCACCCGATACGCTTCGGAGACCATGAGCGAAATATTCAGCCCTCGTCGCCGCATCCGCACGTGGCGTCAGCTTTGGGTGTTTCTGGCGGAATCCGAGCGGGAGTTGGGCCTGCCGATCACCGAGGAGCAAATCGATGAGATGAAGCGCGGGCTGGACGACATCGACTGGCAGCGGGCGGCGGAATACGAGCGTCGCCTGCGACATGACGTCATGGCCCATGTGCATGCCTTCGGAGATGTTTGTCCTAGCGCTAAGGGAATCATCCACCTGGGAGCCACAAGCTGCTATGTGACCGACAATGCCGATTTGATGCTGATGCGGGACGCCATGCGTTTGCTGGCCGTGCGTCTTGCCGCCGTGATCGACGGGTTGGCTCGCTTTGCGGTGGAGTATCGCGACCTGCCGTGCCTAGGGTTCACTCACTTTCAACCGGCGCAACCGACCACGGTCGGCAGAAGGGCGTGCCTTTGGGCCTACGATTTCGTGTTGGACCTCCACGAACTGGAGCATCGCCTTGCCGAATTACGGGCGCGCGGCGCCCAAGGCACGACCGGGACGCAGGCCAGTTTTCTGGCCCTCTTTCAGGGCGATCACGACAAAGTCCGGCGGTTGAACTCGCTCGTATGCCAAAAGATGGGTTTCCGGGAATCGTATGCGCTGACCGGCCAGACCTATTCCCGCAAGGTTGATGCCCAAATCCTGGCGGTCTTAGCGCAGATGGCCGCAAGCGCCCACAAAATGGCGACCGACATCCGCCTTTTGGCCCACCGCAAGGAGATCGAGGAACCGTTCGAAAAGGAACAAGTCGGTTCCTCGGCGATGGCATACAAGCGCAACCCCATGCGTTGCGAACGAATTTGCGCACTGGCGCGGTTTCTGGCGGCTCTGGAGCCGAACACGCTGACGACGCATGCCGTGCAATGGTTGGAACGGACGCTGGACGACAGTGCCAATCGGCGGTTGGTGCTGCCCCAAGCCTTCTTGGCGGCCGACGCCGTCTTGATCCTCTGTCAAAACGTCATCTCCGGCTTGGTTGTTTATCCGCAAGTCATCGCCCGGCACTTGCGCGAGGAGTTGCCGTTCATGGCGACGGAGAACATTCTGATGGCGGCGGCGGCGGCTGGCGGGGACCGTCAGGAATTGCACGAGCGCATTCGACGCCACAGCCACGCGGCGGCCGCCGTGGTCAAGAACGACGGCAGGCCCAATGACCTGCTCGAGCGATTGCAGGCCGACCCGGCATTTTCCGCAGTGGATTTTTCAGCGGAACTCGATCCCCGCCGCTTCGTCGGCCGCGCGCCCGAGCAAGTCGACGAATTCGTGGCGGAACATGTGGAACCGATTCGTCGGCGATATCTACAGGAAGGCCGCCCGGAGGCTGAGGTCCACGTTTGAAATGGATTTTCGGCGTCCCTCCGTTGCCGGCCTGGAAGGAGCCTTTCCCGCCCCGCAATCGCTGATCAAGTATTGAGCCGCTTCCGCAAGAATCGGGCACGCTCGATATTGCGGTCCGCGCTATCGAGTTCCGCCCCGACGAGCTTTTGGACATGGGCGGGCTGGGTCAACAAGAACAGCTCGTTGAGCGCCGGGGTATCCAGCCCCGAGATCAGACCCAGATGCACGCCCATGCGTACGCTGGATAGTAGGTGCATCGTCTCCTCGGACGAAATGGTCTGGGCGGTCTTTAGGATGCCGTGCGCGCGGCTGACTCGGTCGTGGAGGTTTTCCTGACTTTCGTTCATCAAGAATTCCCGCGCCTTGCGCTCGTACTCGATAATCCGCGGGATCACGTCGCCGACCTTGGCAATCAGTTCCTGCTCGCTCCGTCCCAGGGATATCTGATTACTGACCTGGTAGAAATCTCCCATGGCCTGCGATCCTTCGCCGAACAGGCCTCGCACCACCAGCTCCAACTTCTCCAGGCCGCGGAAGATCTGATCCATCTGCCGCGTGATGACCACAGCGGGCAGGTGGAGCATGACGCTTACCCGCATGCCCGTCCCGACATTCGTCGGGCAGGCCGTGAGATAACCGAACTGCTCATCGAAGGCGTAGGTCAGATGACGTTCCAGATAGTCGTCCAACTCGTTGATCAGCTTCCAGGCCGGCTCCAAGTCCAAACCGCTCCGCATCACTTGAATGCGGAGATGGTCTTCCTCGTTGACCATGATGCTGAATCGCTCTTGGCGGTCGATGAATACCAGCCGTAATCCCTGCCCCTCGCCGAACTCTCGGCTGATCAATTGCCGTTCCACCAAGAAGTGCCGATCCAGCTCCGACAGCGCGTCGACGCGCACGGGAAGCAGTTCCGGCGAGAAGGGGCTGTCCGCCAAGGCCGCCTGTACCCGTTCCGTGATTTGGCGCCGCTCAGCTTCTCCGGCCAGCCTCACGAACGGAAAATCGGCTAGGTTTCGAGCCAGGCGAATTCGGGAAGACATGACGATATCGGATTCCGGCCCCTCGCCGCGCAACCATTCGCCGCGTCGTGCCAGCAGGTCGTCGAGTTTCACAACGTTTTCACCTTCTTGCAACATGGATCCACCGAACCGATTTCACAACGACGGCTCCGACTGTTTCCATTCTTGCCGCCGCTTACCCGGCCTCCTCGATCTCCCGGATTTGATCGCGAAGTTGCGAGGCGCGCTCGTACTCCTCGTTTTCCACCGCCTCTTTGATCTCTCGCCGCAAGCGAATCAGTTCCGTTCGGCGGGCTGCAGCCTCGGCGCCTTTCGACGGGCGCTTGCCCTTGTGCTGCGTCTCGCCGTGAATATTCAGAATCAAGGACTCCAACTGTTCGCGGAACGCCTGGTAATCGTTGGGGCACCCCAGCCTGCCTTGATGGCGGAAGTCGTGAAAGCTGATGCCGCAATACGGGCAAGTCTGCTGGTCGAGCCGCTTCAATTCCTCCGCGGCTTTGCCGACCACCATGTGTTTCACCAAATGCTCCGCCATTTGTTCCGCGATCTGAGTCATCTGGTCCGAGGGCGCCGTCTGCCCGCTCGCGAGGTACTCCCGGGCGTGTTCCTCGCAAAAATGAAGCTCCACCGGCGTTCCGCTCGCCAGCTCCGTGATATGGTACGTCGCCGGGCGATCGCATTTTTGGCACTTCATGGTTTTCCCCACATATCTCTGGGATCCGACATCGCGGCCTTCTTATGATAATTTAGCGGGCGTCTCCTCGGAATGATACGCCTCCCATAACCCGGCCGACAATCTTCACGGCCGTTGTGCAAGTCGAGCCGCACTCCTTCTTTTCTCTGCGTCTTTTTCTCTGGGTCGCTGCTTCTTCCGCACGGCCGGGCACGGGCATCGTAGCTCACGGGGCTCGGTGGACGCTCAAGCCATGCCTTGATAAGCTGAGGGCAAAGCCGCCGTTCGTGCCCTGCGAGAAGGCGTTTGGCGTGACCAGACAGCCCCATGGATCGCAGCGCCGCGGCAAGATGTCGGCCCGAATAACGAACCACGTGACCTGACTTCCGATGAGCGAATCCGTTTGCCTTCCCGACTTCGAGCGTTTCCGCGAGTTGGCGAAACAGTCCGATATGGTGCCGGTTTACCGCCGGCTGGTGAGCGACTCGCTGACGCCCGTTTCGGCCTTTCATAAACTGGACGACGGACGGTGCGCTTTTCTGGGAGAGAGCGTCACCGGCGGCGAAAAGGTCGGGCGGTACAGCTTTCTTGCGACCCATCCGTTTCTGGAGATCGAGGCCTACGAGCACCGAGTTACGGTCAATTCCTACACGGGCATATCCGCATCGGGCAATCCCCTGTTGGAGACCCGCCAATACGACGCCGAAAACCCCGTCGCCGAATTGCGCAAGCTGATCGAAGGGGTTCGCAGCGCGGCCCTCCCGGAGTTGCCGCCGTTTTGTGCGGGCGCCGTGGGGTATGTCGGGTACGATGTCGTGCGCTATTGCGAGCACCTCCCCCATCCTCCGCCGGACGACCGACACATCCCCGATATGGCCTTCGCCTTCTACGATCGCATGGTGATTTTCGACAACGTGACCAAAGCGATGGTGGTGGCGGTCATGGCGCACGTGGGCGAAGGCCGATCGCCGGAGGCGGCCTATCGAGAGGCGTCCGCTCAGGTGGACGAGATCGTGCGGCGGCTGAGCGGCGGGCAGAGCGACCTGAGACCGTTCGATCTCCCGCCCGACCGCGAACCTCAGATTGCCTATCGTTCCAGCTTCACCAAGGAGGGTTTCGAGGAGGCCGTCCGCCGTTGCATTCGTTACATCGAGGCCGGTGACATCTTTCAGGTCGTCATCAGTCAGCGTCTGGAATTGGACCTCCAAGCCCATCCCTTCGAAGTGTACCGCGCGCTGCGGGTCATCAACCCCAGTCCCTTTATGTTCTACGTACGCAGCCCCAGCGTCACTCTCGTCGGCAGTTCGCCGGAGATCTTGGTCCGCGTGGTGGATGGAGAAGTGATTACCCGGCCGTTGGCGGGTACCCGACCGCGAGGCAGGACCGAGGAAGAGGACCGCCGCCTGGCCGAGGAACTGCTCGCGGACCCCAAGGAACGAGCCGAGCATGTCATGCTGGTGGACTTGGGACGAAATGACTTGGGACGCGTGTGCCGCTTCGGCTCCATCCAGTTGAGCGACGTCATGACCGTGGAACGCTACAGCCATGTGATGCACATCACCTCCAACGTTCGCGGGACGCTGGCACCGGACAAGACCCCGTTCGACGCCTTGCAATCGTGTTTGCCGGCGGGCACGGTGTCCGGGGCGCCCAAAGTCCGCGCCATGCAGATCATCGACGAGCTGGAGCCTTGCCGGCGCGGGCCGTACGCCGGAGCGGTCGGCTACTTCGACTTCCGCGGCAACATGGACACCTGCATCGCCCTCCGCACGCTCGTGGTGAAAGGTCGAAAGGCCTACATTCAAGCGGGAGCGGGGATCGTGGCGGATAGCGTTCCCGAAAACGAGTGGCGGGAAACCTTGAATAAGGCCCGCGGTCTGCTCCGGGCAATCGAGGTGGCCCAGCAAGCCCGACCCATTTCTTGACAGCGACGCCCCGTCGTGTCAACATGACGCGCGTTCGTGCGTCCTTCTCTCATTTAGGGAGAGCCCGTTTGCGGCCATCGAAAAGCTCCTTGTTTCGCGGAGAATTCATCCATGAATAACACGACTCGCGTGTCCCGTCGAACCGTACTGCGCTACGGTTGCGGCGCTTCGGCCCTGCTGGCCCTGCCGACTTTGATACCGGGGCGTGCCCTCGGGCTGCAAGGTGCCGCGCCGAGCGAACGCATCCGTCTGGGGGCCATCGGCGTCGGCAATCGCGGCACGTACGATCTTACCTGCTTTCTCCAAGAGCCCGACGTCCATTGTCTCGCCGTCTGCGACATCAAGGAGGCACGACGTGCGGCCGCCAAGAACATGGTGGATCAAAGAAACGGCATTACGGCCTGCGACGTCTATCGGGATTTCCGCGAACTACTCGACCGGAATGACATCGATGCCGTGCTGATTGCCACCGGTCCGAATTGGCACGCGACGGCGGCCATCACCGCCGCCAAGGCCGGCAAAGACGTCTATTGCGAAAAGCCGTGCACCAAGAACATCAGCCAGAGCCTGGCCCTGGTGGAAACGTTCCGACGAACAGGTCGGGTGTTTCAAGCGGGGACGCAACGCCGCAATCTGCCGCATTTTGCGTTCGCGGTGGAACTGGCCAGACGCGGAAAGCTCGGAAAGCTCCAAGCGGTGCATGCTCACCCCGCCGGCCTGGCGACGGGCATGAGCGGTTGGCTACCTCCGGAACCCGAACCGCCGAAAGAGCAGATTGATTGGGATCTTTACCTCGGGCCGGCCGCCAAGCGGCCGTTCAACTCGCGGTTGCTCGACGGTTTCAACTTCGAGAAAGGCGGCGGCATGGTGGGCGGCGGCGTTCTGGAATGGGGGTCGCACTGCGTGGATCTCTGCCAATGGGCGAACGACGCCGACCATACCGCGCCCGTCGAGTACCATCCGCCCGAGGGAGATCGCGTGACCGCTCGATATGCCAACGGAGTCCGCTTGATTATTCGGAATGACGGCTGGTTGCCGTTAGGTTCCTGCCCGGTTCGATTCGAGGGAGACGCCGGTTGGGTGGAAACCGGGGATAGCGGTAAGTTGGCGCTTAGCTCGCCGGCATTGCTCGCCGGTCGGCGCGTGGCCGAGATCGGAGGGTATCCGGCGACATTCCATGTCCGCGACTTTCTCGATTGCGTAAAGACCCGCGGCAAACCCAAGGCAAACGCCGAGGTGGCATGCTTCTCGCACATCGCCTGCCATGCCGCGAACATCGCCATATTCCTCGGAAGGACGATCCAATTCGACCCCGTCCGGTGCGAGTTCATCGATGATGAGCAGGCCAATCGCCTCCGCTCGGAAGCCTTGCGAGAACCGTGGCGTTTATGATGCCCGCCGTTCGGTCCCCTGAAGTCATTTTCGTGCTTTTATATATCAGGAGCTTTCTCTATGAAGCGTTTTTCGAATAGCTTGGCGCGTGGCTGCCTCGTTGCGACGCTTGGACTTGCGCTTACCCTCTCCGCTCGGCTCGGACAGTCCTGGGCCGATCCGACGGGATCGGATCAAGAGGCGGAATTGATCGCGGTTTTGAGATCGGACGCGCCCAAGGCCGACAAGGCCCTGGCCTGCAAGAAACTGGCGGTTTACGGCGGAGCGTCGGCGGTGCCCGCTCTTGCACCTCTATTGGATGACGCTGAATTGAACTCCTGGACCAGAATCGCCTTGGAGGCCGTTCCCGATCCCTCTGCCGATCAGGCATTGCGCGAGGCTGCCGAGCGATTGGACGGGCGGATTTTAATCGGAGTGTTGAATTCCATCGGGGTTCGTCGCGACACGGAAGCGGTCGATGTCTTGGCCAAGCATCTGAAGGGGGCCGATTCCGAGGCAGCCGCGGCGGCGGCTGCGGCTTTGGGCCGGATCGGCACTGCCCCGGCGGCGAAGCTACTCGAATCGGCCTTGAAGCATTCCGACCCGATCGTTCGCAACTCAGCGGCGGAGGGATTGATCCTGATCGCGGAGCAACGACGGGAGGCCGGCGCGAAGGACGTGGCCAAAGAGCTGTACGCGCGCGTGCGCGGGGCCGACGTCCCAAGCGCCCGAGTGATGGAGGCCGTCCGCGGTTTGATTCTCATCGGGGACGACGAAGGGTTTCAGCTATTCCTTTCCTGCCTGAAATCGGAGGATCGCGGACTTTTCGGGATGGCGCTGACGACGGCGAGAGAAATCCAGAGTCCGCAAGTCGCCGAAGCGGTCGCCGCGGATTTGGCGCAACATGCGTCGAACGAGGTCGCGGAAGCGCCGGGATTGACGATTGTCAAGGCGTCCTATGGGGCGGGGGACCGATGGGTGGACGTTACCGACGCGTTGGCTGCCATGGTCCGGGGCGGCTCTTTGTTCGTCCAGGCATCGAATGGATTGGCCGGAGATCCGGCCCCCGGCGTCGTCAAGGAATTGCGTCTGACCTACGACTTGGGGCAAGAGCGAAAGGAGGTCACGCTCCGCGAGGGTGAGGGACTTCAAATTGGAACGCCGCTGCCGCCGCAAGATATCCGTGCCGTGGCCTTGGTGGAGGCTTTAGGAGACATCGGCGGACCGGTTGCCGTCAATGCGCTCCAGGACGTCGCGACCAAGGGCAGTTGGGATACGCGTTCGGCAGCCGTTCGCATTCTGGGCGAAATCGGTGATGCCGCGGTCGTCCCCGTCTTGTTGGATGCCGCTCGCAGCGGCGGCGTCCTGGCCGAGGCGGCCGTCGAAAGCATTTCCCAAATCCGAGATAAAAATGCCGACGTCGTCCTCTGCCAGGCTCTCGAGGCGGCGAAGAACGCGGACCGCGTGCTCGTTTTGGCGGCAATTGGGCGACGAACGGTAACGGCTGCGTTGCCGCAAGTGCTGAATGAGCTTAAGCAGGCCGACGCCGAACTGAGAGTGGCTGCAATTCAGGCCTTGGGAATGATCGTTGATTACGAGAACCTGGACTCGCTTCTGGACCTTGCAGTAGGCGGTACCTCCGCCGAGGAGGTCGATGCTGCAATGCAAGCCTTGACCTTGGCGTGCATCCGCATGGAAGAAAGGGACCGTACGGCCAAGAAGCTGACCGCGGCGATACGACGCGCACCCTTGACGCTGCAACCGCGGTTGGCCGAACTGTTGGGTACGGTTCCCGGCCCAATCGCACTCGAAGCGCTGCGGGACCTGGGTTTGAAGGGCGACGAAGCGGTGCAAGACGCCGTCACCCGGGTCTTAGGGGAATGGATGTCCGCGGATGCGGCCCCCATCCTGCTTGATCTTGCCAAGAACGGCGGTACTCGATACCGGGTGCGCGCCTTGAGGGGATACCTCCGAATTGCCCGCCAATTGGAAGTCCCGATTCAGGATAGAATCGCGATGTGCCGCGAGGCACTGAGCGCGGCCTCCCGACCGGACGAAAAGAGGCTGGTTCTGGAAGTACTCGTCCGTTATCCGACCGTGGAAGGGCTGGAACTTGCCGCGAGCTTGGTAGCCGACAAGGACGTTAAGAAGGATGCGGGAACCGCCGCCGTAGCGATCGCGGATAAGCTGCCCGCCGATTCTCGGGCGGCCATCGCGGCGGTGTTAAATCGCGTCATCCAGGCCGCACCCGGCGAGGATGTGGTTGAACGCGCGAAGCAGTTGCTGGCGAGGTAGGAGGTACCTCGGCGGAAACGAGAACGACTTTAAAGCATACGGCCGACTCAGCTTTTCGGAGCCCGCAGAAACCGCCGGGCTCCGAAAGGCAAGAAGGCTGCTAGCCCCATGAGGGCGACCAGGGACGGGGGCGCCGGTACTACGTCCACGGTACCATCGGCGTCATGCGAAAAGGGGGCAAACTTGTACTTCACGTGATTGCCGCCTTCGACGTGGTTGTACACGTCGAAATGTACGTGAACGCCATGCGCCGAATCGCCGTTGGAGAAATGGACCGTCACCTCATAGACGTTCACCTGAGCGGCGTTTGCCTTCCAACTTGTTGGAAAACCCCCTACGAAGTCGCCGAGGGGCGAGTCTTTTAAGTTGAAGTCTCCAAGCAACCACTCTTGCCAAACGGTGTTTGCTCCGAAAACACCATGGGCCGGCAAGGGGGATCCGTCGCCTAGCAGCGGCACCGTCCCCGCCGCTCCGTATTGGATAAATGTCGGCGCCGTCGGCACGGACGGATCTGAGATGAGGGTTGCTGCGGAGGGCGACAACGATACGGCGAGGTCACGTTCGCCGGTGCGGTACTCGGAGGAATAGGCCATCGATAGGCGGACATCATGAATGATGCCGGCCTGCTTGGTGTTACCAATAACCCACAACCGGAATGGCAGCCCCGCCGAAGAACCCGGCGGGGCGATGTACCAGCTTTCCGTAGCAGTGTCGTAGACGCCTCCCTCTAAATACAGTTGTAAAATCGGTTCGGCCCGCGCATTGCCGGCCGCCGCGAGGAGGGCAGAAAGAAAAACAACAGCGGTCACGGAGCGCGGAGTGGAAATCATCGGTTGTTGCCCTTTCAATCATGCGTTGAGTCTTCACTTCCCACTGCCTGGGTGAAATTGTAAACCCGCCGCCGAAGTAATCAATAACCGTTTGGAGGGGGGGATCGAAACCCCTTGCCGTTGAAGATCCGGTGTCGGCTGCGGGTTGCGCCTGGTAGCGAGAACCCAGTCCCCTCAAACTGGTGATAGCTTTGCGATTGAAGCCGGACTATATTCGAGACCATGATGCCTTTACGGGATACTTATGAAGGGTTTACCCCAGGGGACGATATTGACGGCGTTCGGAGCCAGGGGGGAGTCTGAATTGGGGGCAGATTCCAAGTCCATGGCGGCCGATTCCCATGGGCAATTTGGGTGAAGCGATTGATATACTCTTGCCTTCGTTCGCTTGATTCGACCGGAGTTTCAAGCGTCAAACCTCTCAAGGAAGGCTCGACGGAATCGGATTTGCACGTTTAGCCGAACCCACCTTCACACGCGGCGGCCGGTTAGCGCATGCCGTGTATTTGCCATTATTTGCCATCGGATCGGATCGCGCGGTGGTCACCTGAGTGGAAGGGTGGGATCGATCGGCAGGTTGGACACTTGTTGTCCCGGTCCGTTCCTAAAATGGTTCCAATGGGTCGCGCAGGAACAGGACGGCGTACCCCACAAGCACGGGGTGTTGCTGGAGCACGGGCGTCGAAGTCAACAGCTCAGACGCTGAAAAGTATGTTAAAGGTCCCGTCAAAACGGCAGGAGAAGTACCCGGGGCTTTTCAGGCAAAAGGGTTCAGGAGCAACGTGTTGTGAACGACGTGGCAACTGATTCTAACGGCATTCGGCGCTCGAGTACCAAGCAAATCACGATTGCCGCTTCGCTCGTGGTGGTGGCAGGCGTTTTCGTTGCGCTATTTTGGGACGCCTGGGGCGTTTTGCTGCAGCGCTGGGCCGGCGACCCGGATTACACGCACGGTTTCCTCGTGCCGTTGGTTTCCGGTTGCTTGCTCTGGCAGCGCCGAGGGTTGTTGAAGGGGGCCGATCTCTCGCCGACGTGGTCGGCCGTCGCGGTGGGAATCGGGTGCCTCGCGCTTTCGGGCCTGATTCGTACGGCGGCCCTCATCCTCTTTGCCCGAATTCTGGACCCTGCCGCCATCGTGCCTTGCGTCTTCGGGTTAATCCTGCTGTTGGGCGGCTGGGGGGCCTTACGTTGGGCATGGCCGAGCGCGCTGTTTTTGATCTTCATGCTACCGTTGCCGGGATTCGTGTCCACATTGCTTAGCCATCCGCTTCAGCGAGCGGCCACGATCGCTTCGACTTTTCTCCTGCAAACGCTGGGCGTTTCGGCCATGGCGGAAGGGAACGTCATCGTCTTGCGGGACGGGCAATTAGAAGTCGTCCAGGCATGCAGCGGCTTGAAAATGATGAGCCTATTCGTGGCGGTGTGCGTGGCCGCGGCCTTCATCATGCGGCGGCCTCTCTTGGACCGGATCCTGGTCGTGGTCAGTGCTCCCGTGAATGCCCTCGCCGCAAACATCATCCGGATCACGGTGACGGGAGTGCTCCACGAATTGAATCTCGTGGGTACGAATATGGAGCACGACTTGGCCGGATGGTTGATGATGCCCGCCGCCGTGATTCTGGTGTGGGTGGAGCTCTCTTTTCTGGACCGGATTTTGGTGCCGCAGGCGGAGGCAGCACCGGTTGTTGTCTCGGTGGAACGTCCACTGCAACAGGGTGAAAAAAGGAAACCGACGCTTGCCGGCGGATCGGCCTAGGCACGCGTTTAGACGTTCGTTGCGATGGTGAAACGCATGGAATACCGTTTGCAATATCGAAGACTTCCGTCGCCTTTGGAAGCGAAAATCTTTACGAATTTGGTTGACGGACTGAGCTTCGACGGTTGAAAATGGATATTAGCACCATTTCGACGTGGCAACAGGGTCTTTCGAACAGAGAGAAGGCATGAGCGAAAGTAACGTGTCAGCGGGCAGCACGGCGGCCGCACCTGCCGGAACAGGGTCGGTTGCGGTGTTGAATCCGCGGCCCCCGTTCTACATCGATGCCGAGTGGCAATCGCCCGAGCAAGAGCGTGCGCCGGGCGGCGGGATCGGTCCTTATCTTCACGCCTTTCGACGGCGATGGCCGGTGGTGATCTTTCTCGGCCTGCTGACGGCGTCAGTCTGTGCCGTCGCGGCATGGTTTCTGGTGGTGCCCAGATACAGCGCCACCGCTCTGATTCGGGTGTCGGCCGCCAATCAGGCCGTGCTATTCGAATCTTCCGGGGACGCCCGGAACTTCGAGGTGTACAAGAGCACGCAGCTCGAGTACCTTCGCAGCCGTTTTGTTCTCGTCTCGGCGCTGCGCCGCCCGGAAGTCGCCCGTTTGGCAAGTATTCAAGATGAACCGGACCCCGTGCAGTGGGTGAGCGATCGTCTCTCGGTGCGTTACCCGGGCAACGCCGAACTGATGCAGGTCAGCTTCACCGGCGAGAAAGGCGACGAGGCGGCCGCATTGGTGAATGCCATTGTGGACGCCTACATGGAGGAAGTCGTCGACGTCGAGCAAAACGAGCGACGCAACCGCCTGGGCGAACTCGATCAGCTGTACGTCGAAAAAGAGAGCGAGGTCCGTAAGCTGCAAAATGATCTTAAGCAGCTCAGTGCACAATTGGAGACGGGCGATTCCCAAGCACTGACCCTCAAGCAGCAGATCACCCTCCAGCAGTTTTCGACATATCGAGGCGAATTGGTCGGTGTGAGTCTGAAAATCATGCGGACCCAGGGCGAAATCGCCCTCAAGAACGCCATCCGCGATAAGGCGGCGCAGATTCAAGTCGCGGAATCGGAGATCGATGCCGCCGGTCGCGTGGATCCGGTAATGGTGCAGTTGCAGATGCGCCAAGCGGAGTTGAAGGCATTGACGGCGCAGATGCGGGAGACGGTGCGACCGGAATTCGCGAATCGATACGAAGGACGCTACTCCCGGGAGTTGGCCGAAATCGACGCCAAGATTCAGGCACGGCGGGAAGAACTTAAGCAAGAGTTGGAAAAAAAGCGATTGGCGACGCTGGATGAGGATATCGAGAGACTCAAGTTCGAGCTTGCGATCCTCCAACAGCAACAGTCTCAGTTGCAACAGGAGGTGGAGGAGGTTCGAAAGACGGCGGAAACGTTCGGCAAAGGATCGATCGAGGTGGAGTTTTTGCGTGCCGAAGTCGATTTGGCGAGAAAAACTCTTGCGACCATCGCCGAGGAGCGGAATAAGCTTCGCATCGAACTGCGATCCAAGCCCCGCATTACGCTCGTTCAACGAGCCGAGTCGCCCAGGACTAGCAATCAGGACCGTCGCCTTCAATTGGCAATTTTGGGCGGGCTTGGTGGCTTTTGTTTGCCGAGCTTTGCCATCCTTTGGTGGGATACGCGCCGCAAGACCGTCAACACATCCGCCGAGGTCGCCAAGGATGCCGGCGTTGAAATCTTGGGGACGGTCCCACTGTTACCCAGGCGTGCTACCCAGGCTTTGGCTTCCGAAAGCAAAAGGCATCGTCGCTGGCGGGCAGTCTTTTCCGAGGCAGTACGCCACGTTGCCGCCCGGCTGATCCGCAGCCCGGCCGGCGATAAATCTAAGGTGATTCTTGTGACCAGCGCCGTGGGAGGCGAGGGGAAGACGACCCTGTCTTCGCAACTTGCTGCAACGCTGGCGGAAATGGGGCAGAGCGTGGTGTTGGTCGACTTCGATTTGCGCCGTCCATCGCTCGACACGGTCTTCGGCGTGGACCGAAGCCCGGGCGTCAGCGAGGTCTTGCGCGCGGAAGTCGCCTTGGAGGAAACGATCCAAGAGACGCACCTCGAAAACCTTTCCCTCGTCGCGGCGGGAACTTGGACTCGTTACGGCATGGCCGTTCTGGCCAACGGCGCCGTTGGCACTCTATTCCGAAAGTTACGAGACAAGTTCGACTTCGTCATCGTGGACGGCAGCCCTCTTCTCCCCGTGGCAGATACGCGCTTCATTAGTACATCCGTGGACGGCGTCATCCTCTCCGTACTTCGCGACACCAGTCGCCTGCCCAAGGTCACCGCGGCACGGAGAGTTTTGGACGCGTTCAATGTTCGCCTGCTCGGAGCGGTAGTGACGGGCGCGGCGGAAGAGGTCTACTACGATGATCCGCGATACACTGCGGCCGCGGCTGAGGCGGATTCCCAGGGTTGATAAGCGTGCGTAACTTGCATTCGGAACACTTCGGCATCCGAGGACGCTGCTCCCATGGTTGAGTTCTCTGCGGCTAGCGCCGCGCTCGCCTGCCTGTTGAGTTGCATCTTCACGGCCGGCATGGTCCGTTGGGGCCATCGCTGGGGCTTGGTGGATCGACCCGACCGGACCCGCAAACTCCACGAGCGCGCTACGCCCGTGGGGGGTGGGCTCGCGATTTGGTTGGCCTGCGGCTTGGTGCTTGGCGGAACGTTTCTTATCACCAATCCCTGGGGCTTCCACGTCCGAAAAGACTGGCTCGACCTGCTGGTCGTTTTCGCCGGGAGCACCGGCATCACCGCGTTGGGGCTTTATGACGATCGTTTCGCCATGCGGGGTCGATGGAAGCTGCTGGGGCAAATCGCCGTGGCCGGCCTCATGTTTTTCGGCGGTTTTCAAGTGTCTCGGATCAGCGTTTTTGGAGAAACGTGGGACCTCGGTTACGCCGCTTTCCCCATCACCGTGCTTTGGTTCGTCGGCACGATCAACGCCATCAATTTGCTTGACGGCCTGGACGGCATGGCCACCACGATCGGCATCATTTGTAGTGCCGCGGTCGCCGTTCTGGCTTGTCTCACCGGGCACCTCGGCGTGGCGTTCGTGGCCCTGGTTTTCACTGCGGCCTTGCTCGGCTTTTTACCCTACAATTTCCCGCCCGCCAGGATATTTCTGGGCGACGCCGGAAGCATGCTCATCGGCCTGATGCTGGGGGCCATGGTCTTGCGAGCCTCGCTGAAAGGACCGGCGACGCTCCTGATCTCGGCTCCGCTCGCCTTGTGGACGCTACCCCTGTTCGATACAAGCCTGGCCATCCTCCGCCGGAAATTGACCGGGCGCAGCATCTATTCCCCCGATCGCAGCCACCTTCACCACCGCTTGATGCAGCGATTCGGCAACAACGTTTATGTGCTTCTTTGCGTGGCCGGGCTTTCGATCATCACGTGCGTGGCGGCCCTGGGAAGCGTCGCCACCGGCAACGACGTCATTGCCTTGGTCACCATCACCGCCGTGCTCGTCGGGCTGATCGCCGGGGGGTGGTTCGGGCGGAGCGAGTTGGGGTTGCTGTGGCGGAAGACGAAGCAGCTCGTCAAAAAGGTCTTGCGGCCGGCGCCCGCCGCCGCGGCCGCGGACGAGATCGTGATTTTCCTTCAAGAGGGCGTCCGGCCCTGGGACGCGATCTTTCGGCAAATGTGCGGCATGGCGGCGCCGGCGGCGATCCGTTCCATCGTAGTCGAGTTCCATCACGTTCGCTGCGGCGAGCGATTCCATGCCATGTGGGAATGCCCCAGCGAAAACGTCGAGCTGCCGCTCGTCGAATTGACGGTCCCGCTGATCTCGGAGGAGCGGCCCATCGGCCAAACACGGTTCCGTATTTGGCGGAACGGCAAGCCCATCCAGGATCTCATGCAAATCGCCTGCGAGCAGGTCAGCCACCTGGAACGGCATCTATCCGACTTGAATACACCGGCGAGCAAGGGGGCGGCCGCGGCCGCGTGCGACGAAGTGCAGCAAGAATCGGTAGGGAATACCAAGGTGCGTTTGCACTTGCCGCAACGAAAAGTGCCAACCGGACGGCGAGGAGTGCCGGTACCAAGATAAAGTCGGCCGAAAAACCCGCCCAAGCGTTTCAATCGTAACCTGCCGCTTAGGGGTAACGGTCGCAAGCCTGTTGTCGGTGAATGATGAAGGCCAAAGCGAGACGTGAGGTCCGTTCGTGAATCGGAAAAACGATAGGACAAAGAGAATTGCGGTCGCGGAGAAATCGCAGTCCGCGTCCAACGCAACCGGCGAGAGCGGCCCGCCCGCCGCTCCGCTATTGGGCTCGACGCGTGGGTTCGTGTTCCGCAGCGTACTCGCCATCGTTCTGATGGCCTGCGTCGCCCTCGGTGCTCGCTGGGCGGCCTCGCGGTCCGTGCCTTCCGCGGTCCGCATTCCCGAAAAGTCCAAACTGGAGGCCTTGCCGCGAGAGATCGGGCCGTGGCGGGGCGTCGATCAAGAGTTGGACCATGCCATCTTTCAGACATTGGGGACGAACATCACGCTCAATCGTCTCTACCTATCTCCCGGCGGCGGCAACGTCGCTCTCCATGTCGCCGTCTTCACGCAGCCCGAGTTCAAGCTCCCGCACCCTCCGGAGTTGTGCTACGGCGGGACGGGCTGGCGAGTTCGCGGTACCACCGATCGGCCGTTGACGCTGAATTCCGGCGAGAAGGGCACCATTCGCGTTCTCACGCTGGAGCGCGAAGACGGCGCCGCCCGCGCTACCGTGCTATACTGTTATCAATTGGGCGCTTCGTTCGCCGCCGATCGCGATGTTGTTCGCACCTTCTTTTGGAAATATCGCGGAGAGTCTTCCCGGCCTGCGATGCTGAAAGTGATGTTGCACGCTCCTGCCGCCGGGACGATGGTCGAGGATCAGACGCTCGATTTGGCGAAGGAAGTGTTGAGCCGCTTGGCGGTCATGGCCCGAGATTGGTGAAGCGCACGCCCGTAACCATCCGTCGAGCGAACGGTTGCCGATGAAAGACATGCCCCCCACCGAAGGTCGAACGCTGCCGCCCGAAGAGACGCCCGTCTCTCCCCTCGCGGAGGATGTCTCGACCGATTCCCACGCGCCGACGGCGGTTACGGTCGAGGACGAGCTTTTCGACGCCGAGCCGGAATCGGGTGCGAACGACGGCCGCGCGGCTCCCGCGCTTCCCCCCTTGCCCGATGACGTGCCCATCACCCGCATCGTGCCGACCGGCGGGTGGCGGTCTCTCGATCTCCGCGAGGTGTGGCGGTACCGCGAGTTGATGTTCACCCTGGCCTGGCGCGAAATCAGCATTCGCTATAAACAGACCATCCTGGGGGCCGCCTGGGCCGTCCTGCAACCGCTCATGACGACCGGCATCTTCAGCGTGCTGTTTACCCTCTTGATGGGCAAGGGCAACGAGCCGACGCCGGAAGGCATCCCTTATCCCGTTTCCACCTTCTGCGCCATGTTGCCCTGGACGTTGTTCGCGCAATCCCTCAACCAGTCGGGCAACATCTTGGTGCAGTATCGCGCCATGATTACCAAGATCTATTTTCCGCGGCTCATCCTCCCCGCTTCCGCGGTATTGTCCACCCTAGTCGATTTCGGCGTCTCGCTGATCGCCTTGTTCGGGCTGATGGCCTACTACGGCATCTACCCCGGCTGGGCGGTCTTCACGCTGCCCGCTTTCATGCTCCTGGCCGTGATGGCCTCACTGGCGGTGGGGTTATGGCTCTCCGCCCTGAACGCCCTTTATCGCGATTTCAAATACGTCATCCCGTTCGTTGTTCAGGTGGGAATGTTTATCAGCCCCGTCGTGTATAGCGTGGAATCCATCCAGGCCAAACTGCCGGCCTGGGCGTTTACGTTGTATTCGTTGAATCCCATGGCCGGGGTGATCGAAGGCTTTCGCTGGGCCTTGCTGGGTACCTCGCACGGTCCCGGGCCCATGCTCGCGCTTTCCACGGCCGCCACGGCACTGATCTTACTGGGAGGCATGTTCTACTTCCGGCGGATGGAGCGCCTCGTTGCCGATTTGATTTGATTTGATCGCCGCGCTTTCACCACCCACGGCAACGACCCCGCCGGAGCGCGATTCCAACGGTACCATCGGTGCCGGCGGCGCATCCGAAAGCGAGTCGAGGCCGATCAATCGAAAAGCCCTGGACCGGCCTTTCCCCGTGCCGATGCCGCAAGCTAGGTTAAGGGAAATGCCATTGCGAAGATCGCCCGCAAGGTCCGAACCCCGCGTTCGGACCCCAGAGGCCCGAAGGGCGCCCCGGCGTATCGATTGCACCGATTATTCTTCCTAAGGCTTGTGTTCCTCCGGTCGCGGCACCGGCACCAAGAACGCCGTCCTCGATAGCAACCCATGTCCGACGTCGCCATCCGCGTAGAAAACCTGAGTAAGAAGTTCTATCTCGGCGAGCGCATCGGGCTGAGGACGTTTCGGGAAGCACTGCAAGACGCCCTCGCTCGGCCGCTGCGAAGGATCATCCGCGGGGAAAAGAACGCCCTAGCCGCGGAAGAGAAGGTCGATTCCGACCGCCAAATCTGGGCGCTCAAGGACGTCTCATTCGAGGTCAAGCATGGCGAGGTGCTGGGCATCATCGGTCCTAATGGGGCGGGCAAAAGCACGCTCCTGAAAATCCTCAGCCGCATCACCGAGCCGACGGGCGGTTATGCGGAAATCCGTGGTCGGGTAGGCAGCCTGCTGGAGGTTGGCACGGGTTTTCACCCCGAGCTGACCGGACGCGAGAACGTGTTCCTCAACGGGGCCATCTTGGGCATGTCGAAGGCCGAGATTCGCCGCAAGTTCGACGACATCGTCGCCTTTGCGGGAGTCGAGAAGTTCATTGACACGCCGGTCAAACGTTATTCCAGCGGGATGCAGGTCAGGCTGGCATTTGCCGTGGCCGCCCACCTGGACCCCGAAATCCTGATCATTGACGAGGTCCTGGCGGTGGGCGACGCCGAGTTCCAAAAGCGCTGCCTGGGCAAGATGGACGAAGTCGCCCGCTCCGGCCGCACCATCCTCTTCGTCAGCCACAACATGGCCGCCGTGGAAGGGCTGTGTACGAGAGTTTTGGCACTCCAAAACGGTCGGATCACCGGTGATGCGGATCCGGCGAAAGTCATCCCAAACTACTTACGGCCAAATCTAGAAGGTCGCTCTGTCTGGGTCAACGTCAACCAACGCTACAACCAGCTTCCAATCGTTGAAAGCGTCAGGATAAGCGGAGTCAACTGTGATTCCGATGGTTCGATGCCAATGGGAGCAGATATTCGAGTTACCGTCCGGATTGTGAACGTGCGAGGCCAATTCACCTTCGAGCTTTCTTTGCGCATCATTGACTGGCTAGGACGGCGCGTGATTACTTGCAATAACACGTTCCAGGATCCCCGACCCATACGTTTAACAAGAGACGCAGAAATAGAATGTGTGATTTACGACTGCCGCCTTGCTCCTGGCATATATTCTCTCATTGTGAACACTTCTGCCAATGGTGTCTGGCTTGAAGGTCACCCGGTTTTGCAGTTCGAAATAGTGCCGAGCGACCTCTACGGGACATCCCGATATCTTCCGCCTCACACATCTGTTTGGGCACCGGATGTCTCCTGGGAGACTTATCCACTTTGAGTAGAATCGATGCTTTCTCCGGGCCGTCTTCTACATTGGGTTAGTCGTTACCTGCTGCGTACGCTTGCCGGGAGGCGTTTGCGAAGAACGCTTGTTCTATTGACTCGTCCACAATCAAGAGAAGAGGCATGCCGAACATCCGCAGAATCGTATGCTGCTCTGCTAAGAATATATGCTCACTCCATGGAAAAAAGTGTGTTTGCGCCGTATTTTGATTCGAATCGTGGAAGGCGACGCGCAATCGAGCTTGAGCGACTGCTTTCAGCAACCGATCTGATTAACACAGTCGATAGAGACACGCTAGAGTGGGCGCAAGAGATGCTCGCTCGTTATTACAGGCGTATTGCCGCTCCCACAGAGCGCGCAGCTAGTCCAACAGCATCCGGATCGCATGAATGGGACAAGTTAACAATTGGGGAGTTTCTCCGACAACGCCGGTCGATACGAGATTACGAAATCCGTCCACTTCACATAGACAATTTGTCCTATGCGATCGAGTTCTTACGCTACGCCCCGACTAGCTGTCATCGTCAGGCTGTCAAGGTGTTTATTACCGTAGATTCACACAAGGCCAAGAAAGCGCATGAACTGTGTAGTGGTCATTCTTGCTTTGGTGAGTATATTCCAGCATTCGCGGCAATCGCCGTTGACCTGAACGCGTACTCGCTCCCCGACGAATGGTCCCTCGCCTTTGTCGACGTCGGGATCTGCGCCGCGTACTTCCTACTCGGATGCCACGCCGCCGGATTGGGCGCAACACTGATGGCATGGGACACTTTTGACCCTCATCGAAATGATAAGCTCCACGACCTGTTCTCTATTCCCTCGAACTACGCAGTGGGCGTAAACTGCGCCATTGGGATCCCTAAATACGTGCCCCCGTCCAATCCGAGAAAGCCGGCGGAGTGGTGGTTCGCTATTGCGTGAAGCAAAACAATCAGCAGGTGGTCGGCATTCTAACACTTCATTATGGGTACAACGAAGGCGCTATTCTCCAGGCGTACGCGCTGGCCAGGGTTCTTGGGGGGAGCGGCGTGGGGGCTCGAATCATCGACCACCGCTATCCTGCCAAGGTCGCTATATACCGCCGTTCGATGGACCCGAGGAAGAGGAAACTCGAACAAGCTATCAATTCGTGGCTTCCATTGAGCGAGGAGCGGTTCGTGTCGCCAATGGAAGAAGACACTTGGCGGTACATCGAACAGAACTATTGCGGTGTGATTGTCGGTTCGGATCAGGTATGGCGATTGCGCTATTCGCGAACATTGTTTGGCCTGCGGGTGAGCCAGAAAGACGCATTTATTGGCAGGTTTCCCAATGTGTACTGGCCGCCTGCGCGACTCCAGGTAAGGAAGTTCGCCTACGCCGCAAGCATCGGCGATCTCGATCCCGGACCGATCCCGAGGGCTCACCGCCGGGAAATGGCCAACCGTTTAGACCATTTCGAGGTATTGGGTGTGCGGGATGAACGGACGGCTGATTTTGTCGCCTCACTCAGCCAAAGCTTGCGTTCACGAATACGGCTGTGCCCCGATCCTACACTCTTGTGGTGCTGGGATTTCGACGCGGGTCGGACGTCGCTCGCCGCGAAGCTGGCGGAGGCTGGGTTTAAGGACGATCGTCCGATATGTGTTCTCGCGGTTAACCCCTCCCCTTTTGCGGCGAATTTAGCCACTCAGTTGCGGCAGAGCGGTTGGGCTGTTGCGGGATATGGTTCCTCGGACAATTTCAGCGAGTTTCGGCTTGCGAAAGTCGGCCTCACATTGGAGGAGTGGATCAGCCTTTTTGGTCTGGCGCGATTTTGTGTTACGGACAGGTTTCATTGTATGATTTTCGCGCTTCTTCAAAACTGCCCCATCTGTGTGTGCGACGTGGCATGGCAAACCGGAGACGAAAAGGTGACTCGCATTAGCCATCTTGCCCGTGACTTGGGAATAGGTGCCTTCGTAACTCGCGGTTATCCGTCTGCGGAGGAGGCGATGCGAATTATTAGCCGTACAACGCTCATTTGGAATGCCGTGGAATGTAGGATTGACCAGTTGCGGCGTAGGGGTTTTGGAGTTATCGATGAGATTGTCAAGAATTTACGCAAGTAGCGCCCTCCTACTCGCACAATCGCCAAGTACTTGCGACCGGCAGCCATTTGTCTTCCATTTTTTTGACAATCCCGAGCTGGTCCGTGAAGTCGCCGCCATCCTCTTCGGCACGCGATTCGCCAGGCCTTCCGAGAACTGGTTGCCCATTGCGACCTGCTCTACTGCCGGGATCAGACGTCGCTTGATCAGGTTCACGACGTAGTGGGCGAAGATGCCCGAATTCGCCTCGCCCCCGATTTTACCAACCAGGTGGAAGGTGTTGTGCCGGCAGGTTTCTCCCCCGGCGAGAACCAGGTCTTCCTCGTCCCGAACGTTCGTATGCTCGACAAGACCAACGAAGATACCCGCGACGAATACATCCCGTTCTTGGGGCGATGCATCGCGGCAATCAGGGAGATTGGATGCCTGCCCTGCGTAGTTCTGCATTCGACGGGCGATGAAAGATTGATCCCCGCGATCAAGGGGCAAACGGGGGACGATGTACCGGTCATCGAGGAAAGCTGCCCCCTGTATCTGAAGGGTATAATCGGCACGGCCCGGGCGGTCATTAGCTCCCGTTTTCACGCCCTTTGCAACGCCTTGTCCCAGGCGGTTCCGGCCATTGCCACCGGCTGGAGCCACAAGTATCAGGAACTGTTGCAGGAATACGGTTGCCCGGAGTGTCTTTTGGACGTCCATGCGACCCAAAGCGAGATTGCAGAGGCCCTTTACCGTGTGACGCACGGGCCGGAGCGAGAGTCGCATGTCACCCGCCTGCGCGAGCGAGCCGAACATCAGAACAAGCTCGTCAACAACATGTGGCAGGAAGTCGACGGAGTCTTGGGAATTGGGAAGTGATCTACCTCGATGCGGCTCCTTGTTCTGACCCCTGCTCCCACGCCCTACCGCGACCCGTTCTGGGCAACAGTTGTCCGGCAACCGGGTGTGGACTTGCTGGTGTGCTATCTCGCCAAGGAAAGTCGCGACCGGCCTTGGCGGATCACCTGGCCGCGAGACTTCCCCTATCGGGAACTGCCGGGCGTCAACCTGCTGGGCTGGCGAGGCCCCACCGAGGCCTGCTACTGGAACCCCGAGGGCGTGCGGCTGGTCCATCCCCGCCATTGCGACGCCCTGATCGTCGGCGGTTACAACCACCCCACACTGCTGGCGGCCATGTGGCATGCCCGGCGGCGCCGCATCCCCTTTTTTGTGATGAGCGAATCGCACCTGAAAAACCATCGGACAGTCTGGAAGCTGGCCGTCAAAGCGCCCCTCCTGCGGTGGATCACGCGAAACGCGGCCGGGCTGTTTCCCACAGGCAAGTTAGCGGCCGAGTATTTTCGCCACTACGGAGCGACTGACGAGAAAATGGCCTTCCTGCCCAATGTGCCAGACGTTCAAGGGCTGACTCGGTCGACTTTGGCAAATCTCCACCGGCGCGACGAGCTGCGGGCAAAATGGAACCTCAACGGCAAAAACGTCATCTTGTTCGTCGGCCGATTGATCCCCAAAAAAGGTGTGCACACACTCATCGAGGCATGCGCCCGGCTGCCCGCCGAGATGCCCTGGCATTTGGTCCTGATCGGCGAGGGGACCTTCCGGCCACACCTGGAGGAGCTTGCACACAATCTTGGCATTGCCAGCCGCGTCCAGTTCGCCGGCTTCGTCCAACCCGAGGCCCTGCCAGAGTGGTACCTGGCCGCCGACGCCTTTGTGCTCCCCTCGTCGGAGACCTGGGGGGTGGTGGCCTTGGAGGCCCTGGCCTGCGGCCTGCGGGTCATCGTAAGCGACCAGACCGGCTGCGGTCCGGACGTGATACCCCCCAGCGAGCAGGCGGACAGCGTGTTCCCCTTTGGCGATGCCGCGGAGCTGGGGGCGCGGCTGGCCGGCCTATTCGCTCGACCCGCGGACCGGAACGAACGACTATCCCGGTTGCAAGACCATCTGAGAGACTTTAGCTACGAAGCCGTCGCCCAGCGGATGCTGTCCACCGTGCGATTATCCCTGAAGCCCGCCCCCGCCGCGCGTCAGGTCGAGGCATCGTGTCCGGCTTAGCCCTCTTCGTCCAATTCACGCTCCAGCCGTCGGGTTCGCCGATCAGCGGCCTGATGGTCGTCGATGCCCTCCGCGAGGCCGGCTACGAGGTGCACACGGTCTTCGCTGATATGGGCGAGCTGGCCGAGGAGTATCGCCGCCGCTGTGCGACGGTCCGAGAGTTGGAGCATGGCCGGTGGCTGGCCGGCGGACCGTGGCATCGGCGTTTCCGCCGGCTACTGCGCGAGTATCAGGCCGCCGGCCGCTTCGAGAAGCTCTTCGGCCAGCTTCAACCCAAGTTGGTGTACGTGAACAACCTGACCGGTTTGGCACCGGCTTTGGCGGCCCGCCGCCGGCGCATCGCGTGCGTCTGGCATATCCGCGAGCTTTTTGACGACGTGGGCGGCGAGATGCATCCCCCCTGGCCCGGCGGGCGGCATCGGGTGCGGCGCTACTTGCGTAGTTGTGCTTCGCACGTTGTGGCCATCTCTCGGGCCGTGGAACAGAACGTGCTGGACGGCTGCTGCCGCGACAAAACCACCATCATCCCCAATGCCGCGGACGATACGTTTTTCGCCGAAAGCCGCACCACTGCCGAGGCCCGGCGATCGCTCGGCCTACCGCTGGAACAACCCTTGGTCGGCGTGCCCGGAACGCTGCGGCCCGTCAAAGGCCACGAGTTTTTCCTGGAAGCAGCGGCCCAGGTCGGGAAAGCCATGCCCGAGGTACTATTCGCCATGACAGGCGATGGCGAGCCGGCATACCGCGAAAGACTGTCGCAACGCGTCGGCCAGTTGGGTTTGGGCGACCGCGTACGGTTTTTGGGCACGGTGGCCGATATGCCGGCATTCTACCGGGCCTGCGATGTGATCTGTATTCCCAGCCGCTCGGAGCCATTTGGGCGAACAGCGGTGGAAACCATGGCTGTAGGCACCCCTGTAGTGGCTACGGCGGTGGGCGGCCTGGCCGAGACGATCCAAGACGGCCAAACCGGCCTGCTGGTGGCGTATGGCGAAGTAAAGCTGCTTGTCTCCGCATTGGCCCAGGTCTTGGAGGATAAAGGATTTGGAACACCTTTGGCGTCCGCCGCCCGCCGCTATGTCGAGCAGCATTGTCAACAAGATGCGCACCGAGAGAAGATTCGGGATATCGTGAGGCGGATGGCCATGGTGGGAAAGGTGCGCGAGTGACCACGGTTACCATCGTCATTATCGCCTACCACGGCGATCGCTGGATTGAGCCGTGCCTGCGGAGCCTGGCGGAGGTCGCTAGCGGTTATTGGCGGGTGATCCTCGTCGATAACGGCGGTAACAGCGATCTGCCCAGCCAGGTTGGGCAGGTTCCAGCCGGGCGGATCGAGCTGGTAGTCTCCCCCGGCCGCTTGCCCTTTGCCGAGGCTAACAATTTCGCCCTACTACATGGTGGACTAGATAGCGAGGCCGTCTGCTTCCTCAATCAGGACACAGTAAGCCGAACCGGCTGGCTCGATGCCTGCCTCGCGGCGATGGACACGGACCCGGCCGTGGGGGCGGTGACCCCGCTGGTCGAAAACTACGATGGCACCGCCTGGGACGCCGCCTTTTTGACCTGTGCCCGGGCAGCGCGGTCGGCGGCACGGCTGGAGGCCGGGCCCGGGGCCAACCTAGCCGATCTACCGGGGTTCGTCGCTGTTCCGGAAATCACAGCGGCGGCCATGGCGGTCCGAACGGAGGCGCTCCGTCAGGCAGGCCCGTTCGATCCCCTTTACGGGAGTTACTATGAAGATTACGACCTTTGCCGGCGGATTGCGGCGGCCGGTTACCAGGTGGGGATCTGCACGCAAGGGCGGGTGGGGCATTTCGGCGGTTCGGTGACCAACGACCGGCGAACCTACCTTCGTCGCGCCCGATGGATCACGCGCAACCGAGTCATTTACGCGGCCCGCTGGCAGTGGAAGAATCGCCCGCTGGGACTCCTTCGGTATCTCTTTTTGACGATGCCCCGCAACGGGCTCCGGGCGGCATTGGGCCGCTCGCAAACGCCGCTGCGGGCCTTCGTGGCGGCCCACGGCGATTTATTGGGCCTTTTACCACGATTGGTGTCCATGGAGCGCGACCGCCGGGAGTGGGACAAATATTTGGCCACTATCGGCTGGCGCAGACCGGAGCGGGGGCCTAGCGGCAATAACGTGTCAAGCCAGTCTGTCCGAAGGGCTAATCCTTGCGAGTCCTCCACCTCAACGAACATTTGAACTGGACCGGCGGTGTGGAGACGTACCTGCTCCACCTCCTACCCGTTTTGGAATCGCACGGGGTAGAAAACCACTACGCATTTGCCACCGGCGATGCGGGGCTCGTGCCGCGGGCGCATCGGCTGGCAGAAATCGGCGGAATTGGCCGCCGCCAGGAGGCGGTCGGCTGGACTCGTACGGTAAGTCTTTTAAAGGACCTCCGACCCGATGTGGTGCATATTCACCGAGTGTATAACTTGGGCGTCTTGAGAGCGTGTCTGGAATACGGGCCGACTGTCGTCACCTGCCACGATTACCTTTACCTTTGTCCGGCAGGCAGCTTTTTTCACCGGCGGACGGGTACGATTTGCCAAAGGCGGGCCGGCCCGGCTTGCTTTGCCATCACCGCCTGGAAACACTGCATGACGCCCCGGCCCCGGTATGCCCTGGCGTACTATCGCCGTGTCCGCCGGTTTGTGCGATGGAAAGAGCGCTACACCAAAATCCTGTGTCCCAGCGATTCCGTCCGCGAGCGACTGGTAGCTACCGGATTTGCTCGCCATCGCGTCGAGACCTTGCCCTATTTTTGCCCCTTGGAACCGTTGCATGAGCCGCAACCTTTTCCGCCGATCCCGACGATTTTGTTTCTCGGCCGAATCCGCCCCATCAAAGGGTACGACGTGTTTATCCGTTCCCTGGGCATGCTTCGCGATGTCAAGGGGATTATGGTTGGTGACTTGAGCGACGAGACACGCCGTCGCATAGCGACCCTGGCTCGGCAACACGCGTGCCAAGGCCGACTTGACGTTCGCCCCTGGGCTACGCGCGAAGAACTGAAAGGCCTTTTTGCCGAGACTACCGTCTTTGTCTTCCCCTCGATCTGGCCCGAAACGCTGGGGATTGTAGGTCTGGAGGCCATGGCCTGCGGCGTCCCTGTGGTTGCGAGCGATGTGGGTGGAGTGCGGCAGTGGCTTCGCCATGGCGAAAACGGACTGCTCGTACCGCCAAAGAATGCCGCCGCGATTGCCCAAGCTGTGGGGCAGTTATTAGCCTCGCCCGAGCGCCTTGTGGCCATGGGACGGGAAGGCATCAAAACCATCCGGTGTGACTTCTTGCCCGAAAAGCACGTGGAGACTCTCTTGGCCGTGTATGACCGGGCGGCGCGGGGAGAATCGTTGCATGCTGAAGCAGGAACCAAGTGGCAGTAAAGTATGCAAGCTCTTGACGCATCCAAAGATTGTCATTGCAATTCAACCGCTGCTGCCAACCGGGTAAGGGTTTTGCACTACTTCGCTTTCCCCGGTGGAGGCATAGGGCGGTACGTGCACGAACTTCTATCCCGGATGACAAATCAGCCGGGAGTCGAGATCGAGTTGGCCTGCATCCCGAGCTACCATTATCGGCAGTCCGCGGAGTATCCGCTCTGGCCGGGCTTGCGAGAGATTAGCCACCACGTGCCATGGCGACGCCGGCTTCGATTTGCAATTAACCTGGTAGTCAACCCGCTTCGGGCGATTCGGCATGCCCGCCGAACTGGGGCTCAAATCATCCATCTTTCGACCATTCCGCACGTGACGTTTGCTTTGTGGTCGCGGGCACTGCGCCGCAGCGGTCTGAAACTGGTGGCTACCGCCCACGACATCCGTCGCTCGCACGGTCTCATTTGGCACTCCTACGAGGTCGAGCAACTCAAGCGGCTATACCGAAGTTGCGAGGCCATTTTTGTTCACAGCGAATACCAGCGGCAAGATCTGGTGGACTTTGCCGGCGTGCCGGCCGATCGCGTGGTGGTGGTCCCTCATGGGCCTTATTACCATGGCCCCCCCACGGCCTCCAAAGAAGAACTCCGCCGCCGCTACGGCATTCCTCTGGACAAGCAAGTCGCCCTATTCTTTGGGGACATCCGGCCGGACAAGAATTTGGACCTGTTGCTGCGGGCCATGGTACCGTATAAGGACAGGCTGTTCCTTTTGGTGGCCGGACGTATTAAGGGAGCTAACCCCCATCCATTAGAGTATTATCATCGTATTGCCGCCGAGAACGGGATTTTGGACGCTGTCCGTTTTGAAATCCGGTTCATTCCGGATGACGAGGTAGCGGACCTTTTTACTGTGGCCGACTGGGTGGCCCTCCCGTACGGTCGTAGCTTCACGTCTCAAAGCGGCGTGTTGAACGTGGCCGTGGCGTATCGACGGCCCGTTTTAGCGTCAGGATGTGGAACATTCTGTGAGACTGTTAGTGCCTATAAAGTAGGGATTATTGTACCGCCGGACGACGTTGCCGAGCTTACCGCCGGTATTCGCACGATGATAGTTCATTACGAACAACCTTGGGATTTTGATGGCTACTCCAAAGGAATGAGCTGGGGCCAAAATGCGGCCCGGAGCGCACAGACTTACGCCACGGTTCTTTCGCCTTGGGGCGACATTTGCGAACAGGTTTCGCACGCGAAGTAATTAGGAACCGGATAACTTGATGCCGCAGGCAACGCACAAGTCCATTCCTTTACCGTTTTTTTTAGCGGGGGCTTTCTTGATCGTCGCCCCGTTGTCGTTGGCTACCGACCTTGAGGCCGCACCCGCTTTGAAATACGTGCGGGTGGCAATCTGCATGACGGGTGTTCTTGTGGCCGTGCTTGGTGGCGCAGCCGGTAAATTAGGATCAATGGCTGGTGCGATAATGGCGTTCGCGGTCTTCTTTTCTCTTGCTCCGATGTGGTCCCAGTATCCTCTACATGGGGTCCTGTATAAAACGGTATTTCTCTCAGCATTAATGCTGGGCATGTGCGTAGGAGTCTCGTGGCGCTCACGTGAAGAACTAAAAAATGGTTTGCGGCTGTTAGCCGCGTTGGCCGCGGCGGCGTCCTTGATTGTGCTTTACCAGTATCGTGCATCACCGGAGGCCATGACGCGTGTGGGTAGGCTCGCTGCCTTTGGAATGAACGCCAACGCGATTGGCATGACCGCCGCGGGTTATTTAGGAACCTCTGCACAACAACCCCTTAGCAATATAATATATAATCCGACCGTGTTTGGGGATCAAGAATCGAGAGGCATTGAAGCCAGGACGGGTGATCATGGCGAGGAAGGACGGT